>Ga0070751_1000311_pt1 | contig 33075 bp, 35 predicted proteins | sample VirMetDEL_Aug_28_FD_78514 | JGI IMG/M metagenome (GOLD analysis project Ga0070751, IMG submission 78514) | Aqueous microbial communities from the Delaware River and Bay under freshwater to marine salinity gradient to study organic matter... | ecosystem: Environmental > Aquatic > Marine > Coastal...
ATACAAACACAGCATGGATGCATTATAACAGATAAGCATAATCGTATATTAGGGATGGGTTATAATGGTTTTGCTCGTGGCTTAGACGATACGATGCTACCAAAAACTAGGCCAGAAAAATATCCTTGGATGATACACGCAGAAAGGAACGCCTTATCTAATTGTATAATTAGGCCAGAAAATGGTATAGCTTATGTAACAGGTCAATGTTGTACTGATTGCGCTATGGCTTTATGGCAAGAGGGCGTAACAAAAATTATTATGTGCGAAGATCATGGTACGCATTTATTTGGAGAAGCCGCAAAACAAAGGTTTAATACTTTTATACAAATGAGCGGAATATGTATTAAATATGTTAAACCAAATCTTTCATGGCTGAAACAATTGTGTGGTGTATTATGATATATAAAGATATAATTAATAATCGTCAATCATAATTAGTATCGCTGGAATTATTAATATGAAATATGGTTTTCTAAAAATGGCGATACAGTATTTAAAACTAATTTCTTACAGGAGATAATATGTCTGCACTTCAAGAGCTTCAAAATTATACATTTGTCAGTAAATATGCCCGTTGGCTAGAAGATAAAAACAGAAGAGAAACATGGAAAGAAGCTGTTGAACGTGTTAAAAACATGATGCATACTATGTATGCTGACAAAAATATCTTAGAAGATATTGATTGGGCATATGATATGATGTACAAGAAAAAAGTTCTTGGCAGCCAAAGAGGCTTACAGTTTGGTGGAGATCCTATTCTTAAAAGACATGCCAAAATTTATAACTGCACAAGTTCTTATTGTGACAGGCTAAGATTCTTTCAAGAATGTTTTTGGTTATTGTTATGCGGCAGTGGCACAGGATTTAGCGTACAAAAACATCATGTAGCAAAATTACCAAATCTATCAAACAAACCAAAAGACAAAGACAAAGGAATGAAATATGTTATCGAAGACAGCATAGAAGGCTGGGCAGATGCTTTAGGAGTTTTGTTAAGTTCTTATTTTATTAAGCCAGCAGAAGCTAAATTTAAAACATATCAAGACCAATATGTGATTTTTGATTATTCCGAAATTCGTCCACAAGGTTCAACACTAAGTTCTGGTATTGGTAAAGCTCCAGGATACGAACCTCTTGCTAAAGGACTAGAAAAAATACGAGCGTTATTAGATCGTTGTATTGCCAACGGACAAAAAAAACTACGTCCAATTGACGCTTATGATATTGTGATGCATAGCAGTGATGCTGTATTAAGTGGTGGCGTTAGAAGATCTGCCAGTCTAGCATTATTTAGTGCTGATGATGAGGAAATGGCAAAGGCTAAAACTGGCAATTGGTACATTGATAATCCTCAAAGAGCAAGAAGTAATAATTCAGCTCTATTATTAAAAGACGAAACCACTTTAGAACAATTCGAAAAACTAATGGAAAGCGTAAAGGAATTTGGAGAGCCAGGATTTATTTGGAGCGATTCAACAGAAATGACCTTTAATCCTTGTGTAGAAGTTGGCATGTGGCCTGTTGATGAAGAAACGAACGAGAGTGGATGGCAAGGTTGTAATTTGTCCACGATTAATTGCTCTTCTATTAAAGATGAAAACGATTTTTATGAAAGATGCAAAGCTGCTGCTATAATCGGCACACTACAAGCTGGTTTTACTAAGTTAGATTATCTTGGGGAAATTAGTTGCAAAATTTTTGCTAGAGAAGCCTTATTGGGTGTTTCATTAACTGGTATTATGGAAAAGCATGATTTAGTTTTATCAGAAAAAGTACTCAAATCTGGAGCTAAAATTGCTGTGGATACTAACAAGCAATTAGCCAAAAAGATCGGCATTAATCAAGCTGCTAGAGTAACTTGTTTAAAGCCAGAAGGCACAAGTAGTAGTATGCTTGGTACTAGTTCTGGTATCCATCCACATCACGCTAAACGATATATCAGACACGTACAGGCCAATGTTTTAGAAGCACCATATCAACACTTTAGAGGTTATAACCCGCAAGCCTGTGAAAAATCTAGTTGGTCAGCAAATAATACCGACGAAGTAATTAAGTTTCCAATTGAAGTACCAGATGGTGCAAAAACTAAAAATCAATTACCAGCAGTCGATATGCTAGCAGTAGTTAAAGATGCTCAAAAGAATTGGGTAAATGCTGGAAAAAATAAAAACTTATGTACTCAAGATTATTTAAGCCATAATGTTAGCAACACCGTTACTGTTAAACCAGATGAATGGGGTGATGTTACCAAATATATCTATGATAATCGCAAATATTTTGCTGGTATTAGTCTAATTCCACAAAGCGGAGACAAAGATTATCCCCAAGCTCCATTTACTACTGTTTACACAAGCAGAGAAATTGTCAAAGAATACGGCGATGCTGCTTTATGGTGTTCTGGATTAATAGAATTAGCACTAAATGCTTTTGATAGAAATCTCTGGGCCGCTTGTGATTATGTCGCTTTCGATCAAGCAAAACCAGAAGACGACGAATCAAAACTTAAATTCATCATGAAAATGAAAAATTTTGCTGGTAAATATTTTGACGGAGATATTAGGCGTCTAACATATTGCATGAAAGATGTATATAATTGGAAAGTTTATTGTGATTTATTCAATAGTTATAAAAAAGTTGACTATACACAACTAGTAGAAACAGAGGATAATACAGCAGGAATAGAGGAAGTTAGTTGTGCTGGTGGTGCATGTCTAATTTGACTTTATTTCGAAAGGTATAAATTTGAGAAAAAATAAAAAGAAAAAAATAATAGATGCTACTAATTCAATCGTTCTTCATCCTGCATATAAAAATAGATTAAAACCCAGAACACCTAATCAACATGATTTTATACGCACAATAGCTGAAAACACTATCACATTTTGCCAGGGTGTTGCCGGTAGTGGTAAAACTCATATTGCGGTAGGTATGGCGTTGGAATATTTATTAGAAGATAAAGTTGAAAAAATTATTATAACCAGACCTGTGGTAGAGTCTGGAGAAAGATTGGGTTTTCTACCAGGAACAGCAGAAGAAAAACTTCACCCGTATTTATTACCAATATTAGATGAAATAGCCTATTTTATACCTATGAGCCAATATGGCATGCTAAAAACTCAACATAAAATAGAAGTGATTCCTTTAGGGCTTATGAGAGGTAGAAATTTCCATAATTCTTTTGTTGTGGCTGATGAGTGTCAAAATGCCTCATATGATCAATTAAAAATGCTATTGACTCGTATTGGAAATGAGAGTAAAATGGTTCTAACGGGAGATACAAGCCAATCAGATCTATATAAAAATATGAGAGGTGGTTTTACTAAATTAATCAATGGATTATCTAATTTAGAAGATGTAGGCATTGCTCATTTGCTCAATTCTGACATTGTTAGAAATCCTATTATTGGCAAAATATTATTACGTTTAGAACAAGTAGAACATGAACAATAAAAATTATAAATGCTTATTGTTAAATGCTGATTTCACTCCTTTATCCGTCATACCTTGGAAAAGGGCAATCGTATGGCAAATTAAGTATAAAAACGATAAAAATTATGCTATAGATATTATCGACTTTTATAAAAATGATTATATTATTGGAACAAAAAATAAAAAATATCCAATACCAGCAGTAGCAATAACTAAAAAATTTTTCCGTAGTAATAAACAAAACTTAACATTTTCTCGTAAAAATATTTTTATTAGAGATAACTACACTTGTCAATATTGTGGTATTAAATTCGACTATAATAGCCTCACATATGATCACGTTATACCAAAGTCAATATGGGATTATAATTATTCTCCAACGTGCTGGACAAATATAGTAACTGCTTGTATGGCATGCAACAGAAAAAAAGGAAATAAAACACCTAAAGAAGCTAAAATGCCTCTTAAAAATTTGCCAATAGTTCCATCTAAGAGTTATAAATACTTGGCTGTCTCTCAACATTTATCTACTATGAAAGATAGAATGCCCCAAGAATGGAAAATATACTTGCCCAAATCATATTTATAATCAATAATGCCAACATACACATACTATTGTTTTGAATGCGATAAACCATTTGAAATTTTTTCTAGCATATCAGAATATAAAGAAGTAGTAGAATGTCCTAATTGCAAAAAGACTGAATACGTTAATAGATTATATTGTGCTGACGTCCAAACTCAGTTTATGTCGGTCAAAAAATCAGACAACGAATTAAAAACATTAGGTGATCTAGCTATGAGAAATACAGAAAGAATGAGCGAAGACGAAAAGACCAGTTTGTATATGAAACATAATTCATATAAAGAAAATAAAGAAGAAAGCAAGCCATTGCCAAAAGGTATGAGTAGATTAAAAAAGCCGCCTAAAATAAAATGGAGATAATATGAACATTAGCGATCAACATATATTTAACATTGACCGAGAAAAGGCTAAAATAGAGCCTATAACAGAATACTACACTATTATTGGAGATCAAGATTATATAGACGAAGATAATAATCCAAGATTAGAAAAAGATACTGAAAAAACTTTGGCAAAAAAAATTATTGGAGAAAACAATAAAGCTAAATTTTTGATTAAAATGAACTCTGACGGCAAATTTCACAATCCAACAAATATACATTCAAAACAAAAATTAACTAGTGGGTTTTTAGATAAAAAATGTAAAAGTCCAAAATTTAAAAATGTTACATTTAGTGTTTTTAATATGTATATGAAATTTTTAAAAACAAAAAATTTATCCTGGTTATATAACGCAGATAGGGAGGCAGAATGATGAAGAGATTAAATAAAACACATAAATACGCTATACAGTGGTTATATAGTCAAAAGCACTCAATAGAAGAAATTGTTACAGAATTAAATATACCTAAAAATTTGGTGGTTTCATGCTTAGAAAAAAACCAAAACGTAGACAACAGCAATAATAATATTAAAGAAGGCTCTAGTTCTACTAAGGGTAACAGCAGCAAAAATCTAATGATCAATAAAACATCTGTTAAGAAAAACAATAGTGTTATGATCATGACAAAAGAAGCGTCGATGTTAAACGACGAACAGAAAAAAGATAATATTAAGTCCAAGAAAAAGGCAACTGAAGAATCAATTTTTAGACCAAATAAATGAAAAAATATCCATCAAAATATTCTAATGGAAAAGATGTAACGGCAGCTCAATATATAACCGAAATGATTTGCGAAAGATTAGCAAAAAAAGAAAAAAAAGATTTACATTATAGGTTTTGGCTGTCTAAAGAATGGGAAAAACAGTATAAAGGACAAATAGGACAAGCGAATAAATTACTAAAAAAATATGACGCTAAAGACATAATAAATGCATTGTTGTCTAAGGCAGGATCAAAAATTTATTCCTTGCGAGCGCCTCATCTTTGTGGTATCATAGATAAATACATATCGTCTAAACCCAAACAAACAACAACACAAAAAAAAGAAATCGAAAGACATCTATTTGATGTTGGTATACAGCATAAAAAAGATAAAAAAAATGTACTAGACCTTTTAAAGGATATAGATAATGGTAGCAATACAAGATAGTATAAAAAAAGACTTTGGTGCTGGCATCATGTTAAATGCTAATAGTATTATAGACAAAAAAACTATTACCATACCAGTAAGTCCAGCATTAGATTTAATTTTAAATGGAGGAATTCCAGAAGGAAGTTTTGTTGTCTTGACAGGTCAGCCGAAATGTGGTAAGACTACTACTAGTCTAGACTTTGCTGCTACTGCACAGAAAGAAGAATATTCAGCAGAACAACCCCGAACTGTATATTATTTAAATATCGAAGGAAGACTTAAAAAAAGGGACCTAGAAGGAATACCTGATCTTGATCTTGATAGATTTAATATCATTGGGTCGCAGACAGGGAAAATACTTCATGCCGAAGAATATCTACAAATAGCAGAAAGAATTATTAATGAGGATCCAGGATGTGTTATGATCATCGACTCTTATTCTGCTCTATGCACAGAGGCTGAAATTACTAGCGATATGAATAAAATGCAAAGAGCGGACGGAGCCAAATTATTAGCAAAATTTTGTAGAAAAGTAGCAAATGTGATACCAGTAAATCGCAATATTGTTATTGGTATTACTCATTTGATGGGTAATCCAACAGGCTATGGTGCAGAATTTAAAGAGAAAAGCGGACAATCTATCGCATACCAAACAGACATTAAGTTAAGAGCCAAATCTTATAAGCCGTGGCTTTTAGGTACAGACAACACCCAAATAGGGCAGCAAGTAGAGTGGCAAACTATATGCTCTGCATTAGGGCCGCCAGGAGGCAATATTACGTCTTTTATTAGGTATGGTAAAGGTATAGACAAAGAAACAGAGCTAATCAATTTATCTGTGGATTTGGGTTTGATAAATAAAGGTGGAGCTTGGTATAGTTTGAGTTTTCTAGATGACAAAACTAAATTCCAAGGCACAGAAAAAGTTAGAAATTTTTTGATAGAAGACAAAGAAGCATTTAAACAGCTATATGAATCAGTCAAGCAAACTATGGGTGTATAAATAATGCAAGTTCTGGATCTTGATGGCAACAGCTCATATTGGCACATTAAAGGAAATTTAAATAAAACAAATATCAAAAAGTCTAGTTATCATGTTCAGGCTAGAGAGCTAATTAAAACAATATATCCAACTATGCAAATATTGGAAGAGGTTCCAATACATACTAGGAAATCAGAAATTTTATATTTAGATTTCTATATACCTTTAAATAAAAAATGTATAGAAGTTCATGGAGAACAACATTATAAATTTACCCCATTTTATCATGCTAATCAATTGTCTTTCTTAAGATCAAAAAAAAGAGACAAAGATAAAAAAGAGTGGTGTGAAAACAATGGTATATTATATATCGAATTACCATTTGATCAACAAGAACAATGGGAGCAAATAATTGAAAACTACTAGTGAACAAGTTCAACAATGGGACAAAGTTTTAGATGAATACGAAAACTCTATAGGTTTGGGACAATACAATAATCTGCAGGGTTTTAGTGAATCTGAATTAAATGAATATTTTTCTATGAATCGTGACGCTATCGAAAAATTAACCCCAGAAGATTGCGCACAAATAGCATACAGATTAGCCCAATATGCTTTATTTTTACAGAGAACTTTAAATAGAGAAATAGCCAGACATAATTGGGCAGAAGAAACTATTAAGCATACCATAGCTGATGAACTTAACAACTATAAGGGTTACGGATTTTTAGAAAAATCATTACAAGCTATTAAATATAATGAGAAGGCCACAGCATTGTACAAAATACAAAAATATGCCAAACAAAGAATGGATAGGCTTTCATATTTAGCCAATAATATTAAAAACTTATCAGATGTTATCTTAACAGTACAAAAAACCAAGGTGAAACATGGCACTTGACAAAGACGATATTAAGCAATTAATAGCAATACTTCAAAAAGGATTATCTGACGAAGATGAGACAGAAACTCAAGACGAAGTACAAAAAGAGGAAAACGGATTTTCGAATATCAAAACCAAAACAAGCAAAATTCAACATAATACTACTAATAAATTTTTAGAATTAGGTTTTGACAGATTGCATAAAGAAGATATTGCTATAGATAAAGCTTTACAAAAAAATCCTCCTACCCCAAGGAGACGAAAACTATCTACAATAAATGTAAGATGCAGGGTGTGCGGCAAGCAAGAATCTATCAGTTCTTCTTTATTATATGAATCGTCAGATAGATATAAATGCAATAAATGTTGCGCTTCTCCAGGGTAATTAATCAAATTATGATACTATCAGATCCATCAGCGGAAAGAGCATTATTATCTACTATATGTAAATATGGCGATAAGATTTTCTTAGAAATTTCAGATTTAGTTTCAGAAAATACCTTTACTATAGATAGCAATAAAATAATATTTTCTTGCTTAAAACATATTTTAGAAAAAAATTCAAATACTACTATTGATATAGGTATAATATATTCAGCGTCTAAAGATCTTGGATTAGATAAGATTCTGCAAAAAAAAGAAGAAACTCAACACCTAAAAGCTATTCTAGATTTTCCAGCAAACGAATCGAACGCAATAACATTTGCTGCGAAAATCAAAAAATTAGAAATAGCGAGAAAATTATATTCAAAATTAGAAGATACTAAAGATAAAGTTTTGCAGGTTTGCGGAACAGAAAGTATCACCGAAATACTTAGTATAGCTGAAGATAGTTTATTTGATTTTTCTGCTAATTTAACAGATACAGATAATTCGCCTTCTCATGTGTCAAATGGTCTTGATGACTATATAAATAATCTTATAGAAAATCCTATTAATCAAGTAGGCATATCTACAGGATTTCCAGCATATGATTCTGCCATTGGAGGAGGACTAAGAAAAAGCACTATTAATGTCATAGCCGCTAGACCAAAAACCGGAAAAACTTTATTAGCAGATAATATGGGTTTTCATATAGCTAATAAATTAAAAATACCCGTATTAAATCTAGATACAGAGATGACAAAAGAAGACCATCTTAACCGTTTAATAGCTATGATTACAGAAATAGAAATATCTAAAATAGAAACTGGTAAATTTACAGAATCTACAATAAATAATGAAAAAGTCAATAAAGCAATTCAAGAGCTAAAAGATACACCCTTGTTTTATAAACCAATACCGGGTAAGCCATTTGAAGAACAATTATCTATTATGAAGAGATGGCTGATAAAAGAGGTGGGTTTAAATACTGATGGCACCGCTAAGCCATGCGTTATATTTTATGATTATCTAAAACTAATGGATACACAAGGCATGTCTCAAGACATGAAAGAATATCAGGTTCTAGGTTTTATGATGACAAGTTTACATAATTTTGCATGTAAATATAAAGTGCCGATTGTCGCATTTATACAGTTAAATCGTGATGGAATTACTAAAGAAACAACCGATACAGCTTCTGGTTCGGACAGAATTATTTGGCTATGTAGTAATTTCTCTATATTTAAAAGAAAAACAGATGAAGAAGTAGCTGAAGATGGAGCCAGTTCTGGTAATAGAAAACTTATACCAGTAATTAGTAGGCATGGTCCTGGCATAGAAGACAATGATTATATAAATTGTCATATGAGAGGTTGGTGTGCTAAAATAACGGAAGGTAAAACTAGGATAGAAGTAGCAAATTCAGGGAGTTTTACACAATCAAATGACGACTCATTTAATGTCGAAACATCCGAAGATGAAAAAATCGACTTCATTTGATCAAAATAAAATCAAAATTATTTGTGATCAATTGTGTGACGATATAGAAGATCTATTGGATAGTTTAGAATTAGAATATAAAATGAATCATAGATTTGTTTCTATGAGCTGCCCAATACATGGCGGAGATAATGATAGTGCTGTTAACATATATCATGTAGGAGACACCTATAGAGGAAATTGGAAATGCCGAACACACAGATGTGAAGAAACATTTAAATCTTCTATCATAGGTTTTATTCGTGGAGTAATCTCTAATAGAAAATATAATTGGAACAAAACAGGAGACACGACATGCTCTTTTAAAGAGGCTTTAGAATATGCAACAAAATTTTTAGATGTTGAAATAAACAAAATAAAACTTCCCAAACATTATAAAGATAAAAATACATTTATTAATAACGCAAAAATATTCACAAAAAGTACTAATAGTCATAAATATTCTATAACTAAAGATTTAATTCGAAAAAGCTTAAATATACCTAGTAAATATTTTATTGACAGAGGTTTTAGTTGCGATATACTAGATAAATATGATGTGGGAGACTGTCATAATGCATCTAAAGAAATGTATAATAGGGCCGTTGTTCCTGTGTATGACATAGAGAACCGTTATATGGTAGGATGTACTGGCAGAAGTTTTTTTGAAAAGTGCTCAGAATGCAAATGCTATCATGATGGGAATTGTCCAAAAAAAGAATACTTGTGGAAGTATAGCAAATGGAAACACAGCAATGGATTTAAAACTCAGGAACATCTTTATAATTTTTGGTATGCAAAAGATTATATAACAGAAACAGGTTCCGTTATCATAGTTGAAAGTCCTGGTAATGTATGGAAACTAGAAGAATGCGGCATACATAATAGCGTAGCTATATTCGGCACCAATCTCACAGACAGACAAAAAACCATATTGGATATGAGTGGAGCTATGAATATTATTGCTATAATGGATAATGACGAAGCTGGAATAAAAGCAGCAGAAAATATTAAAAACAAATGTAACAAAACCTATAATATTAGAAATATTACTATATCAAAAAACGATGTGGCGGACATGACTATTAACGAAATTGAACAAGAAATAAAGGCTTTTATATGACAAAAATTATAGCATTTGCTGGAAGAAAACAATCTGGCAAAACCACTTCCGCAGAATTATTAGTAGATTACTATAAATATGCGCTAAATATAGAAGAAGGCATAAAAATATATAACTTCGCAGATACTCTGAAAAGATTTTGTATAGACACATTAGAATTAACATATGATCAATGCTATGGTTCTGATGAGCAAAAAAATGAACTTGTGGATTGTTATTGGGATAATGGTACACAAATGACTGCCAGAGAGGTTATGCAATTTGTTGGTACTGATGTTTTCCGTAAAATGAAAAATAATATTTGGTCAAATGCCACGATCAATCTGATCAATAAAGAAAAGCCCAAATTGGCCATAATAGCTGACTGTAGATTTCCTAATGAAGTTGATGCTATTAAAAAATCTGGGGGATTTGTGATAAAATTAATGAGAAATCTGTTTAATTCTGATCATGATAGTGAAACAGCATTAGACCTAAAAAACTATAACCATAAAAATTTTGATTTAGTTATATTCAATCAGAATTTATCTATAGAAGAAAAAAATCATGGCATAATCAATTTTGCCAAAAAGAAAGGATTACTACAATTATAATTACATATTTTAGAAGTTCTTCCTACAATTGTCACTCAATGTGTGAGCAACAATATTTCATAGAATATGTTTTGGGATTGAGAGGACCTTCTAATAAAAAAGCAGATAAAGGTACCATAGTACATAAAGTGCTAGAAATATTGGCTTTTATTAAACAGACACAGCAGAACAATAAAAAAAGTTTTAATGACGACATAGTAGGTAAAATTAATGTTAATAATTATTCTATAGATTCTATTTTTGAAAAAACATATGCTCACTATATCAAAAATTCTATACATGAATGGACAGACCGAGATAAATCTGATTGTTTAAAATGGACAGAGAAAACTTTGGATTTTAATGATGGTATGTTTAATCCCTTAAAAAGAGAAATAGTGTGTCCAGAACAAAGGTTTGATTTTGTTATTGATAAGCCTTGGGCTAAATATAAATATGATACGGATGAAGGATTGCTGGAAGGAAAGTTAGCATTAAAGGGTACTATCGATTTAATAACAAAAATTGATGATAGTTTTTATGAGGTTATAGACTGGAAAACAGGCAAAAGATTAGATTGGGCAACAGGTAAAATAAAAACCCAGGCAAGTCTAGAGAACGATCCTCAGCTGAGAATTTATCATTACGCTGTCAGTCATTTGTATCCGGATATAGATAACATCATGATTACTATAAATTTTATTAATGATGGAGGGCCGTTTTCTATATGTTTTCAAAAAAAAGACCTAATACAAACAGAGGATATGCTGAGGAAAAAATTTGAAAAAATCAAAAGCGTTAAAAGGCCATACTTGAATAAAAGTTGGAAATGTAGTAAATTATGTCATTTTGGCAAAACAACATTCGAAGACACTCTCATTAATCCGATAGAAGAATACAGAGATAATCAAACCACTAAGAATGGTGAAATTATGTCAAAATGCGAACAAATATGCCATGACATAGAGTTGCAGGGTATGGATTCTGTGATACAATCATATAAGCACCCCGATCACACTTTTGGATTCTATAAACCTCCCGGAGAATAAATGTACACTCCATTACATGTTCATACCCATTACAGTTTACAGTTAGGACTGTCTAAGCCTAGTGACATTGCCGCAAAATGTAAGCATTTTGGCATAAAGTCGTGTGCCATTACTGATAATGGTAATATTGCCGGAACAATTTCTTTTTATAAAGAGATGATCAAAAATGACATAAAGCCAATATTAGGATGTGAATTAAATATATGTACAGAAAATGCAGATATTAAAAACATAAACAACGATAAATTATCACGCATTACTTTATTACCTAAAAATAATGATGGCTGGATCAATTTAATTGAAATAGTTTCAAAAACTAATTGCAAGGATTTTTTCTATCATAAACCAAGAATAGACTTAGACAATCTAAAGAATATGGTTAAAGATCAAAATCTCATATGCATCACAGGATATTATAGATCTTCTTTATATGATATAATTTATCAAGAAAATGAATTAATTGCCAATTGGGAAAGTTTAGCTATCAACCATATTGAAAGTATATCTAATATATTTGGCAAAGATAACGTGTTTATAGAGATACAAAGATTTAATGATTTTTGCTTAAATTTATCCGAACCGATAAGACAATTATCACAACAAAACAACTGGAAAAGAATAGCAGGAATAGATAGCTATTATTGTAATAGCGAAGATGCGATAGATCATAAAATACTATTATGTAGCGGATTAAAAACCACATTGCCAGAAATATCAAAAAAGATCATAAATAATATAGATACGGGCGTCAATCACTTCTTCAACTCTGATCAATATTGCTTACTATCTAACGAAAAAATTTCTGAATTATACGACACAGAAGAGATTGATAATACGCGATTGGTAGATAATTTATGTGAAAGCTTTTCGCCTCTTAATAAGCCAAATTTGCCAAGTTTTAAGTATCCTGATAATTATGAAAGCGATGCCGAATACTTAAAGCAGCTATGTAGAGATGGCTGGCGAAAAAAAATCAGTAACGTTATCGATAAGAATAAACAGCAAGAATATGTAGATAGAGTTAAATATGAACTAGAAATATTACAAGGTGCTAATTTATCTAGCTATTTTTTAATAGTCAGAGACATATTGGAATTTATTAAAAATAATAATTGGTTACACGGACCCGGTAGAGGAAGTGCCGCAGGATGTTTGGTGTCTTACCTCATTGGTATTACTAGTATAGACCCTATTAAATATAATTTATTATTTGAACGTTTTTATAATGCTGGTAGAAATACCAAAGACAGGGTTTCAATGCCAGATATTGATGTGGATGTTCCTATAGACAAGAGAGATATTATTATTAATTATATCAAAGATAAATATGGACATGAGAATGTAGCACAAATGATTACTTTTACTACATTAAAGGGTAGAGGAGCATTAAAAGAAGTGCTGCGTGTTCATAACAATATTTCGTTCGAGGAAATGAACAACATTACCAAACATATCCCAGACGAGGCCAAAATCGCAGATGAGCTGCAAGAAATAAAAGAAGAGGAAGGCACAGCCTCAATTATTAAATGGGCGCTAGAAAACAACCCAGAGAAGTTCAAGGAGTGGTGCGAAATAGACAGTTCTGGACAATTAACCGGCCCACTTGCCAAACGCTTTGAACAAGCTATTAGAATTGAAGGAACCAAGTTTCATCAGTCCAAACATGCTGCTGGCATAGCGATATCTGCCACAGCGTTATCAAAAATATGTCCTATGATATTTGACACGAAAACAGAACAATTAATTTCTGGACTAGAAATGAATGATCTAGAATCTTTAGGGGTAATAAAATTTGATATATTGGGAATCGCTTTATTGGATAAAATTATGTACATAAATGAATTAACCAAAAAAAATAACGGAGAAACTAAAAATGAAATTTTCTGAATTATCTGTTGGCGACCAGTTCAAATATAATGGGAAACTATATACCAAAACAGAACCTAAAAAAGTATCATGCTGTAAAACTCTTAATTCTGTTGATTTATCTAACAATAAACCAATTATGATAAAACCAACTCACGAAGTAGAAAAGGTGGAAAGTGCTAACTAATAATATTTGCGTATTCGATTTTGAAACAGACGGTTCTAATCCGAACGAATGCAGTCCTGTTCAGCTATCAGCCGTTATGGTTGATTCTCAAAGATTGGAAATAATAGATAATTCAGAGTTTAACGTGTACTTAAAACCTGAAAAAATAGAAGATAATAAAAAAGCTAATATATCCATATATAATGATAGTGATATTTTAGATTGGCACGGTAAAATAAAACAAATTTCTAAAGAAGAAGTATTTGATAATTGGCTTAATTATCCAGATCAAAAGCATAGTTGGCAACAATTTGTATCCTATTTAGATAATTATCATAAACATTACAAAAAAGCTAAGACACAGTTTTCTGCCCCAATTGCGTGTGGCTACAATATAGTCAAATTTGATATGAAAATTGTGAACAGACTTAGTCAAAAATATGGCAATGTTAATAAAGAAAATAATACTAAATTATTTCATCCAAGGGATCAAATAGATTTAATGCTTATAACTTGGTTGTGGTTTGAAAGTTTATCTGACGTCAAATCTTTAGCTTTAGACAATCTAAGAGATTATTTAGGCATAGATAAGACAAATGCTCATGATGCAGTAAAGGACGTTAAAGATTGCGCTAATATGCTTATAAGATTTCTAAAATTACACAGAAATTTGGTATCAAAAATAAAGTTCAGAAAGGCTTTTGCTAATCAGTGATAAATTTCGAAGATATCAATCTTAATTGTCAAAAAACTTGGCATTTAATTGGTGAAGGAAATACCAAAGGAGTGTTTCAATTAGAGTCTAGATTGGGGCAAAGCATGTCTAAAAAGCTAAAGCCACAAAACATAGAACAATTGGCTGCCTTAATTAGTATTTTACGTCCAGGATGTTTAGAAGCGGTTAGAGATGGCAAAACAGTAAGTAATCATTATATAGACAAAAAAAATAATGCAGAATCTGTTGATTATTTCCATATCGCTCTAGAGCCAATATTGTCTGAAACTTTTGGCGAAATGGTATACCAAGAACAAGCTATGCAAATATGTCAACGTATTGCTGATTTTGATCTTTCAGAAGCTGACATGTTAAGAAAGGCTATTGGTAAAAAAAATCCAGCAGAAATGTCTAGAATTAAGTCTATCTTTATCGAAAAAAGCAAAACTTCTGGGATAGTAAATGAAAATGAAGCAGAGCAAATATTCGGATGGATTGAAAAAAGTCAAAGATACTCCTTTAATAAGAGTCACGCTATCAGCTATGCTTTTAATGCTTATGTGTCAGCCTATGCCAAGGCTCATCATACTATAGAATTTTTTACGTCTTATTTAAGATTTGCTAAAGACAAAATAGACCCGATGAAAGAAATTAATGAATTAGTAAATAATGCTATCGAGTCTAATATAAAAATATATAGACCTGATTTTAGAAAAAACAATGCTGATTTTGAGCTAATAGATGACACAATATATTTTGGTTTAACTAATATCAAAGGGGTTGGTAAATCAGTATATGAAAAAATACAAAAAATCATAACAGAAAATCAAATAGACATAAGTACAATAGATCATATTAATATAATCCTATTTATTATATTGGATAAAATAAATTCAACAGGAGCCAAAAACTTAATATCTGTTGGAGCATTTGATTACATGAAAATATCTAGAAAAAAATTACTCTTTTATTTAGACATTATAAGCAATCTCAGCAGCAGAGAAAAAAATATAATATTAGAAAATATAGATATCGAAAATAATCTTGATGAAATATTGGAAAAATTGCTACCGAATTTAAATAAAAACCGTAAGACCAAAATTTCTTCATTAATTAGCGCATTAAAAAATCCAGCATACAACTTGGAAGACGATTATGAATGGATATCTACGACAGAAAAGCGCTTATTGGGTGTGCCAATTACTTGTTCGGTTATAGATGGCCGTAATACAGAATCGGCAAATTGTGATTGTCAAAGACTTAATAAAGATAAACTTTTACCAAAACATATCATATTAGCAGCAGAAATACATACAATAAACATTGTAAAGACAAAAAAGGGTAAGAATCCGGGCAAAGAAATGGCTTTCATCAAAATTAATGACGGTACAGGCTCTAGCGACATAATCGCTTTTCCTGCGGAATTTGAGGATTTTAAACATTTACTATACGAAGAAAACACAGTAATGTTTAGCTTAGAGCAATCTAAAAATAAAGACTCAACCTTTATTAAGAAGTGCTGGCAGATATAAAGCAAAAGTTGACACTCGTGGTGTCATCTGGTATAATAGATATAGTCAATTTGGTTTTATTTCTAAGGAGAAACATATGAATTTAGTTATTTTGCGTGGAAATTTAGCTAGAGATCCGGAATTAAGGCATGTTAATATTAATTCTAGATCGACTGCTGTTGTAAATTTTACTGTTGCTACGTCAAGAGAATTTACTAAGCAAAACGGAGAAAAAGACAAAGTAACAACATTCGCTCAATGCGAAGCTTGGGACAGTGGAGCGGAAGCTATCGCTGAAACTTTGTCAAAGGGCGATTTAGTTATGATAGAAGGATCTTTAAGAAACGACAGTTGGGAAAAGGACGGGGTGAAAAGATCCACAATGAAAGTTAGAGTTAACAATTTTGCCAAATTAAATAGAGGTAAAAAAAATTCTAAACAAGAAGAAACCGTAGAAGATAAAGAAGAGGCTATAGCCGCTTTTTAATTAATTATTGTAAACACAGAATCCCTGCTTGTCAGGGATTTTTGTGTTTTACAACAGAGGAAACAATGACAATAAAAAAAAGAATATTGATGTGTTCAGAATCGAGCCATATAAAGTCTGGCTTTGGTAAATATACTCGAAATATTTTACAAAGATTATATGATACCGGAAAGTACGAAATAGCAGAATTATCATGCTATAGAGATATTTCTGTTAAAAAAACAGAACCATGGAAAGTATATCCAGCATCAGCTAATCCCAATGATCCTAATTATCAAGAATATAAATCAAATGAAGCAAATCAGTACGGACAATGGATTTTTGAATTTGCTCTATTAGATTTTAAACCACATATAGTAATAGATATAAGAGATTTTTGGAATTTTACATACCAAGAGACATCTGCACTAAGACCTTTTTATCATTGGATGATAGTTCCAACATATGATTCAGCACCGGCCAAAATATCTACAATTAATACTTTTAGGAATTCTGATATTTTATGTTTTCATACCAACTGGGCAAAAGAAAATTTAGTTCAAAAATATAACTATACAACAAATAATATAAAGGGCGTTCTTAGCGATTCAATAGATCATGATTGTTTTCAGCCAATTGAATACAATAAAACTGATCATAAATTGAAATATAATATACCAGCAAATTCTATAGTAATTGGATCGGTAATGAGAAATCAAAAAAGAAAACTAATACCAGACTTAATAGAAGTATTTGCTAATCTAGTAAAAAACAATAAAGACAAAAACATATTATTATATTTACATACTTCATATCCTGATGGTATGTCCTGGGATTTGCCCACACTTTTAATAGAACATAATATTGCAAATAAAGTACTATTGACTTATCAATGCAACGAGTGCAATATCTTTTTCCCTAGTTTATTTATGGGTCCTACAACATTATGCCCATCTTGTAAAAAACATACAGCGTCTATAAGTAGCGTCAAAGCTGGAATCTCAGAACTATCCTTAAAAGAAATATATAACATATTTGACATTTATGTACAATATTCTATTTGTGAAGGCTTTGGTATACCTCCTATAGAAGCAGCCGCTTGTGGCATTCCTGTTATTACTGTTGACAATGAAGCGATGAAAGAAGTTGGTATTAATATTGGGGCAAAATTAATAAAAAAATCTAGAATTTTTAGAGAGCAAGATATAGAATCAAATAGAGCTTATCCTGACAACCAACACTTATTAGAGTCTTTACAAGAATACATTGATATGCCTCTTGAAGAATTAAATATAATAGGAAAAAGATGTCAAAAATTATGCTCTGAAAATTATAGCTGGGATAAGACAGCTAAAAATTTTGAAACGATTATAGACGAAATAGACATAACCAAAAAAATATCCTGGGAATCAAACAAAAGACCTGTAAACACAAACCATAAAATTAATTCAAAATGTTCTAATAATAGACAAATTATATATGATATAATAGATAACATAATACAAGAACCTTTTCTAAAAGAAACAAATTTTATAGAAGAATTAATTAAAAGCACAGATCAAGGATATGTGCAGAGTGGACAAAAAATACATGCATTTAATATAAAGTCTGCCATACACCTGTTAGAAAAATATCTAACAAATAAATACTCTTTAGAAGAATTAAGGGTAAATCCGTCATTGAAATTACCAGAACAAATACAGCCATTTATAAATTATAGCTAATAATATGAAACAAAATGTTTTTTATATAGGACATTATTATGATAACAATGGATTGGGGGAATCTTGCAGAAGATATCTTGATTGCTTATCTTCTATAAGAAAAGTCAATTTAACTAGTAGACCTATATATGTCACTTATAATTCAATTTCTAAATTACATAAAAGTAATCAATACAATGAATATGAAGATAATAAGTTTAAAAAATATAATATTTTAATACAGCAAACATTTCCAGAATATCTTGAATATCATAAGGAATTCGGTAAAAATATAGCTATACTAGAAATAGAGACTGCGAATATAGCTGCTTCTGGCAGAGTAGATAAAATCAATATGATGGATGAGATATGGGTAGGATCAGAATTTTCTGCTAAAAGTTTACAATTGGCTGGAGTATTTAAGCCTATTAAGGTTATACCGGAACCATATGAAATTTTAGAATATGAAACAGAGAAAAAAGATTTTTTTAAATATGAATCAGAAATTAGGCCTTTTATTTTCTATACCATAGGGCAGTATTCTGAAAAGAAAAATATTAAAAGTATGATCATGGCATACCTATTAGAATTTAATAAAAAAGATAACGTGAGACTATTTATCAAAACAAATGACTATAGGATAGAAAACAATGATCTAGAAAATATCATAAAACATGATATGAATACTATCAAAAATATTATCAGAAAACCTGCTGATATGTATCCGGATGTTGACATAGTTTGTGGCTATTTGTCTAAAAAAGATATTATCCGATTACATAAATCTAGTAATTGTTATATTAATTCTGTAAGGGGCGATGGTTTTGGGTCGTCGGCCATAGAAGCAGCCTTATCGGACAATCAAGTTATTAATACTAAAAATATTGGGTCCGCCACTTATTTTAATAATAATAATGCATTTATGGTTAACAGTATAGAGACCAAAACTGTTTGCTCAAATTCTATGATAATAAATGCTTATACTATTAATGAAACATGGTTCGAGCCATCATTAGCAGATATCAGAAACTGTATGAGAAAAGCATATAATGCTCGACTAGACAAAACTATAGAGTATAAATCAGAAAATTTTGACAAAACAATATTTAGTCACGAATTAATCAAAACACAAATAATATGATTATATCTTCAATATTACAAGCGGCGAAGCTTACAGTAGATGATAAGATCAAGGCGTTATGGACACCTTGTGACGATAATTTTGAAAAATTTTGTAATGAGCTGGCTATAACAAAAATTGATTTTCATCAAATATATTATGGCAATAGTCTACCAAATATTATTATATGCAATGATAAAGTACGATATTACGACTTATGCTATAGCGTATCGCGTAAATTACATTTACCGGTATTACTAATTGATCATCAAAGTAAAAATGCAATGTATGACGCAGAAAAAATAAAACGACTAGATTTGTTTCCTTGTCTACATCATATATGTATTAGTAAGCAGATCCGAACTTCTTGGCAATTGCAAGAAAACATACAAATTTTATCTTATGACATTAATAATAAGGATAACATCTCCATATGGAACAACACAATATTTCAAACATCACAGAAAACGTTCAAAATATAGAAAATAAAAACCTTTTTGTTCATATATTAGAACCAGAATTTTTACCTATTGAAACAGTATATGTATCAATATCTAAATTAAATGAAATACCAAATTCTGATATTGGAAATATTTTTATTGGAGATACGTTAGATTATATAGATTATAGTGAAGCCGCAAATATATTAGATTTGGTGTCTGAAAAAATGTCCACCAACAACGCATTAATAGTTCAAGGAGCAGATTTATTTCAATTAGCAGTAGCAATCTCGTGTCATGAAATAGATGAAGAAACAGCAAAAGAAATATTATATAAACATAAAAAATCCATTTATAATATATATGATATAGAGTCAGAATTAGTAAATAGAAAATTTAAGATAGTAGAAAAAAAATATATAAACATATTTGAGTACTATATTAAGGCATTAAAGTATGAATAAATGTTCAGCAATTTTGCTTAATGCTATACCCGATAAAAAAGTAAAAAGTCTAGGCAATCGTTGTTTATGGCCAATAAAATCTAATAAAACAATACTAGACTATCATATCTATATTTTAAAACAAATTTTCACCTCTCCTGAAATAATTTTGATAGATAGTTATGATTGTAAAAAAACTCAAAAATATTTATCAAAATATAAGAATATAAAATATGTTCAGCATCCAATAACAGATACCACAAACATAGGAACAAGTATAAAAATAGCTATTGAAAATATATCTAATAATAGTTGTTTTTTTTTAAATACTAATCATATAATACATAAAAAAACTATTGCAAAAATTAAATCATCATTAAATGATTGCTTCGTATTAACTGCAAATGATCAGACTTGTGAAGTGGGCTACATCACTAACAAAAATAATAACATTATTAATTGTTATTATGATTTACCAAACAGTATATTTGATGTAATGTATTTTCATAAAAAATATTTTAATAGACTATCACAACATAGCCAATCTATATCTAAACTTTATATGTTTGAAACTATAAATCATTATATAAATAATGGAATTAATATAAAGCCATTAATTATTAATAGTAAAAATATTACACTACTAAATAATAATAAAAATATAAAAAACATAGAGGTAAAATTATGTGTAAAATAGTTCTTTTTAACCAGCATTTATTAAAAATTAACGCTAACAAAAGCTTATTGATATATTTAGAACTACACAAGGAAAAATTGATAGATAGCCCTAAAATTTACACCGATTACTATGACTATGTACCAAATACTAAAATACCAATTTATCATACTTTTTATTTAAGAGAAATATTTAATAAATTTTATATATTATTAGATTATGATGACTATAAATATATTCCTTCTTATTTACAAGAATACTGTATAGTGATATCTAAAGAAAATCAAAAACCAGTAAAAAATATTAAATGTTATCTATTAATGAGTTATAATGAGGCCCTTAAAAAAATAAGAGATATTTTATGAATAACTATGCTGATTTAAACGAACAACAAAAAATAAATTTAATTAAAAAACTATATGAGGAAGAGAAAAAAAGCTTTATAGAAATAGCAAAACAGTTAAATACTTATAGCAATAAAGTACGAAGAGATGCTATCAAATATAACATCAAAATAAGAGATAAGAGTGAGGCACAAAAAAACGCTCTAAAAAACGGAAAACATTGTCACCCTACTAAAGGCAAAACAAGAACAGAAACAGAAAAAATGAAAATAGGTAACGGAGTGATGAAATCTTGGGAAAAACTTACCCCAGAACAACTGCAAAATAGAAAAATAACAGCAAAAAATAATTGGGACAATTTAACAGAAGAGGAGAGACAGCATATACAGAAGAAAGCGAACGAAGCGGTTAGAAAAACAAGCAAAGTAGGTTCTAAATTAGAAAAATTTATTGCTAATGAATTAATTAAAAATGGACATAAAATACAGTTTCATCAAGAGCAGTTTTTGTCTAATACCAAGTTGCAAATTGATATTATGATACCTAGTATGAATGTGGCCATTGAAATCGATGGACCTTCGCATTTCGCTCCAGTATGGGGCTCTGATAGTTTGAAACGAAATGTAAAATATGATCAGAAAAAAACAGGCTTAATACTTGGTAAAGGGCTAGTTCTAATTAGAATAAAACAAAATATGGACTATTCAACTAGTAGAGCTAGATTGGTATATAATAAACTCCAAGAATTATTAAAATCTATAAATAATAAATTTCCATCAATAGACAATAGGAACTTCCAAATAGAGGATAATGAATAATGACAAAAGAAAAAAAAATAGACCCATCAAAAAAGGACATTAGTACTACCAAAAGTAAAAAGGTTGATATCAATAGCTTAGAATGGAATGATTATGTTCTGGGTTTATTGTCTGACGAAGAAAAAATAGATGGTAATCCTACAACCGATGGATTACGGCGAATTTTCGAAATCGCATTGGATTGCGTTATTACTCAGTCGCATTCTGAAGTTGTACAAGCTCCGGATGTAAATAATGAAAAACGGGCTACTGTAGTTCATTCTCTGACCTTTATTTTAAATGGACTAGATGACAATCCAACTCTTAAAAACCGCACTGTGAGTGGAGCGGCAGACGTTTATTGGGGTAACTGTGACAAAGTGTACAGAAATCATCCTGTGGCTGTAGCAGAAACCAGAGCTGAAGGTAGGGCTTTAAGACGAGGACTACGTCTTCGTAAAGTTGTGGCAGCAGAAGAAATTGCTCAAAATATAGAAGATGATATCGATGGTAATAGTGTAAATAAAATTAGTGATCAACAAATGAATTTTATGGATGTTATGGGTAAACGTAGTAATATTAATATAAAAGAATTACTGCTTGATTTATCTATAGATTCAACTAATATTAAGAATATAAGTCATGATGCTGCTGTTGGCGTCATTAGAGAATTATCAAAATATCAACAAAATTTAAACGAGATACCGTCAAAATTAGTTGGTTATGATAGTGAATGGAGATAGTTATGAAATTAAAGTATAAGGTTAGCGAAAAGCTAGAGTTTGAATTAGAAGGTTCTGGACAAAAAGAAGTCTTTAAAGAATTAGCCACAATTCAAGAAATTTTTGGAGAAGAAAAATGCGGCATGTGTAGTAGTACTAACCTGAAGTTTGTGGTAAGAAACGTTGACGGCAACGAATATTACGAATTAAGATGTGCTGATTGTGGAGCCGTATTGGCATTTGGCCAACATAAAAAAGGACAAACATTATTTCCTAAAAGAAAAAATGAAGAAGGTAATTATTTACCTAATCAAGGTTGGCATAAATGGCAAAAGTCATAGCCTTAGAAGACGGAAAAATCATAACAGAGAATGGAAAAATAGGATTATATCCATCTTGTTGCTGTGAAAAAGAAACACAACAAACACACGTAGCAATGCGTATATATAATGATCATAGTATCTTTATAAATATATGTTTTGTCAACACGATAGTTATTACTAATAAAGAAAAGAAGACTAAATATAATTGGTTAAAAAATATTACAGACGATACTTGCGTAACTTTAAAATACCAAGAAAATGATGGTAGTTATGCAAACTCTGGTGATGAGTGGTGGATGAGATTGTATCGTGAAATAAATAGCGACAAAATGATACTAGAAGGCAGTAATATTGTTGATAATATAAGTTTTAAATTGATAATAATTTTTGATTCTAATTCTGATATTGGAAATGGCCTAATTGTTTGGAAAACAAAAAACACAGATGGCAAAGACAACATTACCGCCATAATTAATTTTTAAAAATCTGAATATCGCTATAATTTAACAACTTTTCGTGTGAGTTGTCATATATAATTTCTAAATCTTCTGTTGTTGATGTATTTGCAGAAAAATATTTAGAAGTAAAAATCTTTTTTGGTTTGGTCATAAAGAAATAAAAAATATAATAATCTATCTTTATGATTATCGTCGCTATCAACTACTAGAAGGCTAGGTAGCTGTTGGAGGATCGCTGATAGTAGGAGCATCACTGGTAGTCGGAGGAGCATCACTGGTAGTCGGAGGAGCATCACTGGTAGTAGGAGGCGAGCTAGTTATTGGGGGCGTAGGTGATGTTGCTATTGTAGTAGTATATATTGGAGGACCGCTACTAATCGGAGGAGTCGAAATTGGTGGTGTGCATGGTGGTGGTGTGCATGGTGGTGGTGTGCATGGTGGTGGTGTGGGTTGTGTAGGAGGTGTAGAATTACATTCTGTTAAATCAAACCATTTCAAACATCCTGCTCCGTCGTGTCCTAATATTTGTTCTACTGAAGGATTATAATTTGATAGAGTTTGTAAACATTCTAAACCGCACCAGCAGTCAGGAGTAGGCGTGGGCGGCGTAGTTGGAGTAGGCCCAGTAGGAGTGGTTGTTGTTGGTGTGGTTGTTGTTGGTGTGGTTGTTGTTGTTGTGGTTGTGGTTGTGGTTGTGGTTGTCGTAGTGCAAATAATGTCACATGGTTCATTTGGGTCTTTATAGGCCCTATTGCTTTCTAATACAATATATCTATTATCATCATAATATGCATAAACCATATCGCATTGACATAAATCCACACCCAAAAAGTCATATACAACAATTTCAGTATTTTCCATACTTACTTTTACATTTTCACCATTTGGGCCACTAATACTATAATGTTCGTAAAATCTAATACCATCTGCTTCTGGATTAATTAGTTCAGCAGTAGCGCTACCATATGCTGGTAATGTTTCTTTTAGTCTTGCTACTACAATCTTATTTGGGGAAGGACAAGTCCATACTCCTCTTTCTCTATCAAATCTTAAATCTATGGGTCCAACAGGCCAGCTTTTTGGATACTGTAACCAATTTTTCATAAATTTGTCAGTTAAATTTTCTTTCCTAAATTCTCCAATTTGGGCATGGTTATATCCATCAGCACTATTGGGTATTGGTTTTCCGCTAGTATCATATCCCCATCCTTGTAAAACTAAAGGTCCTCTAAGAGAGGGAAATCTAAAGTTTTTAAATTGTTGTCTTATAAATTCATCTGTATTTTTATTGTTATAAGCATTAGGCTCATTTATTATTTGATTATCTGGTGATGTATGAGTTATTTGATAATCTATATGATCTTGACCAAATGCTATCGAAGATATCACAAAACCTTTTTCACTTCCATTTCTGCGATCATCCCAACCTTTAACGATATCATTACTTTCTTCTCCTACCAAATTTTTAACAGAAAGCATAGGGTTTAAATATCGTTGATTTATCTGTAACGCATAGCAATTATTATTTTGTGATTTTATGTTTAGTAATTTAAAAGGAGGTATTTCATCTCTGGTCTTTGATGGTATAGGATATCCAGGATCATTTGATTTATCTCTATCATAAGACCCTACAGCGTCCCATTCAATAAATTGGCCATTATTTTCACATCTCCTAGCAAACCTTGGAATTCTAGCATCATTTGTCCAGCCTGTATTACGTATTAATTTGTCTCCATCTAATTTAAAAGAATTTGGTTTATTGTCACTGTCATCATTAGAATATTTTTCATATTCTGTTATTTTTGGATTTTTGTTTGCTCCTCGTAAAGATACTGGTAAAAAGAACCCATCCAAGCCCATGCCGCTAAGTTGGTGGTATGTATTTTGTATGTATTCTACACTATAGGCTTTGTCAGTATCTGCAAAAGTATATAACCTTTTAGGAGGAGGATCAAAAGTCTTTGGAGTAAATTCTATAGGAGGAGGAGTATTGCATACTACTTTTTTACAATCAGGTTCAAATGGCGGATAATTTTCAGGAATTGATTCGTACGGTTCTTTTGATTCGTAGTCCTGTACATCTGTGTCTAAAGACTCAGAAGGATTGACCAATAAATCATAACCAGACCACATTATATTATGCGTGGTAGATTCTTTTTGTACTTTTGGACCTTTATAAATATCTAAAGACGGAAAAACACTATTAATTCTCTCGCTATTTAAAAGTTTTAATCTATAATTTTGACTAGTATTTCTTGTGTTAGACTCTAAAGACTTTAAATAACTATTTAAATATTTTCTGTCTTGTATAGACTGCTTCCAAGCTTCTGTAATATATTTTTCAGGTCTACTGAACCTGGGACTATAAGTAGAAAAATTATAAGTAGTATTAAATCCGCCAGACCCAAATTCAACACTTATATCTGTTAATAATGTTGGACCAAGCTCATCAGAACTATAACAGTCTTTGTCGTCTACCCAGTGAGCAAGACAATAGCATGGTAACCCAGCAACAGTTACTCTTCCTTTTTCTAGTTTTTGTAAGTCTTTTGGATATGATTTTGCTATAGATTGGGCAAATTTTTCCATTTCGTCATAGGCATAATCCACAGGTAAGCTCGGCTTATTATGTTCTATAAAATTCCAAGGGGCAACATCATCTTCAGACACAACATCAACCCCTCCAGCATCAGAATATCCAGAATAAGCAGGCCCATATTTGTATAGGTTGCTTTTCATGGGTATGGCTGCGGCTTCAGGAATAATACAAAACGGGTTGGTCTGGCCCAAATTTAGTAAACTAGTATTAGATCTAGCACCATGAACATTATTATCAGTAGGCCATGTGCAATATTTTGAGTAAGGAAAAAATATGCTACCAAATTTTCCTAAAACGCCAACAAAAGGTTTTATAATATGATCTTTTAACAATGATTTTTTATTGTTTAAGTCATTATAATATCCTCCTATGCTTTTCATTATAGCATCAAAAGTAATAAATCCTTGAGCATTACTAGGCCCAAATCTAGTCATGGGAACTTTGTCAGAAAGTGTAACATGTACCCAAGTGCCGTATTTGTCCACATAAAATCTTTCTTCAACAGAACACTTCATATACAAATTTTGTATAGGATCTGTGGGCTCATTCTCAAATCTTAAACTCTCAACAGCAAAACTATCTGGACTAAGTTTGGATATATCCATTTGCCAGTTTTGACAATTGTCTTCAGAATCAAGAAACTTTGGATATTTAATAGTTTCATATATTCCACTACATGCGCTTAATCCAGATGCATATGGTCCTATTTTCACAAAGGAACCTATTTTGCCTTCGTCAGTGGACACCCAATCTAAATCTTGAGATCCAATGATAGTTAAATCTTCTTTATTAGGAAATCCTCCAGCATTGTCTATGACGTCACTAACATAATAACCTTGAGAAGAACCGTCTTCATCAATAAAATAAGGATAATCAAACGATGGATAATCTCCATTCTCATCTTTGATACATAAAGTATTTAAAGGGTATGATATCGAATCATTTTTTTTAGGTACACTATCTCCTATTCTCACCAAAAATTGTTTACCATAATAAGTATCATGAATATTTTTAAGCCATTCATAACAAAATATAATCTTTTCTGACTTTGTCATTCTAGCTAACTGTTGGCAATTAGTTTCATTAATACTTGAAGTATATTGGCTAGCATCTTCGGTTTTTTGTTGATCTTTACTAGTTCTAGGAGGATTAATTAAAAATTTTTGAGCAAGAGAATATAATCCGGAGACTACACCATTCAGCATAGAGTCTATGGCTTTAAATCCTTCAGACTGAATATCTTCTAATGATAAATCAAGATCTTTTAAAACCCAATAACCAAAGCTCAAACCCTCTTGGTCGGTTACTGGGGTGTTCAGTTTAGTTTTATCAATTATTATTAATTCTGTTTGTAAAAAAGCTATCCAAGATTCCCAAGTGGCCGCAGCTAACAACTCATTTTCTAACAGATCGAAAGTATCTGTAGCATTTCGACCAAATGTTTGAGACAAAATACCGCTGTCTACTAATGCTCGTGCGGAAAAATCTCTTATAATAAAACCTTTTTTTATATAATCTTCGTTAATTTCAGGGGTGTAATATAGTGATTTTAATTTTCCTGGTAATTTATCGTCAGCAGATAAGATTTCGGTAGGAGAATAGGTGGAATGACCAAAGAACATCCGAATATTGCTACAACCTGTTGGAGGCGCAATCTCTGTGCAAGGCGTTGGTGTAACATCACTAAAATCGCATCTACAATCTGTCATAATAAATTCCTATGGATTACAATCTGACGGATAAGGAGTAGGTGTAACAAAAAACGCATCATAAGCGCCAATACTACCCGGACTATTTCTTATAGAACAATGCGGTTGTAGTCTAGTTTCACACAGACCATCATCTGTTATTCTATCAAGCTCATCTACTGCATATAATGACCAAGTCGCTCCTTCTATAGTTAAACATTGTTCGTAAGTAACTTGAGCGATACCTCCTTCAGCAAGACAGCATATACCATTATCAAAATTGATTTGCGGCTCACACATAGTTTGATAAGAATAATCTCTTACTGTTGTAAGGTAAGATATATTATCTCCAAAAACAACTCTTTTATTTTTAGCAGAAGATCCTGCTATCTCTTCTCCATAATTTTTACTAATAACAATATCATCAGCGGTAAGATTTGCTATAAAAGAAAACAAAGACTTTTCTTTTGTTTGAAATTTGTAGTTTATTGGCAAGACTTCGAACTGATTTTGATTATTAATATGCATAGTAAAGCCATAACCAGACTCTTCTGCTGCTATTGTTATTAACTCTAATACATTTGACTCGTTATCTTTTATTCGTAGTTCATCAGACATAACATTTATCAATTTTGTCAAATTTAACTTTAAACCAGCTCCAGATACCGGAATAGAAACACATTCATAATTAAGGTTTTCTAATATCGTTTTTAGTTTAGATCCTTTGCGACTCAAACTTCCAGACATCATAAAATCCTCGCATTGTCTACCACTACCACAAGTATTATCAACTACTGACTTTTCAGCTTTAGTATTAACGTTAATAGCATTTCCTAAAAACATATTTGGTAAGCGAATATAGTTATCATTAAGAATAACGGATATGCCGCTCAATATATTTCTTCCATCACTCATAGATACTCTATATTTGTATCCAGAAGAATCTTCATTATAGCTATGATTATTTAATATTCCCCTGAAGCAAAATGCCCCCATATTAAATGTATATACATAACCAATTTTACCTTCATATTTACTTTCTGGTATTGAGCATAAAGATTCGCAATTGCATGGGTCATCATCACATGTTTTGCCAGCCACCCAAGTACCATCCAGTTGAGAGCATTCCAACTCACTAATTTCTAAACAATCTCCAGCAGTTAAGCAACATACTCCACTTGGATTAGATATGTTTGTCACGGGGGGACAGGTACGCTTAGGAACAACTATATCCACTGTTAATGTAGATTCAGAAGCGCCAAAACCTATAGTTGAACTAAAATTAGAAACAAAACCGCCTAAAAATTGAACGTCTAATTGATCAAAGACTTCTTCACAATCTAAACAAGTGACCGCACCATCTAAACAAGGAGTAGGAGTAGAAGCACACGGCTTGTCAGGATAGCCGCATATAAAACAATCATCTACAGATGGATTAGGGTCACAAGGCAAACAAAAGCCATCGTCACACAAATCTGGCGTTACAGTAACTTTTAATGGGTCATTAAATTGAGACATAATATTTATATATTAGAAAAATAATTGTTGTCGTTTTTTATTACTAAAATTGTATTTATTTTATTTTTATACTTAATCTTATACTCTCCAGCAATAATGTTTTTTATAAATTGATATCCACCAATAAATTTTCTCTTCCAATTGTTCGGACCAAAAAGCTCAAATTCTGTATGATAAGGAACAAGATTTATCAATAAATTACTATATCCTATATCCGGTTTAACCTCATCAAAAAAAGTAGCCATTGTCGATTTTTTATTATTTTCTATAGCCAAAATAGCACTTATTTCCACAGTAAATGTACTTTTATTCCAAGATTCTTTATTTAGCTGATTTATAGTAATTTCATTTCCTAAATTGTCCAATAAAGATATTGTGTATTTTCCTGCTGGTAAATAATCTATATTAGCATTTTTGTTAAAAGAAAATGTTTTATTATTTATTTTTATCCTACTATTAGATACACCAGAATCAGAAATTATGTTGATGCTGCCTAAAGGATAATTTTTATTATGTAAAGGCTTTATAAAGCTAGTATTGATATTTTGATTTATATCAAACAAAACAGTAGAATTACGAGTATCTAATATATTCAATATAGTATTATTTTTATTAGCATCATAATAGTTGTATTTATTTTGTTGTTTAGTAATATATACTAAATTTTGTTTTTTATCATTAAGAGACAATCCATAGTTTATATGCTTAAAGAAATAAGAAAAATTGTCTTCTAAAATAATTAGTCCATTTATAATTTTTGCAGAGTAAGAAGCGTCAAATTCCGTATTCAATTGTATAATATTTTCACCAATAGCAATTTGAATATTTTTAGATAAAATAGAAGATCTAGAAAAACCTGGAGCCAAGTAAAAGAAATAATAAAGATCATCATAAAAATTTATTTCGCCACTTTCTATCACTACTTTTTGTTTATACTGCTTATTGTCTATGATAATAGAAATTGTGTCAGTGGGCTGTGGCGCTGTAGATATGCTATGTTTAGGAATAAGTATAGTATTATACAAATTTTTAATTGGTAAAAATTGAGGAGGATATCCGCCACTATAATCGTCGGTCTTGATATATTCAATATTCATGTCTTATGGGCAAGAAGGTTTAACATAACTACGAGATAGTTTATACGATGTATTACCTATCGTTTCAGTGTCTAGTACTTTAAACCAACAATTTACATCTATTCCATCTTCTACTACTAATTCTTTTAATTTTTTTTCTGCACATGCTCTTAATTGATCTATAGTTTGTTTTTTTATGTCAAAATTGCAAGTTTTCTTATTTAGTGTAGCATCTATGTTAATATCATATTTTTCTGCAGAATTACAGCATAGGTTTTGTATTAATGGACCCTTACTGCCTCTGCCAGGAATAATAATTTCTACTATATTATCTCTAGGTTTATTGTGTGTAATACTTACGTCAACTTTATTTGTTCCTAGAATATCACAATTTGGAGCATTAGATAATACAAAAGAAAAACTAATTTCACCGGCAGCAAAATTTCTACTGATATCAGAACTCACTATTCTCATATCACATATATACGGTGGCTGAGTCGGAGATATTGGAGTGGGAGTAATATCACAAACATCATCGCCTCCAGAACTATATTCACAATTATCTTCAATATACCCTTGATCAAATGGTGGTTTTTTAGCATAGCAATTAGCCAATTGGCTTAATTGATCCGGATCATTAATTTTTGTTAAAAATGCTTCAGCGTTATTTATTTTTGTATTAAATGAACAATTATTAAAATCATCATTGTTTAGTTTGATAATTTCATTGTAAGAATGATTAGTTAAGCCAGTAATATTGCCACTAATAGTTATCGTCTCGTCAGAAGTAGTTAATCTATTTGCAACAGTCAAAGACGTAAAAACTTCTGGATTTAAACATCCGCTAGGACGGTATATTATTTCTCCACTAATATCGATCTTGTTTTCTAGAGGGTCCACATTTATTGTTCTAAAGTCTAAAAATGATTTTCCTCCAATAAAATATGTATTAAAAACATCTTCGATTTCTGGTGGAGGTAGATTATATTTGCTAATATCAAATAATGAATATCCAGATTTTTGTTCTAATCCTGTTAATCTAGTTGATATATATTGTTCTGCGGCTTGTAGTCCGTACAATCCAGAACCCGGAGAAGTGCCGGCGCAAGCATCTAAGCCTGTAGCACTAATAGAAAAATTTAATTTAATATGTCTATTGCCGAAACCATCAACTCCTCCAAATGGAGAACTACCACTACACGGAACACCCCAATCAAAAGCATTTTCATTAACACTCCAAGATAAATTTTCTGATAAATTTTTAAGAGCATAATCATCGGAACCAAGACCTATAATATCATTAATGTCTGGTATTACAATCCTAGGATCTGAAATATTAAAATCAGTATTATTTTCATATATTTCTATTTCTATTGTGTAAGGAGCTATTTGTACCCATGTTGGCTGATTCCCTTCATTAATAGAACAAGTAGATATTCTACCAGTACCATTTATTAAGACATCTGCACACTTAATCTCTACAGGCACACAGCCTTTTGTTTGAGATAATTTTAATAGTTTATTTATATTTGTATAATTGTCAGGTGTGGATCCTGCAACAACCTCATTAAAACTACCACCAACAATATTGCCATTAAGAGTTAATTTTAAGACTCCTCCTATGACTGTGTCTCCAACTCTATATTTTTCTACAGATAAGGTTACAAATGGTGATGGTACTAATTGTACGTTGTTAACCAACACACTAGCTCCAGCATCCTGAGGTCCGCCATTACTAAAAATTGTAATAGTATCACAAACAGAATTTACAGTTGACATAAATTAACTCCTTATCCTCCGTATAACATCTCATTCATTTTTTGTCTTATATTATCTCTGACTATGCTGCCTATTTCGCCAATTAAATTATTTTGTAAATTATTAGCATCCACAGATACAGGATTACCAAAATTAACATCTACTTGAGCAGTGGAATTCTGCTCAATTCTCATTTTACCATCCTTAAATAAGGAGGATAATTTAGATACTGCTTCTTTAAGATCCGCAGTAGCTGGTCCCAAACTGTTTACAGCTTGTGTAAGATCAGTAATATTTTGACCACTAATAGCTGTTGCAAGTTGCGTAGCAGAATCTGAAAATCTCTGAATAGAAGCTCCGTCTAAAGTGTTTGTTCGATTATTTTGATTGTTTTGTGGAGCGGTTGGAAAGATTTGTTTTTTCATACTGTCTAGGACCGGTCTTAAACTTTCCCTAACAGCATCCGCAACAACTTTTCCTGCTATATCTCGGGATGGTTTACTAACACTAGGAAAAAGTCCGTCGGTTGAAAAAAATCCTCTATATTTAGAAACATTTTGCTGTGCTGATTTAGTTAATGTGCTTAGCAAAGTATCAAATACTCCATCTAATGTTTTTTGTGCGGCCTCTGGACTAGTATAATCGCCAACTTTTAGCTGCTTTTGAGCCTGGACAAAAGCTTCGTCTATAGCTTCTTTACCAA
>Ga0070751_1000318_pt1 | contig 32727 bp, 18 predicted proteins | sample VirMetDEL_Aug_28_FD_78514 | JGI IMG/M metagenome (GOLD analysis project Ga0070751, IMG submission 78514) | Aqueous microbial communities from the Delaware River and Bay under freshwater to marine salinity gradient to study organic matter... | ecosystem: Environmental > Aquatic > Marine > Coastal...
ACGCCGCCATCGACGCCCAGGAGATGAATGAGATGATGGCAGACCTCTGACCATCGCCCCCCTTTCCAAACCAAACCAACATCCTACCATGACCCGCGACCTTGCTACCGCTCTCCTGAACCGTGCCGCTGACGGAACCCAACTGCTGGCAATCCTGGACACCATCGCCACCGATCTGGAAACTCAGGGCATCGAAGAGACTGCCGCCCATTATGCTGCCATCTCTGCTCCGACTGCCGACCCGATCGCTTTCTGAAGTTTTGTGACTGGCCCCCGATCCTGCCGCCCGATGCTGTAGGATATGGGGGTCAACGCAACGGACGCCATGTCCCCACGAAAGGAACTCCGCCTGATTATGTCCCGCCATGGGTTCTCCATCCATCGGCAATCCAAGCACCTCATCTGGCGCAACGAAGCAGGACAGACCATCACCACCAGCAGCACCCCATCAGACGGCAATGCCCTGAGGCAGATTGAGCGGCAGGTCCGCCGCCTTGCCGTCGCCTGATTCGTGCTACAATACCAAAGCAACCGACAGACACCGACTCATGACCATCGCTGCCCTGACCTCTGCCGACGCCGCCGCCCTGGAGTTCTACCAGGAGAACGTTGCCTACGTTGATGGGTTTGGTCTGACCAACCTGGACCGCCCTGAGCGTCTCCTCTTTAAGAAGGGACGCCAACTGATGGAGGCAGCACTTGCCGCCGCTAAGGCACCCACCCGCGAACTCTACTCCGATGCAGAGGTCGTCTTCTTGGTTCAGACCTACCTGGCATCGGGTGCCGACATGCAGGCAACCCGCTCCGCCTACTTCCGCCAGTTCCCTGAGGCAACCCACTCTGCTTCCTCCGTCTGGATGAAGGTCTCCCGTATCCGCACCCTGGACACGGAGTTCGCCACCGACACCGAGTGGCAGGTTGACCAGCAGGTTGCTTCTGTCTGCCGTGCCCTGGATGCAGACCGCTTCGGGTTCTGATTCGTTCGTGGATCAGCAGTTCCCGGGTGCCCCCCTTCGGGGGCGGTGCCCGCCGTGTATATAAAAACGCCTAACTACCCTAACCTACAAAGTGTTACGGAAGGCATCTATAAATTCCTCTCATTATAAAAATTTTTTTCGCTATATAAAAACAATGGTAGAGTTCGAAGAGATGCAAAAAAATCCGGAGGAAAATTTTACGACTGTAGAGGTCGATACAGTGACTGGCGAGTATTATATAAACTTGCCAGAGTGGGTACTAAATGATTTTGGATGGTACGAAGGCACACAAGTAAATATGGAGGTTGAGGGAGACTGCATTGTGATAACGGAAGTCAAGGGAGATTGACGTTACATAGATAATACTGTATGATACTGAAGTAATTACACTCTATTATGGCTAAAGGATTTACCGTAAAGGCAAAGGCACCCACACCGTCGCAAAGCACTGCAGAGTGGGACTATGAGAAAGCAAAGGAGATGATCAAAGGTAAATCGATCGTCTTTTGTCTTCCTGGGAGAGGTGTTTCATATACATATCTGAAACATTTTGTGCAATTGTGTTTTGATATTGTGCAAGCAGGAGCAAGCATTCAGATTTCTCAAGATTATAGTTCCATGGTGAACTTTGCACGTTGTAAGTGTTTGGGTGCGAATGTACTGAGAGGACCCGATCAGATTCCCTGGGACGGTCGTTTAAACTATGATTATCAGTTATGGATTGATAGTGATATTGTTTTCAATACTGAGAAGTTCTATCAGTTAATTCTGATGGACAAGGACATTGCAAGTGGATGGTATTGTACCGAAGACGGTCGTACCACAAGTGTTGCACACTGGTTAGATGAAGATGACTTCAAGAACAATGGTGGTGTCATGAACCACGAAACACTGGAAAGTATTCAGAAGCGTAAGGAACCATTTACTGTTGACTATGCAGGATTTGGATGGATCATGATTAAACACGGAGTTTTTGAGCATCCTGATATGAAGTATCCATGGTTTGCTCCTAAGATGCAAGTTTTTGATTCTGGTGCAGTACAGGATATGTGTGGAGAGGATGTATCGTTCTGTCTGGATGCAAAGGAAGCAGGTTTTGAAATTTGGTGCGATCCTCGTATCAGAGTCGGGCACGAAAAATCAAGAGTGATTTGACATGGCTGACGAATTTTACAATATTTTTTGTAAAGGACGTAAATTGTATTCCAACTTGACACAGGAGGAATATTTCGATATTATGGAGGACCTGTCGATAGAGTATTATCAGACCGGTTCTCCAAGACCTGAAGATCTTGAAACTGAAATTATTAGGAGATTAAACAATGGCAATGCGTAAAGGTGGCGGTTATGTGGAGGGTGCTCCGAAAAAAACTCGTCAAGGAAAAGGTGTGAATACCAAGTATGCCGCGTCTTCTCGCAATAAAGCAAAGAAGAAGTACCGTGGTCAAGGTAAAGGTTAAATAAGACAGTCAATAAAATCTCATGAGTTGTCTCATCACCAACCTCCCATCAGTAGAAGTATGGGTTCGTAAGGAATATCTTACAGATCATCAGAGTGGACACGGTGAATTTGTTAAGGGCGTTTGGGTTTCGGCAAAGTCGATTCCTGGACGCGCTTTTTATTTTGAGACATATTTACCAGAATATGCGGCAATGTATGATAAACTGCCGATTAGCGCGTTTGTCTCGTCGCCAAAAACACCTGATCCTGATATGAACCTACCAAACCTACAGTTTTGGAACTGTATGGACTATGGTGTGGTGAGTATTGACAAGAAATTCATCGGTAGTATGGATTTTGAGTGCTATACACGGGACTTTGGCATTCAAAAAGGCACTTATGTCTGTACAATTGACAATTATCACCGTGATCCTGACATGGTAGACTGGGCAACGAGTGAAAATCCTGCCGAACACAAGTCTCATAACCTCATTGAACTTGAAAATGGTCAATATGCACTGTATCCAAATAATAGATTACGTATTTTTGACAATAGTCTGACACCTGTCGAACCAAAAATGCCTGATTTCAAGGTTTCGACTCAATATTATCAGGTAGAATGTGGTTATGATCGTCTTGGTATGGGTGATGAGGATGAATATCACTGGAAAACCGCTCAAGAACGTGAAAATAAATAGCGTTAAGGGATAGCAACCCCTCTAAAAGTTCTGATTTTAACGAATCAGGAGCTAAAATGGGAAATCATCACCAGGTTGATAAGGGAGAACTGTTCATTGAACAAGGAATGACCCTTATTACAGAAGTAGAAAGTGAAAAATATCTTAGAAAAGCATCAAAACAGAGAAAAATTACTCAAAATGAGGAACTCTATCCAATTCCAGACGATCGTTTAGAGCGTCAATGTGGTGGTGCTCATGGTTTTGATGATTTTGTTGAAAGATGGCATGAGTAAATATAAATAAAATCAAGAAAACTCTATACTAATGGCAGAACAAAGGGTATCCAGATCATTTAAAGACATCAGTTTATCCTTTGTTCCACATCCAGTGACAAAGGATCTTCAAATATTAAAAAATGAGAACGCGATTCGTAGATCCGTAAGAAATATTGTTGAGACCATCCCCACTGAAAGATTTTTCAACTCATTGTTAGGATCTGATGTAAGGGATAGTCTGTTTGAATTTGTGGATTTTGGTACTGCATCTGTTATACAGAGTCAGATTTTGGTTGCAATAGAAAACTTTGAACCAAGAGTTGATAATGTAGTTGTTGAAGTGGATCCTCAACCAGACCAAAATTCATTTAATGTGACTGTTATTTTTGACATTATTGGGCAAGAGTTTCCGACACAAGAGTATACGTTCCTATTAGAGGCAGCAAGATAAGATGCCCTTTACAAAATTTACGAATTTAGATTTTGATCAGATAAAGACTTCAATCAAAGATTATCTTCGCGCTAATTCAACATTTAGCGACTTTGATTTTGAAGGATCAAATTTTTCTGTCTTAATTGATACGTTAGCATATAATACTTATATTACGGCATTTAACTCGAACATGATTGTTAATGAGTCCTTCTTGGATTCGGCAACTCTTCGAGAAAATGTTGTTTCTCTTGCAAGAAATATAGGATATGTACCACGCTCAAGAACGGCAGCAAGGGCAACGATATCCTTTACAGTATCAACTACCGAAGATACTCCTACACTAACCTTACAGAGGGGTCTGGTGTGTGTAGGGACCGCAAATGATACGACATATACTTTCTCAATACCAGAAAACATCACTGCCACCGTTGTTAATGGCGTGGCATCCTTCGATAATATTTCTGTCTATCAAGGAACATATCTGACAAAGAGATTTGATTATGATGGATCTCTTGATCAGAGATTTATTCTTAATAATTCTTATATCGATACTTCTACATTATCAGTTTATGTTAGAAAAACTTCGGAGAGTGGATTAGGAATTGAGTACGGTGCGATTGATAATATTTTAGGAACAACATCAGATTCTAGAATTTACATTCTACAGGAAGTCCAAGATGAGAAATATGAAATAAAGTTTGGTGATGGAATTATTGGAAAGAAACTTGGAGATTATGTTGGTGGAGATGGAACCGTAGTTACTGCCAACTATATTATTACAGATGGAGAAGAAGGTAATGGTGCCAGTGTTTTCTCCTTCTCTGGAAGTATTGTTACTGCCTCCAATATATTAATTGATTCAGGAAACGTTACTATAACGACCAACCAGGCATCTCAAAACGGATCTAGTATAGAACCAATAGATTCAATCAAATACTATGCTCCAAGAGTCTATTCGGCGCAGAATAGAGCAGTTACATCTAGAGATTATGAGGCAATTATAAAAAGAATATATCCAGAAACAGAATCTGTTGCCGTTGTTGGCGGAGAAGAATTGGATCCACCAGAATATGGAAATGTCATATTGAGCATCAAACCAAAAAATGGAAGTTTTGTTTCTGATTTTAATAAGTCAAGAATTTTAAGTCAGTTAAAACAATATACAGTTTCTGGAATTAATCCAAAGATCATTGATCTCAAATCTCTTTATGTTGAAATTGATTCATCGGTATACTACAACAGCACTCAAGTTTCTAGTGCAGACTCTCTGAAGACTAATGTATTGAATAGTATAACCAAATATTCTAAATCACTAGATCTGAATAAGTTTGGAGGTAGATTTAAGTACAGTAAAGTCCTGCAGGTAATTGATACCACAGATTCTGCAATTACTTCTAATATTACTAAAGTCAGAATTAGAAGAGATTTGAAGGCATCTTTAAATCAATTTGCACAGTATGAATTGTGTTTTGGTAATAAGTTCCATGTGAACCCATCAGGACTTAATATCAAGTCTACTGGATTTAAAATTTCTGGAGAGTCTTCTACAGTATACTTGACAGATACTCCTACCATTACTACTGGTAACAGTGCTATTACAAGTGCCACTGCTGCCAGCCAAGTTTTTCTTACTAGACCAAGACAAATCTCCGCAAAGACAGGTGTTCTTTCGATAGTTAAAATCGATTCTAGTGGCAATAGTATCGTTGTTGCCAAAGACGTTGGAAAAGTTGACTACGTTAAAGGAGAGATTACTATAGGAACAATAAACATTACAGAAACATCTATTTCTGGTGGCATTATAGAAATTCAAGCATTCCCAGAATCCAATGATGTCATTGGATTGAAAGACTTATATTTGTCCTTTGATATTTCTAAAAGTACAATAAATATGGTAAGGGATGTAATCGCTTCTGGTGATGAAATAACAGGAAATGTGTTTACTAGAGATTACTATACATCAAGTTACTCAAACGGGAATTTAGCAAGAAACTAATATGATACAGACTGGTTTTGAATCTAGAGTTAAGGTTCAGCAGATTATTGAGAGCCAACTTCCAAGTTTTATATTGGATGAAAATCCAAATGCCTCCGAGTTTTTAAAGCAATATTACATATCTCAAGAATATCAAGGTGGTCCGATAGACATTGCGGAAAACCTTGATCAATACTTAAAGTTAGAAAATCTTGTACCAGAAGTAGTTGTTGATAGCACTACGCTGTCTTCCAACATTAGTTCAAGTGCAACTAGCATTTCTGTATCAAGTGTCAAAGGTTTCCCAAATAAGTATGGTCTTTTGAAAATTGGTGATGAAATTATCACCTATACTGGAATATCTGGAACAACATTTACAGGGTGTGTTCGTGGATTTAGTGGTATTACCGATTACCATCAAGATTTAAATCAGGAAGAACTTACATTTTCCACCTCCTCTGCGGCAGAACACTCTTCTGGTGCTAGTGTACAGAATTTAAGTTCTCTGTTTTTAAAAGAATTTTATCAAAAATTAAAATATACTATTGCACCAGGTTTAGAAAAGACTGATTTTACAACAAGTCTGGATGTTGGAAATTTTCTAAGCGAAGCAAATTGTTTCTACAAAGCAAAAGGAACGGACGAATCGTTCAGAATTCTATTTAATGTTCTTTATAATGAAACTCCAAAAATTATAAATTTAGAACAATATCTGATTAAACCATCTTCTGCAGAATATGTAAAGCAAGAAGTAGTAATTGCAGAGTCGATTTCTGGGGATAATCCTCTCAATCTTGTAGGTCAGACTATAAAAAAATCCACAGATGAATCTACTAGTGCATCTGTATCTTCAATAGAAACTTTTAATAGAAACTCTCAACAGTATTATAAAATTTCTTTGTTTGTTGGAAATGATGAATTTCCTGCGATTGAGGGTAATTTTACAATTACTCCAAATACAAAAACAACTAATACGGCATCTACATCTTCATCAGTAATTACCGTCGATTCTACCATAGGATTCCCTGATAGTGGAACTTTTGTATGTGGAAATAACACCGTTACTTATACCAGTAAGTCAATCAATCAATTCTTGGGATGCTCTGGTATCAGTGAAAGCATAGGGAAGAACGCACTGATCAGAAATAATGAAATATATTTTGGATATGAAAATGGTGATATCACTAAAAAAGTAGAATTTAGAATTCTTGGAGTATTATCAAGTTTTGTACCAACTTCAGAAGACATCAATGTTTCTGAAAACGATATTATAACCATCAAAAATGTTGGCGATTTAATTAAGAATCCACAACAAAATAAAACATACAAACAAACATTTGCAAATTCTTGGATTTATAATACTGCTGCAAGATATCAGGTATCAGAAATTGGTTCTAACTATGTCTTGTCTAGCAATATTGATAGATCTAGTTTAAAAGTTGGCGATAGAGTTGAGCTATTAGAAAGAGATACTGAGATTTTAGCAACAGAAAGTGATAATCCACATATTGCAGAAATTATTTCTAGTAATACGATAAGATTAGAAGGTTCTTTTACAGTAGATTCTAGTAAAGAATATGATATAAGAAGAAAGATTAATACTGCAAGTAGTTCTGCTGTTCCAATTGAATATGGAAATGATTTAATTACTTCAGATGTACAGAATCTTTATAGCGACAAAGATGACTTTGCATATGTTGCATCAAATTCATTACCATCCTCCGCAATTTCTGGATTTACTCACACGTACAGATATAATGTAACGAGTAATATTAAAAGTGCTACTCTATCTTCACAAAATGATCTCTTTGATTCCGATTCTGATGGAAATTATGGAACCATAGGTTTTTCTAATAACGCTCCATTTTTAACTGGCGATAGAATATATTATCAACCAAATTCAACACCACTGGTTGGTCTAGAAACTGGTAGTTACTACGTTGAGGTACTTCCATCTAATAATAAAAGAATAAGACTTTATTCTTCAAGATCTTTTATCGATGGTTCTAGTTTCTTAAAATTCAGCGTACCAGAATCTGGATTTGATACTCAGACTTTTACTTTATATTCGCATAGATCTGGAGAAATTGGAGTACAAAAGGTACTTAAAAAGTTTCCTCTTCAAGCAAAGATAGAAAGTCCAGGAGAAGAGACAATTTCTGGAACAACTGGAATGTTAATCAATGGAGTTGAAATTAGTAACTATAAGTCTCTGGATAAAATTTACTATGGACCATTACAATCTATTGATGTATTGAATGGCGGAGAAGATTATGATGTAATTAACCTTCCCACACTGACAATTTCTTCGGGTTCCTCAAATGCTTTGGCACAACCTGCTATTGGTGGATCAATTAAAGAAGTTTACATAGATTCTCAAGATTATGATATTGAAAAAGTTGTTTCTGTTGACATTGTAGGTGGAAATGGATCTGGTGCTGTACTAGAACCTGTTGTTAGCAAAAGAGTTAGAGATATACTATTTGATGGTAGAACTGCAGCAAATGGTGGTGGAATAAGCACAACTGGAAACAGAATTTCGTTCTTAACTGATCACAATTTAAATAATGGAGATCAAGTAGTATACAATTCAAATGGAAATTCTCAAGTTGTAATTGGATCTGGTTCTTCGACTCTTATTACTAACACATCATACTTTGTAAAAATTGAGAACAATACTACAGTCAGTTTGTTTAAGTCTTTATTAGACTACACAAACAATACAAATGTAATAGGATTTTCAACTGGAACTCAAGGAGTACATAAGTTTAGTACAATTGTACCGAAAAATACTATTTCTGAAATTAAAGTAATAGATGGTGGAAGTGGTTATACTAATAGAAAACTCATTGTAAAAGGTTCTGGAATATCAACAGTTAGCGATTCTGTCAATTTTACCAATCATGGATTTAATACTGGCGAATTAGTTACATATGACTTCCAAACCAGTGCTATTTCCGGTCTTTCAACATCTAATCAGTATTACATCTTAAAGATCAATGATGATTCTTTCAGATTATGTAATGCTGGTATTGCCGGAACAGATACCTCAGAATTTGATAGAAAAGATTATGTCAAATTCTCAAATACTGGATCTGGATATCAATATTTTGCGTATCCATCTATTTCAGTTTCAGTAAAATATAATCCAGTTGGTTTTAGTACTGGAACTCAATCCTATCAAGAGATCGTAGCAACTCCAGTCGTAAGAGGAACTATTCAAGATGTATATCTTTATGAGCAAGGAACTGGATATGGTTCTACAGTATTAAATTATCAAAACAATCCTACTATAACAATTAAAAATGGAAAGAATGCTTCCATAATTCCAAATATATCAAATGGTCAGATTATTTCTGTAAATATTCAATATAGTGGGGACGAATATTATTCATCTCCAGATTTGATTGTCACAGATTCTTCTGGTTCTGGATCTGGAGCAAAACTTAGACCAGTAATTTCTGGTGGCAAAATAACTGATGTTAAAATTATAAACGCTGGAATTGGTTATTCAAGCACATCTACATCTATTTCTGTAAGATCTGCAGGTATCAATGCTCTTCTGAGTCCAAAAATTAGAGAGTTGACAGTAAATAATAATATTAAATTTGGAAATGAAGTTTTACTAGAGTCAGACAATAAGATAAAGTATACTGTTTCTGCATATTTTGAAGATCTAAGAGACTCCTTTGGAGAAAATAGTGGAAATATATCAGGAATAATTGGATGGGCTTATGATGGAAATCCAATTTATGGACCTTTTGGATATTCTGATCCTAAAAATTCATCATCATCAATAACTCGAATGTCATCGGGATATGTTTTAGATACTTCTTACACCGATAGACCTTCTGGATTCTCTTCTGGTTTCTTTGTAGAAGACTACAAATTTACAAATTCTGGTACTTTAGACAGATACAACGGTAGATTCTGCAAAACTCCAGAATTTCCAAACGGTGTTTATGCGTACTTTGCATCTATAAATTCATCGGGAGATCCATCATTCCCATACTTTATTGGCAATGATTACAGATCTAAACCACTAGATGAAAATACAACATTAAATCAGTCTTTCGATTTTTCAAATTCAAATCTACTTCGCAACACTTTGCCATATAAGGTAGCAGATAAGAATGCTAAGTATGACTTCATCTCCGAAATAGATGATATTACTCAACAGCAAATAATTATTGAATCTGTTACTCGTGGAGGAGTAGAAAGATTTGACATTAAAAACTCTGGATCAAATTACAAGGTCAATGATATTTTAGATTTCAACAATAATGGAACTAGTGGTGGTGGAGCATATGCTACTGTCTCTTTTGTTGAAGGTAAAAATATTACTGAAGTAAACACGACAGTAACCGCTTATGAAAATTCTATATTTACGTGGGACAATGGCAAAAAAGTAAAAGTATCAATTTTGCCAAATCATGATCTAAATGATGGTGATTATGTAACTATTTCTGGTTTTTCAACCAACCTCTCCACTCTTAATGGGACACACAAGATAAAAGTTGATACTAAAAATTCAGTTGCTATTTCTACTATTCCTTCAACTGCAAGTATTGGTGGAACTGAGATTTATGTTTCCAGAATTCCCGAAAATATTTCTGTTGGAAGTAGCGTTGGAGTAGGAACAGAAACCCTGAGAGTTTTAGAACTCTTCAGAAACCAAAATATCATTAGAGTAGAAAGAGGTGTAACTGGAACATCACATGATGCTAATTCTGCACTGTCGTTTACACCAGATTCATTTACTATTGACAGCACTGTTGACTTTTTTGATTCTAAGGTAAATGATAAAATTTTCTTCAATCCAACAGAATCTGTAGGATTTGGAACAACTCCAGGCAACTCTTACTTGGCAACATTTGATTTTGGAGACAAGATTGGCGTACAAAGAAGTATACCTACCAAGTCAATTTACATTGAAAATCACCCATTTAATAATAATCAACAAGTTACATACACTGCTAATGGAACAAATGTTTCTATTTCTACAGATGGCGTAAATGTCAGCACTCTACCATCCACACTCTTCATTATTAACAAAGGTTCAAATCTGATTGGTCTAAAAACTAGTTTAAATTCTGAAGAGTTATTCTACCATAGTGGTGGATCTAACAGCGACTTGTATTCCTTTGAATCATCATATACACAAGTACTTGGAAAAGTTGAAAAGATAAAGACTACTGTATCTGTATCTACTTCTCATCAGATGTCTGTAAATGATACAGTAGAATTGGTAGTAAAACCAAATCTTTCTGTAGGAATCGGAACATCTACAGCAGTAAGAATTGCAAGAAACACAACAACAGGAAACTTATTAATCAACCCCATAGGTTTCAATTCCACAGGAATTAATACAAACAACAATTCAATTACTCTCAATAATCATGAATTAAACACTGGAGATAAAATTTATTATTCTTCCGATAGTGTTGCATCTGGATTAAGCACTGGTCATTACTATGTTTTCAAGGTTGATTCTAATACTATCAAACTCTCAGAGACATACACAGATTCTCTAACCATTCCACCAACAGTGGTAAGTATTGCGGGAACAGGTGGCATTTCTCAGACAATATCCCCAATCAATCCAAAATTAGAACCTGTAAAGAATAACAACTTAGTATTTGATTTAAGCGATTCTTCTTTATCTGGATATAAATTCAAAATTTACAGAGATAATCAGTTTAAGGATGAATTTGTTTCTACTGGATCAACATCCACATTTAATATAAGTGGTGTTGGAACTATTGGTGTATCGACTGATGCATCCTTAACGATCAATCACAGTGTTAACATACCAGAAAAACTATACTACAATTTGGAAAAATCTGGATATATTAGCACCGCAGACACGGATGTAAAAGACTATTCGGAAATATCTTTCATCGATAGTGTATATAATAGAAAATATAGTGTTGTTGGAGTGGCAACAACATCATTTGATTTAGTTCTCAATAAAGTTCCTGAAGATACATCATATGCTCAAAGTGATTGCGATGAGTTGAAATATACAACATCATCTACGACTGCAAGTGGTGGAATTAGTAAACTCAAAATCGTTTCTAATGGATATGGATATAAAAATCTTCCAGTTGTAGATGATATTACTACAAAAAATGGTAAAGATGCTTATATACTTGCCAAATCCAATCAAATTGGCAATGTAAAACAATCAAGAATCAAAAATGAAGAGTTTGAGTACTCCTTTGATCCTACTCTAAATCCAACTGCTTACATATCTCCAAATATTGTTACAAAGAATTCAAATACTTTAGAATCTGTATCAGTCAATAATCGCGGAAGAGGATATACTCAAGCACCAGACATTATAATTGTAAATCCAGATACCAATGAAAAAATTGAATCTGGACTTTTAACGGCAAATTTAATCGGAGAATCAATTCAGTCGGTAACAATAGAAGAAAATCCAAAAGGTCTTCCAGAAGATTCTGTTAGATTATTGACCATCAACAATACAAATGGAATTAGTATTCAAAGAGTAGAGTCCAGTTCTACTGGTATATTCACTTGTGCAATAACCGTACCCACATCAGGGTTTACAACTTTCCCGTTTGCCTCTGGAGATGCGGTATTCGTTGAAGGTATACAGAAGTTTAGTTCCACTGGTTCTGGATTTAATTCTGAAGATTATGGATATAAATTGTTTATTGTCGATAGTTACATTGAAGCATCTCCATATCATAAAGTTGTATTTGACTTATCTGATGTTTCTAATGGTGGACTGACCACTAACACTGGTATTGCCAAAACAATACAAGATGGTTATGGTTCTTTGATCCATGAAGATGATTATCCAACTTTTGAAGTTACACAAACTAGACTTCAATTCAATATTGGAGAGCAACTTGTTTCAGATAACACCGCAAGAGATTTGTTTGTCTCTGACTATGAAGGTACAATATTGAAAGTTTCTGGAACATATGAATTAAGTCTAAATGAAGTTATAACCGGAAGAAATTCTGGAACTGTAGCAACTATTAATGAAATAGAAGTTAATTCTGGAGTCTTTAGAGTATCCTATTCTATTTCAAAAAATATAGGATGGTCTGATGAGATTGGTAAACTAAATTCTGATACTCAGGTTGTTCCTGATAATGATTACTATCAAAATCTTTCATATTCTATAAAGAGTAGCAAAGAATATAAGGAAGTAGAGTCAAAAATCAAACCAATTTTACACACTAGCGGTTTGAAAGATTTTGCTGATACTGGAATTACTTCCACTTCTGATGCATACGCATCAGAAACATTTAACGGAATCGATGGAAGCACTGTTATCAGAGACTTTGTAGATGATCTTAGAGTTGATACAATTTATGATTTTGATTTCGCTCAAGACATTGATATCAACCCAACCACAGGAAATTCCAAGTATCTAAAATTACTGAATACCAAGTTAACAGACTATACAAAAAATATTGGAAATGATGTCTTACCAATAGACGATATTAGTAGTCAGTTTTCATATTTTGAAGATGATCCTAGCACATATTTAAATCTTATTAAATTAGATCCTTCAATTACCTATGATAATTTCTTAATTAGAATTACAAATAGCGATAATAGCGAAATTCAATTTACCGAAGTCGTTTTACTAAATGATGGAAGTAATAATTATTTGGTAGAGAAAGGAAGTTTAGTCAACGTTGGTGTTGGTACTGCACATGAAATTGGCGAACAATATGGAAGTGTTTCTATAGTAGTTGATGCATTTAATGACAGTTATTTGAGATTTATTCCTGTTGATGCATATGATACAGACTATGATCTGAAAATCGTAAGAAACACATTTACATCTTCTGCAGCAGGAGTAGGAACAACTTCTATTGGATTTACAAATCTTGTAAGTTCTACTGGAGTTACAACTTCTGGAGTGACTACCAGCATAGCATCGTTTAGCGTAAGCGAATTTGAATCTCTATATGCAAATGTTGAGATAATCAATGATACTACAAACGATATAAACTTTGTAGAGTTGTATGTAGGAACTGATGGCACTAATACCTATCTTTCAGAATATTACTTTGACTCAGAAAGCGATACACCTCTCTCTAATAATTTTATAGGTACGTTTGGAGCAGATCTTTCTTCGGGTGTTGTTTCTCTGAACTACACAAACACATCATCATATAATAATACATATAGAGCAAAGGTTGTTGGTTTTGGCACAACGTCAACTGGTGTTGGAACCCCCTATAGATTTAAGTTAAGCAGACAACCTGCAGGTTCTGAAAGAACCGTACTGTATCAATCTGACTTTACTGTCGGTGTTGGAACAACTAGTATTGTATCGATAGACAAAACATTATTCAACTCCGTAAAATCTTTGGTAGAAGTAAGTATTGGTTCTACTAAGGCTCTTCATCAGGTAATGATGATACAAGATAGTAGCGATGTTTATGTTCAGCAATCAGCATTACTGAGTATAAGTGGTGATTCTCCTTCTGATAGTGCCTTAGGTATAGGAACATTTGGTGGAAACAATTCTGGATCTAACTTAGAATTGGAATTCTATCCAGATTCGGATTATTCTACAGATAATATTGTCTTATCTGCATTTAGTCAATGCTTCTACAACGATTTAGACGTTGCAAATGTACCTCCAGACCTCGAATATGGAAAGGTTGAGGAATCTGTTGATTTAAAATTCTACAATTCAATAAATGGAGATAGAATTAATAGGACCAATTTTACATTAACATCCGAAGGAACACCAATCTTTGTTAAGGTATTTGATCCAGAGAATACTGATGCATTAATTGCAACCACTGGCAAATTTACTATTAGAAATCACTTCTTTAAAGATGGAGAGGAGTTAATCTATACTCCAAAATCATCAATTGTTGGAATTGCAACTACTGCTATGACATACAGTAATGTATCCAGTGGCGTCTCTGATCTTTTACCATCCACAGTTTTTGCTGTTGTTAGCGATCTAAATTATGATGAGTTTTTCATATCGACAACAAGAAGTGGAACTGCAGTAACATTTACTGATCTTGGTGGTGGTAATGTTCATCAATTTGAAATGTCCAAGAAGAATGAAAAATCAATCATCGTAATTGATGATCTTATTCAGCATCCTTTGATTTTCACCAGCGTATCACATACGCTTTCGGGATCAATTGGAACTACAACTACAACTTTAAGTCTTAGCGGTATTTCTTCTATTAATCCATCAGACATTCTGAAGATTGATGATGAATATATGCGAGTTAATAATGTTGGTTTAGGAACTACTAGTGTTGGACCAATTACAAATAGTGGATCGTTTAATTTAGTAGATGCTGAAAGAGGATTTGTAGGGACGATAGCAACTTCACATAGTTCTTCAACACAAATTGATGTTTACAGAGGAGCATTTAATATTGTAGAAAATGAAATACATTTTGCAGATGCTCCTAGAGGAAATCCACAGATCGATAAAACTAAGTTCAATCTTGACTATGAGACATCAGAGTTTAATGGTAGAGTGTTCTTGAGATCTGACTATACCTCAAATAAGGTATATGATGATCTGTCAGAAGAGTTTAATGGTATAGGTAGAACCTTTACATTGAAGGTTGGCGGAGCAGATACAACTGGAATTGGAACAATAGGTGCCAGTGGAATAGTTCTTATAAATGGAATATTCCAACAACCAACTACTACAAACAATCCAAGAGGAAACTTTGAAATACTCGAAGACACTAGTGCAGGAATTAGTACAATTATATTCTCTGGAATTACAAAACCAGATACTGATCCATTAGAGTATGTAATATCAGATTATGATGTAAATCAAAATGAAACTCCTAGGGGTGGAATTGTAGTTTCACTAGGATCAACAACTGGTCTTGGTTTTGCACCTCTTGTAGGCGCTTCTGTTACTGCCGTAACAGGTGCAGGAGGATCTATTACGGGTATTACCACAGGAATTCCTGGAGGATCTTTTGGATCTGGATACAATGGATTAACTTCAATCGGAGTTACAGTTTATGATTCCACTCAAGATGCTGGTGGAGATCCTGCAAGTATTACTGCAATTGTTGGTGCTGGTGGTTCCCTTTCCTTTAGTATTGGAGCTGGTGGAACTGGATATAATAATCCACAAATATACGTATCATCGCCAACTTATGAAAATCTTTCAGTAACAGGTGTTTCTAGACTTGGTATCGGAGTTACAACACAAACAGGTATTGGTTTATCAATTAGTTTAAAAGTAGGAAATGTTGGAGCAACTGGAATAGGATCAACACATTTTGGAGTTACTGAGTTTGATATTACTAGAAATGGTTATAGTTTCCGAAGAGGAGATGTATTAAAACCAGTCGGACTGGTTACGGATGCAAGATTAGCATCTCCAATATCAGAATTTGAACTAACTGTTCTTGAGACTTATTCTGATAAGTTTGCATCATGGGAATTTGGTCAACTTGATTTCATTGACTCTATTAAAGATTATCAAGATGGATCAAGACGAACATTCCCATTATTCTACAATGGAGATCTGATTAGTTTTGAACAAGATCGTGACTCCAGAACAACTCTGCAAAATTGTCTTTTGATTTTCATCAATGGTGTGCTTCAGGAACCTGGAGTTGCTTATGAATTTGGTGGAGGAACATCCTTCATATTCACAACGGCACCAAAAATAGAAGATAGCATTTCAATTTATTTCTACAAAGGAACACCAGCAGACATTCAGATTGTTACTAACGTTTCAGAAACAATCAAGAAAGGAGATACTGTCCAGGTATTGAAATATAATTCAAAACCCAATATTTCTGGTCAAGATAAGAGAACTGTAACAGATTTATCTTACTCAGATAAATTTGAAACAGACTTGTATTCTGGTCAAGGCATCAGCACAACTTTCAGACCATTAAGTTGGACTAAGCAAAAGTCTGATAAGAAAATAAATGGAGAGATTGTTTCAAAATCAAGGGATTCCATCGAATCTTTAATATTCCCAACTGCAAATGTTATAGGAGACTTGTCAACTACAGATACTGAAGTATTCATTGATAGTGTTGAACTGTTTAAGTACGAAGATCCAGACCTAGCTTCTTTTGATTGTTTGGTAATTGGTGGAATATCAACTGCTGCTATATCCACTGTTACTGGAAATGACTCTATTGAACTTATATCTAATTTCACAACAATTCAAGGAGACTCTGGTGCCATTGTTGGTATTGCAACAACAAGTACTCCAAACCTTGCAATAGAATTTACTTTAGATTCTTTGGTTACTTCCAATTTACAAGTTGGTTATCCAATTTACATTTTTGACACGCTGGTTGGAAATGGAGTTACATCCATTATCTCTTCAGATTCCGAAGTTGTTGGAATAGGAACTACTCGTGTTGATAATATCTACAGTGTAACTGCATTAGATAACGCAAGTGGTGTTATAACCTGTAGAGTCCACTCTGCTTCTGATATAGTTGGAATTAACACTACAGGATCTACTGATTATCCTGTTGGAAGATATTCCTGGGGAAGAATATCCAATACTTCTGGTTTGGTTAGATCTGGAAATCCAATTTCGATTGGGGTAACAGGAAATATCGTATCTGGATTGGCAACATATCCAGTGGTCCAAAGAAGAAACGTTGGTATAAGGTCTACTGGCGCTCTTCCTAAACTGTTATAAATATCTAAAAAACTATGTTAATATGGCTGCTGTCGTAACAGATCAATTTAGAATACTGAATGCTAATAATTTTGTCGATTCCGTTCTAGATAATAATAATTCATATTATGTGTTTTTAGGTTTGCCGAACTCATCGGTTACTGGATTTGGCAGAACGTCTACTTGGAGTACCGCATCCAGTGGTCCTCCAAGTCCTACTGATAATTTACAATACTTGTCTCATTATAGAGACACTGGATTGTTTGGAAAAAGAATTACAAGCACTAATATTAGAAGAGTAATAAGAAAAGTTCAGTGGACGACAAATACTGCCTATGACATGTATAGGCATGATTATAGTTCTTCTAATCTTACACCAAATTCTGGAACAAGTAGATTATATGATTCAAATTACTATGTAATTAATAGTGATTTTAGAGTCTATATTTGTATTGATAATGGTTCTTCTGGAACTAATGTAAAAGGAGAAAGATCTAAATTTGAACCAACATCCACAGATTTGCAACCATTTTCTGCAGGATCTGACGGATATTTGTGGAAATATTTGTTCTCCATTTCACCAAGTGATGTAATTAAGTTTGACTCCACAGAATATATTGTGGTTCCAAACGATTGGGACATTTCAACAGACACACAAATTCAATCTGTTAGAGAAGCAGGAGATTCTGATACAAATAACAATCAGATTAAAAAAGTTTATATTGAAAGTGGTGGAACTGGATATTCTAATGGAACATATGATATTTTAGGTGATGGAAGTGGCGGCAGAGTTTCTATTACAGTTGACAGTAATGGAACTATTACTTCTACTAGTGTTGTTACTGGAGGAAAAGGATATACTTTTGGAATCGTTGATTTGGAAAGAACCGGAACCATTTCAAGCGCAGCAAATCTTATTCCAATCATTCCACCATCTAAAGGACATGGTTATGATATTTACAGTGAACTTGGAACTGATAGAGTTTTAGTTTATTCTAGATTTGATGATTCAACTAAAGATTTCCCCGTCGATACAAAGTTTGCTCAAGTTGGAATTGTAAAAAATCCTAAGGAATATGCTGGTGTTTCCACGTTTACAGGATCAACTTATTCTGGATTGTATGCATTAAAACTTGATGCTGGATATACTGGTACACCTACAGTTGGAGAAACTGTGTCGCAAACACAATCTTCGACAGATATTGCAAAGGGATATGTAGCTTCATATGACAGCACTACAAAAGTTTTGAAATATTTCAAAGATAGATCTTTATTCCTTACAAATGGTGTAAATCAAGAGGATAGAACAACCATTGGCGTAAACTCCAAAGTTGTTGAATTTAATAATAGCGATAGTATAACCTTCACCACAGCATCTAGCACCACTGTATCTGCAGGATTTACTGGAAGTTCAGTAAATGGAACAAATTTGGGAATTACTTTCACAGGTGGTCTTGCCAATCCAGAGATAAATAAAAAGACGGGGGACATTATCTACATTGATAACAGACCCGAGGTTGAAAGAAATCTTAGGCAAAAAGAAGACGTTAAAATCATTCTGGAATTCTAAAAAAGATGGCACAAAAAACAGACTTAAATATCAACCCCTATTTTGATGATTTCGATTCGGGTAAAAACTTTTACAAAGTCTTATTTAAGCCAGGATATCCAGTTCAGGCACGAGAACTAACGACGTTACAATCAATATTACAAAATCAAATCGAATCTTTTGGAAGTTATACTTTCAAAGAAGGAACAGTTGTAATTCCAGGTAATATTGCATATGATAGTCAATTCTATGCGGTAAAACTAAATTCAACTACTTTTGGTGTTGATGTAGCTCTTTACATCGACAAATTTATTGGCAAGAAGATAACGGGTCAAACATCAGGAACTACGGCAACTATTCAATATGTCGCTCTTCCAGATGGATCAAATGTAGAAGACACTACGATTTATGTAAAATACGTAGATTCTAACGACAATTTTGTTTTTGATCAGTTTGAAGATGGCGAATCTTTATATGCTGATGAAAACGTAACTTATGGTAACACCACGATCAATTCTGGAACTCCATTTGCATCTTTAATTAGTTCCGATGCAACTTCTATCGGATCTGCTGCATCAATAGGAGAAGGGGTTTACTTTATTAGAGGATATTTTGCTAATGTTTCTAAACAAACAATAGTATTAGATCATTACACAAATACACCATCATACAGAGTAGGATTAACAATACAAGAACTTCTTGTAAATGCTAAGGATGATTCTTCTTTATATGATAACGCAAAAGGATTTACAAACTTCTCTGCACCAGGTGCAGACAGACTGCAAATTAATTTAACATTAACCAAGAAGTTACTAACTGATACTAACGATACAGACTTTGTAGAACTTCTTAGAGTAGAAGATGGTAAAATAAAGAAAATTGAGAATAAAACTCAACTTAATAGACTTGGAGATTATATTGCAGAAAGAACTTATGAAGAGTCTGGTCACTATGCACTAGAGAATTTCAAATTATCATTACATAATTCTTTAAATGATAAATTGGGTAATGATGGTTTATTTTTCAACAATCAATCAACAGAGCAATTGAACACTCCATCAGAAGATCTGATGTGTGTAAAAGTTTCTTCTGGAGAGGCATATGTTGGAGGATATAATGTTGAAAAGGTTGCAAATACGATTCTTGACGTAGAAAAACCAAGAGATACTGCAACAGTATCAACAACAAATATTCCCTTTGAAATGGGAAATCTTCTAAGAGTTAATAATGTATCTGGTGCTCCAAAACAAAAAGAATCTATTGATCTTTATAATCAATTTGCTGGTGGTGGAACACAGATTGGTGATGCCAGAGTCTATACATTCAACTTAACTGGTTCTGCATATCAGGATGCATCTACAAATTGGGATCTATATCTTTATGATGTTCAGACTTATACATCTCTTACACTAAACACACCAGTAGCACCTTTAGGTCTTATAACCTCTTCTTATATTAAAGGAAAGAGTAGTGGTGCTAGTGGATATGCCGTTTCTTCTGGATCTGGAAGCACAGTAAGTATTAGACAGACTTCTGGAACTTTTGCTGTAGGAGAGCAACTCATTATTAATGGAATAGATGCTTCTGCTACAGTTGCATCAGTTATCGTATATGGAACTAGAGATATCAAGTCAGTTTCTCAGTCTGGTGTTTCTGGATTCCCATCATTTACTGCAGATTCTTTACTAGATTCTACCAATCTTCCAAATGGTGTTATTGGTGGAACCATCAGTGGTGGAAATACTCTTGTAAGTCCAGGAAAAGTGTTCACAGGCGTTAAAGTCGGTGACATTATCAGATATCAAACTGCCTCTGGCGATGAAACTTTCAACAGAGTTACAGCAAACAATACAACATCTTTAACAATCGCAGCGTCTACAACTGTTTCTGGTGTTCATGTAGGAACAGTTTCTAATGGAACATATTCGCAAATCAAACTTGGCGTTCCAGCACTGAGAAATCAAGATAAAGGATATCTCTATGCAGAACTTCCTGATTCGAACATCGAATCAGTAAATCTTTCTGGATCAACTTTAAAAATATCGGAACAGATTACTGGAGAAAGTACAGATTCATCTGGAGTATTAACTTTTGATCTTTCATCAATTAGTGGAATTTCTAGTGCGTTTTTCGATCCATTCGATGAAGAAAGATATTCTGTACACTATACTGGTGGTGGAATTGGTACAGTAACATCCGATGCGTTTTCAATTAGTGGCAACACAGTAACCATTAATGGTTTGACCGCATCGCAGTCTAGTATTGTTGTTAATACTTCTTTGACCAAAAATGGAATTCAAAGTAAGATAAAAGATTACACAAGAAGTTCTACAGTAGACGTTGTTTACTCTAAGTATGGACAGTCTGGTGTTGGTGTTAATACATCAATTAATGATGGTTTAACTTACAATACAAATTATGGTTTAAGAGTTCAAGACGAAGAAATTTCTTTGAATTGGCCAGATGTAGTAAAAGTTCTCGCTGTTTTCGAATCTTTAGACGAAAATGCGCCAACTTTGGATCAAATTCAATTCTTTGATACTGCAGTTGTAAGCAATGCTATTATCGGAGAAAATATAGTAAGTTCATCAAGCAACGCCATAGCAAGAGTTGTTGCTAAACCATCTTCACTTGTTTTATCCGTTGTCTATTTAAATCAAGACAGATTTATTAACGGAGAAACGGTAACACTTGAAGAGTCTAATAACACTGCTCCAATTCAGTCTCTAACAAAAGGTTCCTATAAAAATATAACATCATCTTTTGTCTTAGATAAGAGTCAGAAAGATCAGTACTATGATTATTCAAGACTTATCAGAAGTGTAAATACTCCTGTTCCATCCAGAAGATTGAAAGTTGTATTTGATCATTATACAATTCCTGCTTCAGATAATGGAGATGTATACACAGTTTTAAGTTATGGCGAGGATAGATTTGCCGAAGATATTCCTTCCATTGGACCAAGAAAGGTAAGATCTACAGATACACTTGACTTTAGACCAAGAGTATCTCAGTTTACTGTAACGGATAAATCTCCATTTGACTTCGACTCAAGAAGTTTTGGAACATTACCAAAACTTATCTTAAAACCAAAAGAAAGTTCACTTATTGGATATAATTATTACTTACCAAGAATCGATAAAATTTATCTTGATACTTTTGGAAACTTTATTGTTCAAAAAGGTATTTCTGGTGTAAATCCAAAAGTTCCATCAAATAACAATCCAGATGGTTTGATGGATCTGGGAACAATTTCTCTCCCAGCATATCTTTATGATCCTAGCGATGCAGAAATTTCTCTTGTAGATAATAGAAGATATACAATGAGAGATATTGGAAATCTTGAAGATAGAATTGAAAATCTTGAACGTGTAACATCTCTCTCGCTCTTAGAAGTTAACACTCAAACTCTTCAGGTTCAGGATGCATCTGGAAATAACAGATTCAAGACAGGTTTCTTTGTTGATGATTTCAAGAACAACTCTTTGATTAACCTGGATATATCTTCCATAGAGGTAAATACTGACACTCAAGAATTAACAACGATTGTTAGCGATAATTCTCTCAAGGGACAAATCGCACCTTCAACAGACATTACTGATGAGAATTTAGATATTTCTACAAACTTTGATCTATTAGATTCTAACGTCCAAAAGACTGGAAGTGCTATTACTTTAAAATATACAAATGTTGGATGGATCGAACAACCATTAGCAACAAGAGTAGAAAATGTAAATCCATTCCATGTTGTTTCATATAATGGATTTGTAAAACTATCTCCATCTAGCGATAGTTGGGTTAGAACAGTTAGACTTCCTGAGTCAAATTCAACTATAACAAGAAACGTTCCAGATCCAAATCGTGCGGGAACGACTGGAACTTTTGTTACCTCCAGAGATGTTGTTGTATCTTCTGGTAGAGATGCATACATGCGTTCCAGAAATACACAGTTCTATGCAAATAACTTAAAACCACTTACAAGATTCTATCAATTCTTTGATGGAAATGGCAGTGTTGATTTTATTCCAAAATTACTTGAAATTGCCAATGATAGCACTTTGGCAAATTATGGATCAGTAGGAGCATTTGAAGTAGGAGAAACTGTAATTGGTTATAATGATGGTGAGTCTGTAATTTCTTTCAGACTTTCATCTGGAAATCATAAAGAAGGCGCATTTAATTCTCCATCAAAAACTTTCAATATAAATCCATATGCAAAGTCAGAGAATTTATCTGTTTCATATAGTCAGTCAACTAAAGTTCTGAATGTTGATACATTTGCACTGTCTGAAGAAGCACAAGGTAAGTATTTTGGATATGTCAAAATTGGAACAAAACTAGTCGGTCAGACTAGTGGCGCTGTTGCATACGTCAAAGATCTTCGCTTGATTAGTGATAATTATGGAGATCTTTTAGGTTCATTCTTCTTGAGAAATCCATTAGAAGTTCCAGCTCCAGCGGTTAGAATTACCACAGGAACTAAGACATATAAGTTGACAAACAGTTCTACAAACGCTGCTCCTCTTCCTGGAAGTAAGTTACAATCTACTGCAGAAGCAGCATATAAGTCTGAAGGTAGATTTGAAGTTCGTCAACGTCAAACTACAAGAGTAACTGCTAATTTCTATGATCCATTAGCACAATCATTCAGTGTAGGTGGAACAATTGATGCGCCAGATTTAAATGGTCAGAATAGCGATGCAAATGGTGCTTTCTTAACAGCAGTTGATCTCTTCTTTGCTAACAAACCATCTGGTAATGATCCAGTAAGAATTGAAATTAGAACTGTTGAATTGGGAACTCCAACCAGAACTATTATTGGAAGTCCTGCGGTATTGAGACCTAGTGACATTACAACTTCAACAAATGGTGCGACAGCAACAAGAGTAACATTTGATTATCCAATTTTCCTGGCACCAGGTCAAGAATATGCAATCGTTGCTGTAGCAGAAACTACAGACGAATATGAACTTTGGATAGCAGAAATGGGAGAGAAGACTGTAAGCACACAATCTTTACCTGATGCAGAAGCAGTCGTATATTCCAAACAATTTGCTCTTGGAAGTCTGTTTAAGTCTCAAAATGGATCTATTTGGACTGCTAACCAGTATCAAGATCTTAAGTTCAAACTTTATAAAGCAAACTTTACGTCAACAACTGGAACGGCATTCTTCTATAATCCAACATTAGATGAAAGCAACGGATATGTTAAAAAATTAAATAATAATCCAATCACAACTTTACCAAAAACAGTAACTCTTGGAATCACAACTACAACTGATACCAATGCTATTGGAATTTTAACGACAGGAAGAAAAATTGCTGGTTCCAATCAATTTGGTTATGGTTACATCATAGGAACTGGAAGTTCTGTCGCAAACGTTTCTATTACTGATGGTGGAGAAAACTATGTAACTGCATCCAATTTAGAAACTACATCTATTGTTGGTAGTGGTTCTGGACTTAGACTTAGTATTACCGCAGCAGACGGTGTTATTACTGGAATTGCTGGAACAACAGTTACAGGAAATGGATATCAAGTTGGCGATGTTGTTGGCATCGTAACAACTCTTGGTAGAGATGCTAGAATTACAATTGATTCTATTACCGGATTAGATACTCTCTATCTTTCTAATGTACAAGGCGAAAAAGGAACATCTAAGACTTTCAAAGTTGGTGCTGCAGTAAGTTACTATAATGATTCTGGAACGGTTGTTTCTCTTGCAAGCACGACGATTACCGATAGAACATCTGAAGGTGGAGGATTAAATTCCGGAAATTACTTGAGAATAAATCACTTTGATCACGGAATGTATTCCTCTACTAACAAAGTAGTAATTTCCGATGTTGAACCAGATGTTCCTTCCACTACATTATCTTCTAATTTGACAATAGATGAAACAGCAACTATAAGCATTGCTAGCACTGCAAACTTTGGAACCTTTGAAGGTCAAACAGTATCAGGATCTTATCTTGGATACGCAAAGATTGGCGATGAAATTATTTCTTACAGTGCTGTTGGTAGTGGAACTCTTACCATAAGTTCAAGATCAGTAGAAGGAGTTGTTCAACCACATTCCTCTGGTTCTTTGATTACCAAGTATGAACTAAATGGAGTATCTCTTAGAAGAATTAATGGCGTAACACATGATGTAAGTTCTTTATCTAACGATATAGATCAATATCACGTCCAAATTGACATGTCAACCAATGGTTCCGATAGATCTAATGATGGAGATACGTCTGGCACTCCTCAACTGTCCTTCAATTCCGAAGCATCGGTAGGTGGAGAAAACTGCAAAGCAACCGAGAACATCCAGTTTAATGAAATTGTTCCTAACTATGATATCTTAACTCCAGGATCTTCAACATCGGTAACTGCTTCTGTAAGAACAACTACAGGAACAAGCGTAGACGGATCTGAAACATCATTTGTTGACAATGGTTTTGAAAGTGTTGAACTCAATGAGGTTAACAGATTGAATTCTGTCAGACTTGTAGCATCTAATATTAATGAAACAACAAGTCTTACAACTCTTCCAAGAAATAAGTCATTTACGACTGGTATTACTTTAAATACAGAGGACTCTAATCTTTCTCCAATCATTTATACCGATACGGCGTTTACCGAGTTTAGAATGAATAGATTGAATAGTCCTATTTCGGATTATACCTCTGATAATAGAGTAAATTCTCTTCTATTCGATCCACATGCAGCAGTTTATGTTTCAAATACAGTAAATCTTGCACAAGAAGCTTCCTCTCTCAAAGTAATACTTGCTGCTTATAGACACGAATCTGCTGATTTCAGAGTTCTCTACAGTTTAATTAGGGCAGACTCTAGTGAAGTAACACAAGAGTTTGAGTTGTTCCCTGGTTATGATAACTTGACCATAGGTGCTGATGGAACAATTACTCCTGTTGATGCATCAAAGAACAGTGGAAGACCAGATACATTTGTTCCAGCAAGTCTGGAAGATCAGTATCTTGAGTATGAGTTTACAGCAGATAATTTAGATTTGTTTACTGGATATACCATTAAAATCGTAATGTCTGGTACTGATCAGGCACATGCTCCAAGGATTAAAGACCTTAGAACTATTGCGCTGAGATGATACGAGTTGAAGGTCATAAAAATCTCTATAGAGATGAAAAAAGTGGTGCCATAGTAAATTGTGACACCACTTCATATAATCAATATGTCAACTCTTTAAATTATAAAGACTTGCAAAGACGGGAATTGGATAAAATGAAGGAAGATATTGATGAGATAAAATCTCTATTGAAAGAGATGCTAAATAAGAAATAATTTGGAAGCGTAGTATCAATATAAATATCTAAAGGAATACTAATCGTTTGAAATAATGGCAATTTATGTATCCAATATTGTAATTGAGCAAGGATATGATTTTGACACTTCCTTTCAATTGGAGGATACTAGATCAAATTCTTATTTGGACTTAACTGGATCATCAGTCTCAGGACAAATCAGGAAACATTATGGAGCATCTACATCTGTATCCTTTGGATCAACAGTAACTGATGCACTATTGGGAATTATATCTATTTCTCTAACTGCTAGTCAATCGGCAGACTTGAAACCTGGTAGACATGTATACGATTTAAAAATAATTTCTGCTGCTGGTAAAGAGTTTAAAGCGGTGGAAGGATCAGCATTAGTAAGAGCAGGGGTAAGTAGGTAATGACTAATCTAAACGATAGAATAGGTTCGCAGAACGTAATTCGCGTATTATCCAACGCTTCTGCACCACCATCACGATTAGTCAACTTAACAGATGTAAATTCATCTTTAAAGGCAAAGGATGGTTTAATCTTAGTTTGGAATGCTTTGGATGAAGTATTCTACATGACGGATACAATTGATTCGTCATCTTTAATTGCAACAGGAATAGTAACATTCTCAAACACCACAGAATCAACTTCAACAACTACTGGTGCAGTAATTGTTAGTGGTGGAGTTGGAATTGCCAAAAATTTAAATGTTGGTGGAGATGCAAAAATAGTCGGTGTCGTAACATTTGGCACTGGCACTATAGTTGTTGATGGAACTAATGAGGTAATAACAGTTGGTTCTTCCGTAACTATAAGTTCGGCAGATGGAATTACAACACCATCTATAACTGTTTCCGGAAATTTAAATGTTGCGGGTGTAACTACACTCGCCTCTTCTGGCGGAATTACAACTACTGGCGGTAGTCTCTTTGTAAATAACAATCTAACCGTTGGTCGAAACTTAAAAGTAGATGGCACTTCAGAATTTATAGGTGTTGCCACATTTAGAGGTGGGACCATAAATCTTGGCGATGCCGCCAGCGATGATATCAACGTAGGTGGCGAATTTGTATCAAACTTAACTCCAAATGATGATGCAACCTATGATTTAGGTATTGAAGGGAAGCGTTGGAGAAATGCAAGATTTTCTGGTCTTGTAACAACAACAGATTTATATGTTTCTGGAGTATCGACATTTATTGGTGATATTAATATTGATGGTGGAGTTGATGTTGATGGCGATTTAGAGATAGATAATCTTAATGTTTCTGGTCTTTCCACATTTACTGGCGCTGCAGATTTTAATGGCGACATTGATGTTGATGGTCATGCAGAACTAGATAATCTTAATGTTTCTGGAGTTGCAACATTTGCCCAAAATGTTGAGATTACTGGAAATCTTACTGTCAATGGAACTCAAACTGTTATAAACACCAATATACTTGAAGTTGAGGATATTAACATTGGTATTGCTTCTGCAACACCAAAATTAAGTGATGCCGCACTAGATGGTGCAGGTATTACTATTCATGGTCTTGCTGGAGATAAGACTCTCACTTGGGATAATTCAAACTCTCGTTTAGCATTTAATACTGACGTTTATGCACCAAATTATTATGCAGGAACATTTGACGGTCCAAATGGAATTGCGTACTTTGACGATACTGGAAAACTTGTTGGTGCAGCAAGCACACAGTCTGGTGTAACCACCACTAACTACATTCTGACTACAAATGCCAGCGGACTGCCGGTTTGGACGACAACCATTGATGGAGGAGAGTACTGATGGCAAAACCAAGCACAAGACAGGGACTGATTGATTATTGCCTAAGAAGACTTGGTGCTCCAGTTTTGGAAATAAATGTCTCTGATGAACAAATTGATGACTTAGTAGATGATGCTATTCAGTATTTCAACGAACGGCATTTTGATGGCGTCGAAAAAATGTACTTAAAGTACCAAATAACTAGTGATGACCTTGCTAGAGGCAAGGCTAGTGGAACAAGTGGTGTTGGAATTGTAACTACAACAGGAACTTCTACGATTGTAGGAGCAGCAACTACTTTTAGTTTTTATGAAACTTCAAATTACATACAAGTTCCAGATTCTGTTATTGGTATTGAAAAGATATTCAAATTTGATACCAGTTCCATTTCTGGTGGAATGTTCAGTATAAAATATCAACTATTTTTGAATGATTTGTACTATTTTAATTCCGTAGAATTACTTCAGTATGCTATGGTCAAATCTTACTTGGAGGATATTGATTTCTTATTAACAACAGATAAACAAGTACGATTTAACAAGAGACAAGATAGACTTTATTTGGATATTGATTGGTCAGCACAAGCAGCAGGAGACTTTTTAGTTATCGAATGTTACAGAGCACTGGATCCAGCATCTTTCACTCAAGTTTACAATGACAGTTTTGTTAAGCAATATCTTACCGCACTTATAAAGAGACAGTGGGGTCAAAACTTGATAAAATTCCAGGGCGTAAAACTTCCTGGAGGAACAGAGTTAAATGGAAGACAATTGTATGAGGATGCATTAAGAGATCTTGATGAAATAAAACAGAGAATGTCTTCTGAATATGAATTACCACCAATGGATCTAATTGGATAATCATGACATTAAATCCCTTCTTTCTTCAAGGATCAGCTGGCGAACAGTTCCTTATTCAGGATCTGATAAATGAGCAGTTGAAAATATATGGCATTGAAGTATATTATTTGCCAAGAAAAATTTTTAAAACTGATGATATTATCAGAGAAATACAATCATCCAAATTTGACGATTCTTTCATAATTGAAGCATATCTGAATAATTATGATGGATATGCTCCTGGAAGCGACTTGATGACCAAATTTGGATTGAAATTGCAAAACGAAATTAGTTTAACAATTTCAAAAGAGAAATACGAAGAATTTATTGCTCCATTTTTGGAAGGTATTAGTGCTGGTATTAGAGAGGGTAGAATTACAGAATATACTTTTGCAGATTTAATTACTAGACCCAAAGAAGGAGATTTAATTTATTTTCCACTTGGAGAAAGGTTATTTGAAATCAAAAGAGTAGAACATGAAAAACCTTTTTATCAATTGGGTAAAAATTATGTTTATGAGTTAAGTTGTGAACTTTATGAATATGAAAATGAACTTATTGATACATCCATCGATGAAGTTGATTATGCTGTAAGTGATGAGGGATATAGTACAACCCTTAGACTTGTTGGTAGTGCAACCACAGCAACGGCGACCATTAGTGGAATATCTACATCTACATCATCTATTGGTAGAATTGTTTTATCAGATGATGGAAATGGATATACAAGCACACCTACGGTAACAATTTCTGCGCCAACTTCTGGTACAACTGCAACTGCAGTAGCGATAACAACATCTGTGGCAAATGTTCAATCCATAAAAGAAATAAGATTAACTAATGCTGGTTCTGGATATACATCAACAAATCCACCAACAGTAACGATTAGTGGGGGTGGAGGATCTGGAGCTGCAGCTACTGCAGTTGTCACTTCTGGAGGAATTTTAGGATTCACAATAACAGAATCCGGAGTTGGATATTATGGATCTGTCCCAACAGTAGCAATTAGTACATCACCAACGGGTCAAAATGCATCTGCAACTGCCGTCGTTTCTGGTGGCAAACTGACCGCAATTCAAATTACAAATGCTGGTTCTGGATATACATCAATACCAACGGCAACCATTTCTTCACCAACATCTGGGATTGGAACATTTGTTTATAATGAACTAGTTACTGGGCAATCTTCTGGTGTAACCGCAAGAGTTAGAAACTTTACCAGAAGAACTAGTATTGAAAATACTCCAATAGACATGGAAGTATCTATAAATACTGGTAATTTCTTGGTTGGAGAAACCATTACTGGTAGTATATCAACAACTGCATCATTTATAGTTCAATCTTATAATAGAGAAAGTTTTGATAATCCATATGATGTCAATGAAGAGATAGAAACTGAAGCAGATAGTATTTTAGACTTTACAGAGTCTAATCCATTCGGAGATTATTAATGTTAGGAACTTACTTTTATCACGAAATAATAAGAAAAACCATCATCGGGTTTGGAACATTATTCAACAACATTTACATCCGCCACTCAAAAGATAATGGAACTGTCTTAGATGAGACTAAGGTTGGGATTTCTTACGGTCCCATGCAAAAGTTCCTGACAAAAATTCAGGAGCAAGCAAATCTTAATAAAACTGTTGCAATTACTTTACCTCGAATGTCTTTTGAAATGATATCTATGCAGTATGATCCAACAAGAAAGTCGGGTGTAACTCAAACTTTTAAGGTAACAGATGGAACAAACTTGAAAAAAGTTTACATGCCAGTTCCTTATAATATTGGTTTTGAACTTAATATTTTTAGTAAATTGAATGATGATGCTTTGCAGATAGTAGAACAAATCCTACCATTTTTCCAACCATCTTTCAATTTAACGATTGATTTAATTGATTCTATCGGAGAAAAAAGAGATATTCCTATAATTTTAGACAGTATTGATTTTCAAGATGATTATGAGGGAGATTTTAACACAAGAAGAGCATTAATATATACTTTAAGATTTACTGCCAAAACATATCTCTTTGGTCCTGTTGCTGAAACAACTGATGGACTTATTCGTAAGGTTCAGGCAGACGTTTATAGCGACACTAATACAGCAACTGCAAAACGTGAAATGAGGTATACAGTAACTCCAGATCCAGTCAGTGCCGACCCAGCTGCTGGAGATGATTTTGGATTTAGCGAAAACTGGGAGTTCTTCACAGATTCCAAGTCTTATAGTCCTACACAACAACAAGACATTTAGTAAATTATGAATGATAATTATGATGCTATAGATGACGCTCTCAATGTAGAGAGTAGTATTGTGAAACCAGAAAAAGTTTCATCAGAAATTCAGAGTGTAAAACCAAAAGGTCCTGATATTGAAAAAGACTATGAGTACACTCGTGCTAATTTATATTCTTTGATTGAAAAAGGACAAGAAGCAATCAATGGAATTATGGAACTTGCAGGTGAGGGTGGTAGTCCAAGAGCATATGAAGTTGCTGGACAATTGATTAAGAGTGTTGCCGACACGACAGACAAATTGATTGATTTGCAGAAAAAACTCAAAGAAGTTGAGGACACTACGGTTAAAACAACTAACAATAATGTTACCAATAACGCCGTGTTTGTTGGATCAACCACAGAGTTACAAAAACTACTCAAACAAGGTTTTCTAAATAATAAAGAGTAAACTTTTTTCCCAATGGGTTGGTCTGAAAAATATAAAAAATCAATTGATTGTGGCAACCCAAAAGGTTTTAGTCAACGTGCCCATTGTCAGGGTAGAAAGAAAAAAATGTCAGAAGAAAAGAAAGATCACGAATACTCAATGGCACGGTCTGAACTAAAGACCGTTACTAATGCTGTAAAGCGTCTTCAAAAGAAAATGGGTAAAAAGGGTGAAGGTAATTTAGAAGCATGGGTACAATCTAAAATTACTAAGGCGGCAGATTATATTGATACTGCCGCAGATTATGTAACTAATGAAGAAACTAAATCTGGAGATGAAGGTCTTCGTGATTGGTTTGGTAAATCCAAATCTTCTGATGGTAAAAAGGGGTGGGTTCAACTTGGCGGTAAGTATGCGGGCAAACCTTGTGCCAGACAACCAGGACAAACTTCTACACCAAAATGTGGAAGTTCCAAAATGGCAGCAAATTTGAGTGATGAGGAAGAAGAAAGAGCGAGAAGAAGAAAAAATCGTCAAGATCCAAATCAACCAGAAAAAACTGGTGGCGCAAAACCAACTAATGTTAAAACTGAAGAAATGAACATTCAAGAGGTAAAAGATAAACCAGGCAAGGGTAGTGGCAAGAAAGATGCTTGCTACAATAAAGTCAAGTCTCGTTATTCTGTATGGCCAAGTGCATATGCATCAGGAGCACTTGTAAAGTGCCGCAAGGTTGGTGCTGCCAACTGGGGTAATAAATCTGAGAATTATGACTTCTCAAACTGGAGAGAAGATTTTAAAGCACTTGAAATTGAGACAGTAAACCTGATTGAACCAGAACCAATTAAAGGTGGTCAATCCATTGATGAAAAATGTTGGGTTGGATACAAGCAACTTGGTATGAAAAAGAAAGGGAACAAAATGGTTCCAAACTGTGTGAAAGAAGGTGAAGAAATAAATGAAATCCATGGTCAGGCACATACACCACATGAAGTGCCATCTGGTAATATCAAAAAATTAGTAAAAAAAGCAGTTAAAAGAATTGATACTGATGCTGATGGTGATGTTGATAATAACGACAAAGCAAAAGGGGAACTTGGAGAATTTATTCCTGGCGTAGGAAATAAAAGACTCTATAGTATGACTAGACCCAAAACTGCAAAAGAAAATTTCTCAAATTGGAGA
>Ga0070751_1000324_pt1 | contig 32554 bp, 30 predicted proteins | sample VirMetDEL_Aug_28_FD_78514 | JGI IMG/M metagenome (GOLD analysis project Ga0070751, IMG submission 78514) | Aqueous microbial communities from the Delaware River and Bay under freshwater to marine salinity gradient to study organic matter... | ecosystem: Environmental > Aquatic > Marine > Coastal...
GAGTGGATGTATAATTGCTCAGATGGGTGTTGTACAAACTACGGAACAACAACAAAAGTAAATGGTGAAGAAATGCCGTTGATAAACCAAGATGCAGGAACTATTGTTAGAATGGTATTAGAACACTTGGGATATGAAGTAGAACTAATTGAAACCTACAACGGTGAGTGATTTTGTGTTTTCTAACGCCTAACTAAATCATCGTTTTAATATGCTTTAAGCATTGTTGATTTTTACAAAAAATCCGAATTTAGTCCGAGTAATTTTACAGCCAAATTAAATTCAAATTAAAATGGCAATAGTTACTTATGAATTGATTGCGGCCAACAGTGTCAACACAATTCAAAACCCCAAAAACGGAACATTCCGAAAATTCCCCCCATCATTCGCAATCCCCGCTGAGTCAATAGCACTCATTGACGGAGAGATTGTAGAGATTCGTTACCTAAAAGGTCAAAGAAACATCGTAAAGGAACAACAAATGGTTAGTTCCGATAGGGCGGTGAAACTCACAAAACCACAATTCAACAACGGATTCTTGGCAGTGGACGATAGGGTTCAGAAAAACCTCATTGACTACCTAGACAACCACCCACTGAATGAGTTGAATACTCATATGCACCGAGATGGCACACGCCCAGCTTTCAGAAAAAGAGACATCGTAGAAGTCACTAGAAAAAAGAACGAGGCCACAAACAAAAAAATCAATGTTCTACGGGCAGTCTTTGAAACCGACTACGAACTTAAAATTAAACCAATCGCTAGGTATCTAGGGTTTGACGTTAAACAAAGTTCATCCTTAGTTCTGAACGATATGCTTAACTGGGCTGACGCTAACCCAGATAGGTTCATTGAGCTTTTAGACAGCGCAATAGTAGAAAGGTTCGACACCATCCAAAAGGCTTCTGACCTTGGGATCATCAAACTAGACGCTAACTCTATCTCTTGGGGAGATGGAAGGCAGATTGTAAGCGTTCCTCAAAACTTCAACTCTGCGGAGTATTTGGCTAAGATTTCTTACGACACAGCGTATCATGCTATGTGGTCTGAGTTGACACGCCAACTAGAAAATATTGGTAAGAAGAAGCCAGCGGAAGCGGTTGTAGAAAACCCCCCAAAGGCATCTGAAGAGTTTGAAAACACCCCCACAGAAAAACTATTCTCCCTAGCTAAAGAAGCAGGAATAGTAAAATGGCATCCCCCACACTTCATAGTAGGGGCATCAAAGGCAAAAGGGAAAGACGAGTTTATCAAACTTATTGACTCAGACAAAGACCTACGAAACCTTATCATCACTTACCTAAAAGCTGAGTAATGAAAACCGAGGACTTGCAAAAGAAGTCTAAGGAAGAATTAATTGACATAGTGGAGAACTTTTACGGTTCTCCCTTTGTCAATATTTACTTCTCGGTAAAAACTCAAGCCGACAAACTATCTAAGCAAATAGAGGAAGCCGATATAGACTTTAAAGATGATTCAGCCCCCTTTAAGAACTTTGTTCTTTGGAGTAAAGAGTCGTTGACGATTTTAGATAATATAGAGAAAATATTAGCTAAGATTGATAAAGATATTTTAATAAAGGCTCAAGAGAAAAGGGTTTCCGCTGAGGATACAACCCCCGAATCTTATGTCAGAAAAGGAAGATGACAAGCGCGGAAAAAGAGTGTCTAAAGGCATACAATGGATTTAAAAGAATAAGGGATTTCTCAAAGGAGATTCCAAATTGTGTGTGGGATATGGAGATTAAACTCCCCGCCCCACCAAAAAACCCTGCATCCATAGCAAATTGGGGAGAGACCAAAAAGAAGAGGAAATTCCCATATCACGACAGAGATTTAATAAAGGAGATAGACAACCTCCCTACGTCAGACCAAAGAAGAAAGTCATTTATTGACGAGGAGTGGAATAGAAGGCAAAACGGATTTTGGTTCTACAATGGGGATAAGTTAGAATGGATTAACGGACACTACTACATGACACTTCAATATTGGTTAATTCCAATTGAAGACCAAGACGGGGAGTCAGCCAATCCAAAATTTGTTGATATGCAGAGGGATTTAAACCTCGCTATTTGGTGGTGCAAGCAAGATAAAGATACTACTGGATTAGCTTACCTAGGCTCAAGGAGAAGCGGCAAAACTGTAATAGGATTATCCAATGGGTATTGGGATACTACAGAAAGGTATAACGCCATTTGCGGCATACAGTCTAAAACAGACCCAGACGCAAAGGGATGTCTATTAAAACTCGTAAGCAGTTGGCAGAAGTTGCCACAGTTCTTAAAACCAGTTGACACTGGATACACAACAGTTTCTAGGGAATTATTATTTGCGGAACCCCAACGAAAAGACTCAAAAGGAAAGGCTAGAGAATATAAGGAGGTTTTGAACTCCAAGATAGTTGCGTTTTCATCAAAGGAAACAGCAATGGACGGACAACGAACTACTTGGCAATTTCAAGATGAGTTTGGTAAAAGAGAGGACTCAGATGCCGCAAAAACACAAAGGATTACAAAAATATGCTGCGTTGTAAACTCAAAAGTAGTTGGATTTGCTTTTTGGGCAACCACTGTGGAGGAGTTAACTAAAGGGGGCGGGGAATCCGCTAAAATTATATGGAATGATTCTGACATAAAAAGGAAGAATAAAAACGGAAGAACACCAAGTACAATGTACAGATTATTCTTCCCCGCAGAGTATGGAATGTTTGAGGGGGATGGATTTATAGATGAGTGGGGTTACTCTGATATGAAAAAAGCTGCCGAATGGATAGATAGGGAGGAAGAGGGACAAGAGGGAGAGGCGTTATTAGACTGGAAAAGAAAATACCCAAGAAATGTAAACGACTGCTTTTCCGTTCCAAGGTCTAGCAACACCTATAGCCAAAGAAAATTATTTGAGCAATATCTATACAACGAAAGTAAAGCGGGGGTAGAAGACCCAATTGTAAGAGGAACATTCTATTGGCAGGGGGGAATTAAAGACACCGAAGTAATCTTTAAACCCGACCCCGATGGAAGGTGGTTGGTTGCTTGGCATCCCCCGCAAGAAGACAGAAACAGATACGAACTAAAAAGTAATCAACGTTGGCCCACAAGAGATTTCTGTAAGACGGGTTGTGACCCGTTCTCCCACGCACAAACAGTGGAGAAGGGTTCTGAGGGAGCTTCGGCTACTATTTTAGAAAACCATTGGAAATACCCCAAAATGAAAATGGCTTGGGTATGTACCTATCTACACCGCCCCGCACATCCAACAGACTTCTATGAGGACATGATAATGCAATGTGTTTACTACTCCTCACCATTCTTAGCGGAAAATATAAAGTACGACATCCTAGAACACTTCCACAGAAGAGGATACGACGGATTCTGCCTTTACAACCCACTAGACCCCGAATGGCAAAAGGCTTGGTTAAAAGGACAAAGAGGACTAGCCACAACCCACAAAGACGTAAGAGAAGCCCTAATGAGCATAACCCAAGCACACATCATGGACTACATAGGTCACAACGAGGAAGACGACAGTTATGGTTTCTGTCCATTCAAAGACATCATCGAACAATGGCAAAAGTTTGAGCCTAATAATTGGACACCCTATGACATGGCGGTAGCCACAGGACTAGCTTTAATCGCCACTAAGAAGCCTAAAAAAGCTATCGAACTAAAGTTTGGGAAGAATGATTGGCTACCAAAATTCAATAATTCTGGAAAGATTAGTAAGATTATTAGAAACTTTTAGTATTTTTGCGGTAAATCAACACTCAGCTAAAGCATCGTTTTAATGTGCTTTAGTAATGTTGATTTTTTACTATCTTTGTTAAATGATAAAGAGAAAGGGAGATGTGCTTTGCACAGATGAGTTTGATGTAGTAGCGGGAGAAGTGGCGAACTTAGAAATAAACTTCACAAATTATTGGGGCGTATTACTCGTCACTAAACAAGGAAAAGAGTTTCAAGTTCCAACGGAAGAACCTTTAAAAACAAAAGAAGAAGCAATAACCTTTAAAAAACATTTACGAGATGAATACATTTGGTAGCATATTAATTTCACTTTTTATATTCGTTTCTTGTGGAACTGAGGACTTGGGTAGATTTTCTACACCAATTCCACCACCCGATACACCAAAAGATACGCTTAGAGACTTATTTGAGCAAATGACTTGCTGTCAATATTGGAACGCTGAAAGGCTAGAGATAGTTACTTGCGTTACTACGGATGGAAGTTGCAGAATGTGTGATTCAATTTGCGCTAGAAACCCAGCACCCTAATGAAGAGAAAGTCCATTATAGAAAAATGGCTTCACCAAGATAGGACATTTAAGAAGTCAGTCCTAGCTGAACTATTTGAGATGTCGCGGGATAGGTACGAAAAGGCACTAGAAACCCCGCATAAATACTTCACAGTATCCGACATAGACAAGATAGCGTCACTAACTGATAAAGATATAGTAGAGTGTTTCTTCGCGGTATGGAAAAGGCCGTATGCCTTAGTAGCACACGACCTTAAAAAGCTAGAACTTCTTACCGCTATAGAGCAGATGGGTTTGGAATAACCCCCGCAACGTGACGGGAATTTACATATCTCTTTGTCTTTATAAAGTTGCCATTATCTAACACGATAGCTTTTCCTTTGTACTTACCATCAACAACCCTGTAAAACTTCTCAGGGTTTTCTCGGTATATTCCGTTTACGATTGTAAATTCTTCACGCGGGGTTATTTCATTGTAGTCGTTACATAACTTACCATTCTTCTTGTAAATCTTTTCGTGAAGCTGAATATAGTAAAGTTTCTTCAACCCAATCAAACACTCCCAGTCGATATTCTTTTCGTACTCAATCATATCCCCCTTCTTGAACCCCTTAATGTCTGAGGAAAGAACCTTACCCATTGTAACGGGGTTTTTTGGGTCGTCAGGTATAATCAGCCACTCCGACTTTATTTTGTCGCTTATAGGCTCTACAATAAGGCAATTGAACGCCTTTTGCCTCTTACCCCACGCAACTATCAAATCAGGTTCGCAAATGTAGTAATCAACCCCATCTATTTTAGCATGATCGTCAATCGCTTGGTAGTTCACATAGACTACTTCTCCGATAGGGATTTTAAAACCTTCAGGAGCCACTTCAAGAACCCCGCGATAAGGAAGGCTTTCATAAATCGAACCCTCCGCTACTGGATTATACAACTTTACAGAATCCCCAACGGTTCTGTTTTCATCAAGGTCAACCCTTATCCAAACTCTTTTGTGTGATTTTAACATTAGTTTTTAGTCATTAAAATTTTAGGTATTCTGATAAACTTCAAGTTAGGAACTTGCTTAATTAACTCCTCAACAAATATACCATCAGCTACATACTGTTTCCACATATCGTCAGCTAAAACAACCTTCTTAGCCACTTCACTTCTTATAGAGTAACTCCCCCAATCCATTTTACTTATTCTAGGTTGGGTTATGGCGTACATAGTTTGGTATCCAAATATATGATGTGAAAAATCCCAATGCACAAAGTCAGCTTTCTCCCCGCATTCAATAACCTCTTGAATAAGGGTTGGCGCATAGTAGTCTTCCACTGAAGTATTGATGAGCATAACACCATCAGGCAAACCATTCTCAATGTAATCCTTTCTGTTTAACGCCCCCCAAAATTCGGTATTAGTGGGGGTAATGGTAACTGAAATCCTTTCATCATCCAAAACAATGTCATTAGCAGATGCATCCCCATTGGAGCAAATAATAAGTTTCCAATTTGGGTTTGTCTGCATTTTAAGTGAATGTATAAGCGTTTGACATTTTTCTAACTGCTTATAGTAAGTGGCAAAAATAATTACTTCTCTCATTTATTTAGTATTTCAGTGTAAATTTCTCTTCTCCTTTTGTTAAGGTTACGAACATCCCAAGGCTGAACTAATTTAAAAAGCTCCTCCCCGCGTTGCGTTGCCTCCTCCATTGTGTACGATTCTATTCTCTCCTTCCAACTTTCCCCCACTTTGATTCTATCTATCACAGGGTAGAACTCAGGATGTCTATTATAAGGCTCTGTATCTGAAACGATTATAGCCTTCTTCTTAAACCCCGACTCCACCACCTTTAAAAATGACTTTGACTGGTTAAATTTATTTGGAACAAGCGGGGCTAAAGCAACATCAATACAGTTATACTCCCAAGCATATTCATTCCAAGTTTTAAGAAGAGAGTGGTGGGATACATTTAATAAGTTCCTGTACTCCTCACAAACAACAAACAAAGGCCGAGTACTAAAGTCGTATTCCATAACCCTAAGATCATCCTCATGCCTAGTAGAACCCAAGTAACCAAATACAGGTTCCTCATTTTTCACAGGATAAATTTTCCATTGGTCTTCCTTTGGGTCTATTCCATTTTCGATAATATACCCCCACTTATTATAGTAGTTCCCATAATGCCTTTGTAGATTCTCGGATGTCGTTGTAAGAGCATCACAAGCCTTTATAGCCTTAGCCACATCGGGTCGCTTCATGTATAGGTCATCCACATCTAAAACAATCTTAGTCCCCACCTTCTTAAAATGGTTTATAAGATTTGGGAAATCATTCGGGATAGTCAACCCAACGGAATATTGAACTAAATCAAAATGGTATTTAAAAACAAGTTCCCTTATTTTATCATAATGCCTCATTTCAACAATAGCTACAAAATCTTCCCCAAACTCATCACCACTATCCATCCAAGTTCTATGTGGCACAAGCTGCCTGTGGTAGTACAAACCAGACTCCGTACTTTGTAATACAAGTATCTTCATGTTACAAAAATAAAAAAAATTCTACTAAGTCTATAGATTTAGTAGGAATTTATTTATATTTGTATAAAATTAAGTATGGAGTCACAAGATTTTATAAATGATGTGTACGAAGTTTCGATAGGTAACGACCCTAAAGAAGACTTCCGATTTACTGTTGGCAGAAACCACAGGGTGAAGGATGGAGTTATTACCATAACCGAAATAGTTTACGACCAAAACGCTTTCCATTCCTTTGGTATTAGGCGGTGCGAGATTTGGGCGAAGAAAGAAAGCGGGGAGGAATTTCTTTGGAAAGTAAGCGAGAACCAACCATTAATGATAACAAGCAAGGTATGAAAGAGTTTAAGGCAAAGCCATTCGTAGAGCATATTGAAGAGTTAAGCGGAACCCCGCAAAAGAAGGTTGAAAAACTAGTTTCAATATACTCGGTGTACTCACAACCACTAACCGAGAAGAACTTCAAAAAGTACCTTTGGACAAAGGACGATGATTTTGAGATACACGATGGGGAGGGTGTGCTTTTCTATTGGGAGCATCCAATACTAACGCGACCCGTTACTATTGACCAATTCATATCAGTCTCAGCATCACTAGGGAGAGACTTGTTTTGGCACGAAGACGTGTACTTGAACAACCTAAACATCACTGTAAAATATTAGCAAAAACCCCGCATAAACACCACTTATATTTGACTCATGGAAGAAAGAATAGCAGAGTTAAAATCTAAACTAACTGGTAATTTTCTAAAAGACCTTGACATCCAACAGGAGATATGGGAACTAAAGAAAATAATGGCAGCAGAAAAAGGCGAACTCAGCGAACTCTTCGAGAATTATGAGGAAGATGAGGATTGTCTTTACTGCGGAAGCTAATGGCAGAGATAGAAATAAACTTTGATAAATACGGAGACAAGTTTGTAAGGTATGAAGTCCATGATGACATCCTTGAATACATTGAGTATTTAGAGCGTTTATTAATACACACAGAAGACGAACTAGAGGCCACTTTAGATTTTTCTCACAAAAGCCACTCAAACTAGAATATTTTTACTATCTTTGTAGGAAATCAACGGGCATGGCTAAAAATAGTTGCGAGTATTCAGTTGGAAATAAAAATGGTAGAAAATATAATTTGCTTGGGCGTTTCCGTTTTTGGTTAACGTTATGTAAGCAATTGTTTTTAGGCGTTGTTGGCACACGTTTTTTTAGCTCCCCTTCTATTGTCAAAAGTAATTCTTCATTTTTGGAAAAAGTAGAAAGTATGCCTATTCCCGATGAAGCTTGGTTCTGTACCACTATAGACAATGAAGTTATTAGGTTTTCTGATTTAAGGTCTCTATTAAAGTCTGGTAATTCAGCTAGGTTAAGGGAAATCTTAAAGGATAGACTAGATAACATCTTAATAGCCCCATCAAAGAGACTTAATGATTCTAAACACGCATTTGCGTTGATGATACTCACTTGCACAGGTATAGAGTCATTAGGGTCTATTTTTTACCCAAGTAATGTACATTCAGAACCATTTAGGGAAGTTTGTGGTAAAATGCACCAAGTCCTACCTAGAAAACTAACCAAAAAGTTCAAAGAGTCTTTATCGGCTAGGTGGTCAAACAATGAAGAAATTGATAAAATAACTCACTACTCTTATTTAATCTATAGGTACATGAGAAATGAGTTATCTCATAATCTTGTTTCTAAAGGGGTATATTTATCATACGAAGAAACGGACACAATTATTTTTAATCAGGATGAAGGGTATTTAATTGTCAACCCAAGGTGGTTTTGGTTAAAGTTTGAACAGTTGTATCAAAAGCTACTTACATCCAACGACAGAGAAACTCAAATGATTCGTTATTTTGAGTCTATTGTTAAGTAGATGTTCGTTTGTTTATTTTTAATGTGTGCCAACACGCGGCTAAAGTGCGTTTCAATGCATTTTTAGCCAATGTTGATTTTACAAATATTTTGTAATACGGTTTCTCATCTTTGCTCCAAATTATATCCTGTACTATGGAGCAACCCTCAGAGAATATGTACCCATCATCCTTTGTACCCACAGAGGAAAAGAAAACAAAAGACTACATATTAGAATACGCCAAGACACTTTGGAGTGACGCGATAAACCAAAAGACAACTATCAACTTCAACGAAAGGGCTGATAGATACATAAATAACAGAAAGTATTCAGAGGGACTTCAATCAATAGAGAAGTTCAAAACACAGTTCTCATCCACAGGAGACGCAACATACCTTAATTTAGATTGGGACGTATCAACCCCGCTTCCTAAACTAGCTGAAGTAATCAGAAACCAAATGATTAATCAGCCATTCAAACCCCAATTCGCCCCCGTAGACTCAATATCTAAAACAGATTACGATAGAGAAAGGCTAGTAATGATAGCCAAGATGGAAATGAAAAAAGCTCTAGCTGGGTTAGAAGAGAAAAAGATAATCAACATAGGGAAGAACATTCCCGAAGATGATGATGAGTTGGAAATCTACATGGCAACCAACTTCAAACTCGCGCAGTCGATGGCAATGGAAAGTATAACCCAAGCCATACTAGAAGATAATGATTTTGAGAGAACACAGAAGAAAATAGCTAAAGACCTAACCGACATTAAAATATGCGCTAGTAGAATAACACTAGACGAGGATAAGAACATTCAAGTAAACTACATCGACCCCGTAAAACTTGTAACATCCTTTGTAAGAAGAGATGACTTCAAGGACGCTAGGCATATTGGAGTTTTAGAGGATATTACCATAGAGGATTTAAGGGTTCAAGCAGCGGGGGAATTATCGGAAGAAGACCTATATATTATAGCTAAGTCTTGCGCGGGTAAGTACGATAACGGTCTATTCCCATACCAACAACAAGTTTACTACAACTCAAACGTAACAAACCCCACAAGATACAATAAGTTCAACGTAAGGGTTCTTGACTTCGAGTTTTTCTCTACAGACCCACTAGTGGTAACAAAGGTAGATTCATCAAACGGAGGAAAGAAAGTTCTTATCAACGAAGAATCAAAGAACAAAAAGGCCACCAAAAAAGTATCAGTAAAAAAAGTTAAGAACGTATATGTAGGAAAGTACATTGTTGACACAGATTACCTATACGATTTCGGACTAAAGAAGCACATCATAAGAGAGAGACTAAACGGAAGGTACTCCACTAACACAACACTAGGCTTTGTGGTTTCAGCCCCCGATATTTATGATATGGAAAACAAATCAAAGGTAGAGGAAATGATTTCCTACGCTGACGAGTTAATCCGTATTCAGTTAAAGATGCAACAAGTAATAGCCAAAGCGAAACCATCTGGCTACATGATAAACGTAGATACGGTGGTAGAGGCATTACAAGGAATGGGAATGGGGGGCATGACCCCACTAGACGCTAGAGCCATCACAGACCAAATCGGTGACGTTTACTTTAAGGAGTTTGACGAGAACGGAAGACCGCTAACAGCACACCAATCCCCAGTAACCCCACTTCCTAATGGACTAGATAACACCATACTTATTCTAACCGAAGCATACAACGCTTGCTTGGCTAGAATGAAGGAAACTATAGGACTTAATAGCGCTATTGACGCGGGGCAACCAGACAAGAGAGCAGCGGTTGGAGTACAGAAACTTGCAGCAGCAGCCCACAAACAAGCCAATAAAAGTCTTTATGACGCTTACTTAAAATTCAATGAAGACGTTGTAAGACAAGTAGCACTACTGTCTCAACAACTAATCCGAAAAGGAATCAACATAGATAAGTTTGAGAACATGGTGGGCAAAGAAACCGTGAAGCAGTTAGACATGAGCAAACTATCAGCAGCCGATTTCGCCATCAATGTTAAAATGCTTCCTGACGAAGAGGAGCAAATGCAGTTGAACCAATTGGTAGAACTACAACTAACAGCGCAACCCCCGCGAATTAACCTATCAGACGCCTTCGCTATTAGAACAGTAATGAAGGAAGATATACAGAAAGCGGAACAGCTTTTAGTAGTAAGGGAAAGAAGAAGGGCAAAAGAACAGCAACAAGCAAGCGCGGCATTGCAACAACAAAACGCACAAGTTCAAATGCAGTCCAACCAAGCGGCTGAACAGTCTAGACAACAAACCATACAGATGGAGGCGGAATTAAAGGCCAAAGTACTGCAAGCAGAATACGATCTAAAGCTAAGAAACGATATGCAATTAGAGGAAGCCAAGAGGATAACCATGTCACTCGAAGCAGACTTCGATATGCAAAGATTACAGAAGGCGGCAGAATTAAAAGCGCAGACCAACGGAGGCAACTATGACGTTTCCAAAGATTCTGTTCCTCAGATAGCGGGGAAGATAGAACCAAATATCCTACCCGAAAACCCGCTTAAATAAAGTCGTCCAAATTGTCGTAAAACTGTTTTAATGTCATTTCATAGAATGACAAAATATCAGAAAGGGTTTCCATCTTTGGGCTAGACTTCCCGTTCTCTAAGCGGGATAGATACGCCAAATCCTTACGCGTATAGAAGGCTAAATCTTCTAACGTATGACCCTTGATTCTTCTCAAAGCACCAAGACCACGACCTAAGTGATTGAAGTTTATTTTCCTATACTTTTCTACGTTATCCATTTTACAAAAAATCAGGTTTACTTGTTTTTAAATTTGTCAACAAATATACTCAATTTAAAACAAAAATGGATAGTAAGTTTAAAGAAGCCGTTGAAGGACTATTCAACGAAGAAGAAAGTTCATTGACAGAGGTTAATACAGAAACGACAGAAGTAACAACCGAAGCCCCCATAGAAAAAGCGGCAGAGCCGATTATCGAGAAGACAGAACCGATAGTCGAAACCCCGCCAATAGTAAACGAATGGGAACAAAAAGCTAAGGAATACGAACTAAAAATAAAAGAGTATGAGGAGAAGGTAAGTTCGATACCTGACGAAGACTCTGTATTTGCAAACCCCACAATAAAAAAACTTAATCAACTAGCCAAAGCAGGAATCAATGTTGACTCAGAAGATTTCTGGAAATGGCAAGCAGTTGATTTAGATAAGTTCTCTCCCGACAAAGTAGAAGACGCTCTACAATTAAAACGCCTTGAACTAAAGGTAGACAGACCAGAGTTGTCAAACGAAGAAGTTGAAAGACTCCTTCGCAGAACCTACAAAAACATAATGTCAGGAGACTATATCCAAGAGGACGAAGAGTACCAAGAGGCATTGTTAGATTTGAAAATTGACGCTAAGAGCAGCAGAACTAAGTTGCAAAAGCACAAGGAAGCCATTACGCTACCTAAAGTCGATTTAAAAGCTAAAGAACAAGAAGAGGAGTCTCGAAGACAAGCGTTGGAAAACTACAAACTTACAGTTAAGTCTGAAGTCAACAACTATGCTGAAGAGACACTAAGCCTAGATGAAGGATTGGAGATTAAATACAAACCATCAGACGAAGCAAAAAAGTTTGTGGAACGATCACTATTAAACGACACGTCATTCTTTTACGACAACTACTTTGATAAAGAAAGTGGTAAAGTCGATTTCAAAAGAGCGAAGCGCGACCTAACAAGAATCGTTGACTACGACAGACAGATTAAACTTGCTTATGAGCAGGGTGTATCTAAAGGAAAAGAATCCGTGGCAGATGTTTTAGAGAATAGTTCAGTGGACATTCAAGGACAGAAAGCACAGATAGAAGAAGACTTTAACACCCAAATCTTTAATCAAGTTGCAGCAAAATGGAAACGATAAAACAAAAATAAAAAATGGCAGTAACATCAAATACGCCTTCAATAACCAACGTAGCCACCGAGTACAACTATTTGAACTCGTTGACTTTGGCGCAAGGCATCCACAAGCCAGAAGTATCTGACTTGTTCATTCAACGCTATGGTCGTCAGGACATCACTGGCATCATGGAAATGTTGGGCAACACCAACGCAATAAACAACCTGACCTTTACCCACTACGAGCAAGACCGTATTCACGGTGTTATTCGCGTAGGTTCAGCGGCTTCTGCATCAGGTTCAGCAGTACAAGGTTTTACAGCAGCTACCGCTTACAACTACACCTACACAGGTCAGTCTCCATACGCAACAGGAGATTCTTTTACTTCTTACGCAGTACAGCCTTATGACGTTATAGAGATTAACGGCTATCAGTATTTAGTAACAGCAACAGGAGCAGGTGTATTCTCAGCTCTAGCCGCTGATCCAACCGTCACTCGCCCCGCTATTTCAACATCAGATGATATTATCATCTTGGGAACAGCGATGCCTGAAGCATCAACAGCCCCGCAATCAAGAAACAGTACTCAGTTAAGCTACTCTAACAACCTTCAGATTCACCGAAGAACCCACAAGGTAACAGGAACTGAAATGGGTATCAAAACTTGGGTTAACTACAAGGGTAAAGATGGTCAATCAAAACCATTCTGGTATGTAGAAGGTATCGCAGACGAATACTTGCGAACACTAAACGAGCGTGAGGCTATCTTGCTTGCAGGTCAGCAAATCACCAACAAAGCAGCTTTGGCAAGCGTAGGTTCAACATCTATCGGAGACTTTGACTCAGTATCAACCACTCAAGGTTTGATTCCTCAAATTTCTGCAAACGGCAACGTTGAGGCTTACACATCAGGCGCCTTCGGATGGTCAGACATCGACAACATGGTTACTAACCTTCAAAAGTATCGTGGTGCTTCTGAAAACTGGTTGTTCTGTGGACACCCACTTTCATTAGACATCTCTGACTTTATGTTGAACGGATTGTCAGCCGCCACAGGTGGTCAAGCAACCCCATTCATCAGCTTGAACACAATGTCTCAAGGATTGAACCTTGACTTCGATTGGTTCACAAGAGGTAAGTTCCGATTCGCTGTTAAAGTTGTAGACGCCTTCTCTGACCCTAACTTCTTAGGTTACGCAGGTGGTATTTACGGCAAACTAGGTATCGTAGTGCCAATGGGTAATACAGTTACTTACAACAGCATGAACGCTACAACTAGCGTGACTGTTCCAACTCTACGAGTTAACTACCTTCAGAATGACGATGGTGGCCGATACATCCGTGAGTGGGTAACTGGTTACGGTGGTGGCGCAATGTCAAACGGAACAGATGCTTTCGAAGTACACTGGCTAAGCCAAGTTGGTCTCGAAGCGTTCGCTCTCAACCGCTTTGGGATCTTTGTTGGCTCCTAATCAAGCGTTTAGGTAAAAATTAAATCTAAAATTAACCGCCTTCGGGCGGTTTTTTTATTTTATATACCCCAGTTCCGATTATTTGTGTATCTTTGTATTATGAATAAAGCATACTACATTTACGCATTAGCTGACCCAAGAGATATAAACCATATCCGATATGTTGGCTTCACAACACAACCTCTACACATAAGACTATCAAACCATGTGTGTAATTCAAGAAACAAAGCGGACAAGAATTTTAAAAAAGAGTGGTGGATTAGGTCTCTTCTAAAAGAGGGATTAAAGCCTTCTATTTATGTGTTAAAGCAACTTACTTCTAGGGAGGAAATGCTAGCCGAAGAGATAAAGCAAATAAAAAAGGCAAAGAAAGACGGTCACAAAATATTTAACGTACAAGATGGTGGAATATCTGGGTATAAACGAAATCCCAACAGAGACAAGTCCCAACACAAATACAAAAAAGTAGAAGTACATAAGTACAGCCTAAGCGGAGACTTCATAGAATCTTTTGACAGTTGTAAGGACGCGGCAGAATCAGTGGGATGCAGTAAGTCTCTAATAACAATATCCGCTAAAGATGAAGTTTTTACAAGAGTTGGGGCGGGGTTTTATTGGAGATACTTTAAGGTTGACAAAATAGCCATAAATATTCCACCACGCGGGATGACAGGTAAAAAGAGATCAGAAGAATACAAAAGACAAGCAAGCGAGAGGAATAAAAACTATAAGCCCACAGAAGAAGCTAAAGCTAAACAAGCAGAAGCTCAAAAAATTCCAATAAAGCAAATGGACGCCAACGGAAACGTAATTAAAATTTGGCCGAGTCAGAGGGATGTAAGATTAGAATTGGGGATTAAACTATACTCTTCAAGGTTCCCAAATAAAATTCAGCATAAATATTTTTGGGATTGGGCGTAATTTTACTATCTTTGTAGTAAATCAACGGACTTGGCTATGAAACGTTACGGCTTTTTAGCAGTAACATCATAGGAAGAAAGGTTAGAATATTGAGCGGTTATTTCATTGGTTAGTTTAAACGTAGTAATGTTTTATAGCCCTTGTTGTGCTTAGTGTTTTTATTTTTCTTCTTGTTTCAATTAACCAATAGTCAAGGTAAACATTGGTTGAATTATGTAATGAAATTTGAAGTAACCAATAGAGAAGAAATTGAAAGTCATTTAGGTAGAGAAATAAATAAGGTAGATGAAGCTCTTATACACCTGTCAATGATTAAACGACAAGGAGTAGTAAATCCAGAACTCTTTAATTCTGAAAGTCTTCGTGACGACCTCCATACTTTCTTACAAAGCCAGAGGTGTCTTTAGGGTTACATTTTTTAAATCCGTAATTATCTTTTAGTATTTTATAAACGTCCTCATTGTCAGTCCTAAGTAATAGTATAGATTCATTTTCAAAAATTTCAACGTTAAATCCGCCTCTTGTGTAAAGATGAGCATTAGACGAAATCAACAAGGGGAGTTTATCAAAGACTGTGTCGTAGCCTTCTTTTATTATGTATTCTGCGAAAATGTATTCCATGTTTAATATTTAGTTTAAAGTTTATTACGGAGTCTTTTTACATTAAGCACAACAACTAGCTAAAGTGTCGTTTCAATGCACTTTAGGTTTTGTTGATTTTTTGCTATCTTTGTTTAAAATAAACGAAATTTTGGAATTAAAAACACTGATAAAAAACTCAGAAGAAAGGGTTGTCGACTATAAAAAAATGTTAGAGGAAGTCCACAAGGATAAAATCAACTTCCCACCTAATAGTGAACTTACAGTTTGGTATAAAACCTTTTTACGGGAAAATAAAAATTCAGAACAACTGTGGCTAAAAGAATTAATTGAAGAGAGGACTTACGAAAACGAGGGGCTTAACCCACCATTTTACTATCCTGAATATTGGAGGGAGGGGAAAAATTAAAATATTGTTGATTTAGTTTTTACAAAAACACCCCCAAACCATAAGATACCTTTGCTGATACAAAACATTCAGCAATGGCAATATCGGTTAAATTTAAGAGAACCACAACCACAAATACATTTGTAGTTACAGCGGGGTCAGGAGACACTGGAAAGTTACAAATACAACTTGACGGTTCAGATGTATATAACAACCTTAGTGGTTCTTCTAGTGATATAATTAGCGGGGCGGCAAGCATTACCCCATCAATTACACTAGATGATGATGGTAATATCCCACAGGGGGTTTACTACTTCAAATTTGTGGCAAGCGTAGGAACAAGCGCAGCACTAACAACTCAGTTTTTAGTAAGCCACATTGAACCATCAATTTCTATCACCCCCGATACATACACCCCCGAATTAACCACAACCGACAATACATCGTATTCCATAGCAGATGCGTCAGCGACATCGGTTAGCAGAACACTAACACTGACCTACCCAACGGGTAGCAACCAAACAGCATTAACGGCCAGTGCAGCAGCATCGGCGACATCGGTTAGCATCACCACAAGTAATGTATGGACGGGTGCAAACCAAGTAACATTAGACTACGACCTTACATATACAGTAACCCCCACATCTTCATTATATTCTTCATTCACTTACCAAGAGACTGGTGTAGGTTACGAATCAGAAATAATTGAAGCGGACAACGCGCTATGTACACTTTATTGTTGTATAGACGGGCTAAGGAAGAAAGTAAAAGCAGCCGCAAGCGGGGGTCGCGCAAACTACCCAAGTTTACTAAGCGACTACACTTACGCTTGTTCTTTGGCCATGCAATACAGAGAGGCCATTAGTTGTAATAAGACAGCAGCACTAGACGATATCTACGCTCAAATAGAGAAGGCAACTCAATGTACGGGGTGTACAGATTGTGTAGATGCGTCATCTACCGCCCCCACTAAAATATACGGAATAGGAAACTCCACTAACACAGAGGAAGTTCAAGACATAGTAGGAACAATGTTTGAGAACGGAGTAGACTACGGAATTACAGCTACCTATGACGACACCACAGGAACAGTTGGTTTAGAGAATTGGGGGCTTTATTTACAAGTCTACAACGATACGGGTTCAACCATTTCAAAAGGAAAAGTAGTTTACATTTCGGGTTATGACACTACAACAGGACTACCTGAAGTAAGCCTAGCAAGCCCCGCATCTTCAGCATCAGCACAAGCTGTTGGATTAATATCAGCTGATATTGCAAGCGCGGCATCAGGAAGGTGTGTTGTGAGTGGAACATGGACAGGGGATACTTCTAGCTTTACTGTTGGGGACAAGTTATTTTTAGATACAGCGGGGGCATTAACTACAACGGTTCCATCGGGAGTACTAATATACCAATATATTGGAGTTGTTTCGGTGGTAGATTCCACCAACGGCAAAATTGAGGTCAACATAAGCAGGGCTTTTGACTTCAACTCCATCATAGACAACAGTACCGCTGTGAATACGTTGCAACAAAACACATCAAAGGTAAACGTAACGTTATCTGCAATGGGTAATTTAAACTCGTTAGCAGCATCGGCCATAGCAAGTGTAAGCACTTACGTTACATACTTATACGGTGGAATAGTACAAGTAACAACTCCACCATCAGCCCCCGTAGCAGATTTAACATTGAATATTTATGGTAACAACACATCTGCATATAACAGTACATCTATAATTGGAACAGTGACTATATCTTCAGCTATCTCAGCGAATCAAACACAACAGATAGGGATAAGTCAACTTAGTAATTTAGTTGATTTAGAGGATGGGGTTTACATAGGAACATCATCAGACGTTACATCATGGTCAGACGGGGCTGCAAAAGTAATACTATTCTACTCTCAATTCAGACCATAATTTATGTTGATAGACAAAGTATATTCAGCGGTAAGTCAAATAGCAAACAAGAACCAACTTGGTGGGTATATATCCCCCGCTGAGTTCAACAAGTATGCGGAGTTCGCTCAGATAGATGCCATAAACGAAACGGTAGATGGTAAATTAAGTGGGGCTTTACTAGATATTGACGAACTATCTGACGTAATAAAAACCACACAAATAGCAGTGGCAAGCGGTTTCGCCACGCAACCATCTGACTACTTCAGATACAGAGCATCTATGGGGTACTCTGTATACAAAGGCAAAGGACGAAGTGTTGTTTTAAATTTAGTGGAAGAGAATGAGTGGGCAGAAAGGTTGGCAAGTGAGATAAACATACCGACAACAACCTTTCCGATAATGAGGGGCGTTGGTACGTCTTTTGAAGTAGCCCCCGCGACCCTAAACCAAATAGTATTGACCTATGTAAAAGTACCGTTGATGCCTTGGTGGAATTACACCCTATCAGGAAGCACACCCGTATTTGCAGCAACATCAGGAACAACAACAAACCCAAACTCAGGTGTAACAGCAGGGGATAGCACAGACTTAACTTTGTCAGATGCTTTCTTCCCAACACTTGTTTTTAAGATTTGCAGATACTTTGGTATCGAGATAAAAGACGCAGACCTCTATCAAGGGGCTATAACTGAACAGAAAAACTAATGGCAGCAACCATATATAGGTTAGGGGAAGATATTGTAAAGTCCTATGCACAGAGGGTACAGGGCGGTAAGATAACTATTCAAGAGGCAATGCTGAAAGGCGCACAAGCCTCTAATAAGTATATCCGCGACCTTATATGGAGAAACATATCAATGGGGGAATACACAGTACCCTATGGATGTTTATTCGAGTACACAGTGGGGGTGGAGAAAGACACAACGAAAGGAAAGTGGTTTGCAACCCTACCCATAAGAACATTGGAAAGCCTACACAACAACATGGGCATTTACTATGTTGCAGCGGCTACTGACATTTATACCCCAATAATCCCACTAGCCACAAACTTCAACGCACTTTACAGGGGGCTTGATGCGTTTGGATTAGAGACACAATTAGGGTACACACCCGAAAGAGACAGAATCTATATTCAAGGGGTTGATGTAGACGAAGACTTCAAAGTGTTTATGAGATTAATTCCCGACAGCACAACATTGAATCCTGACGATCCTATGCCGATACCACCTGACTGTGAGTACGAGGTAATTCAAATGGCACTTCAGTTACTCGCCCCGCAAATCCAAACCCCAGAAATCCTTAAATAATGAACACAATAACATTAGATGAGATAGTAAGGGAGTACATGATAGGGGAAGGTAAAGAATCTTTCCACGACTACCCCCGCTATTTACAAATGGCAGCAAGAGGACTAAAGGAAATGAACACAGACGTTTCAGCAGTACCTATGGTATCCATATTAGAAGTAGAAGATGGAGGACGTGCCACACTACCACAAGACCTCATTAGACCTATTAGGATAGGTTTTGCGGGGAGTGACGGAAGATTTATAGAGATATACTCAGATAATACTTTAATTGTAGGAACAGACGGTGTATATAGTTGCGCTACCGATACGGACAACCTTAGCGGACTAGACCAAACAGTTCCCATATCAAGCAACATAGCAGACCTAAGCGGCTCTTTTAGAAACGGGGAAGTTATAGGAAGGCAGTATGGAAATGTGGGGGGTAGTGTATTTAGTTACAGAATGGATTGGGCGCGGGGCGTAGCAGAATTTTCATCCAACATATCAGGTCAAGTCGTTTTAGAATATCTAGGCGACCCCCAAAAAGTAGATGGACAATACATAGTACACCCATTCTTAATTGAACCGATACTAGCTTGGTTAGCTTATTCTCTAATCAGGTTTAAGAAGTCGGTATCGCCAAACGAAAAAAACTACGCCTTCCAACAGTACGTTAATAAAAAAAGACACGCTAGAATAAGGTTCGCAAGCGAATCAATAGGCAGCATTATAAACGCATCAAGGAAGACTTTTAACGGTTCCGCAAAATTCTAGTATGGTAGAAAAAAGGCTATTCGATGGGGGGATGAATATGGACGATGACGAAACACGCATCGAGCCAAACCAATACCGCTATGCTTTAAATATCCGAAATGGAAATTCCGAAAAGGGTTCAGTTGGAACAATAACAAACGCAGAGGGGAATACCCTAGTGAGTGTGACCCTTCCTAGTGGGGGAAATAAAGTTATTGGAGTTTACGATGACGAACCCCGCGACAGAATAATTTACGTTGTATATAACACGGGAGGGTTAAACCTAATTCTTTGTTACAACTACAAAGCACAAGTAGTACAGACGGTTCTAAGAGACTACAACAACATACTAGACCTAGACCCCAATTATTTAATAACTGGAATCAACGTAGTAGAGGGAGACGCAAACTCCTATCTTCTAATGACGGATGATAATGGAGAGCCTAAGAACATTAATATCGAAGCGGGGGTTAGAACCTTCGACACTAATTCAGCTAACGGAGAATACACATACAGAAAATACATTGGAGATTGGGACGACCTTTCAGCAACTTCAGCAGCGGCAGACCAAGTTTATAAGCGGGGTATTGTTTACACAAATTCAGCAGGAGGAAGTGTAGACGTAGATTTCTACTACCGTTGCACAGCCGACACAACTAACGACCCCACAGCAAGCACATCATCAGGACTACCTAGTGAAGATTGGGAGATATGCCCATCGGGATACGTTTACACCGTACAGACAGTTTCAAATGTGGATTATATTTCAGCGGAGTGGCAAGTAACTAATATAGTAAAACCCCCGCTTGCCTATCCCGATATGGAGTACGGAACAAATGGAAATGGGTATAACTACCTAAAGGGAAGTTTGTGGCAAGTTAAGTATAAGTATGTTTGTAACGATGGGCGGGAATCATCTTGGAGTCCTATAACCCCATTACAAAACCCAAAGTACTTAGCAGATTCAATATTAACTAAGAGCGAATACAAGAATGATAACGAGGCAAACTCACTAACCTTATTTTTAGAAGCCCCCGACACAAACCACTACAAACAAATAAAGATATCGGTAAGGAGAGTTCTAAGCGATAAAAGTCCTGACGATTGGTATTTATTCGACACAATAAAAACTAATGACGTAACAAATAGGTACTACGACACATCAGCAAAGATAAAAAGTCAGTTTGATAATTCAAACACGTTGATGCCGCTAGACCAATCCGAAGTGAATCAACTTTTCTCTTGGGTTCCAGACAAAGCACAAGCGCAGGGCGTTACATCAGGAAACAGACTTATATACGGAAATTTTTCAGAGGGAAAGGAGTATTCACTAGACGGGGTTTACGGAATAAACAAGAACCCACCAACAGCTGAGTTCTACGAAAGGTCAAACCCGTATATAACATTATCCCCATTGACGGCTCAAACTTTCAATAGTTCTGTGTTCACAACAGTCACGGCAGAGACTTTTTTCGACCCCGTAATAAAAAACGCATCAGGAGTAGGATTTAAGTTTCCTGCTAGTGTGCAAGTAGGCGCAGACTACACTATTAACGTAGGTGTAAAAATAGCCGCGTCCGTAGGAAACGGTATAAATATCCCCGCCCAATTAAACTTCCTAAAGATTTTAACGTATAGCGCGTCAAGCACAAATTCATCTGCTTTAGTAGACCAATTTGTAGCGGGCATAAACAACTCAAAGTACATAACATCAGATGCCTTTGCGGGTACATCCCCCTATCAATTACTAACAGCGACAAATGTAGCATCGGGAGGAAGTTCTTATCTAAAGATTATACCCCTATCAGGGTTTACATCAAACGGATTTACATACAACGTATTTATTCAGAATGTTCCAACATCACAAGTTGCACAAGTAAAAACCGCAATACAAACATTTAAAAGAGGAACATCTCAAAAGTTTGCAATAGCCTATGCGGATAAATACGGAAGGTTAAGCACGGCTATAAGACACCCAAACTTAGAAGTCACAAGCCCTTGGTGGAGAGATACAGTTTATAGTGCAATAACAGCATCTGGAGTAGCGGGTAACGTTTTAAGCGCAATAGGGGCTAGGTACGCCCAAATACAATTTAACCATGATGCCCCAGAATGGGCAGAAAAGTTTTACATCGTAAAGACACTTTCAAATGGGCTTGATTACTACAAAACTTTTGTAACCACAAAGGCTGTGGAGTTGGCGAACTTACTTAGGTACGCCACAACAACCGACCCATCTGGCTACGCCACAATCCTAAATATGTTGCAGGGTAAATATTTTTACCGAGGATATATTAAGACGAGTTTTGATGATTTGAACTACGGCATGGTAACATCTGCCACATCATTAGGTGGGCAAGAGTTACTTTATATCCCCGTTACATCTCTACAAGGCTCCCCATTTTCATACAACTCTCTAACAAGAACGGATGTCAACTATGAATTTGTAAAAGGGGATAGGGTTAGGGCTTGCTACAATATAACACCTGTAACAGCATCAGGTTCGGCAAACGTAAGCGATTATTATACATCATCTTTTGATGCCGAAATTCTTGACTACAACACACAATTAAACTGTCTGATACTAAGGGTAAATGACCTACCAAATGAATATGTAAACTCCGCGTCATCCACCGTTCTATTTGCATCAGCAAATACAGCGGGGGCAACTAATGGGGATATTGCGGGATTGGTGCTAGAGATATACCGACCAACAAAAGATAGAGGCAGAGACTTTTATTATGAAATGTACGCGGGGGACGTGGCATCAGCTGACGTGGGAGGGGTAACAAGATATTTCCATAACGGAAACTTCCAAAACCAAACTAGCGCACAATCCGCTATTATAAATTTGACCAACGGGGACTCTTACCTAAAACCAAGAACCTATGCTGTTGTAGCGTCAGGAGGCACTGGTGCATTAGTAGCGGCCAGTTCCAGATCATATCAGTTCTTTGTAGAAGACGAAAGTTACTATGACAAGACACCATCTAAAGCGTGGGGGGCGGGAAGGCCAAACGCACTAATAAGGTCAACAAGTAACGCTGAAGATTACTCGGGATTTTTAGGGGAAGTTCAACGCCCCACAACAATAAGATATTCTAAACCATTCTTAGCGGCACAAGGTTATAATGGATTGGGTACGTTCTATGACATAGACTTTAAGGACGCAAACCCCGCATTAAGATCAATACAAAAACTCCATACAGAAGGAAACAGAATCATAGTACTCCACGAGAACGCAGTAGGTTGGGCAGAAACAGATAGAGTAGTAGCCAAAGTAGGAGAGGGCAATATTGTCATAGAGGGTAACACCCCACTATCCGACATTATCTACTACCAAGGAAGACACGGAATATCCACAAACCCTGAATCCTTTGCGGCTAATGGAAGCAGAAAATACTTCGTAGACATAGACCAAGGACAAGTATGTAGACTATCTCAAGACGGTGTTACAGTCATCTCAGATAAGAAGATGAACAAGTACATCAAACAAGTCTTCAGAGAGATGCAGCAGTCAGAAAATGAGAGTTATATTTTTGGGGCTTACGACAAGCGATTCGATGACTATATTTTAGTATTAAAATGGCCAGCAACTTTTGAACCCACAACAGAAGAGTTTACCGTTACAGCAAGCGGGGCAACGCTAAACCTAACAGCAAGCGGATATGATTTCTTTGAAGGAGGAACAGTACCAATAACCCTAGCAGCTTGTAATAGAGGGGCAACATACTATTCACAAAAGGAATCAACAGCAGCGGTAACAACTGTAAGCGGAAGCAGCATAACGCTATCCATTGCATTAGCCGATAGGGCGCAAGCAGCAGTGCTAGGTGGGGGCATAGAGTCAGCGTGGTATTTTAGGATTTACCCACTAAACACTAGAACCTTAGTTTTTAACGAGAGGTTGTCTGTGGATATAAACCGACAAGGTGCGTGGAGTAGCTTTATGAGTTACCCCGCTGAGAACCTTTCTCCTGCGGGAATAGATTTAGTTTCTTTTAGGGCGGGAAAATTGTACATACACAACGATTACGCAAACCCCGCAAGCTACTATGGAACAGACTACCCAAGCTACATAGATATAGTTTCAAACCCCGCAGCAGACGGAACTAAAGTATGGAAAGGAATATCACTAAAAGGAAATTTTACTTCAGGGGATGAGGCTAACATATCTGTACCTATTGCGTCAGAAGATACAACGCGAGCGGTAGAAGCCGTAGGCGGTGGTATAACCACAAGCAACGAGCAATACTCAACCACACAGAGTTTTGTTTTCAAGGAGGGTCAAATCTACGCCCCCGTACTAAGAACAGGCTCAGGAACATCTTATTCTTCTTATATTGAAGGAGACAAAGTAAGGGGATATTGGATAAAGACGAGAATTAAAATTGCAGCGGGGGTTACTAAGATTTACAAGATTCTTGAAGCGGCATTTGATTTTATTCCGTCAAATTACAATCAGTAAAGAAATTTTACTATCTTTGTACGAAATCAACACGCGGCTAAAGTGCGTTTCAATGCATTTTTAGCCAATGTTGATTTTACAAATTATTCCCAATATCCATAGATACCTTTGCTAGAATGATTGTAGTAACTGGTATGGCAAGAACGGGAACATCCAACATGGTTAAAACCCTTTTGAATATGGGATACAAAACCCCCGCCCCAAAATTCTTACCCGAACACGAACCAATCAAGGAGAGTAACCCAAAGGGATTCTACGAATTATTAGATGAAGTACATCACGGGGTAAAGACAAGTGAGTATAAAGGGATGGTAGTAAAGCTATTTCCATATTCTCTTAACCTTACAGACCCCGAATTGATAGATAAACTAATAGTTTGCACAAGAGATAAAGATGAGTGCTTAGAAAGTTACAGGCCGATTCACAAAGCAATGAAAGACCCCGCAACACCTGAAATAGTTTACGAGGCTAACATAAAATTGATAGAAGAGTTAAAGGAAAGGTTAGGACACATTGAAATAGATTTAAGTGAGTTCAAAACCCCCGAAAAAGTTTACAGAAAAATAAAAAATTACTTATGCCAATCTTAATAGGAGCAGCGGTGGCGGGTTCAATAGGTTTAGCTGGCATGGCTGGCGTAGGAGCCACGCAACTAGGAATAGGTGCATACAAAGCGCATAAGGGAAAGAAGGATTCCGCAGCCGCTATGGATGAATTGAAATCCACCCACTACGCCAACTACAACCAAGCATACTTTGATGAACTCCAAAAGAGAGCAACAATGGGTATGCCCGAAGAACAAAAAAGATACGCTGAAATGAACGCTGATAGAGCAGCGGGGTACGGGGCGCAAGTGCGAGACGATAGAAGGGCGGGGCTTATGGGAATAGGAAACGCCACAACATCATTAGCCGATACCTACAAACAGATAGCAAATACAGACGCTCAGTATAAATACCAAAACCAACAACAACTTTTAGGTGAGATATCCAACAGAGGAAATATGGCCTACCAAGAGAAAATGAATGTTGGCAACATGAACTTAGCCTTAGCTAGAAGCAACAGACAAGAGGGAATGGGTTTGATAAACGCGGGGCTACAAACGGGGGCTAACGCTTTTGGTAATACAATGGCATTGGCCACAGGTTTTATGGGTATGCCACAGTCCCCTAGTGGCTTCACAGAAGAACAAACAGAAAAATAAATGGCTAATCAAGCAGTAAATACCATACTAAACACAAGGTATCAAGCACAACCGTTAACGGTTGACTTGAGCGAAGCCAATGCCAATCTTCGTCAACAAAAAGCGATGGCTTGGCAAGACGCTGAGAATAAGCGAAAAGAAAAGATACAGGTATTAGATGAGTTGGGTAAATTAGCTGCGGCTGGATTACCAAAACAATTCCAAGAGGAATTAAATTACGATATAGATAATTTCTTAAAGGCAGCTGGGGAAGGCAAGTTCGGATACGACCCCGCAACAAACCCTGAGTTTAGAATGGAATTAGGTAAACTAGCGGGGAAGGGTAAGAGCATGGAAGAACAAGCCCAAGCTAGAATAAAAGCAATAGCGGAAGATGGAACCGTTTATAAATTCGATGAATTAGGTTCTTATGACGCAACAGAGGAGGTAATGTCAAGTATGATGTCACCTTGGAAGAAAGGGTACGACCCAAACGGAAAGGATAATTTTGAGGTTGCGTCAATAGACTTCTATGAGAACTTTGATAAAAAGCATAAGGACTTAGAATACGATTTAGAGGGAAATGAAAAATTTAAGACTAATTTTCTATCTCAACACGGTAAGCAGGATATAAATACAGAGCCATCAGACACAGAGGGATTTATAAAAAGTTTTACAACAACGTCAATACCAATAGAAAAGCAGCCCGCATTTATAAACGACTATAAATATAATAATCAAGCTGTCCTAACACAACAGTATGCCAAGCTGAGAAAGATAGGCAAAACGGGGAACATGACTTTAGATGAGTGGTCTACCCAAAGGGCCATTGACGAGATGCCAGCTATAAAAGGTGAGGCGAAACTAGTTGAAAATAAAATTGCAATTGACGCGGCAAAGGACAGAAAAGATAAGGTTTACACAGTAACAGAAAGCCCGTATGACGCAACCACCGCAAAACAGGCGGTTGGTAATGATGAAACATTAAAAAAGGAAATCAATTCGATAGGAAAAGAGTTTGGCTTGACAAGAGATAACTCTAAGTTTTATAGCATCGGCAAAGGGGAAAAAGCCCAACCGATAGATTTCGGAGGACAGTTAGCATACCCAAGTTATGTGGTTATGGCAAACGACAAAAACTACGGATTTGCTGTCCTATCTATACCAACCACCGTATCAAACACAAGTTCGGGTTATGAAACAGAAGGCGGAGATACACCGAGTACAAATGCGAAGACCGTTACGTTAGAAAAGTACAGCACCACTTCAGCAAACACAAAACTAAGAAAGGTTGTTGTTAAAATAACCCCCGCTGAGTTTGAAACACTTCAAGCTAGGCTAGGAGTAAACATAAGAGAATCAAACTCACAACAACAAGAAACCCCGCAAGAAGACAACAAAGCCTTTGAAATAGACGAAGATGGGAATGTAATTTTCAAACAGTAATCATGCCAGAAGAACCAATATATACCCCCGAAAGAAAGAAGCAATTAGAGTCCAACATCCAAAAGATGATAGACAATGGTTTATCAAAAGAGGACATACAACTTTATGCCAAAAAATTCAAGGAGGATTTCGCAAACAAGCCAATGAAGCAGACTCAGGAGGTGTCTGCTAAAGCTGGCTTTCGATTCTGGGACAAAATCAGAGCAACCTACTCCATCATCGAAAACGGAGTCAGAGCAATCGGGGTCGTATGGCGATAACGCTATACCATTTATTTCCCCCAAAGCAAAAGAAGGCGTAAAACCAACTGACATAAATCCACCCCCCGTTGATGATAATAAAATCACAGAAAAGAATCCTATTTATAGGTATGCCGAATTAGAAAATGAGATAGGCAATATCAATAGAAGAATAGAGGCGGTAGACGCTGTTAAGTTAGGTCAATCGGGAGGGTTTGGAGAAAGGATGACAGCCCCACAAATTCCAGCAGGAGAAAGGCAAAATCTAATTGCAAAAAGAAACGCTTTAATAGAGAAACAGCAACAATCTGTTGGCGAAATAGTAACACCGTTAGTAGAGGAGGGAGTAAAATCAGGGAAGTTTAACAACTATGTTACAACAAACATCTACGACATAAAAGTACCAGACATAGTTAAAATAAGACAAGACGCTAGTAAGTTAGTATTCTCAGGTAACGAAAGAATAGATAACGCGCTAAGGGAGAAGTATATAGATGAAGTTAAGGGGGCGGTGGATTTTAGTATTAAGGTTCCACAAGAAGAACTTGACGCTAGGGCAGAAAACAAATTCAAAGAAAAATACGGAAAAACCCCACAAGAATTTATACAAGGAGACTACGAAGGAAAGATAGGAGAGAAAATAGCCCCCATAACAAAAGAGTTTGAAGCAAAGAGGAACGCACTAGAATTAGTATTTAAAGAGCAAGCAACTAAAGAGTACAGACAATTAGCCACTCCCGTTGAAACCCAACTAGGTCAATTCGACCAAGAGTATAAAGCTAAGATTGATGAGTTGCAATCCTTAGCAGCAAATGACCCAAGTAATTACGAAAAGTATTCTAAGGAAGCGGATTTCGCCTATCAAACTTTAAAGTCAAAAACAGAGAAAGCCACAGCAGAGTTGTTGGAAATCAACAATCAGGTTAACATGAAATACAACCAAGAGTTTCAAAATCAACAAAGGAGGTTAGCCGCTGAAGTTGACAAGAAATTCAAAGAGGTTCAAGATAAGTTTTCATACAACACAGACCCCAAAATATTAAACGACCTCAAAAACATTTACTCCCAATCAGCAAATGAAATATATTCAGAGGCTAACAAAGCGATAGATGTAGTTCAAAAGGGAAAAGTTGGAGTAGGTGTACTAGACCCATATACACAAAGATTTGTAACTTCTACACTATCATCTCTTGGAGGAACATTAAAATCTTGGTCAGCGGCAGTAGGAGCATCCCCAGAACTAGGGGAGAAAATGGAAAGCTACTTCGGTGTTGATGTATCCCCAATGAAGTCATTTAGAGATATGACTATTGATAACGTTGTTGAAAGTGGGGGGCAATTAACAGGAACAATGCTTCCAACTATACTTGCATCAATAGGTGTGGGAGCAGCAACAAGAAACGCAAACCTAACCGTAAGGACGTTCACAACAGGAATGGCTGCATTTATGGCAGACAGTGTTGACCAAACAAGCAGGTCTTACATGGAGACTATGGCAAGGACTGGTTCAACCGAGCAAGCCAAAAACGCAGCAGAAGAAACCTTTGCCTCTCAGATGGCCTTTATGCCAACCTACGCAGTAGGAGCATTACCATTTGTTAAGGGATTTGCTAAGATAAAAAACACCCCCACTAGAATATTAGTAGGAGCAACTACTGAACTTGCGGAGGAGACAATACAAGAATACGGACAGAATTTAGCACAGGAGTCTATTGAAAAAACAGGAGAGGCTAAAAACCTATTACAATTTGCAACACCCGAATCGTTCACAGAAACATTTGTTAACTTACCCCTTGTTGCGGTTATAGGTGGGGTTGGGGCGATTCAATCAGATACAAAACCAAGAATCCCCGCCTACAAACCAGAAGCCCCACTAGCATACATACCAAATCTAGTAGCGAATGGAGGAACAACCCAAGCCAAAGTAGCCATATCAAGCCTTTATCAGAATGGTATAATAGATAAGCAACAATTTGATGACATGGCGGCTCAAATAGAGTTAGCAGAATCAAACAAAGAAAATGGATTAGAATATTCATCATTAGCAAACCAAGCACAATTCCTAAGAGAGAGGATTAATTCAGCCCAAGATGAAGTAGAAAAATCTGTTTTAAAGGAAAAGTTAAATGACACAGAAACAGCAATGAAAGCTGTTCTAAGAGGGGAACCATCACTTACAACTAAAACCCAAGTAAATAGTAATGGACAAACCATAGAGGTCTATACCCCGCTAACTAAAGAACAAATAAAAGAAAAAGAAAATGGACAAACCAAACAAACCCAAGAAGGGACAGTACGGAATACAGAAGAAAAACAAACCGTCACCACCCAAACCGAAGAAGTCCCAACAACCGAAGACGTACAGAGCTATAACCAAGCTGTAGCTCCCGGTATTTATACCGAGACTGTTGAATTACCAGAGGTTACAGTTAAGGCTGGCAAGAGATTGTTTAACGAACCTAATCCTGAGACTAAGGTTATTGCCACAGAATATAAGCAAGCTAAGGGTATCGATGTTCCAGAAGGAGCGCCTATCACTAAGATTGATGAAAATAAATCTAAATCAATAGCAGATGCTTATGACGCTATGGAGAATAATCCTAACGATCCACAAGTAAAAGCTGCTTACGAGGCTATGGCCCAAGAAACAAAAGATCAATTTGACGCCATCACTAAAGCTGGCGTTAAGTTCGAGATCTATGAAGGTCAGGGCGAGCCATATAAAAACTCTGAGGAGATGATTAAAGATGTACGTGACAACAAGCATCTATTCGTTCTTTCTACAGAAAAAGACTTCGGTCAAAATCCAATCACTGACGAGCAAAGAAACGATAACCCATTATTAAGAGATAGCGGATTCACAGATGTTAACGGTAAGAAGTTGCTGGTTAACGATGTGTTCCGTGGTGTTCATGACTTCTTCGGTCACACAGAAAGAGGTAACTCTTTTGGCGCCGTAGGTGAAGAAAATGCATGGGACGTACACGCAAGAATGTTTACTCCTCTCGCAAGAAGAGCAATGACTACTGAGACACGTGGCCAAAACTCATGGGTAAACTTCGGTAAGCAAATGAGAAATCCTGATGGATCTATCAAGAAGAAAGGTGATGAGGGATACATGAGCGCAACAGAGCGTCCTTTTGCTGAGCAGAAGATTGGTTTATTACCAGAAGAGTTCTCTAATATAGAGGATAACTATACTGATAAGAGTCCTAAGTTCACAGTAACTGCAGATGCTCCAGTAGATCTACCTAACGTAACTGTTAGTAGCCCTATCCACAAGAAGGTTATCGCTGATGTAAACCAAGCTGCTAAGACACTTGCCAGCTCGGGAGTTAAATTCAAGATCTACGATAACGCTGAATCATTTGCAAGCGAGTCAGGTCAAGACAAATCTACTCAAGGTGTCTTCGTAGATGAAGACGGAACTGTATCTATCAACTTAGCTGCAATTAAAAACTCTAAGGATTGGAACATCGCATGGCACGAGTCTTCCCACCCTGTGATGAATATTATTAGAAACACCAACAGGTCTTTATACGATCAGATGGCTAATGGTTTAGCTCAGTTGGCGAAAACTAATAACAATGCTAAGGCTATAGTTAACTGGTCAAAGAATAACTACGAAGGAAAAGAAACACAGGTAGATGAAGCAATGATTGAATCTATTGCTTTGATGGCTGATGGTACTATTGATTTCGATTCTGTTCCTACAGGTTTTAAGCAGGCCGTAATCGATTTCGTAAATGAGATTGCAAAATATTTAGGTCTTGATCCGCTACTTAGCGACACAGATAAAGCCACCTTCATTAAGAAGGCTAAGGAAATTTCTAATGCCCTTAAGACTGGTACAGATATATCAGAAGTAGTAGGCAAAGAAAACGTTACTGAGTTTAAAAACAATATTGGTGATGATGCTTCAGGGGCTCAGCAGAAAGCTGTTACTGTGGCTAAAGGCACGGAGAGCATGAATAAGTTTGGCCTCAATGAAGGAAGAAACACGACTAGAAAAATCGGAGAAGCATTAGAAACAAGAACTAGAGAAAAGTATGGTATCATAGGAAGAGATGATAGATCAGAAGAAGCTCTTAAGAAAATATCATCTTGGATGGCGGAGGAAGTTAAGTTCTTCGTTAACGAGTTTGGAGAAAACAGTGGCAAGGGATGGTATGGAGAAAAATTTCAGAAAGGTATTGATGCCATGGCGAAAATATTCCCAGAGCTATCAAATGATCAGAACGCAAGAGACTTATTTACAATGCTTGTTGCTATAACTTCTGATGGAACAGAGGTTATGCAGAACTTCAAGCAGGCCAGCATGGCTTACCAGTATTATAAAGATAACGGTAAAATGCCAGAGACTGCTAAGTCACAGCGTGCTGCTTCTTATGTTACGAACTTCGCCAATATACAAAGACTACTTGACGAAAACAACGGCGATGTTGCTGAAGTAAAAAAGAAATTACTTGAGGTTACATCGATCGCAGAGCTAAATAAAAAGAGAAGACTTGATGGTATAGAAGACCTTAAAACTTCATGGCCCGCTTCATTCGAAGTGCCATTAGCTGCCGGAGTATTCGGTCCTAAGCTAGGTATGTTCTATGCAAACCTAAGCGGTATGGAAAACTACCCTACCCTTGATAGATGGTGGTCTAGAACTTTCAATAGATACAGAGGAACATTGATTCCACAGGTAACTAAAGGATTTAATAAAAAGGGAGAGGCTCTGGGTATCGACGCCTATCGTCAAGTAGCGGGACTAGAAAATGCAAGTGAAGACGAGATGCTTTCTGCGATAGCCAGAGACCATGATTCTTATGAGGATAAAGGATTTAAGAACGGAACCGTAGCAGAGAAGAAGGCAAACACCCTATATAAAAAATTGTTCATCGAGCTTAACGATTTTCCTTTCGGAAGGAATGACAGGAAATTCATGTATGACGCATTCATTGACACCAAGAAGAAGCTAAAATCTGCTGGCGTTGATGTAACCATCGCTGATATACAGGCTATACTATGGTACTTTGAAAAGAATCTATACAAGAAGCTTGGTGTAACAAAGCCAATCCAAGGAATCAGCTACGAAGACGCAGCAAATACTACGTTTGAAAAATGGAATAAGGCTGGAAAATCTTTTGACTACTCAATTGATAAATCAGAAGAAGGCGAAACTATTGAGGATATAGATGAGACTGGAGATATGGCTGTGGATACAGAGTCTGCTCCCGTTAAAGGCGTTGCTTCACCTGTCCAACAAAAAGTTGGTAAGGTAGAATTACCTGCCACTACACAAAAGCAAATGACTGAAGATGATAAGGGCAACTATTTGTTCTATCACTACAGCGATAAGAATATTAAGAAGATCGATCCTAACAAGTTCGGTAGCAATACCA
>Ga0070751_1000330_pt1 | contig 32139 bp, 44 predicted proteins | sample VirMetDEL_Aug_28_FD_78514 | JGI IMG/M metagenome (GOLD analysis project Ga0070751, IMG submission 78514) | Aqueous microbial communities from the Delaware River and Bay under freshwater to marine salinity gradient to study organic matter... | ecosystem: Environmental > Aquatic > Marine > Coastal...
ATCATATTTTTCATTCCTGTAAACATAATTTCTGATTTTTAGGTTAATTAAATACTACAATATCTTCAAATATTATAGTCCCACCATTGACTACATCGTTGGTGCAAATTAGTGCATACATTATCATAATTTCTAAGATTTAGTTATGTAAATGTTAAGCATTTTCATTAACGAGAAATTCTAAACTAGTTAGACATCCGTTAACTATTACGAGATTCTTTTTCATTTTATACGAGATTTGGTTAACTAAATTAATAAAGACTCTCCTCAGCTAAAGGAGAGTCTCTGAATTTCTTTGTATCGTGACTGCTGCTCTCAGGATATGTTTTACGATTCCTTATTCAAGTGTACACCGATATCGGAGTTAGAGAATAATAATAAGGGAGACACTAGGTATCTCCCTTACTCAAATTCAATTGATTTTAGGTTTTATTAAGCTTGTTCAGCTAAATTCCCATCTTCAGCTTCTTCATGAGAAGCTTCTGCTTGCGCACCTGCTTCTTGTCCTGCTGATTTAACCAACTCATCAACTTCAGTACCTACATCGTAAGCATTGTCGTCCATGTAAATTGGTTCTCCTGCTGAAGTCTTAACAACCTCATCAGTAGTTGGGTTAATTTTAGCCTCTTGTCCATCATAGAATGGAGTCGTTGACTCTTTTCTGATGATTTCCACCGCTTTAAGACCGAAGCCTTTAAGCTTAGCGTTAAAATCACAACCATCACTCAACTTTAGCTCATGAGCTAATTCTGTTGGTAAGTTGAAGATTGCTCTACGAGACGCTTTCACTAATGCACCTCCGATATTGTTGTAACTCTCTTGAGCTAACATTACAATACTACGACCCTCTTTCTTAGAGTCTCTGATTATTGTTCCATCTTGGAACGCTTTGATTTTTACTGACATAACAATTGATTTTTAATTTATATTATATATTGATTGACAAATGATACACTTAAGTAGTATCCACTTTGCAAAGGTTACATTAACTCCGCTATCAACTGGGTTAAGGCACTACTTCTATACATATTAGCTATGTAATGGGTTAATATTTCATTCTTTTGTTCTTATATGCGTCTACTGACAACATTGCGAACACAAACATCATAATCATTGAAAACCCTGTAATAGGTAGTTTATGATGCATAGAGATAAACATTAATATTGCCCACATCACAACAAGTGCGATGCAAACAATAAATGTTATCTTATGTTTTAATCTGTTAGGATGATTAAGCTCATCCATAATTTCTTGGTGCTCACATAGTGAGTTTTCAGGTTCTTGCATAATACGAGATTTAAAGGTTAAAATTTGTACTTAAAGCTGTATACTAGGATGTATTCATTATCATTACGCTTAAGTACTTTAATGCCGTCTACTGTGACGAGGAATAGGTCTGCGTCAAAGACTAATTCTCCATCTTTATCAATGAAGGCTCTGACTTTTTCTTTTTCTTCTTCAGGCATAATACGAGATTTAGGTTAAATACTTTTAATATCTTTGTGAGTTAGCTTAATGATATGACCATCAATAATAGCAAAGAATGTATCTGCTTGTAGTAAGTTGGATTTAGTCATTAATACTTTACACTTAGTTCCTTTCTTAATAGGAAGAAATTCGTTATCGCTGTACTTATTAGTGTTGAGTTCAACGATAGTTTCTTTAGGCTCACTAGGAGTATTGTGCTTTTTCATAATACGAGATTTAGGTTAATAATAACGTCGACCCTAGGCACCTCTTCGTGTGCGTATAAAATCATTCTTTATATCTCTAGGGTCTAAGCGTAGCTACACTATGCTTTTAATGTTAAAGATATTTGAATTGCTCTTGTATATCTAATGGTAAGTCTTCAAATTTGACTTCTACATCAGGTACTCTAGCAAGTTCTAATTCTTCTCTTAGCTCTTCTTCTTCAATAACTTCTAGTTCTTGGAGTAGTCGAGCTTTTCTTTTAGTTCTTTCTTTGATTAAAAGGATTTTCTCATCAGAATATCCTTTACTTTTAAGGTAGTTTGTGTAAGACATAATACGAATTTTAGTCATGTAAGTTAAATGAGTTGGAACTTACAAAGGGTTAATAATAGGTTAAAATGGTTGAAGAGTTATAGGGACAAGAACTTTCTCATCCATTTCTCTTCAATTTGTTGCATTAGAATGCATTAAGCTTATGATTAATACCCTATTAGCTGAGCTTATCGCCTTCCTCTTAGCTACTACAGTGTTTGTTGGTATGCGCTGTAGCCTCACCAGTAGTGGGATAGGATAATGATTAAGGAAGCGGTAGCCTCATGGGTCTACAGGTGCACAAGGCACCTTTTAATCCTCTTCCTATTTATTAAGCGTAGTTTTACCTGTGTCCACAAGCTATAGGTGGTACTCCATTGTCACTACACTTAATTAGTATCTAAAGCCTAGCCCGCAAGCTAGGTAATAACACTTATCTTATTCTAAGTTCAGGCCTTAATATCCTAGTAAGCGAGCTTGATAAGTGTGCCTAATTCCCTTAAGGCTAAGGTAGCTGTTTAATATAACTATTCCCCCCATCGCTACCATAGGAGACAGATAACACTAGCAACTAAGGCTAGCAACCTGCATTGATTAGTGTTTAGAGTTGCCGTGATACCGTACCACGACCTTCTTATGCATAACTACTGTTAGCGGTATTTTTAATTTATCGCAACAATAAACACTACGGAGGTATTCTCCCCTTGGTTGTGAAGGGGTGGGGTTTTTATTAATTGGTAAACAAACTCATTTCCACAGAAAATTTTCAGAATTTATTTTTAAGGGGGCCCATTAATTTCCGCAAAAATATTCCAAAAAAAAATAAAAAATTTAGTATTAGATCCATAGAATTTCGTATCTTAGCTAAATGAAATATACAGCTGAGATTAAAGTAAATGGTAGGAGTAGATTTATAAGCTCCTCGGAACCTTTGACCCAGGGTAAACTGGAATTACATAAGAAGCTATTAGAATTAGAAGATGGCGAATCAGAAATAACTGAAGAGATTCAGAAATTAGAAACTAAATTATTTTATTCACCTTATTAGTAGATATATGGTAAGAGAAACTTTGATAATAGAGGGCGAGGAGGTAGGAATTATGAGTACTGTGCTTATTACCCCTAAAAGAAGAGAATTGTACACTGAGCTTCACTTATTGAGAAAACATGAGCCTGAAGCAAAGGATAAAATACGAGAAGTTGAAATAAAAATAGCTTTTTCTTAGAAAAAAGTTTGGATTTCTCAAAATAAGCTTTATCTTTGTAAAACAAGATTGTCATAACAATTTTTAAACAAGCACCAACCGCAACCTCAAAAAAAACCTCTAGGATTTCTATCTTAGAGGTTTTTTTATTATCTTTGTCTAATATTAATATAATTAAACATTTTTAAAAATGGCGACAGCACAAAAAGTAACAAAACAAAATCATAAGCCAGGAAAGGCAAATGATAGATTCCCTGTGTACTCTAAGCAGTTTAATGACTTAGTAGACGTAGTAAACGAATTAGAGCCATCAGATGGCACATTAGTGGCAGATACTATATCAGAATCCACAGCAGGAGCTGGAGTAACAATAGACGGAGTTCTTGTTAAAGACAACGCTATTACTACTACAGGGCTTAACACAATGACAGGAGGGACAGTAATTTCCCCTACAGTAACAGAATACACTACAGATGTAACAATAGCCTCTGCACAGATTGTAGGAACTTTCGCAAATGACCTAGGACATGCTAATGGATCCCCAATAGTGTTAGCTCCAGGCGCAGGGTATGCACTTCAATTTGTATCCGCAGTATTAATTTATGATTATGATACGGCAGCATACACAGGAGGAGCAGGAGATGATTTAACATTCTATATTAACTCGGTTCCAGTATCAGCATCTATAGCCACTGCAGATTTAATTACTAAAGCAGGAGATACAGTTATATATGTACCAGCATTAGCTACCGATTATGTATTGGGAGTAAATTCTACTATTAACTTAGCTTGTACAGAAGTAACACAGCCAGGGACTGCAGCAGGAGTAATCCGAGTTAAGTGTACTTATAGAGTAATTGAAACAGAATTATAGTGGCAGTAGCAGAAAAAGTAAGTAAGAAGAATCACGGACCCATGAATTCAAATGGAAGATTTCCTGTCTATGCAGAACAATTTAATAAATTAGTAGATGTGGTGAGGGAGTTAAACCCAACAGAGGGGGATTTAACTGCTACTACGGTAACCACAACTGGGGTTAACAGCTTAACAGGAGGTATCGTTGTATCTAACACTGTTACTGAATACACTGTAGATAGACAACTTTCATCTTTAGTTATTGTAGGAACAGGCCCTCATGCTTTAGGAAGTGCAGCAGGGCAACCTGTAGTAGCGGCCCCTGGTGCAGGATACGCTTTGCAGTTTGTAGGGGCAGTCTTAATCTATGATTATGCCACTTCTGCCTATACGGGTGGAGCAGGAGATGACTTAACTTTTTATATCAACTCGGTAGCAGTATCAAACTCTGTGGCAACTGCAGATTTAATTACAAAGACATCAGATACGATTCTTAACGTAAACTCTTTAGATTCTATACATACATTAACAGAAAATGTACCTATGTACTTAAAATGTACGGAGGTAACGCAACCGCAATCAGCAGCTGGGTTAATACGTGTAAAGCTAACATACAGAGTTATTGAAACAGGTTTATAAGTAAAAAAGTAATAAATTGGAAGGGTAGGAAATTATTTCTACCCTTTTTGTTTGTTTATTAATAAATTTATATTACTTTTGTAAAGTCGAGGAAGACCAAACTTATATCACCTAACAATTAATGGAAGATATTTGGATCAGATAATTGGTCTTAAGACTTTGAACAAAAAATCTGGAAGATGAGGTAACGGTTCCGTTTCTGGTGATGAAATATCAGCAGTTTTTGGTGGTGAAATAAAACACACGGGGTGATAATGGTGTTGTCTCAAAACTTAAGACCTAATAGATGTCAAGAACAAATAAAAGAAGCGCTCTCACCAATAGAAAGCAAATAGATCCTTTAGACTTTACTGTACTTAATGAAACTAGTGTCCCAACAGATGATACGGAGATTATTGTAAGGAATAGTCAAGGTACAGGCTCCAAAGTTTCTTTGGGAGTTGTGCTTAAGCCTCTCTCAGATAGAACAGAAGCTCTTGAAACTGAAACAACAAGGCTTGAGACTGCTAAAGCAGACAAATGCTTTGCAATAGCAATGAGTATAGCACTATGAATAAGATTATATTAGATAGGACGGAATATATTTTTGATGCCTCTACCAGAAGAATTACTATTACTGATAGAGCAGAGTCTTTTAATTTAGAGAATTTCTTAGTTATAACTAATGTTACTACTAATACTATTATATATAATTTTGCATGTGAAGGCCTTGGGGGTGACTTAGAAAGAGACGGAAAGACAGTTCTGATATTAGACTATGATACTTCTAACATGAATGATGAAGATAGTCTTCAAATTATTTTTTCTAGACCTGAAAAAGAAACAGAGAATTACTTTTTACAAGAAGATATTGCGAATAGTCTGAAATTAAATAAAGAGATATTAAAACAACTAATTATTAATAATAAATATCTATCTGATATTACTGGTAATGAATACAGCGGAGATGATATTGAAATACAAATACAATTATGATTATAGAAGATGGAGGAGGTAGGCTTGGCGCAAAAGCTACTGTATCCGAAGCCCAAAGACTTAATATAAGTGGTAAAAACGCTGAAAGAGTTTTTTATATAAGTAGAGATGAGAAAAGAGCATTTAATGCTGTAATGCCCTCATTTAGTGCCGCTGCAGGTGAATATGTATTTTATTTGAAGAATACTTCAAATGATAAAAATATGTATATAGATATAATTGAATTTCATTCATTACAGGCTGTCCATTGGAAGATATGGGAAGTAACTGGTACTGCTGCTGCAGGAACAACCATTACCCCTAAGAACTTAAACTTATCCGCAGGATTTGATGCTGAAGCTACTTGCATGGGTGGTGGAGCTACTATTACAGGATTAACTACTAATGGACAATTAGGGACACATAGAACTACAGCTACTGGTGAGGCAAGTATGAATTTTCATGGTGCTTTAATACTAGGTCCTAATAAAGCAATTACTATAGAATATGATACAGGTACAACAGGATTATGTGAAATAGACTGTAGATTCTGGTATGAAAGCATTAGAAGAATAAATTAATAGTAAATGGCTGAAGGTATAAATGTTAAAGTTATTGACGGGGGAGGTAAAAATCCTCCGTTAAAATTAACTAGAGAAGGAGCAGTTAATGTAGCAGTACAAACACACCCTCCTTTAGAAGATGATATTACTGCGTTACCTTTTAGGCAATACTTTACTGATAATGGATTATCTACAGGAAGTAATGATATGCGTGTGGACGGGTCTACTGTTAATGTACCTTTTTACATCAGATCACAACAAGATAAGGTTACTTTTATTAAATCAATTAGCGTAGAAATAGCCGATGCTGGCGCTAAATTTAATTTATTTGGAGCTTTAACGGCACTTACCAACGGTGTAGAATTTTCATTTGACTATGTTGGGGGTTCAGAAATTATACATGATGGTATACAAGATAACTTAGAGTGGTATAGACTAGCCAATAGAGTACCTACTATAATAGATTTATCAGGAGGTGGAGCAGACGCAGTAGTAGTATTCATAGATCTAGCTGTATTGTTTGGTAATCCTTTTGGGGTTAGGCTTAGGAAGGGAAGTTCTGACAAATTAACCTTTACAGTGAAGGACAAGCTATCTACAGGCATCACTACCTTTAACATAATAGGATACGGAATACAAATATAAAAATAAAAAATTATGGCATTATGGCACCCACCAGCATTACGTAAAGTAACAACAGTACCTGACGATAGTCTATTCTTTATAGGTAGACCTACGAGGCCTGTACCTGACGCAATAACTAAACAGGATTTGATTACTGCACTGCAGATAAATAAACCAGTAGATAGTGGTTATACAGTAACCCTCCGTCCAACTACCTTAACAGGAAATAGGACCCAATATTACCCTAATCAAAATGGTACATTTGCTACTGTAGGAGATACTAAATTATCTCTTGGGTTAACTCAAGGCAATACTACAGGAGGTACGGACATCGCTGTAACAAACAATGATGTTATTTCTTTTAATAGTGATGCTGTAACTTTAGGGTATAATCAATTTACAGCTGGCACATACGGGTTCAAAAGAGGATTAGGAGATATCTTCATCATAGGATCAAGTTTAACTGAGTACACTACTATAGATACAACAGGGATAGTCCACCAAATTCCAACAGGTTCTTTTTCCTTGAATACAGCAGGAATAGCCGCTCTAAATGGCTCAGCAGGATTTAATATTGCAAATACAGGATTGACAGCTACTAGAAACTATACATTAACCGATGCTTCAGGAGTAATTCCCTCCTCAGCTAGTGCGGGATTTACAGGAACAGGCGCATATACTAACTTTACAATAGAAAACGGAGTTATTACTGCAGCCTCTTAAAATAATAATTTTTAAATAATATAGAATGAGTGAATTAAATGAACTACAGAAAATGACAGCCTCTAAAGGCTCTATAGTAGTTAACGATACAGATGAAGTAACAAGACCCTTCAGTGCAGTAATGGTACTAGAAGATACTGTATTTGCTACATTAAAAATAGCTGGAACTGATGCTTTGGCCGATTATGTAACTACACCCGCAACTGCAGTTAAAGCAGGAGCTATAATTGTTCCTATGGACTCTAAGAAGTTCTCTGGAGTAGACTTAACAAGTGGCTCGGTTATTATAATACTATAAGCTATGTATGGATATTATACTCATTCTTATTGGTTAAATAATTCGCAATTAGGAGGAGTACTCCCTCCACCATTAGATACTTATACGGGTGCTAAAGTTGCTTATTCGTTACGACAATTAAGAACGGCTTATGCTGGGAGTGCTATAAGGGTTCGAGAAGCGGGTGGAGGCACAGAGGCAGATATAGGATTTGATGTTGATGGAAACTTTGATACAGCAGCGTTAGAAACCCATTGCGGGGCTAATAACGGATATGTAGTAACTTGGTACGACCAGAGTGGTAATGGTATAGATGCTACCAACGCAACAGCAGCCGCACAGCCTTTAATATGCACCGCTGGAGTAACTGAAGTTGACCCCGTAAATGGTAAACCCGCTGTATATTATGATGGAATAGACGATTCCTTAAAATGGACAGGCTTCTTAACGGTTTCATTGTACTATTACACTGCTGTATTTAATAGACCCACGTCAGGGATTAAGACAATAGGAATGGCAAGACACAATGCCTACGGTGCTACAGGTTTATACTGGAATAATGGTAATACCATTCAAACATTATTCGCTGTAACACCATTCAGCAACCATGCCACTAGCCAAACTCAAACAGGTACTTTTTTGTTTACAACATTAAGAGATTCGAGTAACGATTGCAAGGCATGGTTAAATAGTAGTGCTTTAACTACTCAAAATTTAGCTAATGATGTAGCTTATCTATCTAGTATTGGTGAAGCACATCTATACTTTAACACAGGACATACTCAAGAACATATTTATTACGAAGCTGATAAAGAAAGTGACAGAGCAGCTTTAGATTCAAATTTAACAGCATATTATTTAGTATAAGATGGCAATAAAAGAAATAACTGGATATAAATGGCAAAATGAAAATGCTGCCCATAGTGCAGAAGCGATAGCGACACAGTTCTATGGTTATCCTACAGCACCCGAAAATGTGACACAAACGGCATTTGAAGCTAAGCACAATGAGGGAAGCGAGGGAGATTTTTGGTATTTTCCAGGTGATTTAGCACCGCTAGGAAACGTAACAACATTCACAATAAACGAAGATTAGTGAAATAATCGTAGGGTGTGATAGACGTAAAAATAAAATAGATTAAAACTTTAAATATCTTAATCTTTAACTAAAAAGAAACCTCTTAACTGGATAAGCATTAACTAGATCCTTGTGTAAGACGTTATAGGCCAGTAATTATGTTACTGGTCTTTTTTTGTTTATATTTGTAAAAACTAATATTATGTTATATACAGCACTTTTAATATCTCTAGCCTCCTTAGGCTTTAGGAGCATCACTAGTAAAGGAATGATTCTTTATTTTCTAAGAAAACCATTTGACAGCACAACCAGTAAGACTATTAAGTACTTAGGGAAACCCCTATTATTATGTGCTACCTGTATGTCTTCTGTCCATACCTTAGTGTGGTACCCAATACTAACTGGAGAATACTCTTGGAAGATTATCCCTATAATGCTAGTGGTCGCCTTCTTAAACGCCTTTCTTCAGAACCTACTCGAGATAATGTGGCAAAAAAACTTATTTAAATAATACCGCATATTATTTGGCGTAACGGAAATTATTATTACCTTTGTATAAATAACAGAATTATGTTGACATTTATAGGAGGAGTAATAATAGGAATGGTCTGTATGGTAGCCTTACTGGCTATAGCAACTTGGAAAGGGTGGTAAATTAAATAATATGGAGAAGAAGTACACATTTACACAAGGGACACGAAAGTTCTTTAGGGCCTACGTGGAGATGATAAGACCGTTCTTAAAAAATATAAGAACTAGAGAGGCAGACGTTTTTGCTGAGCTATTGTATTACAATTATGTAAAGAAGGAAATAAAAGATCCTATTGACAGGTCTAAGATAGTTCTAGGGCCCGAGATTAGGAGAGATATTGAGAAACAATTACATATATCAACTGCGATATTCAGGAACGCATTAAGTGGCTTAAGAGCCAAAGGATTAGTTAAAGAAGACAACACTATCTCAGAAACTTACTTAGTAATGACTGATGATAAGAAAGTTGAACTAAAATTTATATTTGTTTTAGAAAAGTAGTACCTTTACTACAAATAAATGAATTATGGAAGAAGACTTTTTTGATGAATTAGAATTAGATCCCAAGGAATTGGAAGCAGCTAGGAGAATAGCGGAATATGATATAAAGCATGACGATAACGAGACAAAGCCAAGACATAGAAAAATTATTAAAAAACCATATAGTTTTGACTCAAATCTTCGAGACCTGGGTAAATGAACATCCAGGATATACATATGAAATATTAATAATTTTAGGATCTGAGATCCATACAATAACAGGACAATGCAAAAGAGAGTACTATCAATAGTCAATGATATATCATTAGAGGTTGGGTTACCAGTGGATGTAGTAAAGGCAATAGTTGAGTCGCAGTTCCAATGCGCTAGGGAAGCTACAAAAAAGGGAGAAGCTGGTACCCCCTCTACTTTCTTAAATATTAGATTTAAGCATTTAGGACTTTTAGTAGCTCGTCCTCATAAAATAATTAAAATGAATGCCTATGCAAGAAATGATTCTGACAAGGATATGGATACAGACTAGTGATATAGAACCTGATATTCAGATAAGAAATAAAATCGCAATACATCCATCAATTGTAAATTTCTATGAGGAACATTTAGGAGGGCCCTTAGAAGGAGTAGAGGAACCAATGACAGCCCTCTATTTAGTTACACAGGAAATTATAGTAGTATTAGCAAGTTTTAATGAAATAAAGAAGCAGATGTCTTCTTTTTATGACCAACAAGGGAAGAGTGGTCTTTTTAATAACAATTAAATTGAGAAAAATGGGAAGTGAAAAAAGAACAATGAAACCAGCACGTCATTATGTGCTAATTAAGAATCCTCTATTTGGAAAAATAGACGATTTAGAAAAGGGAGCAGAGGAATTACCTGAAGAGCAAAGGCAGGAATTTGTAACTAAAGCTCTGGGACCTATCTGGGAAAACATTGAGGTAGTAGCTGTAGGAGAGGGCGTATTAGATTTCAAGGCAGGAGATATCGTAGTTACAGATGCTAGAGCAATAGCTAATGGAATGTACATATCAGAAGAAGAATATTTGTTAGTACGGGATAACGCATTTATGGGAACATGGGTATAAGAGAGACTAGTAGAATAGTAAAGGGAAAGGAAGTTAAAGAAAAGTTACTAAAGGGTAGTATAGATACAGCTGATGCTGTGTCTACTACCTTTGGCCCTTATGGGACTAATGTAGCTATCACAAAGATATACAACCCCCCACATATTACTAAAGATGGAGTCACAGTTGCTGAGGCAATAAATTTAAGGGACCCTATAGAAGATGTAGCAGCACAAACTATTAAAGGAGCTGCAGAAGAAACGGCTAAGATTGCAGGAGATGGTACTACTGGTACTTCTGTACTATCTGCAGCTTTAATTAAGTTAGCTTCTGAGTATCTAGAGGAACATCCAGAAAAGACTTCAGAATATAGAAGACAATTAGAAGCGGCTTCAAAAGTAGCAGTTACAGCTGTAAGAAGCTTAGCCACACCTACCACTGATAAAGATATCTATAACGTAGCATTAGTCGCTTGTAATGGAGATTCTGAAATGGCAGGATTAGTACAAGAAGCGTTTTCTATTATAGGAAAAGAAGGAATTGTTACAGTAACAGATTCTAAAAGTTATATTACTTCGCTAGACGCAACTAAAGGGGTTAAATTAGATAGAAGCCATATTATCCCCTCCTTAGCAAATGGGAAAACCCTAGTTCGTCATAAAGAATGTAGAATACTTGTGACAGATTTAGATGTTACTACCCAAGAGGACGCATTAGCTGTAATTCATTTACAAAAGGAATTAGGTTCTCCTATCCTTGTAATTTGTAATGATCTAACTGGAGTAGCAGCAACTATTATACAACACAACAAAACAAATTTTGATTTGCCTATAGAGTTTATACGTGCTCCCTTTATTGCAGATGCAAGAAAAGAAGCAGTAGAAGACTTAGCTATTGTAACAGGGGCCAAGGCTATAACCTCTAAAGTAGGTTGGACAAGCCTAAAGTCAATTACAGCATCTCACTTAGGCTCTTCAGAAATGGTAGAAATCTCTACTAAAGAAACTAATATCATTGGTAGAAAAGGAGAAGAAGATGTAGTACATGCTAGGATTCAATACTATCAAGATAAAATAGATCAGGACAAAGAGGGACTTGCTGGGAACTATAAGAAGCGTCTAGCAATGTTATCCGCAGGTGCTGCAGTTATTTATGTTGGAGGAAGTAATGAAATAGAAGTTAAAGAGAAGAAAGACAGATTAGACGATACTATCAGGGCTGTAAGAAGCGCACTAGAAGAAGGAGTTGTTCCTGGTGGAACTATGACCTATGTAGAAGTAGCTTGTCAGCTACACGATTTGTCTTCTGCAAATAGTGACATCCCTATGCTACATCTTAGTATAGCTCTGAAAAGCTTAACAGAAGCTTTGTTAAGTAATGGAAATATCCCATTCAATGGAGAGAATTTAGCAACTTTAGAGGAGCAAGTAAAAAGAGACTCTATCTTAGATCCAGCTTTAGTATTAACTTCAACATTACAAAATGCAGTGGGAGCTGCAGGAGTTATTTTTACTACTAATTGTGTAATAATTAAAGATGACGAATAATATGGTAGAGAAGGAAATAAATCAATCCATAACTAAGTTCTTTGATGATTTAAGAACTAAGGGGATGAGAGCAATAGCTTATTGCGATAAAGAAGAGGGAAGAGTCATGATGTTAGAAGTCATGGAATTCTCATCTATTCAAGAAGTACGTCTAAAGAATATGATAAATGCATTTCTCCAAGACGTTGCTGAAGAAACTATTATAACCACAGGGGATGGCATTCCAGAAGACCTCTTGGAACAAGCAGGGCCTATTTCTAAAGTATTAGATATAAGCACTTCCCAAGAAACTATAATGAGGAATGAGCCAAAATAATATAAACCCAAATAGTATAACTAGACACTGGAATACAAATGAGAACTACTGGATAACTAATCCAGCAATGAGAACCATTAAACTATTCGAGGATGTCTACCAAAAAGACAAAAGTAGCAAAAAGGCCCAATCAAGTAAATTGATGTGGGCCATTGCTCTTTGTTGTGACCCCCATGATTCTAACCCTTGGAAGAATACTGTAGAGAAAGAGAAAAGAAAACTCATAGCTGAAGATTTCTTAAAGGATAAAAAATTTAATTGGGAACACAAAGAAATTGTGGAACTTATAGAAGAATACCAAAATAGAGTACTTACTATAGCACAAAAAGAACTAGTGAGGTATGAAAAGAAATTAGTAGAACGAGGAGATTTTATTAGCAAAACTCCATACTCTATGGATAGTGTAGACGATAAAGGAAGAGTAATAAAAGGAACTGCAGATCAATTAGATAAGATGGTAGTTAACTCAGGTAAAGTATTTGAGCAACTTTTAAATATCAAAGAGAAATTAATCAAAGAATCTACGGAAGGTACCTTAAGGGGAGGAGCCGCAGAGTCAGCAGGTGAAACAGGACAATTCTAATGAGCTTTGTAAAGATACATAATAGAAATAATTTTTTAATTTCAGAGGTTCCTGAAATACATCCTAAGTCCTTGCAGTATATTAAGTACTGGAAGAGACAAAAAAAGAGATGTATTGAAGGACTTTGGTCTATAGACGATGCTTCAATAGAAGTTAATGTAGATGAGGACATCCCTGCTGAACTTGAGAAAGAAAGAGACTCTTGGAGATTTATCCCAGGAAACCTCTACTTTTATGTAAACTTTGGAACTATCCTACACCAGGATGAAAATGGGCCTAAGTCAGCCCCTAAGAAAAAGATGCGCCCCTACCTAAGAGATATAGAGTGGGAGTTCTTCTACAACTGGCTAGAGGCTAGAGGATTTTCAGGGTTCTCCAAAGACGAAGAGTTCTCTGCAGATAGAGGAATCTTAGAAGTCTTAAAAGGATCCACTATGAAGCTCTCCAAAGAATGCTATAATTCTAAAGGAGAACTAAAAGCCTATAAACCCGCTAGGGAAATGCTTAGGGAGCTACACCATAAACCTATAGGGCATCCTTTATATAATAACCAAGCCCTAAACTTATTCATGCTTGGATCCAGGGGATTTGGTAAATCTTTTATGGTAGGAGTTGGTATCGTACTTCATGAACTTTTATTTGACGGAGCTAAGGTATATGATGAACAATCTATTAAGGATCCATATAAAACAGAGATATTTGTAGGAGCTGCTATATCCTCTAAATCTTCTGACATATTATCTAAAACTAGAGAAGCTTTAGACAATCTACCTGGAGAGTGGGGAATTGGCACCAATGATTATGCCCCATCTCCTTTTATGAAGACTATGGCAGGGACATTGGCCCCTAATAATATGAAGAACCCATGGAGACATGAGTACGAGAAGAAGATGGGAGGAACCTGGAAAAAATTTGGAACAGGTTCCAACATTAAGCATGGTATCTTTACTACAGAGAATCCTGAAGCTGCAGCGGGAACAAGACCTGGAGTCATAGCAGTAGAGGAGGTAGGACTCTTACCTAATGTACTTACTGTCCATGGTTCCAATACTGCCTGTCAGATGGAAGGAAGTTGGAAATTTGGGTCTACAGTTTATCTTGGTACAGGCGGTAACGTAGAGAAAATCCAAGAGTCTGAGGTTATATTTAGAGACCCTATTGGCTTTGACTTTGTACCCTTTGAAGATGAATGGGAAGGATCAGGTAAGATAGGATGGTTTGTATCCTGTATATATGCCATGAACCAATTTAAGGATGAGAATGGTAATACTGATGTAGAAGGAGCTACTGCTTTTAAAGAAGCAGAGAGAGATAAGAAGAGACAATCTAAAGATCCATCAGCTCTATCTCTAGAGATGATGAACTACCCAATGATTCCTTCGGAGATGTTTTTAAATGCCAAAGGAGCTATGTTCCCACAGGCTATGCTTAAAGCACATCTTGCAGAAGTACAGGCTAACCCTCATAGGTTTGAAAATGCACATTGGCATATAGAGCTTATCTGGGATGACAAAGGAAACCTAAAACTAGAACATGCTAATGCTAACACCTTAGAGAAGGATTGGCCAGTAAAAGATAATAAGAATCGCCCTGGTGTTATAGAGGTATTTGAAATGCCTAAGAAAGATGCTATGGGTAATGTCTTCAGAAGTAGATACCTACAAGGTACAGATACTTATGATGACGATGCTTCTGTAACTACCTCTTTAGGATCTACTTGGGTCCTAGATATGTGGACAGGTAGATTAGTAGCAGAGTATACAGGAAGGAGAGGTACCAAAGAATTCTATGAAATTTGTAGAAAACTTAATATTTTCTATAAAACAGAACACAATTATGAGAATAACAAAAAAGGGCTCTACTCATACTATGACCAGAAGAGCTCTACACACTTACTATGTGACACTCCCGAATCTCTTAGAGATGTTGCGGATATTACAATAAGTAAGATAGGGAATAAAGCTAAAGGAACTACAGCTTCCAAACCTGTTAATGCCTACGGCTTAAGATTAATATTAGATTGGCTACTAGAACCCGCCTATGGAGAAGAGGAAGGAAGTGAGGTACTTAATCTACATAGAATAAGGAGCCAAGGGTTACTTAAGGAACTAATCAACTTTAATCCTGATGGAAACTTTGATAGAGTCTCAGCATTAATAATGTTAATGATTTTAAAGGAAGATAAGATTAAGTTCGCAGAGAAGAAGCAGAGAGATAAGGTAAAGACTATAGCAGATGATGACTTTTTTGCTAGGAACTTTAAACCTATACAAACTGCCCATGGACAAAGAAAGTGGAATTTTCCTTCTTAAAGTAAAAAATAATTTATATCTTTGCAAGATATAGCATCAATTAATTATGGCATATACAACAAACAATATAGAATTTCCTGCCCAAAAGAAGTCTACTGCACAGAAGACAGATAAATGGCGCAAGGAATGTATTAATGGTGGAGAGGCTGCTTCTATTTGGAAAAATGAAGGCTTAAGACAATCTTACCAGAATAAAAGAATCAACTATGATTTATATTCTGATATATTAGATCAATCTGATATAGAGAAGATCTGTAACCCACTAGGAGTAATGGGATTAAATTCTCCTGCTAAGATGCAGAACTATCCTATTTGCAACCCTAAAATTGACTTATTAGTTGGGGAATCTATTAACAGAAAATTTGATTATAAAGTTAGAGTTGTTAACGATGATGCTATATCTGCTAAAGAGGAGAAACTTAAAGAGGAGTTAATTAACTTAATTACTTCTCATGTTCAGGATCCTAATAAGAAACCTGAAGAGATACAAGAGGAACTCACTAAGTTCCAAAATTACATGGATTTTGAGTACCAAGATTCTCGAGAAAGAGTATCTACTCAAATCTTAAGTTATCTTTATAAGCAAAATAAATTAGACTATCTATTCTCTAAAGGATTTAAAGATGCCTTAATTTGTGCTGAAGAAATTTACCAAGTTGATATTATTGCAGGAGAACCTGTAGTTAGAAGACTGAATCCACTTAATGTACATACTGTACGTAGTGGGGAGTCCCCTTATATTGAGGACTCAGATATTATCACAATTATGGGATACATGTCCCCAGGACAAATCATAGATGATTATCATGAGTACTTAACACCAAGTCAGATTACATATATAGAAGAGGGAATGGTAGGTAATAGTAATAGCGAATCAGCTATTGATATTGGTTATAAGCCAGACCTGCCTATTAAAATGGATGACGCTATAGATCTTTCTATCCTAGCTAATGACCTTAGCTACGGGTCTCCATTTGATAATAATGGGAACATTAAGGTAACAAAAGTACTTTGGAAGTCTATGCGTAAGCTTAAGAAAGTAAAGTACTATGATGAATTTGGAGAAGAGCAATACGATCTCTTTGATGAGAATTATAAAATTAATAAAGAAGCAGGAGAAGAAGAAGAGGTTCTTTGGGTATCAGAATGGTGGGAAGGCCATAAGATAGGCGGAGCTACTGGAGGAGAAGATGACAACAAAGGCATCTATTGTAAAATGCAGCCAAGACCAGTACAATTTAGGTCTATGGAGAATCCAAGTAAGTGTCATCCAGGTATTGTAGGAACTATCTATAATACTAATGATAATGATGGGGTATCCTTAATGGACAGAATGAAGCCATTACAGTATCTCTATAATGTACTAAACTACAATACTGAACTTGCGATAGCTAAAAACTATGGTAAGATAATGCGAGTAAACTTAGCAGAGATTCCAGAGAATTGGCAAATAGACCAATGGTTATCTTTTGCTCAGGGTATGAATGCTGCTTTCTATGATCCTTTTAAAGAAGGTAATAAAGGAGCTGCTACAGGAAAGTTAGCAGGTACAATGAATCAGAATTCCCCTGTTATTGATATGGAGATGGGTAACACTATTCAACTTTATATGAATATGATGCAACACATTAAGCAAGAGCTTGGTGAGATTGCTGGAGTAAGTCAAGCAAGACAGGGGCAAATTCATAACAGACAAGCCGTAGGAAATACAGAAAGAGAGATGACTCAATCTTCTCATATTACTGAATATTGGTTCCTAGAGCATGATCAAGTTAAATTAAGAGTACTGGAGTGCTTACTAGAAACAGCTAAGCATGCTTGGAAGGATAAGAAAAATAAAAAAGTTCAGCACGTCTTAGATGACGGAGCTACTATGATGTTTCAAATAGATGGAGAGCAATTCAATGAATGTGAATATGGTTTACAAATAACTGATGGTTCAGGTTCTTATGAGTTACTTCAGACTATGAAACAATTAGCCCATGCTGGAATACAGAATGGAATAATGAATTTCTCACAATTGCTAGATATTTACTCTACAGATTCTATAGCTTCTATTAGAAGAAAAATAGTTAGAGCTGAGAATGAGATGAAGCAAGAGAAACAAAAAGAACAGCAGATGCAAAAAGAGATGCAAGATAAAGCATTGGCTGCCGCTGCTCAAGAGAAGGACATGGAAAGAAACTTCACTAGAGAAGGATGGACTAGAGAAGATGAAAGAAATGACCAAGATAATTTAACTAAGTTGGAAATAGAGAGAATGCGTCAAGATAATGAGACATCTCGCTATTTTTCAGGCACTGATGAGGACACTACTTCTTTAGAAAGCTTACGCCTACAAGCAGAGAAGATTACTAAAGAGTATAACCTTAAACAGAAGGACCACAGTGAGAAGGTCCGACATAACAAGAAAACAGAAGAGCAAAAGGATAAAGAAATAGCTGTTAAGAAAAAAGCAGCTAGTAAACCTGCTAATAAATAGTTTTAGTTATAATTAGCATAACATTATTTATTACGCTACGTAATTTTTATCAGTTAGCACTTGTTTTATTAGTATATTTGTATAACAATTAAAGTAAAGGAAAGAAATGGGAGACATTTTTGAAGGCGTAGATTTGGAAGAACTCGCTAACTCAGAGACACCAATTGTAGATTCGGGGGAAACTTCAGAGAATACAACAGGTACAGAAACAGAAACTAATGATGGCACAGTTCCAGAGATCACCACTGATACAAAAGGTGGAGACGAAGGAATAGATTTAGATGCCCTCGCAAATGCTGAAACTATCTTGGATACTACTTCTACGGAAGAAGATTCAGAGGGAAAAGATGGTTCAGAAACTACTTCCCAAACTCCTGCGACAAAACCTGATAGGTCTTCTCCCTCTTCTCAAGATGAGATATTTACTTCCTTTGCCTCGGCCTTGACGGAAGCAGGAGTTTTTTCTTCACTAGATGAAGAAGAATTAAATGGGATAAAAACAACAGAGGATTTAATGTCAGCTATCGCTAAGCAGATTAAGACTAACGAGTACGCTACATTAAATGAAAATCAAAAGGAGTATTTAGAAGCATTAAAGGCGGGGATACCTCAACCTGAATTTGCAGAAAGAAAACATAACGCTGACCTATATAAGAACCTAAACGAAGAGGAGATTAAAGTTAATCAGAATCTACAGTATGAGTTAATGAAACGAAGTTTTATAGCTCAAGGGTTTGATGCAGGGAAAGCAGAAAAATATGCTGTATTATCTGTCAAAAGCGATACAGGTGTAGAAGATGCTCTTCAAGCTAGAGAAGACCTTGTTGCTCACGAGGAAAAGCAAATTCAAGCCAAGATTGCCGCTGACAAAGAAGCAGCTGCTCAGAGACAGGAATCAAGCCAAAAAGCTATTGCAGCTTTAAAATCAAAGCTTGAGGAAACATCTGAGATCCTTCCTGGGATTAAGATTACTACCCCTACTAAGGATAAGATTTTTTCTTCTATGACAACGCCAGTTAAGATGAAAGAAGATTCTCCTCTAAATGAAGTAATGGATAAGTATGAAAATGACGAGGATTATAAATTTAAACTTCATGCTCTGCATGTACTTACTAAAGGGTTTACCAATTTTGATAAACTTATTAAGGTAGGAACAACTAAAGCTACGCAAAGTTTCACTGATGCTCTTTCCACTTCCTCTTTTGGAAAACCAGGAAGAGCTGGAAGCGGAGTAGCTGACCATGTTCAAACTGGAAGTACTGCTGCGGAAATTGGTGAAAGTTTAAAAACTATAACTTTTAAATAATTAATAAACAACAATTAAATGGCAACTAGATTATCACCATTGCAAATGACAGATGCTACAACTTGGAAAGGGTTGACTACAGAGAACCACTTAGGTGCTATCTGGCAGCAAGCTCCTCAAAAAGTATCTGACATGATTATGAATGTTCAGCAAAATTATTTTGGTAATAACATTGATAGTGTACTAGCCCAGTTCCCTACTCTAGAGTTTGAAGACGATAGAGATTTTACATGGGATCTTCAATCTCAAGGTTTAGATAACATTGAGCTAGTAGAAGCACGTATTGATGGTACCGCAGTAACAGCTGCAGATCAGACAGGTAGAAACTTCACGACATTTGAATTGGTATTTCCAAAGAATTGGTTCTCAGATACAGAGCGTATCGTAGGTGAACTTAACGAGATTTACCCTATTCTTATTGTAGCAGAGCCTGTACAAGAGGGTGTAAACTTTGTTTATACTTGTAGAATGGATTCAGGTGACCCAAACATGTTCATGCCTTTTGAAGAGCTAGCAGCAGGAAAGAGATTTTCTGGTGAATTCTCTCCAGTAGAAAGAACAATGTCTAGAAAAGGTCGTGAGATTAAGTACAAATCTCATATCTCTATGAGAAACTCTTTCTCACAAATCCGTATCCAAAAGAAAACTCCAGGAAATATGTCTGGAAAAAAGATGGGTTCTTACTTCAAAGACGCTTCTGGTAAAGCTGTAAAGTTTTGGCAGCACTATGAGTCTTTCATGTTTGACAACGCATTCCGTGAGGATATCAATAAACTATTGATGTTCGGAACTTCTAACAGAAGTGCTGATGGACAATACCGTATTAAAGGTAAGTCTGATTATGCAATCACTGAAGGTGCTGGTATCCGTCAGCAAATGGAAGCAGCTAACTCTAGCTTCTACAATGTATTCTCTATCACAGATCTTTCTGAGAGACTTTTAGATTTATCTGAAGGTAAACTTAAGACAGATGAAAGAGGATTCGTTTTAAGAACAGGAGAGCGTGGAGCTTATGAGTTCCATAAAGCTTTAGAAAACTACTCACAATTGTTTACACCTCTATTGAATCAAGATAGAATGTACAAGAAAAGCCAAACTGGATTCCAGATGGGTCTTGGATATGGTGGACAATTCATCGAGTACTTAGGACCTAATAACATCAAAGTGAATCTTTCAGTAGATTCTATGTATGATGACAGAAACCGTAACAAATTACTTCATGCAAATGGAGGTGTTGCTGAGTCTTACCGTTATGATATCTTTGATATAGGTACTACAGAAGGAGCTCCTAATATCCAACGTGTTGGAGTAAAAGGAAGTCCTATTGTGCACAAATACATCCCTGGTTTGAGAAATCCTTTCTCACCTGATTCTCAGTTCTCAGCAATTGGAACTGCAGAAGATGCTTGGGAAGAGCACAAGTTCTATTGTGGCGCAGCTATAGTACGTGATCCTTCACGAACTGCAAGCTTCATTAACAATATACAAGCTGGATACGGTACAACGTATGCATAAATAATATAGTCCAAGTGCCTTAGCTCCTACTGGAGTTAGGGCCATTTGGCTAACTTTTTAACAATTAATAGTAAATAATGGAGACAACAACGGCAAAGAAGGTATTTACTCCTAAACAAGAAAGAGTAGTAGTAAAACCTATTATGAGGGCTCGGAATCCCTTAGTAACAGACCCAGAACATGAAGCTTTCTTCTTGGTTGGGAATGCAACAATTAATTACTGTTTACCTACAGATACACAAGGGAATCTTTTGAACCCTTTTTCATCTAAGGAAGAGCAGGAATGGTTAGAGAAAGAATTAGATTTGGATTTAAACTTCCATAAGACTAAGGACAATTTCTGGCATGACTTTAAGGTAAAACTTGGAAAGTCAATAAAAAGATTAGATTTACAAAATCCTAAGCACTACTTGGATTATCTAGTTCTTAAAGCAAATCGTTTATTTATTGCTCCTAATGGAGAAGCTATGAATGATAGAGCTACTTATAGATATGCATTAGTATCTGAAGAATTTGAGAACAAGAAGTCTGTAAAGCAAGCAGATCTTAAAATCGAAGCTTATAAAGCTTTTGGAAAACTAGAAGAAGATACAGAAGGAATGAAAGATTTCCTTAAAGTATACGGAAAGAAAGTTTCTCCAGTATCTAAGAAATCTTTCCTAATTGAAGAAATTAGTAAGATTGTAGATAATGATTTAGAAGGTTTCTTAGCTGTGATTAGAGATAAGGACAACTATGAAATTAAACTCCTTGTAGCTGAAGCCGTAGAGGTTGGAGCTGTAATTAAGCAAGGTAGAAAATATACATTACCTGGTGGAGATAACCTTTGTGGTCCAGGAGAGCAGCCTACTATGGCACACGTAGTAGAATACTTGAAGGCCCCAGCAAATCAGGATATCTTAACCCTATTACAAACTAGAGTAAAAACAGCTAAAGACTAATAGATGACAAGTCAGGACATGGAAAAAGAGTTTTTAATACTCTATGATAAAGTAACTAGTTTTGATGCCCCAGGTTATACTGAGGAAGAGATTAGTATTTTCCTGACTAAGGCACAAGAAAGAACCTTCTTTGCTCACTACAACTTAGACAATAAGTATAGAGAGAGTTTTGAAGAGTCTGAAGCAAGAAGAAAAGACCTAAAAGAATTAGTAAAGGGAGCAACATTAACTCCCTCTGCTGCTTCTGTAGCAAATATGCCTAACGGTGTTTTCTGTACTTTACCAGCAGATTGTTTATATGTTATATCAGAAGAAGTAACTACTGCTTCAGTTACGACATGTAACAACAACAAAAGAATAAGAGTTAAGCCGATTACTCATGATGAGTATTCAATTAACATAGAAAATCCTTTTAAGAAGCCCGATATATATAATTATATATGGAGGATGGATTATCAAGGTGAATTACATGAACTAATAACAGACGGGACTTTTACTGTTGCACAATATCACTTAAGATATATTCAACGACTAAATCCTATTATTATTGGGACAAATACTGTTGATGGCGTGACAGGTCCCCTAAACTGTGAATTAGATCAGATTCTGCATAAAAGAATTGTCGATGAGGCAGTTAAAATTGCAACTGGAATAACTGATCCAGAATTATATCAGATTAAAACAATTGAGCAACAACAAGGCGAGTAACAATTATTAATTAAACAAAAATCAAAAAATGGCAACATTTTCACAAAGTGACATCACATCTTTATTCATTGGAGCAGCAGCTACAAAGACTACTGGTGCGATCTCAACATTAAATGACGGTGAAATTGGTCTCTTTACTCCAGCAGGAACAAGGTTGACAGAAGCTAACGCAGCTACAGAAGATGAATTTATCATCGTTAAAGGTAGAGGTACAGGCGAAATCATCTACCTATCAGGTGTAATCAACAAAAACGATTTAGTAGATGCTTCTTGTAATCGTGTAGTTTATACTGCAGCAACACAAAAAGTAGTTACTATTGGTTATGATGGTTCAACTGGAAGCATTACTGCTACAAATGATAATGATTATCATGTACGCATTAACATGCGTGAGGGAAGAACTTCTAACCACGGAGGTCTTTACGTAAAGCACGGTTTTTACACTTCAGATGCTTCTGCTACACAAGCAGAAATAGTTTCTGAGTTACACAAATCGCTTACTAATGAGTTCTCTAAAGAGCCAGATTCACCAGTATTAGTAGAAGCTCTTTGCAATCACGCAGGGACAGCAATAGGTACTGCAGCAGATTTAGCAGTAGGAGTAGCAGGTTCTAAATCAGTAGTTATTACTGATGGTTCTGGAGCATCTGTACTGTTAGAAGCAGGAGACTTCTTGCGTATCGGAACTGGGACTACAGATGAGGTGTATAAAATAGCAGAAGCTTCTAAAGCAGCTACTGCTTCAGGAACCATCGTCTTAGATGTACCTTTAGCAGCAGACTTAAGTCTAGCAGGGAATGCATGTGAGTACATTACAGCAGCTCAAGCAGCAGCAGGTAACTTAGGTATCCGTCTTACAGCAGTAGCTGGTACACACCGTATAGGAAAATTACACGCAGATTTACAAAATGTAGATTTTGATGTTACACTTCAAAACTTTACTGAATCTCCAGTAGTTGCAACTGCATCTTCTCCAGGTAATGGAACACAGAAGCAAGTTCAAGAACTAGAGTTCTTCTGTCAAGGTAATGAAGGAGACTTCTATAGAATGGGTGAACCAAATTTATTTGATAAGCGTTCTGAAGCTACAGGTAATTATGACCTAATTACTTTGAAGTCTAAGAGTAACTATCAAGGTTCTATTGTATCTGGACCAATAAACAAGACTTATGTTCTTGCTTTACCAACTACAGCACCTAACTATGCAGTAGCAGGAACCGCAGATGATATCACAGACGTACTTGAAGTACTTGTTTGGGGATCAGCTAACGGTAACTTCGCTATCACATAAGAAGCTTAGTCAAACTAACAACCCTAAAGGGAAGGAGAACATTCTTCTTCCCTTTTTTATTTTTAAACCCTTAGAATAATGGCAATAGGTACATTAACACCAACATTACGTGTCTGCATTAACAATAATTGTTCTACTATAGATGTTTACGATACCACAGGAGCTTACAATGCAGTAAGTAATACAGGTGGCTGGGGAGCAACTAATATAGATACTGCAGATGTAGATACAGTAACAGTGACATATACTCCTCCAGGAGGATCAGCTACAGATGTAGATGTTACTGCTACAGTTAACGCAGAAACTACTGTGACAGGAGAATTCCTTATAGCACAGATAGATATTACTGCTACAGATGGAGTATATGAATTTGTTTATACAGCGGAAGAAGCTTCAGTAGAAGTTGACTTTCAATTAAAGACATATAGTACATGTGTAGTTAGATGCTGCATAGATAAACTTTGGGCTAAAGCAGCTCAAGAATTATTAGGAGGAGATTGTGGATGCACAGATTTCTCTGAGATAAATTATAAAAATACCGCATTACAAGCAGAAGCCCTATATCAAGCTATACGAAACTCTGCATCATGTGTAATGGACGCAACAAGAGACGCATTACTTGCAAAGCTGCAACGTATATGTAATATAGAAAACTGTAATTGTAATTAAAATGAGTAATACTTTAACATGTACAAATCTAACTCAAGTAACTATCCCCGCTGGCGCAGATGGCGCAGATGGTGCTGCTGGTTCTAATGGAACCAATGGTACTAATGGTAGTGATGGTCTATTTGGTGGGTTTTCAGGAGAGTGGGTATTTGATACCGCTACTTCAGCTAATCCCCCAGTAACAGAGTTAAGATTTAATAACGCAACCTTATCTTCAGTAACTGCTATTTATGTCAATGACACTAATGCAGACAGTACAGATTATAATGGTTTCTTGGAAACTTTCAAGAATACAATATCAGGAACAGATGAATATGGACTAGTTAGAGTATGGAAGCAATATGATTCCAATACTTTCTTATTAGGAAAGATTACTAATGTTGTTGATAACGGTGCTGACCACACTATCACTATAACTTATATAGGTTCTAATGGAACTTTTACAGATACAGATGATGTAGTAATGTCTTTTGCACCAAGTGGAGCATCTTCTATAGATGACCCAGAAGTTCTTTTTGCTAACCATACCCAAGGTACAAGTACCTCAGCAGTAATGGGCTCTTTAATGTCAGAAACAATAGCTGCTGGAGAATTAGCTGCTAACGGAGACAGTATAGATATTCAGTTCCATGCAGATAGAACAGGAACAGCTAAGCCTGTGTGTACCATTAGAGTTCTTATAGGAGGAACTAATGTTACTGTAGGAAGTTTAGATTGGAATTTATTTGTAGGAGCAGATGCTTTAATAGGTAATATTACTATTACACGAGTAAGTGCTACAGTAGTATTCTTAGAACTTAAATCTTGGTTAGTGAATTCTGCTAATCAATTAGTAGCTTCTTACGCAAATAATAATGCTGCTTTCCCTTTTATAGCTGCTAACACTAATTTAGTTGATATACAAGGAGCTTCAGCTAATGTAGCTAATACAGTTAGAGCTAATCAATTACTAATCAAAAAATTTGATATATAATGGCTACTTTTGAACTACCTTTAGATATAACATTAACCGCAACACCAGCTACAGAAACAATTGTAATTACAGATGCATATACATCTTTTAATATCATTTCTTCTGGATCTGTGACTATTGCAGGAACTACAAATATAACAACTAGTGGAACTTTAGCTGAAGGTCATACTTTGAATTTTCATTACACTGCCACAATACTTGGCGGTACAGTGACAATACTTGGAACAGCAGTTCCTACTCATTTGCTTCAGAAAGAGTTTGAAGTAAAAGCTTATTATACGGGCTCTGCCTGGGAACTAACTTGGATACCTAGTGCAAATCAAACTGCAATAATACTTCCAGCAGCTTTAACTGAAGTGCCTAGTCCAACTATTGACTACCTAGGGACAGCAGCTACTACTATAAATGCTGCAGGCCAGCAAGCCTTGGCTACTTTAACAATCCCAGCAGATACTTTTGATACCAGAGGACAGTCTTTTACATTAAAAGCTTGGGGGGCTACTACAACTACTGCCGCAGAATTAAAAACAATTGATGTTGAATTCTCTGCAGGAGGTACAGGTACTCTTTATACTAATGCTGTTGTAACTGATATCATTGGAGCCTGGGTACTAGAGGTTACTGTATTATTTAACAATATGACTACAGGAGAAGTTATTCCTAGTGGAGTACTAAGCGCTAAAGGTAACACTGCAGTGTATGTAGATCCTTACACAGTCTCTATAAGACCTACAGGATATGATGAGACAGTATCTCAGGATATAATTATCTACGGTACAGAGGCTACTCCATCAGGAGGCCAAATCACTATAGAAGGAGCAATCCTAATTAAAAACTAAATTATGACAGCTGCAGATAAAACAAAGTTACTTCAGTATCTTCAATGTCAGCACGGCACTTGGTTATCTACGTTTAGCTCTAAGCTAGGCGTAGGTTCCTGTGTAAATAGTCTGCATCAAAGTAATATGGAGATTCATTATCTTATTAAGGTGATATATAATTATCTAACTAATGAAGATATTGAAGCTACAATTACAGAGGTGTACAATCTAGTATTTACTGATGTAGTAGTAGGGACTAAGACCCTTACATTAATCCCATATTCAGGGGGACCAACAATAGCTACTTACACTGGATCAGGAACTTTAGCAGAAGCTCTAGCCGACTTAGTAGAAGATATTAATACTGGAGGACAATATGTAGCTGGAGAAGTTACTGACGGCACAACCTTTACTTTATATAAAGCTACAGGAGAAGCTTTCCCATCTGCACCTGAGTTATCAGTTGCAACAGGAGCTACCTTAGTAGCAAGTTTATTATCTACTACAGACTATGAATCTGTTGCAGATGACTTTAATTGTATTACCTTTGATGAATTAGATAAAATAGTATGTAGATTAGGAGTACTATTAGAGAATTGTAACTGTTAAAAACTTAAGTTATGAGTAAAGCTGAAAAAGCAGGTGAGGAACTTACCAGTGCTAAGAAGAAAGCACCTAGTAAATTTTTATACATCTTAGACCCAGGGCATGGGGGTATAGACCCTAAAACAGGAGAATACGTAACCTCAGGTAAAAGAAGCCCAAAGTTTGAAGATGGAAGTTGTTTCTATGAAGGAGTAAACAACAGAGATAATATAAACCGATTAAAGAAAGCCTTAGACGATGCTAACATTGATTCTGTTGATATTGTTGATTCGTATCTCGATATCTCTCTTAAAGAAAGAGTTAGAAGAGCCAATGATTTGGGCAAGTCTCGCCCTTGTGTTTATATTTCTATGCACTCTGATGCCCACGGCATGGGAGATGTATGGATGCCAGGACAAGGTATCTCTGTATATACTTCAGTGGGGCAAACTAATTCAGACTTTTTTGCTAATGAAGTAATCCAGGAGTTAGAGTATAACTTTGAAAAAACAGTTAAGTGGAGATTTGACAAAGCTAGTGACGGGGATAAAGACAAAGAGGCCCACTTCTATGTTCTTAAGCATACTACTATGCCTGCTATTCTTATTGAAGCAGGTTTTCACACACATAAACTAGAAGTAGTTAGGATGATGTCTGAAGAATGGAAAACTAGCTTAATTGATGCAATAGTGCAGGGAATTAAAAATTGGGAAGATCAACATGAAGATTAATAGAACTACTTTATTTCTATTTGCAATAATAGGAATACTAATCCTTATCCTTTTCTTTAAAGGATGTGGTACTCCTAATGGTACCAAGCCTGTGGTTATCACAGAGGTAAAAACTACATATAAAACACATACAGACACAATACCCTTCTACAAGGATTCTATTATCATTAAACATCTTACAGTGATAGATAGTATCCCTAGCTCAGAGGATAGTAGTATAATCAATTATACTACTGCAGTAAATGATTCTCTCTTAGATGGAGAGATCTTTACGCAAGTAAAGAGAGATGGTACCTTAGTAGACCAAAACTTTACTTATCTACCAAAGTTTCCAAAATATATACATACCACAGATAGTGTTATTATAGAGACAAAAGAAACCATATATAAAGATACCTGGGCTATTACTGGAGGGGTAAATCTATATGGGAATACTAGTACCCTCGGTATAGCCCCAACATTAGGATTTAAGACAAAGAAGGATCATATATTTATGTTAGGCTACGGTGTACTGGATAAAACCATACATCTAAATATCCAATTAAAAATCTTCGGAAATAAAAAGAAAGTACAAAAATAATTTGTACCTTTGTAATTCATTAAAATACTACACAACCCTGAAATAAAATGCCATTCCCTACTATAGCTAAAGCACTTTTTACACCAAAAAAGATAGCAACTATTCTACTCACTAGTCCTTTACTCTTGATACTATTCAATGTCCAATTTGCCTTGATAGGCCTCGCTATTTTAATCTTCTTAGACCTCTTAACAGGGATTAAGAAAAGCCTTTATGAAAAGGAAGTTTCTTTTAATCCTCTTAAGAAACTGTTTTGGAAATCAATAAAAAGTTATTTATTAAGACAAACTTGGAAAAAGACTTATGAATATGGAATAGGTATTGTAGTATTTGCCACCATTGAAGGTTATTTTCTTTTCTCTGGAGAACCTTCTGATATACTCGGAAGAGTTTTTAGCTTAACTGAGCTAGTTATATATACTGCAGCTGTTATTGAAGCATTTAGTATCTGGGAAAATCTAACAGCAGTTGGTAAACCTTCTAAGTTTGTCCTAGGCCTCCAAGCTATTACTCGTAAACTAATTGCCTTATTACCCCAATGGTTGCAGAAATACTTTAAAGATGGAAAATAAAAAGACCCCTTGGTGGAAATGGATCCTTATCGTATCTAGTATCTTCCTAGCTTTTGAGACTCTTATTGGGGGGACAGGTATTTTAGCTAAACCCTACCTCAAAGATTTCATCATATCTGTTATGGAAGAACAAAGAGGAGTATCAACAAAGGAAGCTATAGCTGATGAATGGGAAATTAAGAAAGATAAAGTAATTACTGAGTTTGGACATATGCGGTTAGGGTACTACGACTTTATAGCTTTCTATAATAAGTGGACCCCGCATCTACAACAAGAAGCAAAGTGGGCTAAGATAGGGTACTATGTGAATACAGCAGACTCTACAGAGATTGATTACCACCATCCTAATGGAAAGAAGTATCAGGGAGGAACAGACTTTGCAGGTCTTTATTATGTTAGAAACGGATATAAATACAGATAAATGAAAAAAAGATTTAAGAATTGGATCACTACAATTATAGGAATAGTTATTATGTTACTAGCCGTAACAAGAATAGTTATAAATATTTTCTTTGAAGGGGATCATGCTTTCTGGACTACACTACTAATTATTGTTTTAGGCTGGGTATTCCTTAGTGCAAAAGATACTTTGCTGGAAGGATTGTTTATGAAATTATTTAAGATTCCTCCTACTAAAGAGGAAGATTAATAAAAAATAATTAAATAAATTAGGAATTAATAAAATAATTCCATTATCTTTGTAATAACTAAATTTATATTTTATGCAAAGAGAAATGAATTACCAAGAATCTGTTGGTACATTACAAGCACTAGCTGCTGTAATTGGGAAAGGGGACTCACCTGTAAAAACGCCTTTACGAACTACTTATGAGAACTTAGATAAAGTAGTAAAGGAACTTACTGATGCTCTAGATGATAACTTTGAGAAGTACATCACAAGAGGAGAAAGTGGAGACCCAATACTAAAAGATTCTACAAAAGTTCCTCAAGGAGCACAGGATTATGTATATTCAGATGAAAAGGCCTTTACCAAGAAAGCCACTGAACTTATGGAGAACAAAGTACCTGTAGAGTTTGCTACTGTCAAGAAAGATAGAAAAGTAATCACTAATAATGCAGAGTACCCTTTAGATGAATTTCTAGAGTTCTCTAGTGTAGTAAGTACAGACACGGCTTACATGTTACAGGAATATTTCATTGAAAAATAATTTATGACAAAAGAGGAATTAAAAATAATTCTTAGAGAAAAACAGGGGTATCTGAAATCAGGTACCCCCAAACTCTCTAGGCTTTTTGGAATCCCGAAGAAGAAATGCGGGGAAGCGGTACAGGAAGTAAGAAAAGAACTAGGTTTAACAGCAGACTCTGCTCCAACTAAACCTTTCAAGAGAATGTTTTTTGATATTGAGACTAGTCCTAATATCATGTACTCTTGGAGAGCAGGATATAAAATTAATTTAGGGCACCATAACATTATTAAAGAGAGAGCAATTATTTGTATCTGTTGGAAATGGGAAGGTGATGAGAAAGTATTCTCCCTTACATGGGATGAGAATCAATGTGATAAAACAATGCTAGAGATCTTCACAGAGGAGATGATGAAAGCAGATGAAGTTATTGGACATAATGGGGATAGATTTGATATTCCTTGGCTTAGAACAAGAGCAGTTATGCATCAGATTCCATTCCCAGCTTATGTGAAGTCCTTAGACACACTTAGGAAGGTCCGTAATGGAGGATTTAACTTTAACTCTAACAAGCTAGACTATTTAGCCCAAGTGCTCTTAGGAGAGCATAAAATGGAAACTGGAGGCTTCTCTCTATGGACAAGCATCTGTGAATCCAATTGTAAAGAATCTATGACAAAGATGGTAGACTATTGTAAGAAGGATGTAACCCTTCTAGAAAGAGTTTATCAGAAGTTATATACTTATATAAAACCTGAGACTCACGTAGGAGCTAAATTAAACGGTTCTAAAGAGAGTTGTCCAGGATGTGGTAGCGCAGAGCATACACACATAAAAGAAATGCACACATCAGCTGGAACTGAGCAGCATCTACTGCAATGTACAGACTGTAATAAATATTACAAAGTAAGCAAAACTGTTTACTCTAAAATGAAAGATTAATGGCTACATTTAACGAATTGGTTTTTGATATCATGGAATTAGTTAGGGGAGGACAAATCTCTGACGATACTGACTTATCTAGAAGAAACATTGCATATCATCTAGCTAACCAAAGAGCTTTATGGCTCAGAAATGAATATAATAAATCAGGACGTAAAATAGACCCACATCTTGAGCAGGATTTAGGATGCTTAGAGCTTGAAGAAGTAGATGCAGCAGATTGCTGTGATATTACCTCAGGCTGTACAGCTCTTAGAACAAAGAAGAAGATTCCTGCTTTAATAGAACTACACTCTGGACCTGCTATTACACGAGTAGGTCCAGTTAACAAAATAAGTAAACCATTTAGTTTTGACCCTTTTCAAAAGGCAGTATACTCGATGCATAATAAATACGGGAAGAAAGCTCCCGTATCTTTTCTGTTAAATGACTATATCTATCTTTTGATTCAGGATCCAGCGATGCAGACTTTAGATTATGTAAACGTCAGAGGAGTTTTTGCAAATCCAGAGGACTTACAAGACTTTTCTTGTGACGTAACTAACAATAGCTGTTTCTCTTATGATGATGAGTACCCTATCAATAATTGGATGGTACCTTATATGAAGGAGCAAATTCTAAAGCAACTTGGATTATCTATGCAAATGCCTAAAGATGAGGCTAATGATGCTAAAGAGGATTTCACAAAACAGTAAATGGAAAAAAAAGGGAAGCAGCAAGAGAGACATAAAACACATATAAAGACTCCAGATTTTTATAAGTTCTATGCTAACTTGTATTTTAGAGAATTTAAACCCAATAGGAAGAATGGGACTATCAATAAGAATAGTAGGTTTTATGTAACCTATCAGGATTATTGTAAAGTAATAGATGCCTTTAATCTTAGATTAAGGGATTTAATACTCTACGAGTCTTATGATTTTAAGCTTCCACATAGAATGGGTTTAATAGGTATAAGGAAACGAAGATTAACCCCTTACTTTGATGAAAGTGGGAAACTAATAAATCCACTTCCACCAAATTGGAAAATGACTAATGAATTATGGGATGCAGATCCCGAGGCTAAAAAAGCTAAAAAATTAGTTAGGCACTTTAACAA
>Ga0070751_1000333_pt1 | contig 31902 bp, 46 predicted proteins | sample VirMetDEL_Aug_28_FD_78514 | JGI IMG/M metagenome (GOLD analysis project Ga0070751, IMG submission 78514) | Aqueous microbial communities from the Delaware River and Bay under freshwater to marine salinity gradient to study organic matter... | ecosystem: Environmental > Aquatic > Marine > Coastal...
AAATTATTCATGATGATATTTTGCTATTCAACAAAATAGCGACCACAAAAAACCTTCCTCCATTTTATGAGTTTGAAAAATTTTGGGGAGGGGTGGTAAAAAGAACAAAGGCTTAAACCTTGCCAACCAATTAAAACAAAACGGAAATCATGGAAAAACTAATTGAAAAATACCAAAAGAGGGTTCAAGAATTTGATAAACAAATCAATGATTTGACAGAAGAAATCCGAAAAATAAGAAGGGGCGAACTATCCATTTACAATGATGCAGAAGAGGCCGCAAATGAAAGGAAGATGATTGATGGTAAAAGGCAGCTACTTTTCCAGGTAACAAAGGATTTAGAAGATTTTATTTAACGCTTGCTCAAAAATCAAAACCTTATCATTCATTTTAATTTTTAAAATTATGCCAATAAGTAACAAAAAAAGAAGAAGGGGCAAGAAGAAAGGCAGAAGCCTGAAGGCCCTTAGAAGATCAAAGCTTGCAGCAAATTCAAGAAGAAGAAGCAGGGCTGCAAAATGAAGCCACTAGGAACAGGGGGCAACCCCCAGGAAGTAAAAACTGCAATCAATATTCTTAATGAATTTATTGCAGATGATATTGGGATGCAGAGAAACAGGGGGAAGGAAAAAACAATTTATCCTTTCTTCAGGCTTGGGGGGAAGATCCCTTCTTCAGGGGATTTTCATGAAATTCAGGAATTGAGGAAGGCAGCAATTCAGGTTCTTGATTCAAAGGGGGTTTTTGATAAGTATTCAGTTTCCTTCAGAATCGTTTCAGGAATGGGGCCTGCTGCATCTGAACTTGTTATTGAAAAATTGCCTGGGGAACCCTTCCCAGAACTCAGGGCAATATTCAGAGATTTTGAACTTGCTTCATTTTTTGCAATTGCCTATCTGATAAGATATTCAGGAAGCAAGCTGTATTTGAAACAAGGTTATAAGATGGTATTTGAAACAGCCTTCAATTTTTTTAAATTGCATAAGCCTTAAATTTTTAAGCATAACAGGTTGGAAGAAACTTGTTATATCCTATTTGATTTTCTTGCCTGGGGTATGCTGAAAGGCCTGCCCCAGGCTTTTTCTTTATTAGTTAATTACATTTGATTGCTTTTTAATGAAAAGCTAATTAATTTACCTTCCCAGGTAATATTTTTATCTAAAGGAAAAACAAATGAAGAAAAAAAAATTAACCCCCCGTAAAAAGCCCCTGAAAGGGGCTCTGAAGCAGGAAAGGCTTCAGATTGTTGTTGATAAGTCTTTCAATGAATTCAAGGAAAAGACTTATGCTGAGCAAAGAAAGCCCCTTTATTCAATCAGTAATGCTTCCCTTCATCTTCTCCATGTTTTAAGCATTGCCTTTGCAGGGCTGTTTGTTTTTGGCTACGTGTTGAAGATGATTTCAGGAATTCCCCTTGAAGAAATAGATTTTAGCTCAAATGCTCAGATCTTCCTGCTTATTGCTGGAATGCTTATAACAGCATCAATTCTTGTAATAGTGGAAGCAGGGAAGGTTGCATTAGGAAATGTTTTTTCTGATACCTTCCTAAAATCAAGGAAGGTATTAATTGGACCAATGTTCTTTATAGTGGTATTAATGGGGGTTTCAATAGGTTCTTCAGTTAACGGGGCAGTTGATCTTGCTGAAATGCGTTCATCCGTTGATCCTGAGGCCCTAAAAGATGAAGCTTCTATTGCTGGGGGTTATGATGAACTGATAAAACAGGAAAAAAAGAATATTGAAGCCCTGAAAAAAGATCCTGCTAATTTGGTTTTTTCTGGGGGTAAATATGAAAGATCCTGGATTACAAGAAAAACCATTGCAACAAAAGAAAAGCGAATTGATAAGCTGATTGATTTGAAGGCACTTGATAAGCAGAATGCAAGAACAGACAATTCAAAACTTCAGGCAGCAGCTTCAATTGATACAGATTATTATTCAACTATTGCTTTGATATTTTCTTCAATAGTTGAGGCAATGATTTTAATACTGATCTTTTCAAGAAGGCAATATCTGTATTATACTTTTCTTGAAATAAAGCTTGGGGCAATCCCCTCCCCTACCCAGGCAAAAGATCTTCTTGAAAATGAAAAAACAGGGCAAAATGCCCCAGGCCCTCGGGCAAAAAATATGCCCAGGCAAACCCCTGCCCCAGCAGCAGCCCAGGTAATTTCTTTTTCTGATCTTGTTGCTGGAATAGATACCCAGAACCCTCAGCAGGCAAAAGATCTTACTTATTTTCAAACTTATAAGGGGGTTGTTCAGGATTATCTGAAAGGGGCTTCAATTACAACCCTTTCAAAAGATTACAATATTTCACAGGGAACAGTTAAGAATGTTCGTAAAAAGGTTAAACAATATGTTTAAACATCTATTTTCAAAGATCCCTTTCAAGGGGCTGGGAATGTATCTTATTGCCTTTTTTGTTTTTGTTGTTGTTCTGGGGCTGCTGATGGCCTCAGGAATAATTGAAGTATGTTTTGTTAGTCCTTATAACGGTTCAAAAATATGCCCTTAGAAAAGAACCCTGCCCCCTTATACAAGGGAATAGTAATTGATTTTGATGTTGCTTCTGATCTTGAATATGCAGAGGCAATAAGGAAGGCCCTGCTGCTGTTGGAAGGGGTAGGGCAGGCCCTGCTTGTTTTGGCAGATCAGGAATCTAAAAGCAGCCCTTCAAAAAATAATCTGTAATTAATTAATGAATAAATAATCATGAAAAACCTTTTTCTCTTTATGTCGGTTTTTGCCTGGGGCTTGATTGCCTTTGCTGCAAATCCAAAACTTGTGCCCCAGAATTGTAATTCCTGCAATCAGATCAGTATATTTTATTGTCAAGGGGAAACAGCCCCAGCAGATATGAATGAAGTTGTTGAAATGAACTCTGCATTTATCCCAGGGAATTCCCTTGTTTGGTATGAAGATAACTCAGGCAGCAAAGGAGCCCTTTTCAACGGAACAGGGGAGCAGCCTGTTTTGCCTTCAATGGCTTCCCCTTCTACTTCCTTTTATTGGGTTGCTCAATTTGATGGAACAGCAGGCCCTGCAAGGAAGGTAAAAGTAAGAGTAAGAAAGAGCCCAAACATTTCTGCAACATTCCCTTCAGGAACCTTTTGTTCAGGGGCTTCCTTTGATCTTGCTTCAGGCCTTTCAGATTCAAGAAAGGTTGCTGATAATTATCTATTTTCAAGAAATGGCAATTGCCTGGGGAATGTGGAGGCCACAAAAGGCAATCCTGTTTCCTATTTCATTGATGCCCCTTCCCCAGGTTCAAACAATTATCAAATAATAGGAATCAATGAAGGCTTTCAATCTTGTTCTGATACATTGGAAGAAGTATTTTCAACAGCCCCTTTTGTATCATTGGATTCAATCCCTAATGATACAGTAACAGCAGGGGATGCAGTAAGCATTGCCTTCAGCAGCCCCGACCCTGAAACAAGCTTCATAATTTGGGCAGATCATGCTTCCTTCAATAATCCTGAAATAGGAATTGGGCCTGAAATAGGGCTTGGGAATTTATCATTCATTGCAAGCAATTCTTCAGGATCAGATCTTACTGCTAAAATTCGTGTAATTCCTTATGCTGGGAATTGTGCAGGAAAGCTTCAGGATTTCTTTATTACTGTTCAGCCATCTGCCCCCAGGCTTGCAGGCCCCCAGGCAGATCAGGTTCTTTTATATCCCAATCCAGCAGGAAGCCAATTATACTTTGAAGCCCCTTTTGAAGTGGAGGCCTTTGAAGTTATAAACATGAAAGGGGCTGTTGTTGCTGTTGGTAGCAATAGGGGGGCAAATAAGGTTGATCTTTCATCTTTGCCTTCTGGGGTTTTTGTCCTCAGGCTAAAGGGGCTTGATTTCATTTATACAACTAAACATTTCATTAAGCTCTAATCATGGCAACCCAGAAAAGCAAAGAACGAACAATCAATCTTCCTTCAGTTAATATTCTGAAGCCCCAGGCCCCTGTTCCTGTTTTATGTTCAAGGTATGGATGCAAAAAAACAATTCATGTAAGGAATCAGGTTCAGGGAGGCCTTTGCCCTTGCGGACAAAGGAAAATTCTGCTAAATTAGCAATTCATGAAAAAAGAAATTAGAGGTTGAAAAAGGCTTCCCCAACTCTCAAGGGGAAGCCTTTTTAATTTAAAACTAATTGAATTTTAATTCGTTTAATGCTATATTGAACCGTAATTTATAGACAATGCAAGCAATTAATTCAGCAAATATAATTCCAGAATTCAAGGAACTAGCAAGGAAGGTTCTGGGCTTGCCTGTTAATTGCAATCCTGAACAAGCTCAGATGATTTTAATTCTTGCTGATTCCTACAAGCAAGTATTTCAGCAGGGATTGACAGCAGGAAAGATTGGGGCTCTGATCCCTTCCTTGAACTAACATTCCCCAGCATGATATTCCCCATATTATTTTTTTTGATTCTGCAAGTTTTCATTCATGGGGAGAAATGGAAGGCAGGGGATTGGATAAGCAAACAAGAAAAAACAGCTTGGGCAATCATCAGGCTTTTCATATTCTTTTTATTTTCTGCATTTTACGTAACATTAAAGGAACAAGGCCCTTGTTATCTATCAGAGGTAACAAGGGTATTCCTTTTTCAAAACTTTATATTCTGGGCTTCCTTTGATATTCTGCTTCCTGTTTATGCTGGGAAGCCTCAGCTTTGGCAAGATCCCAGCTTGCAAGATAACAACAGCCCTTTTGATAGGTTGGGGGGTAGCTGGCAGATGAATATTCTGATTAAGGCAGCAGGAATTGTTGGGGTTGCTTATTGGATGATACAAACAGAACCAAATGAATTAATTCCTAACATTGTTTTAAATTTGGAATTATTATTGCATTTTTAATACAAATCAACAGATTATGAACGAACAACAATTCAAGAATCTTAATGATGAAAAATCCCTTTGGGATTTGATTGCTGAATATGGCTCTGCTGCTCTAATGTTTGCCTGGGGCCTGATGGGGTTTTTCTTTATTGGGGCAGGAATTGCAATTGCAAGTTCTTTGTTTACCTGGGGAAGCCCTGCTTATGTGATTACAATCTTGCTTTCTATTGGGGCAACCTTTGCTTCAATTTGGGCTTCAAAAAAAATAAAGGTAGTAGAAAAGGGGCCTTCTGAATAGGCTTGTTAGGTGTATATTGTTAAGGTAGTGAGTGAAAACCCCAGCTTCAAGGCCTGGGGTTTTTTGTTTTTTATTGTGTATTTTACAGGGATAAAACAGGGATTAAATTATAATTAGTTTCTAATGAAAAGCAAAGAAGAAAACAAGAAGAAAAAAAAGGTAGGTTACAAAAGGCCCCCAGAAGAAACCCAATTCAAACCTGGGGAATCAGGCAACCCAGCAGGTAGGCCCCCAGGTTCTAAGAACCTGAAAACAATATTAAGGGCAGTACTTGCTGAAGAAATTGATGCTTCAACTAATGCTGTATTGAGAAGGCTTCAGCAGATCTTCCCAGACAGATTCAACGGGAAAAAGGTAAGACTTCAGGAAGCAATTAATCTAAGGCTTGTAATGATGGCCTTAGGAGATGACCCAAAAACAGCCTTCTCAGCAATCAAAGAAATTTATGATAGGGCTGAAGGAAGGCCTGCAACAGTAATTGAAAAAATAGATAGTAATGGGGAGCAGCTTGAAAGGCAAACCTTTAAGCTTCCTGGGGGCCTTGAATTAAGCTTCTAAGCAATGGCAAATGTTGTTGATTGGTCAAATTTCCCTAAGGCAATTGAACTGCTTGAAGCAGCCCTTTCAGGTAAGTATAAAATAATATTTTACGGGGGTGCAATCAGGGGGGGCAAGTCTTTCAACGGGCTTGCAGTTAAGACAATTCTTCTAAGAAGATACCCAGGCAGCAGGCTTGCAATTGTAAGGGCAAACTTCAAAAGGCTTGTTGATAATACCCTTCCTACCTGTAAAAAGGTTTTTCCTTCTAACTTCATGAAGCTGATTAATGCTTCAAGGTATGTTTGGAAGGCAGATTGTAAACAATATGGGGCAGAGCTTGATTCTGAAGCTTTCTTCTTTGGGGAAAATATTGATAAGGATAAGGAGCTCCAAAGATTTGATGGTTTAGAAGTGAATTACTTCTTCTTAGATCAGATTGAAGAACTTTCCCTTCAAGGTTTTTCAAAATGTATTGAAAGGGTTGGATCTTATTTTATACCTGGGGAGAATGCAGAGCAGCCCAAACCTTTGATAATTTGCACCTTGAACCCAGCAAATAATTGGGTAAGATCCTTGATTTATGAAAGATATTTGAAGGGAAGGCTTCCTGAAGATTGGTTGTATATTCCTGCTAAAATTACTGATAATCCTTTTGTGCCTAAGGCATATCTTGAAAACCTTGAACAGCTAAGAACAGTCAATCCAACAGAATATGAAAGAAGGGTAAACGGTTCCTGGGATTATGCTTCAGATCCTTCTGCAATTGTAGATCAGGAAGCCCTTTCTGATATGTTTACAAATGAATTTCTTGAAGTTAAATATTCAAAGGCAACAAGATACATTTCAGCAGATGTTGCAAGATTTGGCAGGGATGCTTCAATAATAGTTGTTTGGCAGGGCCTTCAGGTAATCCATCTTGAAAAGATTAAGAAGGCCCCCTTAGATGAATTTTCAAGAAGGCTGAAGTTCTTAATGAATAAGTTCAATATACCTAGAAGAAGGGTTGTTGTTGACTCAGATGGGGTAGGGGCAGGGCCTGTTGATTCCCTGAAAGTTCAGGCCTTTGTTAATGGGGGGGCTGCTTTGGGAACAGTCGAAACCCCCCAGGGGAAAAACATTCCTGCAAATAAATTTTATGCCAATTTAAAAACCCAATGTTGCTATCTGCTGGCAGAAAAAATAAGACAAAATTTGGTATATTGGCCTTGTAATGATGAAGGCCTTCTTGCAGATGCTAAGGAGGAAATTGGGAATATCAGGGAGAAATACCCAGGAACAGACAAAAGGAAGCAAGTGATTGGGAAGGAACAGTTGAAGCTGATTTTGGGAAGATCACCTGATATATCTGATGCCTTTCACATGCGAATGTATTTTGAATTGAAGCCATCAGGCAGAATAAAAGCAAAAGCAACATAAGCAAAATGAAAGATTTGAAAATTAGATCTAAGAAAACAAAGGCTGCAATTAAGTTTACTGTTCCTGAAACCTGGGAGGAACTTTCAACGGGCTCTTTTGAAGCTCTGAAGGGCTTCATGCTTCAAGGCCCCCTGAACCCCAGGCAACTGCTTTCAGGGGTAACAGGCATAGAATTGGGCTTCTGGCAAGGGGTTTCATTAGATGAAGCAGCCCCTGTTCTTCAGATCGTTCAAAGATTCTGGGATGATTCAGAAAAAAACCCCAACTTCCTGAAGCTTCCTCCCCCTAAGGAAATTGAATTGAAGGGGAAGAAGATTAAGATTAAGCAGAAGCCTGGGCAGTATGGCCTTGCACAAGTTGAAGCGATGAATCAGAAGTTCAAGGCCTGGGCAGATCAGGATCTTTTGAAGGAAGGAAAGCTTGCAGAATTACTTCCTTATGCTTCAGAGGTTATTGCAATATTTGTTCAGCCTGATTTTGATGAAGATATTTTTGATGAAGAAGCAAGTAAGGATCTGATCCCAGCAATTAAGGAGCTTCCTGCAACTGAAGGCATTCCTTTGGCGCGTTTTTTTTTGTCAATGTTTCTGAGGCTTTTACAAATTGGCTTAAAGCATACAACACAAACAAAAAGAAGGATTCCATTGCTGAGGCGGCTGGGGCTGATAAGCTAAAAGTTTTTGGTATTATCAATCTTGTTGATGATTTAGCCAAAAATGATGTTACTAAATGGGATGAAATCTTCAATCTTTCAATTGATGTTGTTTTCATGAAAGCAATCTTCAATCAGAGAAGAAACGAATTTGAAGCAAAGTATAAGGAATTGAAGTTCAATGAATGGAAAGATTCACTTAAAAACAGAAAATGAAATCAATAATTGAATCAGCTTGCAGCGAATTATCAAAAGCAAATACTTTTTCTTATGCTGAGAAGTATGAACTGAATATTGATCTTGATAATGTTGAAACATGGCCTGCAATCTGCCTGCTTCCCATTCTGATGACAAAGAAGAAAAATCAGGTTGGGGAAATTGAAACTGAACACTTCATTCAAATGGTTTTTGTTCAGAATTCAAACTTCCTGGGGGATTCAGAAGCAGAGAAATTGCCAATAGTGGAGGCCCTTGAAGTATTGATTGAAGAATTTATTGCAAGGCTTGAAAAGAAGCTTTCAATGAGGCTGAAAAAGTTCACTGATATTCAATTCAAGTTGCTGCCTGTTGGAAACAATTTTGATGCTGTAACAGATGGCTATTATCTTGAAGCAAAGCTGTTTAGTTACAGGAAAACAGTTTGCCCATGAATCAGCAACAAACCTTCAAAGCCTGGGCTGAAGATCTTCAGGAAAAGATTATTCAAAGGCAAAAAAGCAGAGGAATCAAGGCTTCAGGGGCTTCTGCTGAATCCCTTAGGATTGAATACCTACCTGGGGGAAAAGGTTTTAGATTGTATGGGGCAGGGTATTTCTTTTTTCAAGAATATGGCAGAGGGCCTTCAAAGGCTGAAGGGGCCTCCCAGGGAATCAGCCTCAGAGATAGGATCAGGGCCTGGATTGATGATAAAGCTATTATCCCTGTTGATATAACAAAGGATTCCCTTGCTTACTTGATTTCAAGGAAGATTCATGAAGAAGGAACCCTGTTATTCAAGGGAGAAGCCCAGAAGGTAGGCTTGCAGGAAAGCATCAATGAAATGATTAAGAAATACAAACCAGAAGTTGCAAGAAGGGCTGCTTTGGCCTGGAAATCAGAATTTGTAAAAGGATTAAGATTATCATGATACAAGAACTTTCAACCCCTGCTGCCCTGCTTACAGGAACCGCAATAAGCAGGCATAATTCAGCCCTTGCCCCCATGATTTTCACCTTTCAAAGAAAAGATTTTGATACAACTAATTATGCTAATAATGGGGGCAATATTGAGATAAGAATTGCAACAACAGATACAAGCCTTTTTCAGGCAGGGCAAAAGGTTTACTTTAAAGCTGTTCAATCTTCAACAGTTGTTGAAGGCAATGTTGAAATCTTATCTGCAACAGTAACAACTTATACAGTTGTTGTTCTTGATCTTCCTTATGTGGCAATTACCCCTTCAGAACAGTTTATCAACCTTGTTGAAGTTTATTATAATTATGAAGCAGATATTGAATATTTGTCTGCAAGAGATGATTCAAAGATAGCAGCAGAATCAAGATCCCCTGATTCAAAAGGGGTAATAAGATTTGATGCTTCTGCTTTTCTCAGAGATTTTGAGCTTGTTGAAAGCTTTGATTTTGCGGATTCTGCAAATGATCTTGCTGTAATGGTTCCCTTTTACTTTAAGATTGGGGAAACATACCTTACAACAACAACAAGCCCTGTAAGAATCAATTCAAATAACTTCTTTGCTGTTGCTGCTGATCCTATCTTCAGAATTAGGGGGGCAAATATGGGGGAAGAATTGGGCTTTGCAGGGGCAACCCCAGGCCTTCAGCAGGGGGCCTTCCTTACAGACTTTGAGAAGCCCAGGATCTTTGAAGGATGGCCTTTCAGCCTTTCTTTCATGTATGTACCTAATGGGTTGATTGATAATCTGTTTGCTTCTGGGGAAGAATATGATATTAATAAAACAGAATTGAATTCATCAGATATTGCAATTTCTGTTTCAGATCTTACTGAGGTTATTAAGGTTCCTGTTTTTCCCTCAGGAAAGCAGCAGAATACAGATTCAATTCTGTTTGCAATTACAGGATCTTCAACCTTTTCTTTCCTTACTTCTTATGACCCTATTTCAGGAACCTTTGACCCTGCAATAAGCACTTCTTCAGGAATTGCAACCTGGTTTTTTGAAGATCTCTCAATAATGAATGGTAATTCAATAAGCACTTCAGGAAATGGCCTTGATGGAACAGAACAAACTGTTGAAATTGTTAACCTTGATCCTTCTGTAATTACAGCAATTGATTTTGTTGATGATGTTATTTCAGGAAGATTTGATGCAAGCAACCTTGTAAATTGTCCTATTTACAGGCTTTCAAATAATCAGATTACAACCTTTGAAGGGGGGAATGATAGAACAGTAACAGAATTAGACCTTTCAGGGAATGGAACCCTTGCTGCTGTAAATATTAGCAAATGGACAAGCCTTCAGGGAATCCTGAACCTTTCCAATTGCAACCTGGGAACAGGGGCTGTTCAATTCCCCAATAACAACCAAAATTCCTTTTCAAGCTTTGATCTTTCCAATAATAGCCTGGGCTATATCAACCTTGCAACAGCCTTTCCAAATATTGCAGATCAGAATTCAGCAGTAATTGATCTTTCAGATAATGGAATGAATCAATCTGAAGTTAATGCTTATATCATTGATCTGAATAGGATGATTGGTTCAGGATATACAGGAAGGGTAATTCATATTAATGGCAGTAATGCAGGCCCCAATCTGATTAATCCTTCAGTAACTGCTGCCCTTGCAGGCCTTTCAGGTAATGGGGTAACAGTCAATTATACAACAGGGGGTGGAGGCTCTTAATATTTTGAATTATGTCTGAAGTCATCAATCAAATTGAAATATCTTATACAAGGCTTCCTGAGAACTGCAACCCTGTTTGTATAAGATGGAAGAATTCAAAAGGGGGATTTGATTCCTGGGTATTCCCCAGGGAAATTATTCTTACCCCAGCAGCAGAGAAGCCCCAGGTATTTAAGAAGGGAATTGATTATTATGAAGATGCTTCAAATATTTACGCCAAAACAAGGGGCTCATTCAAGGAGGTTGTTCAGGTATCAGCAAAGGGCCTTGAAAATCAAGAAGTAAAAGCTTTGAATTACCTTATTCACGCTGAAAAGGTTTGGGAAATTACCCAGGATTCAGGATATACAGGGGGCTTCAAATATGTTGAAATTATAATTACAGGGGTTGAATCTCAGGTTGCTGAATTTCATCCTATTGCAGATTTTACCCTTACTTTTGAAAGACCCCCAAAACCGTTCATTTGATGCAAGATAGATTGTTTGTAAATGGCTTTGAAATAGATCTTGATCCCCAGAAGCCTGGGGGATATACAATCAATGGAATTGATATTTCAGATGTTACTGTTCAAAGATCTAACTATTCAAGTAAGCTGAAGATCCCAGCAACCCCCCAGAACCTTCAAAAGCTGGGGAACCCTGAAGCAATTGCTTCAGAAGAAAAATCCTGTTACAAGCTTCTTCCTTGCTCTTATGAAATTCAAGGCTTTCAGATTGTGCCTTCCGGGGTTCTCAGGATTGAAGATATTACAGATGAAATTCAAGCAACTGTTTTTTCTGGGGAATCAGCCTTATTTAAGGTCCTAAAAACCCTGAAGCTTCCTCAGATCTCAGGCCTTGCTGCCTTTAATCATTTTTGGAACATGGAAGAAGTTGAAGAATATTCAGCTTCTGCTGCTGGGGATAATGCCCCCCTTTATGCTGCAATTAATTACAAGCTTGTTTTGGCTGCTGGGGGGGAATGGAATTATAACTTTATGTTCCCTTCATGGTATGCTTATGACTTGCTGAACCTAATGCTTCAGGATCAGGGGTTTCAAATTGATACAGCAGCAAATGCCTGGGCTGATTCCTTTTTCACAAATCTTATAATTCCTTTTACTAATAAGCTTTTCAAGAATGGAGAAGCTTACATTGAAGAACATACCTTCAGGGCAAATTCAGGGGGAATAATTACTGTTGTAAATTTCGATTATGAAAATACTTCAGGAAGCCTTGAAAATGTCAATGAAATTCAAGCAATTGATATTGCTTCAGAGGCAACAAGCAACCCAAATTATTCTGCATCAGGTTTTGAGGAACCGAATGCTTCAAAGATCTTGTATCATGCAGAATTCAGGGTTGCTTCTTTTTCTTATTCAATTGTTGACAATCCCCCAGCAGACCCCCCTTCAGCAGTTCATTATATTGCCATCTTGAAAGATGGGGCAATAATAGCTTCAGAACAGATAGGGGTAGGGGCCTCCCTGCCTTTGGGAACCTATAAAATTGAAGTTGAAGTTCAGGCTTCTCAAGGGGAAGATATTCAGGTTGCTTTTGTTTCAGCAATTGAATCCCTTGCCTTAGGGGATGAAGTTGAAGTTGATGCAACAATTGAAGATGCTTTGTTTTATACCCAATCAGTTGAAGAAGAAATCTTCCCTGAAGGTTGGGTTGATGTAGCAAATCAGCTTCCTGAAATCAAGCAATCTGAATTCCTGAGAACCCTGGGAACAATTACAGCTTCTTATATTGTTGCAGATCCTATTAGTAAAAGATGGACAATGAAACCTTTTTCAGAGATTGTAAAAAGGAAGGGGCAGGCAATAGATTGGAATTCAAAGCTTGTAAGAAAGGAAGGGCAACCTTTTTGGTATATCAGCAAGGAAACAAGGCCTTCAGGCTTCTTTCAAGAATCAAGGTTTGAATGGGTTGAAGATGAAACTGTTTTGAAGGGCCTGGGGAATGGTTCCTTCTCCCTTGAAAATGAAGCCCTTGATAAATCAGGGGATATTGCATCAAATGTTTTTGCAGCAACTGAATCAAGGCTTATTTCTGGCAAAGTTTCCGCTTTTTTGGATAAATATGATGAAGATTTGAAGCCTGTTGAATTGGAACCCAGGCTGCTGATCCTTGATCCCTTAGATGTAGGCTTCAGCATAACTTTAACAGATGCCCCTTCAGGGGGGGCAACAGGCCCTGTAATTACCCCTTATGTTGCTAATTTTGCCCTTGAATCTGCATCTGCTACAAATGGGGGCCTTGCCTGGGATAATGACCTTGAAGCCCGATATTGGAAAGAACTGAAGGAAAGCCTTTCAGACTTTGTTGAAATTGAAGTTTACCTGAAGCTTACAGCAGCAGATGTTTCCCAGGTTATTGAGCAATATCAGAAAACTGCTGAAGATATTGTTCCTATTTATTTACAGGGATTTTATTGGGTAATCAAGCAGATAAAACAATTTAGAGCAAAGGATTTTACAAGGGTTGTTCTTACAAAGATTGTGTAAGATGGAAAATGAAAAATTAATATTTGAAATTGTTGTTGATGATGCTGATGTTGCTGTAAGATCCCAGGCATCGCAAAAGAGGCTGCAACAGCTTATTCAGACAAGGGAGAAGCTTACAGAAGCAAGGAAGGTTGCAAAGAAGCAGCTTCAGGAATCCCTGAAGGCTGAAAGGGAATTGATTGCCCAGAAAGCAAAGCTGAAGGCAGCAATTACACAATTAAGGAAGGATGAAGCAAGCAACAGGCAGGAAATTGGAAGGCTTGTTGCTGAATATGCCCAGCTTACAGATAAGCAAAAAGAAGCAAGGGCTTCTGCTGATAAGTATTCAGAAGAACTTCAGCTTGCAGAATCCAATCTGAAGGGCCTCAGATCTGAAATCAACCTTACCCAAAAAGAACTTCAGGCTGTTCCTGGCAGCATATCAGAACAAAGGGTTGAACTTTCAAGGCTTAAAAAGCAATGGTCTGAATTCAGAATAAGCATTGATGGCACTCAGGAAGATTTTGATCTTTTAGAAAAGAAGATCAATGATATTACTGATGAACTCAATGAGGCAGAACAGGGAATTCAGGTTTTTAGCCGCAACGTAGGCAATTATAAAAATTCTATTGTTCAGGCTTTCAATGAAATGCCTGGGCCTGTTGGCAGGTTTACTTCCTCCCTTTCTGGGCTCAAAGATACCTTCAGGCAACTCAAAGCCCTGGGGGCAGGGGGGCTTGCTGTTGTTGGGGTTGCAGGAATTGCTGCTGCTGGGGCTGCTGTTGCTAATTACGGGCTTGAACTTGATAAGACAAGGGAGAAGGTAAGGCAATTTTCAGGGGAACAGGGGCAGGCCCTTACAGAACTGACAGCAACAACAACTGCAACAGCCTCTGCTTTCAATCAGGAAGCTGGGGAAATATCAGAGGCAACAACAGCCCTTTTTAAGGCTTATGAGAAGGCTGGGGAAGATGCAATTGAATCCCAATCAGCAGCAGGGGATATAATAAGAAAAACCTTTGCAGCAGGGGGGGATGCAGCAGGGGAGCTTCTTGAATTGTATAAGGAATATCCTTCAAGGCTTCAAGAAATTGGGCTTTCAGCAGATCAGGCAGCAGCCTTAATTGCCCAGCAGCCAAAGACAGGGGTTTTTTCTGACAAAGGAATTGATGTAATTCAGGAATCCTTGTTCAGAATTAGGGAATTTACCCCAGCAACAATTGATGCCCTTGAAGGAATTGGCCTTTCATCTTCTGAGATTCAAAAAAGCCTTGAAGAAGGTTCAACAACAGCTTTTGAAGTTGTTCAAAAGGTATCTTCAAAGCTTTCAGAGCTTCCCCCCTTATCTTCAGAAGTAGGAACTGCAATTGCAGATATATTTGGGGGGCCTGGGGAGGAAGCTGGGCTGAATTACCTTACAAGCCTTCAGAATATTAATCTGAATCTTGATGAACTTGTTGAAAATGCTGGGGGGGCTGCTTCTGCAAATCTCAGAATAGCAGAAGCAACTGAAAGGATTAATACCCAATTCCTTCAGCTTTTTGAAGGAAGTTCAAACACATTCAAAGAACTGAAGGCTTCAGCTTTGGAATTCGCTGCTGATGGCCTTGAAAAGATAATTTCAGGGGTTGTTTCCCTGATTAATTACTTTATTGATTTATACAATGAATCAGCCCTTGTAAGGGGGGCATTTGAAGCTTTGGGGGCTATTGGGAAAACTGTTTTTACAGGCCTTTCAGCCATCATTCAGAACTTCTTCAGCATATTCAAGGATATTGGGAAAGTTGTAGGGGCAGTATTAAAGGGGGAATTCAGAAGCATTCCTGATATAATAAAGGAAGGGGCCGATGAAAGAAGGCAAAGGGCTGCTGAGGCAGGAAAAGAAATTGCAGAAAGCTGGGGCAATGCCTTCAGGAATACAGTAAAAAGGGAGAAGGTTGGGCTGATAAGCCTGGGAGCAGATGAAGTTTCAGAGGCTGAAGCCAAATATAAGGAAGCAGGCAAAAACCTGGGAAAGGCCTTCAATGAAGGCTTTGATTCAGAGCAGCAGGGGGGAGGCAAGGCAACAAAAAAAATTGAAGTTGATGCTGTTCAGAATGTAAGCTTCTCAGAGATTTCTTCAGCAGCAATTGACCTTGAACAACTTGCAAAAGACAATAATGAAAGACTTACCCAGCAAAAGGAATACCTTACTGAAAGATTGGAGCAGCAGAAGTTGTTCCTTGAAAAGGAAAGGGCAGAAATTGAGCTTGCTGAAGATCTTACTGCTGAAGAAAGGGTTCAGAGGGCAACAGAAGTTGAAAATCAGATCAGGGAAACAAGGAAACAGATCCTTGAACTTAAGCTTGCAGATCTTGAAGAAGGATCTTCTGAGGCCCTTGAAGTAGAACTTGAACTTATTGCCATCAGGAAGGAAGCAAAAGATGAAGAATTTGCATCAGATAAGGCAAGAATTGATGAATCAAAGAAGCTTGAACAAGAAAGGGCAAGATTAACACAAATAGGGTTAAGGGCTGTTCAGAATTCAACCCAGGGGATTATTGAAGCCTTTGGGGAACAATCAGCAGCAGGGAGGGCAGCAATTGCTGTTCAGAAGGTTGCAGCAGCAGCAGAAGTTGGGATTAACCTAAGAAGCCAAATTTCAAGCGCAATTACAGCAGGGGCAAAGATTTCAATTAAAAATCCTATTGCTGGGGCAGTATATCAAGCCGCAACCATTGCTGCTTATACCCTTCAGGCAGGAACCCTTCTTGCAGAAATTGCAGGCTTCAACCTGGGGGGCCTTACAGATGAAGAAGGAAGCCCCCTTGTAATTAATGAGAAGGGGGAAATCAAGCCTGCTTCCTTGACTTATGAAGGAAGATCTGTAAGAAAGAAAAAAAGCTTTGCTGATGGGGGCAAAGAGAATGCCCCAACTTTTGCCCTGATTGGGGAAAAAGGCCCTGAATATGTTGTTCCTGCCCCTGTATTAAAGAGCCCTGAAGGGGCTGAATTGGTTGGGCAGCTTGAAGAAATGAGGAAGAAGAAGGTAAGGGCCTTTGAATCAGGGGGCCTTACAGCCCCAGCAGCAAGTTCAATTCCTATTTCAAGCCCCAGGGTAAACAAGGTTTATCAGAGGCTTCTGAAGGTTGAAAGATCCCTTCAGCAGCAACTTCAGGTTCAGGATATGGATTCAACAAGGCTTCAAATCCTTCAGGGCCTTCAGGAATCAATACAGCTTACAAAACAGGCTGTTGAAGGCATGGAAGGCAGGGAATCTTCAGAGGCCCTTACAAGCCTTCAGCAGGCCTCAGAAAGCATTGAAAACATTTCAAGGGAAGTTACTGCTGTAACAGATTCAAGGGTTGCAGAACTTTCCTTTGCTGCCTTTGCTTCAAGGGATGCTTCATCAGTAGAGAAGGCAACAGCAAGAAATTCCCCAAGATTCCCCCAGGGAATAGAAGGTAATGAAAGTGAATCCTTTGCTTTAAGGGATGCTTCATCAGTAGAAAGAGAATCCTTCTTCATTGATTCCCTGCTTGCTGCTGATCCTGAAGCAAGAACAATTATTGAATCTTTGAAGGAAGCAACTGTTCAGGCCTCCATGCCTGAGGGAATTGTTTCTTCCCCTACAATTGCCCCCCTTTCAGATTCTTATGTTATTCCTGGGGCCCTTCTTACAGATCCTGAAGCCCAGAAAATAATTAAGACTATTGAACAGATAAAAGATTCAGCAGCCCCTGTTGATTCAACAGTAATTCCCTTTGCTGATGGGGGCTTTGCTGGGGCTGTTTCGGGTTCAACTTCTGTTCCTATTCAAGTTGATTCAGGAACAGAAGTTGATAATATCTCTGAAGCCCTTGCTTCTGCAAGGTTTGTTGTTTCGGTTCAGGATATTATTGAAGAAACTGCCTTTGTTGTTCAGGTTGAAAACGATGCAGCGTTATGATTACAGCATTCCAAATATTAAAAAAGGCAATGAACAGGGCAGATTTTGCCTTGCTGCTGAAGGCAGGAATTATTCCTGTTTCTGTTGTTGATAGATATTGTTATTATCAAAAATATTTGGATTACATTGAAGAAGGGCAACCCAAAACAACAGCAGCAGAGTTTGCAGCAGAAGATTTTGGGCTTAAATCAATCACTTCAATTTATGATGCAAAGAAGTTTTTTGAAGCTGAATTTTTGGAAGTTAATTAAAAAGTAATTAACTTGCTGCCCAATACAAAAAAAAGCAAAATGAAAAATTATTACAATTCTTTTTTAGGGGGCCTAATAATAACTAATTCAAGGCCTTCAAAGATTGACCCTTCAAGGAAGATTGAAGTTCTTATTAATTTCATGGGAAGAATTATTGAAGTTGTATTCTTTGATAAGAAGCATCCTGAATATGAACAAATGAATTCCTTTGGGCTTTGCTGGGGTTTTAACTTGGGGCCTGTTGGGGTTGATTACTTTAGGGGGAATCAGAAGCTGATGAAAGGAAGATTTGAAAGGTTTAAAAGAAGATTAAGAAAATAGTTCTTTAAGATTGAATAGAAAGTAAGGCGAAAGGCAGGAATCATTCCTGCCTTTTTTTGTTTGCCTCCCTGATCTTCTGGAAGGTTTCTTCAGCTTTGATTTAAGAAGGGTCTTAAATTGGGGATGAATCATCAAAGGCTGAAACAAGTTTGAATTCTGTCAATTCATAAGGATCTGATCCCTGTTCTTCTAAGGGGTTGTTCTTTTTGTCTTTCATGGGGTAGGGTTGTAGGTTCCAAATACGCCAAATTGAGCAGCAAAAGCAGATGCTGCTGCTTCGTAAGGATTAAGATCTTCTTCCTGTGCAAGCTTCTCTGAAAGTATTTCCTTAAAGCTTTTGAACCCAGGGTAATTCATTAATCCATTTGGGGTTTTTACATACAAGTAAGAGATTCCTTCCCTGATCTTAAATTCAAAGATTGCATCTTCAGGAAGATTATTTTCTTTGATGATAGCTTGAATTTGTTTTACTGTTATCATTGGAATTTACTTTTTCTCATAATTTACATTATGTTAAATAGCATTATTATTTGCCTGCTGTTCAAAAGAATAATTTATCAGATGCCTGGGGGCCTTCTTCCTCAGGAATGGGGGTTTCTGTATCAATTCCCATTCCTTTCAGGGCCTTATTAACAGCAGCAAAATCAGAGAAGGCTTCAACAGCCTTAGCAGGATTCATTGAAATGATTGCCTGAATAATTCTCCCCTGGGTTCTGATATAAGATCCCAGAACTGAAACAGCATCTGCATACCTACAAAGGCCCCAGGTTAAAAATCTATGAATTATCATTGATTATTGCTTCTAATTATTGGCTTGTATATTTCTTCAATGATCCTTCTGCTGAAAGCCCAGGTTGATTCTTCAATATTAACTGCCTTCATTCTGTTAATGTAGAATTGAACAGGGCTGAAGCTGGGATTGTAAGCAGATCTTATTGCAACATGATCTTTCAGGCCTGAGATAATGAAGCAGGCCCCTGGGGGCAAAGGAAACCCTGAAGGGGTTGTTTCAACAAGCATTATTTTCCCCTTAGGGTAAGCAGGGTATAATTCAAGATTATACCCTGCAATGTACTTTTCAACAGCCTGGGGAATGGATGCTGTTTTTTTGGGGGGGGAATAGGGGTTTCATTTTACTTTTCTTTAATCAGCAATTACATAATTAAAAAGTAATTAATCAAGCTTAATTACAGATTAAGCTGAAAATATTAAGCATCAGCAGTTTATAAATTGCTGAGGCATGAATTACAATATCAACATTTTTGGGGAAATAGGAATTGACACAACAGCCCAGGGGGTTGTTCCTATCATTCAGGCAGCAAAAGCTGATCCTGATTCTGTTCTTCTGCTTAATGTCTACGATTCCCCAGGGGGCAACCTGTTTCAGGGGGTAACTATTTTTGAAGAACTTCAAGAATATAAGAGGGCAACGGGAAAGGGAATTGAAGGATTTGGATCAGGTTTTATTGGATCTGTTACAACCTTGATTTTCTCAGCAGCAACTGAAAGAAAGATTGCTGAATTAACTGATTACTTCATTCACAATCCTTTTGTTGAGGCAACTTCAGGGGATGCTGAAGAACTCAGAAAAACAGCAGACTTCCTTCAGCGCAAGCAGGAAGAACTGAATAAGGTTTACCAGAACCTTACAGGCCTTCCTGAAGAAGATGTTGCTTTCATGATGAATAATCCAGTAATCCTTTCAGCAGATGATGCCTTTGAACTTGGTTTTGTTACTGATGTATTAAGGTTTGTTGAAGTAGTAAACAAATATTCAAAAAACATGAAAAAGAATTTCTTATCAGAATTCAAGGCAAAAATGGGGCTGAAGCCTGTTCAACCTGAAGCCCTTGCTTTGAACTTAGTCAACGGAACAACAGCAGAAGTTCAAACTGCTGGGGAAGAAATTGCAGTTGGGGATTCTGTAACCGTTGAAGGGCAGGCCCTGGAAGATGGACAGCATGAAACCCAATCAGGCCTGCTGATTCAAATGAAGGCAGGCAGAATTGAAAGCCTGGAACAAAAGCAGCCAAATCAGGAAGCTCAGATTCAGAATCTTCAGAATCAGCAGCAAGTAATGATGCAGAATCTTGAAGAACTTCAGGTTTCTGTTTTGGCAATGGTTGATCTGTTTCAGCAGCAAACAGATAATCAAGCAAGGAATCAGGTTTCAAATGGTTTCAAGCACCCTGGGAGCAACATTCAGAACAAAGCAGGCAGAACGGAAACTGTAAAAGCAGCCCCTGCCCCTGTTTTTAAGAATATGAATGAAGAAATGAGAAGAATCAGGGAGGCAGCAAAGCAACGACAGAAGAAACTGTTGGGGGCCTGATTGCAACCTTCTTTGAATAAATCAAATTGACAATTTTTCAATCAATCTTTTAACGAAACAAAAAAAATATGGCTGCTTCAGTAACCAGCTCTTACGGTGGTGAATTTCTTGAAACCATTGTTACCCTGATGACCCTGGGAAATCCGACTGTTGAAAACGGTCACATAAGAGTACATTCAGGGGTAAATTCAAAAATCAGCATTCCCAGAATTAAGGCAACAAACCTTGTTCAGCCTTACAAGCCTTCCCCTGTAACAGGGGATTCAGGAACCCTTACCTTCGATGAGGCTGCAATTATTACGGGGGGATATATGCTTTACGCAGAATATGATCCTGAATCTTTTGCTTCTTTTTGGAGGCCTTTTCAGCCTGAAGGTTCTGCCTTTGTTTTTCAGGAATTGCCCCAATCTGTTCAGATGGCAATTATGTCTGAATTCCTAAGAATTCATGGGGAGCAGCTTGAGAATATCATTTGGCAAGGTGATACAGCCCTTTCTTCAGATCCCCTTGAGTACTTTGATGGTATCTTCAAAGTTGCTTCAGCAGATGCTTCTGTAATTGATGTTGCAACCCCTGTTGTTTTGACAGATGCAAACATTGTAGGGGAATTGGGCAGGGTATTTGATGCAGCCCCTGCAAGGGTAAAAGCTTCCCCTGATTGGAAGATTTTTTGCAGCATTGAAGATTGGTATTTGTACGGAACCGCACAGCGAAACAAAGCAAATAAAGGTTCTGAAGATTGGCAGGAGCCTCCCCGATTGTTCAGAGGCAAGCAGCTTGTTCCAACAGCAGGCGTTCCAAAAGATAAAATTCTTGCTTGCGTTGCTTCTGCTGATATGTCATCAAATCTTCATTTTGCGATCAAATTCAGAAATGATTTCAATCAGATTAAGGCAGGCAAGCTTGCTGCCAATTCTGAAATGGAATTCATGAAGATGGCCTTCAAGGGAGGCGTTCAATTTTCATGGGGGGAAGAAGTTGTTGCTTATAACGCATAATAACTAGAAGGTCCAGGGGCTCTGCCCCTACCCTTCTTAAACTCAATAAGCAATGAAAAAAGGAACAACCCCAAAAACAGCAACCCCAAAACAGGCAGGGCCTTCAAGATCTGATAAGGCTTTTGCAGGAATGTTTGCATTCCTGAAGGCAAATCCTGGGGCTGTTGCTTTTGTCAGCAAGTCAAAGAAAGAATGGTTCTTCAGGGAATCAACAGCAATTAAACATTTTGGGGAAGGAAACTTCAACAGGGTAACAGGCTAAGCCAATAATTAGCAATTAATTCATCAAAATCTTCAAAAAAATTAAGATATGTCTTATACAACTATTTGCGGGGAAATGGCAGCAAGCGTTCAAATTGATTGCGCCAATATCCCTGTTGGGGGCTCTGCTGATCGAATCTTCATCATCAACAAAGCAGATGTTGATAAAACAGCGTCAACAACTGATGCTGCTGGAATGGTAACTTCCCTTGCTCTGAAGGCAACAAAAACAGCCTTTGTAATTACAGGGCAAAATCAAAGCATTGCCCCAGAACATTCCCTTGTAAGGCAGGGTTCTGTTTCTCGTTACAGCCATCAGGTAGGCTTCAGGGCCTTCAAGATCGACCAAGCAACAAAGAATGAGCTTGAAAAGCTTGCAAATGGGTTGTTTGTTATCGTAACAGAAACCTTAGGGGATAAATATGAAATTTATGGTTGGGATGTTGGGCTGAGGCTTGAAGAACTTACCCGTATATTGAACGATGTTGAAAGCAACGGCCTCTTCAATGGGGTTCTGAGAACCCCTGATAATTTGCCTGCTGAACCTAAGCTTCCTCGTCAGTACTTGAATACTGATTATGCAACAACAACTGCTGAAGTTGAAGCCTTGCTGTAATGGAAGCCTTACATAAGGCAATTGAGGGGCTTCAGAAAGTAACTGCAAGGGAACTTTCTGAAGCCCCTTCCTTTAAGCACGTTCTGAATATATTTCACTTCAAGCAAACAGGAAAGCCCCTTGATACTGATTGCATTATCTGTTTAAGTGATGCTTTTCGAAATTTTCGTAAATTTAGCAGAGAAGAAATCATTTCAATTTTCACTAAAAAGGAAGTTATGAACGAACAAACAAACAGAATCTTCAAGCTGAAGGGAACCAGGGGCTTCAATTGGAAAGCACAAAATGGGCCTGTAAGGTTCAATAATGATAATTTAACAGATCAGGTTGCTGAAGAATGGATTAATCATTCTGCAAAGGTTCTTCAGAATTTTGAACTTACCCCAATGGCTTTTGAAATGGCTTTTGAAATGGGTATAAAAAAAGAAGATCTTATCTTTTGGGGCCTAAGGACTCAGCTTTCTAAAGAAGATGTTGAAGGCATGATTGCAAATCTGAACAAGAAAAAGCAACAGCCCCAGGCAGAACAGCCTGAAGCTTCCTCAGAAGATCCCCAGCAGCCTCCCCAGGCTTCAAAAACCCCTACCCCAACAAGAAAGGCAGCAAAGAAAAAATAATTCCCTCAGATGGCTATTAAGGCACATACAATAAGAACCCCAAAAAGAAGGGTAAATATTTTTGAGGATTGGGGGTTCAAGATTCAATCCTTTGATACTGATAATCTCTACCCTCAAAGAATGGAGCTTTTTGCAGGGGCCTCCCCAATGGCTGATTCTTGCGTTGCTACAAAGGCAAAATTCATAAGGGGGGAAGGCTTTGAAGATGCTTCAATTGATGAAAGAAAAGTAAATTCCCAGGGGCAAAAGTTCATTCAGATAAAAAGACAGATTACAAGATCAATTGCCTTGAACAGGGGGTTCTGCCTTCATTTCAATTATAATGCTTTGCTTGAAATTGCAAGCATTTCATTTATTCCCTGGAAGTATGCAAGATTGGGTCCTAAGGATTCAGCAGGCCTTGTTTCAAAAATACATATTTGGTCTGATTGGGAAATGAGAAGGCTTCATAAGAATGAAAAAACAGCCCCCCAGGTTGTTGATTGTTTTAATCCTGATCCTGAAGCTGTTGCTGCCCAAATTGAGCTTGCTGGGGGCCTTGAAAAATACAGGGGGCAGGCCCTTTATTGGACAGAAGAAGGCTTCAATACCTATGTTACATCAACAATTGATGCTGTTATTGATGATGTAAGGGCAGATGCTTCTTCTGCTGCCTTTGCTGCAAACTCTGCTGATAATAATTTTGTTCCTTCTTCAATCCTGGGATTCCCAGAACAGGAAACTGAAGAAGAAGAAAATGCAATTAGGAATGAAGTTTCAAAGTTTCAAGGAACAGAAGATGCAAATTCTGTTCTTCTGCTGTTTGGGGTTGATGATGAAACAAAACCCTTCTTTGAGAAATACGAGCAGCAAAATTTTGATGGTAGGCTGAAACAAACAAGGGAAGATGCTAAGGCTGCTATCATGCAGAAATTTGGGCAAACCCCTGCCCTGAAGGGGGTTCTTGTTCCTGGGAAATTGGGTTCAGCAAATGAGATTGCAACAGCCTTCAGCTTGTATAATACCCACACACAAGAAGAAAGGGCTGATTTTGAATCTATTCTTGCAGATATAGATAAACATACTGCCCCAGGAATCAGGCTTTCAGCCTCAGGGAATTACAAGGTAATTCCTTTGAGATTTGGAGCAGAGAACGAACAAACAACACAGGCTTCAGATCCTGAAGAATAATTCAATCAAATGGCAACAACAACTGTTGAAGATATAAGGCAGTATATTGAAATTCCCCAGAATTACAGGGAAGCAGATCTTACAAACAGGATCAGGGAAGCAGAATTTGCTGATATAAGGCCCCAAATTGGGGAAGCCTTTCTTGCAGATCTTGATGCAAACCCTGCATCAGGTGACAATGCAGCAGCCCTTGATCTGTTGAAGCCTGCTGTTTCTTATTATGCTTTTGCAAGGCATATTCTTAATGGTCAAAACCACACAACAAAATTAGGGTTTGTAAAAAAGGAAAATGAATATTCTTCCCCCGTTTCTCTGAAGGAACTTTCCCAGAAAGCTGGGGATAATAGATCTTTAGGCCTTGCCTATCTTGAAAAGTTCATCAAATATGTAGAGGAAAACAAACAATCTTTCCCCCTTTATAACAGCAGAGGAAATTTCAGGAAGTTAGGTTCAAAAATTGCACAATCAAGAAAAACGTAATTTCTTGATCTTATGAATCTAGAGCTGTTACAAATATCAGAACAGGCATTGAAGGCAAGTCCTTTCAATGCTTATGCTTACGGGCTTCTTGTTGCTGTTTTAATTGCAGCAGTTGCTGCCCTTTGGCTCAGGCTTGTAAAAGAGCAGGCAGAAAGGGCTGTTCTTCTTCAGAAGGTCACTGAACTAATGACTAAAATGTTGTTCACACATGAAGAAGATAAGGGCCTTAGAACAGATATAAAAGAATTCATTTTTGAAGTTAAAGCTTTCTTCAAGGATTATGCTTCAAAGGAAACAGCCCTTGAAGATAAGTTGAACAAGATTTTAGATCATATTAAGGAATGAAAAGGTTTTTTAGCGTTTTTAAATTAGGCCCCTTGCAAAGACTTAATAAGGAGATTGCAAACATCATTGCAGAAATGGATTCAACAGGATCAATTGAAAGATTAAAAAGCATTGTTTTTGCAGAATCCCTTTTTCAAATGTTCATCAGGCAAGATTTCTGCCTGAATGTAATTCTTTCCCCTGAAGGAAGGTTTCTTCTGGTTAATCCCTATTTTACAGAGGTTTTAGGCTGGGAGCAGGAAGAACTGAAGGCTTCTCATTTTCTTTCCTTTGTTCATCCTGAAGATGTGGAGGCTACAAGGCAGGCATGGGAGGAATTCAAGAAAAAACCTGTTGTTGATTATCCTAAGTTTAAAAACAGATACAGAAAGAAAGGGGGGGGCTATGTTGTTTTAGAATGGTTGCAAATGCCCCCTTCAGGCAATGGGTTCTTTTTTACTTCTTCTCAGGTAATGAATACAAAGTAAAATTATGTCAACAATAACATACCAAACTTCAAGAAATTACGGAATCTTTAGGGGGGATGATTTTATAAAAAAATTCACTACGAATAATAATTCAGATCCTTCTTATGATTATACAGGAACTTCAATTCTGTTTCAGATGAAGGCAGATACTGAAGATACTGTTGCTTTGCTTCAGGCAACCCCTTCCCCAGACGTTTCAACCCTGGGAACAATTGTTGTTGATTTGGCAATTCCTGGGGTTCAAACAGCCAATGTTTCCCCAGGTGAATACTTCTTTGATATTCAATATACCTTGCCTGATGGCAGAATAAGAACCTACGTAACAGGAAGAATAACTGTAATTGCTGATTCAGCAAGATAATCCCTTGAATTAATGTCTACATTTGAAACAATTATTGTTGTTGATGAAGAAGAACTTCAGATTATTATTGAAGATTCTGATGAAGTAACAATTAATATTGAAGATCCTGAGGCTGTTATTATGAATATAACAGATGCAGGCCCTAAGGGGGATGCAGGGCCTTCAGGGCTTGCATGGAAGGGGGCTTGGGATTCAGGCACAAATTATGTGCAAAATGATGGGGTTCATCATGATTTAAAAGCATGGATTGCAACAGCCCCTTCAAACAATCAGCCCCCTTCTTTGAATCCCCCAGGTTCAGCCTTCTGGGATTTGTTTGCAGATTCTGGGCCCCAGGGCCCAGCAGGCACAGGAATTATTTGGACGGGCGTATGGTCAGGTGCAACAAATTACAACCAATTTGACGCTGTTGAAGACGCTGGATCTGCTTATGTGGCAAAGTCAAGTCATATTAACCAACAGCCCCCGAATGCAACCTATTGGGATTTATTAGCCAGCAAGGGGGACCAGGGCCCAGCAGGGTCAAACGGAACAAACGGATCTGACGGAAATACTGTATTAAGCGGATCAGGGCCCCCAGATGATGTTTCTGACGGGGTTGACGGGGACCACTACGTTGACGAAACGAACCGAATCTTTTATTCGGGAAAGGCTTCGGGAAGCTGGAACAATGCAGTTCAGATTCCCCTTGCAGCAAACCCGAACGGGGCCCGATTGACAACTTCAGGCAATACCCAGAACCCGAACGCTTCAACAGCAATTGCTGTTGAATGGCAGAATCAAGTTAGAATTGATTTGGGGGTTAATCATTCAACAGGAACGAACCCTTCAAGGATAGGCCCTGCAACAGGCAAGGGGGGAAGGTATGAAATATTTGCTGCTATCAATTACAACAACCCTTCAGGCCAAAGGATAAACCTGAACCTTTGGCTTCAAAAGAACGGATCAGGAACAGCCTTGAAAGCTGAAGGGCAAACCTTTGGGGGATATTCAAGAAACAATGGCAATTCAAAAACATCAACAGCTTTTTTTCATTGGGAAGGGGAATTGCTTGATACAGATTATGTTGAATTGATGTCTGAGCAGGGGGATATTTCAGGAAGCGTTTCAATAATGGATGATTCATTCTTGAACTTCAAGCAAACAACCCTGCTTGAAAATCAGGCTGGGGGTTCAGGCTTTGATCCTGGATCTTATACAGATATTACCCTTGAATCTTTGTTTTCTGATTCTGTTGAAAATGCTCAATACAGAATTAATTCAGGGGGCAGGCTATATTGTAAGGGGCTTGTAAGAAGAACAGCAGGAACTTCAAATGTTCCTTTTTATTTTCCTGCTGGGGCTCGGCCTCAATATGATACTTATGGGGGGGTAACAGATTTTGCAAACGGCTCAACATATCGTTACAGGATAAAAGCATCTGACGGGGAATTCTCCATTATTGGAATAACAACAGGCAACAACCTTGATTTAAATTGCATTCAATTTGACACATAAAAAACCGTATATTTGACAAACGAAAAATCAAGGCTTTCTGCTGTATAGATGCCTTGTTCGTTCATTTTGCTTTTCTGGGTTGCTTTAACAGGCAACCTTTTTTTTTGTGCAATCACTTGATTAATTAATAATTAATTAAGATCTTGCACATAGAAAAACAAAATGAACGTATTATGCAGATTTATATAGGAATTATGAGAACCCCCCCTGTTTTATACATTGGCTTCAATGGGTTCACCAATTACAAGCTGGAATGCAAGCACATTTCAATCATTGAAAAGCATCACAAAGAAAGATTTATGAATCTTCTTACTGCTTACTATTGCTCAAAGGCCTTTGATGATAAGGAAGGAATGTTTAAGGCTAATCAGGGCCTTGATAAGTTGGAATTTACAAAGGTTTGGGGGGTAACATCTAAGAAAAATTTTCAGGAATACCTTTGGCCTGAATTCTTCAGGAATTGGAAGATACAGGCTTCAGGGCTCTGCCTGGAACAATCAGGAATCTTCCTTGAAAAAGATCACTTCAAAACTGTTGAATATCATTTAATTAATTCAAAATAAATATGTCAAAAGATCAAAGATTTACTAATGTTGTTTGGCAGGGGCAGGAAGCCGATCTTCCTGTAATTCTGCTTGCAAGAATGAGAGTTGAAGGGGAAGCTGTTACTTCTCAAACTCAGGCAATTAAGCTTTGTGTAAGAAGATACCTTCAAATGTTGGATCAGAAGCCCCAGGCTTCAGCAGCCCCTTCAAAGCCTCAGCAGCTTCAGTTCAAAAATCAGGAAGCTTTGGATAATTACAAAGCTGTAATTGAAGCTTATGAACAGAATATTGATCCCAATTCCCCCCCTAATTATTCCCTAATTTCAAGAATTACGGGCTTGCATAGAAAGACAGTGAAACGGCACTTGGAAACATATTTTCAGAACAACCCCTTCAATGCTGAAGGGCAGGAAGAAATCAATAATGTAGGATTCTAAAAAGAAAAGCAAAATGAACAATTCAATTAGTATTTACAGCAGGCTTTCAGATATTTCCCAGAATATTGGGGCAATTGCCAAAACAAGGAGCAATTCAGGTTCTTACGGTTCAAGTTACCGTTCAATTGATGATCTGAAAAACCATCTTCAACCAGAATTAGCATCTTTTGGGGTTGTTATGTCAACAGAAAGCCTTTCCCTTTCTGAAACTACTTATACAACCCAAGACAAGAAAACAGGCCTTCAAAAATTGAATTGGAGAACCCTTACAACAATCAGGGTTAAGTTTTCATGTGATGAAGGAACAGTTTGTTCAGATCACAGCATTGCAAAGAATCATGCAGGGGATTTTGGGCCTAAGGCAGCAACTTCAATTGCAATTGCTCAGGCAATAGAAACTGTTTTCTGTATAAGTACGGAATTTCCCCAACAGGAACAGCAGGAAGCCCCCCAGCAGCCTCCCCAGGCTTCAAAGAAGCAGCCCCAGCAACAGACGGTTCAAAAAGGGAAACAGCCCCTTCAAGAAGATCCCTTCAAGAAATTTGGTATAACAGAAGCAGAGGCCCTTCAGATCAAAGAAAGCATTGAAGCAACCCAGAAGGATTCAGAGCTTCAGAAGATTTGGGATAAATATCCCCAGCTTCATCAGGTTTCTTTCTTCTTGAATTCAGTTAAGAAGCAAAAGGCAAGGCTTGCAATGCCTAAATTTTTGCAGAATAAGGAATTGAAGAATAAATAATTTTTCCATCATTTAACAGAAAGCAAAATGAACAAATCAAAAGAACTTATCTTGTTGAGCCCAGACCAAATTTCAACAAAACCAATTCATTCCCTTTTTGATCTGAATAAATTTCAGGAAGTGCAAGAAGGATTTGAATGCAGGATTCTGGGTATTAATCAGGCCCTTGATAATTTAAATTATCCTGGAAAGCAGTTTGAAGAAGAAGAACTGCTGCAATTCATCCCAGAAGCCTCCATCTTCAAGCCTGGGGGCCTAATGAAAGGCCTTCATGATCCTTATCTTCATATTTCAGGAATAGACCCTGAAAGGGGCCTGAAGAAGCTTATATTCAACTTATACAAGCAGGGTTTTAAAACTTTCTGCATAAGCCTTAGAAAGTTCAATAATTCTTCAGGATCTTCTGAAATAGTGGAGGCAGATTTTTCAATTTATGATCTTTATGAAAGGTGATAAGTTGAAGATCCTGCTGAAAACGATTCTTCAAAAAAGGGGAATCAACCTTTCCCAGGTTGTAAGCTTCTCAGAGGCTTACAACCTGGAAGGAAGGGCATATTATTACAAAGTAGGGTTCAGGAAGGCAGATTCAGATTTTGAATTTGTAACAGAAGTTTACTTTTCAGAGCTTTTTTCAAGGCTGTTTGAATTGGTTGAACTTGCTTTAATTAAGAATTAATTATTACCTTAGTAATCCAACAAAATCAAAATGAAGGTATTACATTGGAAATATGAACCTTCCCCAGGGAGAAGCATTCAGGTTTATTCAAAGGGAAGAAAACGGTTTGAAATTCATTGCAAGGATGAAAAAATAAAATACTGTAAGATATGGAGCAACCCCCATATCTTGCCAGAATTTGAAGGCAAGGTTGCCTGCCCCTTCCCTTATCTGCCCCTTGAATTGAGAAGCCTGGGGCTTCATATCAGAACAAGGGCTGCTGCTGTAAGGAAAAGACTTGATGCAGCAGCAAAGAAAATTAAGGGGCTTACTTCTACTCAATATTTTTTCAATGCCCTTTGGAAGGATCAGAGCCCTAAAGCTGTTGAAATTTTGGCCTGTTATGATTCCCTTGTAAAAGAAGAAAGGAATTGGGCTGAATTGGTAGATATTCCCAGGGCTGAATTGGTGGAGGCCCTTGAAAATTGTTTTGTATTTTACAAGGAAATAGATCTTTCTGAAGATATGGTTGAAAGGCTGATTTCTGATTTGTCCTTTGATCCCCCAGGAACAAAGGAAGAACTTTATTTTGAAGTCTTATCTGATGAAAAGATTCAGGAACTTACCCAGGCTTTTGTTCCTGGGGTTCAGTCCATCTTCCCAGGTGAATATTGGGTTGAAGAAACAGCCTCAGGAATTTCTGCTGTTTATTGCAGTTCAGCAAAGGTTTCTTTTACGGAAAAGAAAGGGGGGCCTGATGCCTTCAAAAGCTTTTCCTTTGGGCTTAATCAACGATATAAGACAGAAGCAGAGAATGCCCCCTTTCAGAATGTTATGATGTGGGGGAATAGATATACAAAATGCAGCCCGAAATTTTACGGGAAAGTTTCAGAAGATCTTATTCAGAAGGGAATGAAATATTTTTTCAGTTAGTCCTTCGCTTTTGTTGCCTGGGGGCCTGAGGCCCCCAGGGTTTTTCAACTAAAAAAATGTTACGAAATGGCAGGTAGACCCAAAAAAGAAGGGGCTGATTGGTTCAGCCATGATTGCCAGGCAAGAAACAACAGGAAAATCAAGGCCCTTGAAAACAAGTACGGTTTAACAGGATATGCTGTTTTTTTCAAAACCCTTGAACTTCTTTCAGCTTCTCCAGGAACCAGAATTGAATTCAATGAACAAGAAGCAACCCTTGTTGCTGGGGATTTTGGACTTGAACCCCAGCTTCTTTCTGAAATATGGACTTATTGCATACTTCTGGGGCTGCTTCAAAGGAATGAAGTATTCATCTTTAGCCTTTCATTGAAGGAAAGATTGAAGCCAATGTTTGAAAAGAGGGAGAAAGACAGAAGCAGGCAAAAACGGAAATATCGAAGCGAGAATACAGGGTTAAGGGGCAATTATCGCAGAGAGAATGCCAATTCTCGCAGCGAGAATGCAACAAAGGAAAGTATAGAAAAGGAAAGTATAGAAAAGGAAAAAAATGAAGATACGCTTGCAGCAATTCAAGAAGAATATCTTCAGAAGATTATTGAGAATAATTCAATCAGGGTTCATCAATGGCAACAGAAAGCCCAGGCAGTTGGGGTTGATGTTAAAGAGTTGCAAATTGCCTTCATTAATAAAGCTATCAGGGAGGAATACAGCCCTTCAGAAGTAGCACTTCAGGCAGGCTTTGATTCTTACCTGAATACAACAGTAAATAGAAAGCAAAATGAAACAGCAAAAAACAGAACAGCAGGCCCTTCAAAGCTATATTCAGCAGCTAAAAAAGGAACGGACAATTCAACAGCAAAATCTGAAGAACGATATTCAAACGGGTGGTAAATCTGAAAAAGAATGGGAGGAACTTGCAGGGCTTCAGCAGCAGTTCTTTCAGAACCTTTTTGAAGTTAAATATTCATTCTATGAATGGGATTCAGTTAATAATTGGATTCTCCCAGAATTAGCATTGTATTTATTTAAAAACCCCCTGTTTGAAAGAAGTTCTTCCCCAATTCCAGGGGCCTCCCTTAGAAAAGGGTTGATGCTTTGCGGAAATGTAGGAACAGGAAAAAGCCTTCTGCTTGAAATACTCTCTGAAATAACAAGGCATTTCCCAGAATTGGAGCAGCAAAGGTTCAGGGTTTTTTCTTGTGATGCTGTAACTGAAAATTATAGAAAGTTTACAAAGCTAAAGGATCAGACAGAAGAAGAAATAATTGCCCAACATACAACAAAAAGTTTCTATCAGAAGAAGCAGGGGTTGGGCAGATCTGAGAAGCCAATTATTAAGGGCTTTGATGGATTGGGGGAAGAATTGCTTACAGGCCCTGTAAACAACTTTGGAACAGTCATTAATGTAATGCAGCTTGTAATTCTGGGAAGATACAGGCTTTTGCTGAAGAATGGGATGAAAACCCACATAACAACAAACCTTGCAGATTTTGATGATTTAAGGGAGAATTATTCAACAATGCTTGCTGATAGATGTAAGCAAATGTTCAACAAGATTGCAATCCTGGGAGAATCAAAAAGAAAGTAAATTTAAGGTACTCTAATAATAAAACAGATGGCAAAAATGAATCAACTAACAATCAGCCCTGAAGAAGCAAAAATGCTTCTTCATATTCTGGGCAAATCAATTGTAATTTCTAAAGGTTCAGCAGATCGGGTTCTTCATCCTGATGATTCTGAAGGCTGGAAACAGCTTCCCATAAACCATAACAAAACAGATGAATAGTAATAGAGCAGATATAAATTTAATTCATGGGGATAGCTTAGAGGCCATGAAAGGAATGAAAGATAATTCATTTGATTGGGCAATAGTTGA
>Ga0070751_1000344_pt1 | contig 31389 bp, 16 predicted proteins | sample VirMetDEL_Aug_28_FD_78514 | JGI IMG/M metagenome (GOLD analysis project Ga0070751, IMG submission 78514) | Aqueous microbial communities from the Delaware River and Bay under freshwater to marine salinity gradient to study organic matter... | ecosystem: Environmental > Aquatic > Marine > Coastal...
AGTGACAATTAAAGTTACTCACTTTGAGATTGCCACTAAGGTGTAAGGGGAACGGCAGCGCCCTAAAGACTCCAAAACTCCACACTGATTCTTTACTTTTTTGATCATGCAATTCGCTATCTCCAACAGCACCGCTATCGAGAACATCGCTATCAACGACAACACCGCTACTCTGACCTTTAAGGGTAACCGTTCCTACGATTACACCCTCAACGATGTTGCACAGTTCGTGACTTCCTTGAGCAAGGTTATTGAGAGCGGCGAATCTGTCGGTCGGTTTGTGAACAACAGCATCAAATCTGAGGTGCTTATGCCTATCGCTGCTGCCTGATAGTTGTGCGGGGTGCTTATACTTAGCACCCCTTCTTTATTCGTTATTCTTTATTCGTGTAATCGCAGTTTATTCGTTATTCGTATCAGCAGTATATGCGATATATTTTTTATTGTTATAATCCGGCGTGCCCGTATAAAAACCATAAACTACCCTAACCTACAGAGGTGACAAAACGCGAGAGAACTATAAGGATCAAAAAATTTTTCGCCGAGTAAAAACCATGAGAACCCCGCCGAGAGTATTATGAGAAGACACCGTGACCCTTATTGGAATTTCTGGAAGGTAGTCTTTGCGGGATGGTTGATACGATATCCGGGGAGATTCTTTGAGATATTCCGATTTCCGTTTTTTATGCTAGTGGGCGTTTGCGTAGTTGTGATATATAATTCAGTTTCAAAATGAGACTCAGAGAAAAAAATTCTGAAAATTTTTTTATGGCGGAAAATGTTTATCACATATATGCAAAGGATCGTTGCATATACCATTCATTAAAGGAAGAAGAGTTTAAAGTAGTATGGGAATCTCTCAATAATCTTGTAGAGATATACACAGAGGTTGGTAAGAAGGACTTACAGTATGAAAAGGTAGTAAGAAGCGCCGAGCTCACACATGAGAGTTCTTATTGACAGATATAAATATTGGGACTAAAATGACATTGAGGTTTTATTAAAGAAATGGCAAAAGGATTTACTGTAAAAGCGAAACCACCAGAGGTTACAAAGTCTGAGGATTGGGACTACGACGCTATCAAGGAGCGTATGAAGGGCAAGAGTATTGTATTTTGTCTTCCTGGTCGTGGGTGTTCATTTACATTTCTGAAGAGTTTTGTACAACTATGTTTTGACATGGTACAGAATGGAATGAGTATTCAGATTTCTCAGGACTATTCTTCGATGGTTAACTTTGCACGTTGTAAGTGTCTTGGAGCAAATGTTCTGAGAGGACCGAAGCAACAACCTTGGGATGGCAAGTTAGAGTATGACTATCAGTTGTGGATTGATAGTGATATTGTTTTCAACGCTCAGAAGTTTTGGCAACTTTGCGATCTCGCACTCTCTGAAGATGGCACAGAACGTGAGATCACAGCTGGGTGGTACGCCACAGAGGATGGGCGCACGACCTCAGTTGCTCATTGGTTGGAGGAGGATGACTTCCGTAACAATGGTGGTGTAATGAATCATGAGACCACTGAAACCATGGCAAAGCGTAAGAAGCCTTTTACTGTAGACTACACTGGTTTTGGTTGGGTATTGATTAAGAAAGGAGTCTTTGAGAATCTTGAGTATCCATGGTTTGCACCTAAGATGCAAGTCTTTGAGTCTGGTGCAGTTCAGGATATGTGTGGAGAGGATGTTTCCTTCTGTTTAGATGCAAAGGAAGAAGGATTTGAGATCTGGTGCGATCCTCGTATTCGTGTTGGACATGAAAAAACTCGTGTAATTTGATTGGAGATTTAACTTATGGCACTTAATAAGACTGTTTTTACTCCGGCGCCTCCTAAAAAGACTCGCCAAGGTCGTTCTGCTCGCACATTGCTTTCAGCAACATCTCGTAATGGACGCAAGAAAAAGTATCGTGGTCAAGGTAAATAGATAAAGAATAGTTTCTTTTGGATGTACCATTTAGAACCTTGTACAGAATGGAATTCAATACATCCAAAAGACTTATGGGTTTACAATAAACTCATTTTAAATCGTCTTCTAGGGCATCTCTGTGGACCTACAGGGGTGCCTGTTCCATATTCGGGGTATTATATCGTCCGACCAAGTATTAATTTACTTGGTATGGGGCGATTTTCGCGTAAGGAGTGGATTGATAAGGACACTGAACACTTTCATCCTTCCGAATTCTGGTGTGAGATATTTGAAGGTGAGCACATAAGTGTTGATTACCAGAACAAAAAGGCAAAATTAGTTGTCAAAGGTGAAAGAAATGTTAATGATCCTTACTATAAGTGGAAAAAGTGGTATATAATAGACAAGGAAGTGGAATTTCCGCAAATATTAGAAGAGTTGGTTGGAGATTATGAGTGGATCAACTGCGAATTCATTGGAAATAGACTTATAGAGGTTCATTTTAGAAGAAATCCCGACTTTAGATATGGTAATAGAGTCGCAATACCAGTTTGGAAAGAAAATGATAAGGTAGAATACGATAATTTACACTTTGTTGAGGATAAAGATTACTTAAGAAAAGGATTTTACATTGACTCCGGGATAGAAACCCCGTAAAAAGTTCTGTTCAACCCCAAAAAGGAGAAAACAGATGGCAATGCACCCAAATCCAGACCGTGATTCAAGTTACATGAGAGAAATGTGGGGCACAAGTGGTCTTATTACTGACTATTGGACCAAAGTACCAGAAAAAAAGATGCTTCGTGAGATTAATAATGATGACATGACACCCAAAAAGCATGATTTTTCTGTTCAAAAAGAAATTCATGAAAAAATTCGCAATGATAATGACTATGATGACTGGGAATATGGAACAGAACCCATTTTTGGGTGATAAATAAGATAGAATTATTAGTTTTAGATGCCTTTAGAGCGCGTTAGTAAGAGTTTTAAGGATGTTAGTCTGACATTTCAGGCTAACCCTTTGACTTTTGACTTAATTGCACTAAAAAATGAAACTGCAATAGCACGCTCTATTAGAAATCTAGTATATACAGTTCCTGGTGAGAGGTTTTTTAATCAAAATATTGGTTCTAAGATATCACAAAGTTTATTTGAAAATATTGATTCCATATCTGCTCTTGCAATTGAAGGTGAAATCAAAAATACTATAGAAAATTATGAGCCAAGAGTTGAATTGGTTAAAATTAAAGTAGAACCGGATTTTGACAGTAACCAGTTTGACGTTACCATAATATACAATATAATTGGAATTGAAGCTTTACCTCAACAGTTATCATTTGCATTACTACCGACACGATAATGGCACTAGTAAACTTCACCAATCTAGATTTCGATCAGATTAAAACGGGCATAAAAGACTATTTGAGATCAAACTCAAATTTTACTGACTATGACTTTGAGGGATCTAACCTATCAGTAATTATTGATACTTTAGCATATAACACATACCTTGCCTCATATAATGCTAATATGGTTAGCAATGAGGTTTTTATTGATAGTGCTACTCTTAGAGAGAATGTAGTATCTCTTGCAAGAAATATTGGATATGTTCCAAAGTCAAGAACTGCAGCAAAAGCAACCATAAGTTTTTTCGTAAATACCGAAAACCTTGCAAACAAACCACTTACATTAACTCTACAAAAAGGTTTGGTTTGTACTACATCTTCTTTTGGTTCAAATAATTTTGTATTTTCCATTTTGGATGATATTACCGTTCCTGTAGTAAATAATATTGCAATATTTGACTCAATTCAAATCTACGAAGGAACTTATACAAAAAATACTTTTACTGTAAGTTCAAATAATCCAAATCAAAAATATATTTTAGATAACCCAAATATTGATACTTCTACTCTAAGAGTCAGTGTAAGAGACTCTCAGAGGAGTACTTCATCTAGAAAGTTTATAAATGCTCCAAATATTTTACAAGTAAACTCAAATTCAAAAGTTTACTTTATTCAAGAAGTCCAAAACCAAAGTTATGAGTTAATTTTTGGGGATGGTGTAATTGGAACAAAACTAGAAAACGACAACTTTATCGAAGCTTCTTATCTTGTAACTAATGGCGAAGAAGGTAATGGGTTTACCTCATTTACATTCTCGGGAAGAATTGTAGATGGAAGTTCCAATTTGATTAGAAGCGGAATATCTATTATAGCGACAGAATCAAGTTCTACTGGAGGTTCGGAGGTAGAATCTGTATCTTCAATAAAAAACTTTGCACCAAGACTTTACTCTGCACAAAATCGTGCAGTTACTTCATCTGACTATGAAGTAATTGTTCCTAAAATCTATCCAGAAGCAGAATCTGTAAACGTATTTGGTGGAGAAGACTTAGACCCTCCACAGTTTGGTAAAGTTTTTATAACAATAAAACCAACATTTGGAACTTTTGTTTCAAACGCGGTTAAAGACAATATAAAGGAAGAATTAAAAAAATATAGTGTAGCAGGAATAGTTCCAGAAATTTTAGATGCAAAAATTCTTTATCTTGAAACTTTCTCTAGCGTATATTACAATCAAAACTTGACATCTTCTCCTCAAACCGTAGGAACACAAATTCTTCAAAATATTTTTAACTATTCAAGATCCAGTGAGATTAATAAGTATGGTGCCAGATTTAAGTATAGTAGATATCAAAATATAATTGATAACTCTGACCCATCAGTAACCTCCAATATTACAAAAGTTCAAATGAGGAGAGACTTAAAGATATTCCCAAATCAACTTGCAGAATATGAAATATGCTTTGGGAATAGATTTTTTGCAGATTCTGATGGATATAATATTAAATCGTCCGGTTTTACTATTTCTGGTGTAGAACAGCCAGTTTATTTTGGCGACTCTCCTAATAATGATTTAACTACTGGCACTTTAGTTTTGTTTACATTAGATTCAGATTCTGAACCCACAATACTCATAGAAAATGTTGGCACAATAAATTATATAAAAGGTGAGATAAGAACGTTTGCTCTTAATATAATTTCAACAGAAAAACTTTCAGGAGGAACTCCAATAATAGAGATTTCAGCAATACCAAAATCAAATGATATTATTGGTTTACAAGATCTTTATTTACAACTAGATAGTAATAGAGCTGAGATAAGAATGATTCCTGACAATATAGAATCTGGTTCGGATTCCTCAGGTTCAAATTACATTTTCACATCAAGCTATTTTAATGGAGACCTAGTAAGAAGATAATAAATGGATAATACAAGAATAAAAATCAATTCAATAGTAGAAGATCAACTCCCATCTTTTGTAAGGGAGAATTTTCCTCTTGTCCAAGAATTTTTAAAAGAGTATTATAAGTCATTAGACCTTCAAGGTGGTGCTTATGATGTCCTTACAAATATTGATAAGCAGACTAAGGTCGATTCAATATCAAACTTGGTAGGTTTTACTGTATTAAAAAGTGATGTTGATCTTTTTAGCAATACAATAAATGTTGAGTCTACTGAAGGGTTTCCTGACACGTATGGTCTAATTAAAATAGACTCTGAAATTATTCTTTATAAAAGTAAGACCAACACTTCATTTGAAGAGTGTGTTAGAGGATTTAGTGGAATTTCTTCTTATGGAGAAAATGAGAACTTTATTTTTGAAGATACTCTTACACAAACACATCTTCAGGGTACAGAAGAATCTCCAAAAAACGTATTTAACCTAAGTATATTATTTTTAAAAGAGTATTACAATAAAGTTAAAAAGCAGTTTTTACCTGGGTTTGAAGGTAGAAAATTATTTTCATCTTTAAACTCTGGAACCTTTTTAAAAAATTCAAAAGATTTTTATTCTTCAAAAGGCACTGACGAGTCTTTTAAAATATTGTTCAGAGTTTTATTTGGTGCTTCTGTAGAGGTAATTAAACCAAGAGATTATTTAATACAACCTTCAGATGCTCAATATAGAATAACAAAAGATCTTATAGTAGAAGAAATTAATGGATCTGCAGAAGAGTTAAAAAATAGAACAATATTCCAAGATCAACAGCAAGGTAATATCTCCAAAGCTTTTGGTACAGTAACTGATGTTCAAAGAATTATTAGAAATGGAAAACCATATCATGTATTAAAATTAGATAATGATTTTAATAAAGATATTAATGTTATCGGAACAGTTTTTGGCGATTTTTCAATTCATCCAAAAACAAAAATAAAAGAAAAAGTTTTAACTGGATCAGATTATATAAATGTAGATTCTACTGTAGGGTTTCCGGAAAGTGGAACTTTAGTATATAAGGGACTTAATGGATACTTTGTCATTACTTATGAAGAGAAGTCATTAACTCAGTTTAATAAATGCTCGAATATAATAGAGGATTTGTCTTCTGGAGAAGACATTCTTTTGGATGTTTTTGCTTTTGGATACTCAAGTTCTGGAAGCATAATAAGTTTTAGGATAGGTGGAGTTGTATCTAATACAAATATTATAGAAAATGGAAAAGGATATACTAAAGACGACCCAATAAAACTTGTTGGATATGGATATGATGATCCTAAAGATTTTAAATCTAATGACTGGATATTTAACGTTTCGGTAAATTGTGAAGTAGAGAGTATAACAAAAGAAAAAGATACAGGATCTAGTTTTAGCTATACGATTAAGACATATGATAATACCAATATTTACAATAAAGACTCTGTAGAAGTTGACTATTTTTCATTAACAAACAATCAAAGACAAACTGAAATTTTTGATGGGGTGTTGGTATCAGAGACTTCTGTGCCAACAAAAGAATTTAAAATAAACAATTCACAAAAGTCTATTGATAAAATTTTTAGCGTAAGAAAAGTTACTTCACTATATGATGAAAAATATTCTTCAGATGTTATAAACGTATATAAAAATAAAACTGAAAAGTCTTTATACGTTGCATCAAATTCTTTACCAAATTACGGAAATTCTTTCAATACAGTAAAAGACTTTAAATTTGAAATCTCCAAAGTCTCTTTTGATGGAATAACCATAACCCAACCAAATCATGGGTTTTTGACTGGAGACGCTGTTTTATATACGTTTACTGGAGAAAATGAAGATGAAAAATTACTTATAGAAACTGGAGTTTACTATGTAAAGAGAGAGTCTTCTTCTGAGTTTAAGTTATCTAGAAGTAAAGAAAATATTGAAAAGTCTTTAGGATTGAGGTTTGATAATGCTTTTGTAAATTTATTGTCCCCAGGAACCTCTAAGACGTTAAAAAATAATTTTATAAGCCTCCTAAGGTTTTCTGATATAAAAAGAGTTCCTGATGTAGTAGGACCACAAAAATTAATAAGAAGATTAACAAAACCAAAGACATCTGATAGAAAGGATGCTACAGAATTTGGTTGTACTGGAATATTTTTAAATGGTGTAGAACTATTAAATTATAAATCGAGTGATAAAATATTTTATGGCCCCTTAGAATCTATAGAAGTTATTGATGGAGGCATAAACTATAGTGTAACAGAACCTCCAAAGTTAGAAATTTCTTCTAGCATTGGTTCTTCTGCAACAGGGCATTGTGGCGTAGAGGGTTCTTTAACTAGAATTGATGTTATTGATCCTGGTTACGATTATATTGAAAATCCTTTGGTCACTATTACTGGCGGATCTGGAAGTGGAGCAAAAGCTGAAGTAAAATTAATACCTTTAGATAACTCAGTAGTTTTTGATTCTAGCGTAAATAATACAAGAATTAATCCTACAGATCCCTTTAATCAAATTGGTTTTAGCACTTTCCATAAATTATTTACTGGAGAGAAAGTAAACTATAACTCAAACGGACAAACAGAAATTGGAGGACTTAAAAGTGGATCAGATTATTATGTAAATGTAGTTGATGACTTTACTATCAGACTTTTTGATAGAAAAGAGGATTCAATTAATAACACCAATGAAGTTGATATTACAAGTTTTGGTGAAGGTAACCATACAATAAAATCTGAAAAGAAAAAATTTAGTATTGGTTCGATATCTGTTTTAAATACAGGATTTGGATATAAAAATAAAAAAATTATAGTTAACCCAACTGGAGTAAACACTGCATTTGATGAAATTAGAGTTTATGAACATCCTTATCAGAGTGGGGAAATAATAACATATTCTTATGAAGGAACTCCAATATCAGGACTTAGCACAGGGAGTTATTATGTAACAAGACTGGATGAAAAAAGGTTTAAACTTTCAAATATAGGAATTGGTACTACTGCAAAAAGTTTCTTTTATGATACTAAGCAATATATTAACTTTAATGATGGCGGACAAGGAAGGCACATATTCAATTATGAACCAATAAAGGTTACTATAAGTGGAAGCGTAGGTGTTTCTACAGTAAACCAGAAAGAATTTAATGCCGAAGTACTTCCATACTTTAGAGGAGAAGTAAAATCTATTTTCTTAGATAATAATGGTGTTGGATATGGTTCTTCAGATATTATAAATTATAATCGCCAACCTGAGTTTAATTTAAATAGCGGAAGTGGTGCTAAAGTTGTTCCGGTAATATCTAATGGTTCTATAGTTGAAGTTTTAATTTCAGATTCTGGTTCTGGATATATTACTCCTCCAGATATATTAATTTTTGGAACTGGTTCTGGAGCTTCTTTAGTTTCTATTATAGAAGATGGAAAACTAAAAGAAGTTAAAGTGGTCTATGGTGGAAAATCTTACAATAGTGATACTACAAGAATAGAAATTTTAACTCCAGGAGTTGGATGTAAACTAAGAGGTAATATTAAAACTTGGACTATTAATAACTTTACACGTCTTTTAGAATCGGATAAAATTTCTTTTGATGATAGTGTTGCTTATAGAGGTTTAAATCCAAAATATGGTTTGCAATATACTCACCTTTACACACCAAGAGAACTTAGAAAAAAACTTCTTTCAGAATATACTCAGGACGATAAGATTCAATATAGAAGCGATTATTTAAACGACTCTCGTGAAGATAAGTATCATTCTCCAATTGTTGGTTGGGCATATGATGGAAATCCGATTTATGGTCCATATGGGTACGAGTCTTTAAATTCTACAACTATTAAGAAAATAAATTCGGGTTACTCTGACCCGAAAGATGAATATCCAGGTAGACCAGATAGAAAGATATATCCTGCAGGATTTTTTGTAGAAGACTACAATTTTACTGGTGAAGGAGACCTCGACGAAAATAATGGCAGATTTTGCATAACTCCAGAGTATCCAAATGGAACTTATGCATATTTTACCACAATAGAAGATGAAACTTTAAATACAACTACAAACATTGGTGTTGGAATATTTAATGGAGACAAAGTTCCAAGATTTCCCTATGTTGTTGGTAAAAACTTTTATTCAAACCCAATAAAAGAAAACTTTGAGATTGGAACAAATCAAGAAAGATTTAATTTTTTAAATCCCAACATATTGAGAAATACCAATCCCTACAATTTGACATCCTCAAGATCCGAATATAAGTTTTTAGAAAATAATAATAAAACTTATGATTTAAAAAATTCTAAAATAAAATCTACATTCTCTTCAAGTTTGGATGATATCAAAATAATATCTGGTGGTGATAATTATTCTATCGGAGATTCTGTAATTTTTGACAACAGTGGGACTGGTGGTTCTAGAGCATCTTTTGAGGTTGGAAAAATTTATGGAAAAGATGTTATTAGTTTAGAACCATTATTAACAACTTTTGAAGATGTTGAGTTTACTTCATACAGGGGAAACAATAGAATAATAGGTTTCTGTACAGAGACTCATAATTTAAAAAATAATGACTTACTGGTTGTTAAATCTATAATTAATGACCAATTACGAGGGCAATTCAAACCAACGATTCCAAAAAACACATTATCTTTATCATTAGATGTCAATGACGATCCGACAAAAACAGTTACTTACTTTAGTGTTGATGGAAGCTTAACTTATCCAAATATTAAAGAAAACGATGTTTATACTCTAGAATCTGAAAAAGTAAAAATATTAAATGTTGATGAGGCAACTTCAAGAATTAGAGTTCTTAGAGGATATAACTCAACTGCAATAAGCTCACATTCAGTTTCCACTGTTTTAGTTGAAGAGTCTAATAAGATAGTTCTTGAATATCCAAATTCAGATTTTAAATATGATGTCAATAGAGAATATTATTTTGATCCTGTAGAGTCTATCGGTTTTGGTACTGAAAAATCTTTAAAAGTTTTTGGAAGTCCTGGATCTGGAGTAACTTCTATAACAATCAATCCTAGATACATTTACTTAAAAGATCATAATTTAAAAAGTGGAACTATTGTAGAATATACATCCAACGGTTCTCCAATAGCAGTTTCAACTGATGGAACTAGCATTTCATCTGTAAATGATGGAGATAGATTTTATATAACAAACTTAGGAAAGGACTTTGTAGGAATTTCTACAGTAAAAGTCGGTTTGTCTACTTTTGGGGAGTATAAGTCCCCAGATTTATCTAGTGGACTATTATTCATTAATAGTGCCGGAATTGGCACTTATCATAGTTTTAAAACCGAAAAAACCAATACTTTACTTTGCAATATAAACAAAAATGAAGCTTTAGTTTCAACGGCATCTACAACTCTATTGAAAGCAACCGATAAAGTTGATATTGAAATTTACTCAGGAATTTCCACAACATATTCGGTCAAATACAATGATTTCTATAGAAGAATAGTTGTCAATCAAAAAGAATTTATTTCTTCTGATATAGATTTGACTTATAGTACAATAAGAATACCCTCACACAATTTTATAAGTGGAGACAAAGTAATCTACAATTCAACTTCACCTTCTTCTGGGTTGACTGACAATCAAATATATTATATTTCTGTTTATGATGAAAATAGAATTAGATTGTGCAATTCTCAATATGATGCAACAAAGAAAAATCCATTTTTTGTTACTATATCATCAATTTCTTTCGGAACTTTATCGCCAATAAATCCAAAGTTAAATATCATAAGAAATTCTAAAATTATTTTAGATCTTTCAGATTCTTCTTTATCTGTAGAATCTACTTTATTGGGAAAAAGAATACCTTCATTTAGTTTAGAGTTTTTTACTGATGAATCTTTATCAAATAGATTATTTTTAGTAGACTCTGATAAAATTTCCAAAATAAGGCAAACTGGAATAATTGGAGTAGATTCAAATGCAAAAGTTGAAATTTTAATTGATAACACTTTCCCTGACAATTTTTATTATAATTTGGTTCCAGATCAAAACCCAGAAAATTCTAGGATTAAGAAGGAATGTAAGGTAGATGAAGAAGTTATCTTTAATAACTTAATTTCTTTAAGAACTAGTGTATTTTATGGAACAAAAACTTTATCTGGAGTTGGTACAGATACTTTTACTTTTAGTATAGGTGATACTAATGAATCTTCAACATATAATACTTCAAATTCTTCTATTTCGTACACAACAAATTCATCGACTGCTAAAGGAAAAATATCAAGTTTTAATAGAATTTCTGGAGGGTTTGAATATGAAACCCTGCCATCAATAATTGAAATAGATTCTCAAGAGGGAACTGGAGCTATAGTTTTACCAGTTTCTTCTAGTGTTGGTTCTATAAAAAATACTGAAATTGTTGATATTGGATATGAATACAGTGTAGATAATACAATTGTCCCTAGAGTAAAAGCTCCGTTATCAATTAGAGTAGAACCTCTATCAAAACTTGCTTCTGTTGGAATATCTTCTGTTGGACGTTTTTATAAAAAATCACCAACTTTAATAGTTAAAGATGGTTTTACTGGAGAGTTAATTGACGATTTAGTTTTAGACTATGACATAGAAAAATATAAGGTAACTATTATAAAAAATACAAAAGGTTTTTATAATACAACTCCAGACATAATTCCAATAAGAAATACTAACGGAATTAAAATATCATTAGCATCATATAATCCATCAACAAAAGAAGTTACTTTAACTTTAAATAAAGTTTTTACTTTGGAAGAATTCCCATTTGAAGTTGGTGATAAGATAATTGTAGAGGGAACTTCAACAACTTCTGGAATTACATATAATTCTAAAGAATATGATTATTCCTTGTTTGAAATTAATGAAGTAGATCTTTCTGGACCATTACCAACAATTAAATATTCTATAGAAAAATACTTAAGCAGTTCTCTTACTCCTGGCACATTTGATGTGGAGAACTCTTCTGGAATAGTAACACCAGAGAAGTATTTTCCAAAATTTAATGTTCAACTTGTCAAAAATGATTTTAGTGTAAGAGAAGTTGTAAAATTTGGAAATAAAACTGGAAAGGTTGTCAGTTGGGACAGTAAAAATGAAATTCTAAAAGTTGAAACTGCATTCGAAATTGAAGATGAAGAGATAATAAGAGGACTTTCTTCAAATACATCAGCATTTATTAAAGAGAATAGTGGTTTAGAATTTTACTATGATATAAGTTCATCTTCTAGAGTTATTGGTGGATGGAATAAAGATACTGGATTTTTAAATAATTCAACTCAAAAAATTGCTGATAATGATTATTATCAATATTTTTCATATTCCCTCAAGAGTGAAATACCTCTAGACAAATGGTTCTTTACTGTAAGCAATTTAAATCATACAGTAGGGTTTAAAAAATTTGGCGATCTTCAAGTAGTATCTACTCCAGATTCTTTTTCTGGCATTACAACTGTTCAAAGGTCAGAAGCAACTGATATTGTTATTGACTTAAATAGTCAGGTGAATGTTAATTGTTTATTTGATTATGACTTAGTAACTGAAAATTATTTCTATATTGATAAAATCTTATCGTCCGATCAAATTTATTTTGAGTCGAGAATTCTGCAAGATTATTCAGAGTCTATTGGAAATAGAGTTTTGTTGATAGATGATATAAGTAATGAATTTAATACCAACCTGCCAGCAACATTCGTAACCTCATTTTAATATTTAAGTAAAGAAATGGCATCAAACATAAGATCTAAAAAGTTATTTTTAAATGTATTGGATGATAGGTTTTCTGATAGAAGACAATCTTCTATTATTGCATCTTTGACTGATGGAACAGACTTATTTACATCCTCATATGCAAAAGTTTTTACAGAAGATGAACTAGGTTCTTTTGATGTTGTTGATATTGGAGGTGAAAATGTTCTTAAGTTTGTTCCTTTAGATGGAAGAATAAACGAATACAACTATAGTTTTATTACTTATGATATAAAAAGAGATATAGAAGATTCTACGGAAGTTTCCATAGGAAATATTGTAAGTATTGCCACTTCATATAAAAATATTGGAACGGGAACTGTAGGAACAATAACAAAGATACCCACAGATTTTACTTCAGCAAAAATACTTGTAGAAATATCAACATCAAACAATTTTTATGAGTACACGGAATTGAGTGTAGCTTTAGACAAAAATATCAACGATGTTGCATTCTCTGAGTTTGGACAACTTGTTTTTGATAATGACCCAGCACTTTCTGGGTTGGGGACTTATGATGTGTATGTTTCAGGATCTCATATAAATGTGGATTTTTATCCAGACCATGTTTCCTTAGGTGAAGTTATTACAAATACAGTTTCCATATCCTTTGCATCAACTAGTTTTTCTGGTGATGGAAATATTTCTTTAAGATCTGGAAATTTGGAATCTACAAAGACTGGAATTACATCTAGTATATCTCCTATACCAGTAGTTGTTGGTTCTTATGATGCAGATGTTTATCAGGCATCATACATTATATCTCAAGTAGTAGATACTGATACAAATCAAGTAGAAATATTGGAACTTTTTGTAATTAACAGTTCTACAGATAGTAATTTTATAGAATATGGAAACACATTTACTTCTGGATTTTTAGGAAACTTTGACACTAGAAGAATATTATCTCCAAACCAAGTAGAAATAGTATATACTCCAGATCCGGGAAGGAATGTTGAGGTTACGTTATTTCAAAATGTTATAAGTTATTTTGAGTTTTCAAATTTCCCAACAACTTTAAATTTAGAAAACTCCGCTATTAGTAGCGGTTTGGCAATATTTGGGAGTGCAGATAAAACTAGATTTGATTTAAAATATAAAGGCGACTTTATATTTGAAAAACTTTTTAGAGCAGATTTTTCTTCTGTAGTAAATTTAAGTAAAGATTCTATAACAATACCTAATCATTTCTTTGTTACTGGAGAAAAAGTACAATACAGATCCAATGATATTAACAAAGACAATACTTTTAGTTCTATTGGAATTGCTTTAACTACAATTAATGGAGTAGGTTTAACTGACAAGTTATCCGGAGACCTTTATGTGTATAAGGTCGATTCGAAAACTATAAAGTTATCAACCAGTGCTGAAAATTCTTTGTCAACATCTCCAAAATTTATAGATTTTACTTCACTCGGAATAGGAAAAACTCATTATATTACATCAACAAACCAAAATCAAAAATGCATAATTGCAATAGATAATGTCATTCAATCTCCAATTTATAAAAGCTCTGTTGGTCTAAGTACTTTACAAAATCAACTTTTAAATAACAGTTCAAGTTCAGAACTCACATTCTTGGATGTTGATGGTTTTTCTTCTGGAGATTTTATACAGATTGAAAATGAAATAATGAAAATTAATTCTGTTGACGCAGGATCCAGTTTGGTATTTGTAAACAGAGGAGTTTTTGGCACAGGAATAGAATCTCATGCTCCAAACAGTATTATAGAAAAAATTGAAGGAAATTATAATATAGTCGGGAGCACAATATTTTTTGGATCTGCTCCTTATGGAGAAACAATAAGCGCAAATGAATTTGGAAGTGTTGTGAGTAGCGATCAAGTAAAGTCTTCTTTCCAGGGAAGAGTCTTTATTCGTTCTGGTATTCCTGACAGTAATATTGAAACTTACGAAAAAAATTATTTGTTTGACGATATATCTGAGGATTTTAATGCTGTAAGTAAAGATTTTACTTTAAAAAATAACGGTAATGATATTTTAGGAATTTCTACAGATAGGTCAATCATACTGATAAACAATATACTACAAATACCAGAAAACGACTTTACTTTAACGGAGAATTTAACAAATACTCAATTAAACTTTACAGGAACTGCAACTTCAGTTTCTTATGATGCAAATAACTCATCAGTGCCAAGAGGTGGAATACCCGTTTCTATCGCTTCCAGTAATGGTTTTGGATATCAACCACTTGTTGCTGCAGGTGGAACTGCAATAGTTTCATTTGCAGGAACAATAAGCTCAGTAAGTATTGGAAACAGTGGATCTGGATATAGGGTTGGAATTCAACCAACAGTAAGAGTTGGTGTTCAAACATATAGTTCTGGAATTCCAAATATAGAATTTATTGGAACAGCTACGGTTCAAAATGGAGGCATTGTTGGAGTTAGTATAACTAATCCTGGTTCAGGATACACATCAACAAATCCTCCTGATGTAGTTTTTGATTATCCACTTTCATATTCAGGAATTCCTTTAATATATTCACCATCATACTCTGCAGGTTTTGGAACTGAAGCAAAAATTGATATAGTTGTTGGTCAAGGTTCTAGTGTTGTAGACTTTACTATAACAAACTACGGATACTCATATCGTGCTGGCGATATATTAACAGTTGAAACTGGCGATCCAAATGGAATTCCTTTAGATTCAACAAAAACTTTCCAAGAGTTTTCAATTATAATTGATAAAGTTACTAAAGATAATTTTTCTGGTTGGTATGTTGGAGGACTTAAATTATTAGATAACTTTAGTACAAAATTTGATGGTAAGAGAAAGGTCTTTTTCTTAACCGACAATGGAAATATTTTCTCTATAATATCTAAAAAAGGTTCTGAAATAGATGTTAAAGCAACAATTTTAATATTCTTAAATGATGTTTTGCAAGTTCCTGATGAGTCTTATACACTTTCGGGAGGAAGCAGAATAGTATTTACAGAAGCTCCTAAAGAAGGAGATGAATGTAAAGTTATTTTTTATCGAGGAACTGATGGAATAGATGTTGTTGATGTTGATATTGAAGATACTATAAAGGAAGGAGATACACTTCAAATAGTTAGCAACAATCCTAAGCTTTCCCAAGAATCTAGAATTGTAGATAGCATATTTTCGCCAAATGCGGTAGACACAAACTTATATTCTTCTATTGGAATTTCATCAAACTTTGAAACAGTTAGACCAGTTGCTTGGTGTAAACAAACAGAAGATTTTAAAATAAATGGTGTATATGTTACAAAAAATAGAGTTGAATATGAACCAAGAATAAACCCAGTTTCCAGTTTAATAAAGAGTGTTGGTATTGGAAGCACCATGATATTTGTAAATACTCTCAGTCAAACATTTGATTATAAAAATGAAAATGCTTTAACTTCATATATCGATCAAATAGAAATAATAGAAAATGTTGACAAAAAGACTGCAGTATTGTCTGCAGTAGTATCAACTGCAGGGACAATAACTTCAGTAAACATATTGGATAGTGGTTCTGGATATTTGGATGCTCCTTCATTGACAATTGCAAGTCCAATAGGAATTGGTACTACGGGACAAGCTAAAGCAACTACCACAATTTCTTCTGGTTCTATTTCTAGTATCAGTATAACAAATCCAGGTTTTGGATACACTACAGATACTACACCTTTAGTAATTGTAGAAACGCCAAACTTTAATAAAGAGTATATTAAAGATGTCAGGTACAGTGGAGACTTTGGAATAATTAGTGGAATTACAACAACTTCTGTTGGATATGCGCTTACTGGATTGGTATTTCAATTACTAATACCTTCAGATTCCCCTTTGAGAGATTCAAAATATACGAACCCAACAATTACTCAAAGTTCAATTAAAGATTCTTATTACTTTGAAGTATTTAATTCTAATGTGGGCAATGGAGTTGTTTCTTTAGACGAGACTGGAAATGTTGTTGGAATTGGAACTTTGTTCTTGGATAATGTATATAAAGTTTTAAATGTTTCAAACGTAGTTGAACTTGGATACAGCTTCCCTGCAGGTTTCCCAGTTAGCATGGTAGAAGTTACTGTAAGTTTAAGCAGTTATAATGGACTATCTGGAATTGGAAAAAATAAATTCTTTGGGGAATTTACTTGGGGTCTTATTGAAGCAGAAAAAAGAAGTGATCCTAAAGAATTTGTTGTTGATTTGAATAATGGAGTTGTTGGTTTGAATAGCAGTCCAACAGTAAAAAGAGTTAATCCTTTGAAAAATAATTCCTATACCGTTGTCTAATAAATAGTTTTAAAATTTTTAAGATAAATGTCAGCAATTATAACTGATCAATTTAGAATATTAAACTCGGAAAACCTTGTAAATTCTATTGGTTCTACAGATACCGCATATTATACATTTGTTGGTTTGACAAATGCATCCGATTATAATCCAAATTGGGATGCATCACCAGATGCACCAATAGATTCTTTTAATTACTCTAATGATATTTGGGATACTATTATTGCCCTGAAAAAGGTCAATAAAGAAAATGACGTTAGAAGAGTTGTGAGAAAGAATGAGTGGACTTCCGGGACCACTTATGATATGTACAGAAATGATGTAAGTAGGGATAAAACTTCATCCCCTACTGGACAGACTAGTTTATATTCTGCGAACTATTATGTAATAAACAGTGAATATAGAGTTTATATTTGTCTTAACAATGGAATAAACCCAGATAATCCAGATGGAAGACCTTCTTTAGATGAACCAACTTTTACAGATCTGGAGCCAAGAACTGCAGGAGATAGTGGAGATGGTTATTTGTGGAAGTATCTATATACTCTAAAACCCAGTGAAGTTGTAAAATTTGATTCTTTAAACTACATTCCAGTTCCTTTAGATTGGAGTTCTGCAGATTATTCTCTAATAAGAGACAATGCAAAATTTAGTGGACAATTAAAAGTTGCTATTATAAAAAATAGAGGTTCAAATTTAGGATCAAAAAGAACTTATACTAATATAGATATAGTTGGAGATGGTACTGGAGCAAAGGCAACAGTTGTTGTTGGAGAAGACTCCACTGTAGAATCTGTAAATATAACATCCGGAGGATCTGGATATACTTTTGGAAAGTTAGATCTTGCTTCAGGAGGTTTAGTGATACCTAGTGCTTCAGATAAACCCGTATTTGAGGTAGTAATACCACCTCCAGGAGGTCATGGGGCAGACATATACCGAGAGCTTGGTGCATATAATGTATTGATATACTCCAGAATAGAAAATGATATCTTAAATCCAGATTTTGTTGTCGGTAATAAAGTTGCTCGCATAGGAGTTATAAAGGATCCGAAAAAATATTCTTCCGAGCAACTTCTTAGCGTAGATAAAGCAAGTTCTTTGGGTGCAATAAAATTAATTGGAATTACTTCTTCTTTAGATTATGAAAATGCTATTTTTGCAGAAAATCAAATAATCACACAAACAATTGGTGTTGGAGTCACAGTTGTTGCTAGAGTAATATACTATGACAACAAAACTGGAGTCCTAAAGTATTGGCAAGATAGATCGCTTGTTGGTTTTAATACAGCAACACTAGAATTATCTTCAACAGATCCAGACTTTGGATATAAAGTTAATAACTTTACATCTTCCCCAGATACTGGCGGTTCTTTAACAATTTCTGGAGGGAGTATAAATTTAGACATTGATACCAGTTTTTCTGGTATCACAACAGTCATAAATAATACGACAACATATAATCTAGGACAAAATTTTGATTCAGGCATATCAAATCCAGAGGTTGAAAAATACTCAGGAAACATAATATATGTCGATAACAGACCATCAGTAATTAGGTCTGCAAATCAAAAAGAAGATATTAAGGTTATTTTACAATTCTAAGTAAAAAATCATGCCACAGGAAACTAATTTAAACGTATATCCATATTTTGATGACTATAGTACTGTAGACTATCATAGAGTATTGTTTAAACCAGGTTATCCTGTTCAAGCAAGAGAGCTAACTACATTACAGTCAATACTCCAAAAGCAAATTGAAAGATTTGGAACCCATATTTTTACAGATGGTTCTAGAGTTCTAGGTGGAGAGTTATCTTACAACAATAGATTAGATTATGTAATTTTAGAGAACTTATATTTTGGAAATGATGTTAATACTATTATAAAGGCTCTGAATGGTACAATTATTTTTGGAAAGACTAGTGGAGTAAGAGCAGAGATAATTTTTAGCATATCAAATAGAAATTCTTATATTGGTTCAACAACTTTATATGTAAAATATATTAGTCCAGGAACCGATAGTGCTAGAAGTGAAAGGTTTATTTCTGGAGAAGTTTTGGCAGTTGAGTCAAATTTTCCAACTGATGGACAATCCGTATCATTATCAAATGGAGTGCAACTTTCTCTTGCTGCAGGAGAAGGTTTTTGTTTAACTAGAAATTTTGATGCAACTGGATTAGCTTCTGCTGCAACTATTGAAAATGGTACATTTTTTATTAGAGGATTTTTTGTTAATGTAAACTTTTCAACCATTCTTTTAGACCAATATAAAAATAAAGGTAATTTTAAGGTTGGACTTAGAATAAGTGAAAAGATAATAACTTCAGACCAAGATCCCAGTTTGAATGATAATTCGAACGGATTTTCTAACTTTGCTGCTCCAGGAGCTGATAGATTTAAAGTATCCGCTAGATTAGATAAAGTAGGTTTAAATGATAACTCAAGTAATGATTTTATAACAATTTCAGAGATAAGAGATGGAGTTGAAATAACTTCAAGAAATCTTACTCAGTATAGTGAAATATCAGAAGAATTTGCAAGAAGAACCTTCGATGAATCTGGAAATTACTATGTAAGATCGCCAAAATTAGTTTTAAAAGAAACTTTAAATAACTTTAAAGGAAATAATGGTGTATTTTCTCCCGACAGAGAAACTTATAATGGAAATACTCCAAGCGAGAGTTTAGGTACTTATGTTGTATCTCCAACAAAAGCATATGTCCTTGGATTTGAAGTAAAGACAATAGGTTCTACCTATTTGGATTTCAAAAAACCAAGAACGACAAAAACTTTAGAGAAGCAAAGTATAAACTATTTTACAGGACCTACATACACATTAAATAGAGTTTATGGATCTCCAAAGGTAGGTTTTTCAGATTACTATATCAGCCTTCAGCAAGATAGAGTTGGTTCAGATCAAACCGTTGCTTCAGGAAAAGAAATTGGTCTTGCAAGAGTTTATGATTTTGCATTAGAATCTGGTTCATATAGCACAAATTTTCCAGACTCAAATGAGTGGGATCTTTCTTTATATGACGTACAAACATATACAGAAATTACATTAAATGAGCCTATAACACTACAAACACCAACTAGAATTAAAGGAAATTCTAGTGGAGCTGTTGCGTATTTAAGGTTTGATGTTTCAAACTCTGGAATTATTACTGCTTATAACTCAAGTGGAAATTTTGTAATTGGGGAAACATTTACTTTTGATGGAATAGAAAATACAAGAATATCTACTAGTGTAAATTCGTATAGTCCAAGCGATGTAAAATCTGTATATGGATCAGATACCGCAGGAACTTACATCTTTAGTGCTGATGTAAAACAAAATACTTCTATTGATGTTGGATTTGTAGGAATAACTTCCGCAGATATTTTGGGTCAAAGTTTTGTAACTTCAGCAGACTATAATTTTTCAAATTCCTTAAAAATAAATTCTTTAGTTTCTTTTACAAATCCAGGTTCTCAACTTCCAAATTATTCCAAAGTTGTTAGCATATCAAGTTCTGGGATAAGAATAGAAAATATTGAAACTGTTGCTGGAGTTTGTAGCGGCATATTGCCAAATACAGAAATATCACCACCAGACTTTAAGATTTTAAAATCATCATATCAAAGATCCTCAGACAACACTCTTTACACAAGACTACCAAAGGCAAATATTAGCTCTGTAGATTTAACTGATTCTGACTTAACTGTCAGAAAGCAGTATGATGTTGTAGTTACAGCAGGTCAATTGACACAGGCTGCTGGAGATGACCTTACATTCTTACCTTTTGACGAAGAAAGATATTGCTTAACAAATTCTAATGGAGTAACTGAAGAACTTACTCCAGATAAAATTGATATCTCAGCATCAACTTCAATAACAATAAAAGGTCTGAGTAATGATGGAAATGCACGTTTAATAGCAACTTTAAGGAAAACTAACATTTCTTCTAAAGTAAAAAATAGAAATAGAGTAAACTCAATAATAGTAAATAAGTCAAAGTATGTGTCTTCCGGAATAGGAACCACGACTTTAAATGATGGATTGCAATATGGAAATTATGCTTATGGCACAAGAGTTCAAGATGAAGAAATTTGTTTGAACCAATGTGATGTAAATAAAATTGTAGGAATTTATGAGTCTGATAATATTTCAGATCCCACATTACCTTCAATAGTATTCTCAAGTTTAGATAGTGCGTCTGGAACAACCTCAGATTTAATACTTGGGGAAGAGTTTTTTGGTTCTGTTAGCAACTGTGTTGGAGTTCTTGTAGAGAAAACCAGTAACCTTAAAATAGCATATTCTAAACTTTCAACACCAGCTATAATTCCAGGAGAAGTTTTAACCTTTAAGGATTCTGGTATTAATGCGGTCGTATCTTCAACAGACCCAGGAGACAAAGATATAACATCAAGTTATATTTTAAAAACTGAACAAAAAAATACTTTATACGATTATTCAAAAATTGTAAGAAAAGAGAATAAAAAAGAACCATCAAAGAGAATAAAAATTGTATTTGAGTCAGCGAGTTTTTCAGATTCTGATTCTGGAGACATAACGACTGTAAATTCATATGATCAATTTGACTTCTGCAATATACTTAAAATTAATGGTATTAGGAATTCTGATGTTATTGATATCAGACCAAGAGTTCCTCAATACACTGTTGCAGAAAATACAAGATCACCTTTTGAATTTTTGGGTAGAAGTATTAGTGCGAGTAAAAATTCTTCCAAGCATATCTTAGCTTCTGATGAAGCTTTTATTGCAAATATTTCATTCTACTTACCAAGAATAGATACAATTTACCTCTCTAAAGACGGTAAGTTCCAATTACGACTGGGAGAACCTTCAGAGTCTCCAAAGAAGGCGCAACCAATAGAAAATTCTATTGAAGTTGCAAAGATTGAACTTCCAGCTTATTTGTGTGATATAAAAGACGCAAAAATAACTCTGACAGATTATAAGAGATATAAGATGTCAGACATCAAAAAACTTGAAGATAGAATTAGAAATCTTGAGTATTATACATCACTTTCAATACTAGAATCTGAAACCTCAAACTTACAAATTACTGATGCTGATGGATTAAATAGATTTAAGTCAGGTTTCTTTGTTGATGATTTTTCAACAACAAGAAACCAAAAGAAAGTAGTTGGAACAAAGAATTCAATAGATATTAAAAATGCAGAGCTGAGACCATCACATTATTCTACACAGATAGATTTAAATTATTATGGTTTTACTCCGACATTCAAAGCATCCACAGATTATAGATTTGTAGGAACTGGCACTCCTGGACTTGCTTTTGATAAAAATACAATAAGAACTGGTCAATTGTTGACTCTTAAATATCAACAAGTTCCTGAGATAATTCAACCATATGCAAGTCAAGTGACATGCGCAGCACCATATACCACTTCAGAGTTTAATGGTTCATTGGAGTTGTTCCCATCATCAGATACTTGGACAGATCAAATTCGCGTTGAACCTCTGGTCGTAAATGCTGAAGGCGATTTCGTAAAAACAGAATTGGAACTTGAGGATGAAGGATTTGATCAACAGTCTGGATTTAGTCCTGCAGTTTACAATTCTTGGGAAGTTATTTGGACAGGACAAACAGTAACAGAAACTTCTCAAGAAGTTACTGTTGGAAATGAAATAATACTTGAAGAATATGAACAAGTAACAGAGACTGGAACACAAACCAGAACAGGAACTATTAAAATTGCTAAAGAATCTTTCGAAACCACTTCCTTTGGAGATCAAGTTTTAGATTCTACGGTAATTCCTTACATGAGATCTAGAAATATCGAATTTACTGGAAGAAAATTAAAACCATTTACTCAATTATATTCATTCTTTGATGGTCGTGATGTAACAAAATACATTATGCCAAAATTAATACAAGTTACTATGTTGGATGGCGCTTTTACGGTTGGAGAGACTGTAACTGGATATTCTGGAGATGGTTATAAACTATCAAATGGATCTGGAGATGTTTCTGCGACAGTTTGCACACCTTTGCCAACTTTTAGTGCTAGAGTTGCACAACAAAATCATAAATTTGGACCATATGATAGTCCATCAAAAACAATACAAAAAAATCCATATGATAGAAATTTAACATTATCATCAACATATTCTTCATCTTCTACTATAGTAAACATTGATACTTATTCTTTAGCAGATAAATCTCAAGGCGAATACTATTCAAAACCAGAAGTTGGAATGGTTTTGAGAGGTAGAACTAGTGGAGCAACTGCAAGAGTAACTTCCTTAGACCTTTACACAGATCAAATTGGGGATGTCATTGGTTGTTTCTACATACCTAATCCAAATGTGGATGTAAATCCAAAATTTGAAACTGGAAGTAAAGTTTTTAAAGTTACAAGTAGTTCTGCAAATTCTCTCATTTTGGGTACTGTGAGCACAGCAGCAGAGAAAACTTATTTTGCTCAAGGAACTTTAGATACTGTACAGGAAAATATAATTATTGTTAGAAATGCCGATGTCGTGACCGAGATGGTCACAGAAACTCAAGATGTTACTCAAGTTGGAGATAATGAGCTTGTAGGTTCTACCGTTATAGGAACAATTGAACCACCTTATCAAGAACCAGTAGAACAAATTCCTACTAGTATTGACACTTATTATCCAACTCCAGGTGCTGATGAACCACCACCTCCTCCAGTAGTAGATCTTCCTCAACCACCACCACTTCCTGGTATAACAGTTATAAATCAGCTAGGACCAAATCTTGGTCAAAATGGTGCAAATAGATTAAATGAACTCTTAGGTCTGGCAGGTCTACCTCAAGATGCTACGCAGGGAATGGATTATTATGATGCATTAGCTTTGTATAATCAGGCAATTGATGCAAGACCAGATCTCGCTCCTTATTACGAGTATTCTGAATACAGTGCAATTGGAACTTATCCAACAACAACGAATACACAACCAGAAACAATTCAAGGAGCTATATTGGCAGAGGGAGGAGCAAACCCCACCGGATCTATATACAATCCAACAAATCTTCCAGCTTCATTTATAGGAGCTCAACCAACAAACACCATTCCACCATTCTTAGCAGCGCCTACTCCTTCCGGCGGTGGCGGCGGCGGTGGCGGCGGCGGTGGTGGTGGTGTATCACCAGTTCCTTTTGCGGGAGGAACTATATCGTTTGATCCATCAGTTGGAGTATCTGTTACGCCCGCTCCTTCCGGCGGTGGCGGCGGTGGCGGCGGCGGCGGTGGTAATAACAATAAACCACCCAAGAAACCAAATAGACCACCTAAGAAACAAGAACAACTGGACCAGCTTCTAAATGGATGTCAAAATTTAGGAGCAGCAGAAGCAGCCATTTTATGTGGTAAATAAATAAACCTATTCTTCATATTATAAATATCTAATAAAGACTAAAAAATGAAATTATTAAATCCCTTAGCACAGTCATTCTATGTTGAACATAGCAATGGGATGTTTGTGACTTCTGTAGATTTATTTTTTTACAATAAAGACGAAAACCTTCCAATTACTGTCCAGTTGAGGCCCATGGAATTGGGCCAACCTTCTAGAACAGTATATCCATTTGGAGAAGTTGTATTAGATCCGGCAGACATTAAAACAACAGATTTTGGAATAATTTCTACTAGAGTAACTTTTCCTTCTCCTGTTTATTTGGAAGGCAAAAAGTTTCATGCTCTCGTAATTTCTTCAAATTCTGAGAAATATTTTCTTTGGATATCTGAACTTGGACAAATTGACATATCTGCAGAAAACGAATCAATTATAGACAAACAACCCCTAAATGGAGGTTTGTTTAAATCTCAAAATGCTTCTAGTTGGGTAGAAGAACCATACCAAGATCTAAAGTTTACTCTTTATAGAGCAAACTTTACAGTCTCTGAAGGAGATGTGGATTTTTATAATCCATCATTAAAAGTAGGAAATGATCAAATTGCGACTTTAATTAGAAATCCTTTTGACATGGATTCTAAAAAAGTTAGATTAAGATTAGATAAAATAGTAACAGATACCGATCTAACCTTAGGAAACACAATTCTTCAAGATAATGAAAATGTTTTTGGAGACTATGTTGGTTTTGCAGGATCTGCATTTGGTTCTTTGAATATTGTTAATGGTGGAGTTGGATATGTGGGACCGGCAACTTACTTTGACCAAAATTTAGTTTCTGTGACGGGAACTGGGTTCAATGCAACTGCAGATATTGAAATTAACTCAGATGGTGTTGCAATTGGAGCATCAATAACATCTGGAGGAACGGGTTATGTTGTTGGAGATATTCTTACAGTAAATAATCTAGATGGAGATACTTTAGGAAGAAACTTAAGACTCTCTTTATCAGAGATTAATGGAACTAATGAAATTATAGTTGATAATGTACAGGGAGACTTTAACACTGGAGCAGGAAAAAGTATAAAGTATGTGAATAATTCTGGTAATACAGTTTTCTTAAATGGTGTCGGTGCTAATGTATTGGTACAAACTGATGGAATTACTACAATTGATGATGGTCTTCACATTAGAGTGAATCATAAAAACCACGGGATGCATTCATCAACTGATAGAGTTGAGTTATCAAATGTTTCTGGAGATGTCACTCCATATAGACTTAGTTTAGATTTCCCAAGAACTTCTACTGTTCAGATTGGATTAACATCAACATCAAATTATGAAATATTTGAAAACCTACCAGTCTCTGTAGCAAATCCTGGATATGTAAAAATTAATGGAGAAATAATATCATACACTGGTGTTACTTCAACAGAACTTACAGGAATAACTAGAGGGGTCGATTCAACCCAAATACAAAATCATTACAAGGATGATGTAGTTTTAAAGTATGAGTTGAATGGAATTTCTTTAAGAAGAATTAATAGAGTTCACTCTTTAGAAAGAGCAACTGTTCCAGACCCAATTGGTTTAGACTATTATACTGTTAAGATATTAATGGATGAGAATGGAGTAGATAGAACTGTCGGAACATCAAATCCTAAACTTTACATAAAAGAATCTAAATCTACTGGAGGAAATTATGCAAATGCTACTCAAAATATACAATATAGTTCTATAAGACCAGTAGTACAAACTTTATCTTTGACAGGAACTAATATAGTTTCTTCGGTAAGAACGGTATCTGGAAAGAGCATTGATGGTAACGAGTCTTCATTCCAAGATAAAGGTTTCCAAAATATAAGTTTAAATTCAAATAATTATTTTGATTCTCCAAGAGCAATATTCTCAGATCTAAATGAATCTGTTGGACTTAATAATATTCCAGGAGGAAAATCATTAAATCTTAACATGAAGTTATTTACTTCAGATAAATATGTCTCTCCAGTTGTGGACTTGGATAGAATTGCTATTATTTTAAGTTCAAATAGGGTTAATGAAAGAATATCAAATTATTCTACAGACAATAGAGTTTCTTCTCTATCTTTAGATCCTTCAGCGTTTACATATGCATCAAAAACAATTTCACTAGAAGTTCCGGCAACTTCCATAAAAGTACTTTGTACAGCATATGTAAATACTTTTAGCGACTTAAGGGCATTCTATGCAATACAAAATGATCCATTGGAAGAACCAATTTATGTTCCTTTCCCAGGTTTCAATAACCTCAACAACTTAGGACAAACTATAGACGAGTCTTTATCTGATGGTTCTCCCGACAGAAAGGTTTCAAAAGTAGACTTTTTAACAACAGAAAGTCCATTAGAAATTTTTAAAGAGTATGAATTTACAGAAAATAACATAGAAACCTTCAGATATTTTAGCATTAAACTTGTTGGAACATCTACAAATCAAGCATATCCACCCAGAATAAAAGATTTAAGAGTAATTGCTGTAGCATGATGAAGAGAGTTAAGGACAATGTAAACTTAATTAGAGACGAAAAAACAAATGCCATTTTGAATACAAATTATTCTGAATATCAAAATTATATGAACCTTAAAAAGAATAAGCAAAATGGCACAAAAAGAATAGAAACTATTGAAAATGAAATAAATTCAATTAAAGATAATATTGAAGAAATTAAATCTATGTTATCTTTATTGACAAATAATATTAAATAATAGATATTATAGGGAAACCGCCGGAAAGAATATGGCACAACCATCAACAAGAAAAGAACTAATAGAATACTGTAAAAGACAATTAGGTTCTCCTGTCCTAGAAATTAATGTTGCAGATGAGCAAATTGATGACCTTGTTGATGATGCAGTACAACTTTTTCAAGAAAGACATTTTGATGGCACAATACAAACATATTTAAAATATGAAATAACCCAGGATGATATTGATAGAGGCATAGCAAAAAAAGGTGGAGTTGGTATTGCAACAACATCTACCACTTCAACAACTGGAGTAAGTTTTGACTATTTTGAAAACAATAACTTTATCCAAATACCAGATCATGTTATAGGAATTAATAAAGTATTTAAGTTTGACGGAAATTATAATATTTCAAGCAATCTTTTTGGAATTAAATATCAATTATTTTTAAATGATGTGTATTATTGGAACTCAATTGATATTCTAACTTATTCTATGACAAAAACATATCTTGAAGACTTAGACTTTTTACTAACACCAGATAAGCAAATAAGATATAATAGAAGACAAGATAGATTATACTTAGACTTTGATTGGACAAATGTTACTGTAGGTCAGTTCTTAATAATAGACTGTCATAGAGCTTTAGATCCAACTGCATTTTCTGGTGTTTGGAACGATTCATTTTTAAAAAAATACCTAACATCTTTAATAAAAAGACAGTGGGGTATGAACTTAATTAAATTCCAGGGAGTAAAGCTTCCTGGAGGAATTGAATTTAATGGAAGACAAATATATGATGATGCTCAAAGAGAGATTGATATTTTGGTTGAAAGAATGACTTATGATAATGAAATTCCACCTTTAGATATGATTGGGTAATTAAGATGCTAAATCCATTTTTTCTTCAAGGTTCTAGTGGTGAGCAAAATCTTGTACAAGATTTAATAAATGAACAGATAAGAATGTATGGCATAGAAATATATTATATGCCAAGAAAATATTTAACTACAAATACTGTAATAAGAGAAGTTATAGAGTCTAAATTTGATGGTGCATACCCAATAGAGGCATACGTATCTTCATATGATGGTTATGGTGGACAAGGAACTTTGTTGTCAAAATTTGGAATTCAGGATATTGATGATTTGACTTTGGTAATTTCTAAAGAAAGGTTTGAAAACTATATTAGTCCATTATTGGAAGATCTTCCGGGAGTTGAATTAACTAAAAGACCAAAAGAGGGAGATTTAATTTATTTTCCTCTTGGAGATAGGGTTTTTGAAATAAAGTATGTTGAGCATGAAAGTCCATTCTACCAGTTACAAAAAAATTATGTTTATGAACTTAGATGCGAATTGTTCAGATATGGAGACGAAATTGTAGATACATCATTCGAAGAAATTGATGATAACTTTGTAGATCAAGCATATACAAGAACATTTACAATGGTTGGTGCAGGAGAAACTGCTTCCGCTATTGCAAGCGTAGTTAATGGGGGAGTTCAATATTTTACAGTAACCAATAGAGGAAGTGATTATACTTCATCTCCAAGTGTAACAGTATCTTCTTCACCATCTTCAGGAGGAAATGCTGTAGGAATAGCAACTTTATTATCTGGGATATTTAATTACTGTATAGTTGACAAAGAGAAATCAGTAGTTCAAGGAATTGAAGTTGCAAATTCTGGTTTTGGATATACTTCAAATCCCGCAGTTTCTCTTTTTGGCGGAGGTGGTTCTGGAGCTAAAGCAACTGCAACTATAGGAGACGGGGTTGTTGGTATTATAACAGTAACAAATGGAGGATCTGGGTACATAGTTCCTCCAACAGTAACGGTTGTTGGAATTGCTTCTACATCAGCAGAAGCTGTTGCTGTTCTTACCAATGGTTCTGTAACTTCAATAAGACTTAAAAATGCTGGTCTTGGATATACAGAAGCACCTACAATACAAATTTCAGATCCATATTTAGTTGGCGTAGGAACTTATAGATTTAATGAAGTTGTAATAGGATCTTCAAGTAGTACAACAGCTTATGTTGAATCCTGGAATGTAAATACGAAGCAATTAGAACTCAAAAACATTACAGGAGATTTTGTTTCTGGAGAAGTTATTATTGGACAAGAGTCTGGAGCAAATTACAAAATTACAAAAATAACTGTAGAGGATTTGGATGATGCTTATGCTCAAAACATAGATATAGAGCAAGAGGCAGACAAAATATTGGATTTCACAGAAAAAAATCCTTTTGGAACACCTTAAATAGTTAAATAATCAATAATATACAAAAAAAATATGTTTGAATATTTTTATAACGAAATAATTAGAAAAACTGTAATAGGTTTTGGAACATTATTTAATAGCATTACGATCAAAAGAAAAGATGGATCAGATAACATTTTTTCTATTGTAGAGGTTCCTATTGCTTATGGTCCAACACAGAAGTTTTTGGCTAGATTAGAACAGTCTCCAGATCTTAATAAACCAGTACAAATAACACTGCCAAGGTTATCTTTTGAGATGGTCGGATTGAATTATGACCCAACAAGAAAAGTAACTCCAATTCAAACTTTCATTTCAAAGAATAAAGACAATGCTTCTGATGTAAGAGTTACTTACATGCCAGTTCCATATAATGTTTCTTTTGAGTTGTCTATCATGACAAAAAGTAATGATGACATGCTTCAAATTGTTGAGCAAATATTACCATATTTTCAACCATCTTATAGTATAAGCATCGATTTAGTTGAGTTAATTGGAGAAAAAAGAGATATTCCAATTACTTTAGATAATATTAGTATGGATGATTCATACGAGGGTGACTTTACTAGTAGAAGAGCTTTAATTTATACTTTAAGGTTTACGGCAAAAACTTACATTTTTGGTCCAACTTCTGCAGATTCTTCAAAAGATATTGTCAAAAAAGTTTCTATTGGATATATTTCTGGAGATGTTGGATCAACTTCAACTAGAGATATTACGTATAGAACTGAACCAAAAGCAACCAAGAAGTATATTGATGAAGTTACAACAACAATTTCCGAAGATGTTACTTTAGATGCTACGGTATTTGAAGTTGCAGATTCTTCAACAATACCTAATAGTTCTTATATTACAATAGATACCGAAACATTATTTGTAAAATCTAAGTCAGGAAACAAACTTACTGTGACAAGAGGAGCTTATGGAACTCCAATATCTCTACATGTGTCCGGTTCTGACTTAAAGTTAATAACTGAAGCAGACAATTCTTTAGTGGAAGTTGGAGATGATTTTGGATTTAGTTCTAGCTTTTAATAAATATGAATAATAAATTTGAAAACTTGGATGAAACCTTTAATGTGGAAGAAACTATGACACCAGCAGTAGAAGTTGAAAGTATTAATGTAGATGGTTCAATAGACAAGTTTGAAAAAATATCAGATGATATCAAAAAAGATTATGAATATAGTAGAGGAAATCTATACTCTATTATAGAAAAGGGGCAAGAAGCACTTAATGGTGTTATAGAACTTGCCCAAGAAACTGAGATGCCAAGAGCATATGAAGTTGCTGGACAGTTAATTAAAAGCGTCTCTGACGCTACTGAAAAGTTAATTGACTTACAGAAAAAACTAAAAGATATTCAGTCTGAAGACAATAAGAAAGGTCCAACAAGTGTTACAAACAACGCACTATTCATAGGGTCTACAGCAGAACTTAGTAAATTGCTAAAGCAGCAAAAAGAAGAATCTGAATAAATAATAGAACGGAAAGGTTTACAGTATATAAATGAATAATCCATTAAAAGACCCCAAAAATCAAATTAAAAGATCTACGGGTGCGGGTGCTCTTACTCCAAATGCAGCAAAAGAGTTGGGACCAAAGGCAGTAGAACTTCAAAAGAAAAAAGCTGCTTCCGTAGATTTACCGAATGTAAAAAAAGAAGAGGTCATGCTTGTAGATAAAATTCTTCAAGAAATTGGAGAGGAAAAAAAGGGTCTTTGGGCAAATATTCATGCTAAGAGAAAGCGTGGAGAAAAACCAGCAAAACCTGGCGATAAAGATTATCCAAAGACTCTGAATGTTGAGGGTATTGAGCAGGCTAGAGATAATGTTGGTGCTGACAAGTGCTGGAAAGGTAAA
>Ga0070751_1000348_pt1 | contig 31085 bp, 45 predicted proteins | sample VirMetDEL_Aug_28_FD_78514 | JGI IMG/M metagenome (GOLD analysis project Ga0070751, IMG submission 78514) | Aqueous microbial communities from the Delaware River and Bay under freshwater to marine salinity gradient to study organic matter... | ecosystem: Environmental > Aquatic > Marine > Coastal...
ATCAACATAATCATCCACTCCATCAAACACCAAACTATCACCACTAAAAGTAGTTCCATTCACCAAAGTACCATCATTACCATTACCTGATAAATCATACCAAGTGGTACCTGATGTTGGATATGAGGGTGCATATCCGGCATCCAAATTCAACACCAAACCGTCAGTTACAATATTCTCGTATTCTCTGTTAACACATAACTTATCGTCCTGAGTTTGGTAATACACCAAACACTCGGCAACCGTTGTATAGTTATTTCCTGATATCTTATTTGTAAATGAAATTAAGTTCTCATCACTAGTGATTGAATGTATTGAAGGTCCGTTACTTTCCTTATTTAAATAAACTGTATAACCACCCGATGGTGGGTTGATTGCATTCCAATAACCAGACTCAACTGTTGGTCCTTTGTTGCTATCTCCAGTACCGATCCACCAGTTGCCTTTATTTAAAGCTAAACTTTCAGATCCTTCGCTATATTTTATCGTGTTACTCATAATCCGAATCTTGATTTTTGTGCGTTAAAGTTTTGGAGGACTTCGGATGCCGATAATGCTTTAGTATATGAAGACACTATTGCAAGGTTTCCACTCAAAAACCAATCGCGATTCAATAAAGTACCAATAAAATTACCATTTGCAATTGAACCTTGTTGTGTGGAAGCGTTAGTGGTGACTGAGGGTACTCCGTTGATATAAGAAATAATATTACCCGTCCTTGTGACGCTACAAGTAATGTTTTTCCAAATTCCATCTGTTATATTTCCAATATTACTTTCAACAAAACCACCTGAGGGACTTCCTCCGAGTCTAAATCTCAAAGTTCCACTATTAAAATATAACATTGCACCTCTATCGACAGTGTCTGTATATCTTCCCATAACAAACTCAATATTATTGGTATTAGTTGGTTTTTTTATCCAAACACTAAAAGTAAAATCACCAGCACCTATGGTAAAGTTACAAGATGAGTAGTCATCCACTCCATCAAACACCAAACTATCACCACTAAAAATAGTTCCATTAACTAAACTCCCATCATTACCACCACCACTCAAATCATACCAAGTGGTACCTGATGTCGGATATGATGAGGCATGACCCGCATCCAAATTCAACACCAAACCATCTGTTACAATATTCTCGTATTCTCTGTTTACACATAACTTATCGTCCTGAGTTTGATAATAAACTAAACATTCAGCAACATTTACATAATTGTTACCTGATATCTTATTTGTGAATGAAATTAAGTTCTCATCACTAGTGATTGAATGAATTGAAGGTCCGTTAGTTTCCTTATTTAGATAAACCGTATAACCACCATCAGGTGGATTAATTGCATTCCAATAACCCGATTCAACTGTTGGTCCTTTGTTACTATCACCGGTACCTATCCACCAGTTACCTTTATTTAAGGCTAAACTCTCAGAACCTTCGCTATATTTTATTGTGTTACTCATAGACCAAATCTTGATTTTTGTGCGTTATAGTTTTGGAGGACTTCTTGGGAGGAGAGGGCACGGTTGTATATAGATAGATGTGCTACTTTTCCATTTAGCGCAGTAGTGCCTGTCCTAATATCCCTTCCTATTCTATAAAGAGGACGGCTATTAGTTACATCTGCAGATATAACACTTGGTTGTGATACTAAACTTGAATTTACATAGAAATCAAAAGTTTGGTTTTCTTTATTTCGTTGAATTACCACAAACTGCCACACCCCAGCAGAGATTACATTATTAGAAGAATATATATTGTTTACTCCTGAATTCCACCATAGTCTTAAATTATTATTAGTATGTTTTTCAAAATTAATATCACCAAACCCATCATAGTTCCCAAATAAAACATCTCTAGTATTATTTTCGTTAAAATAAAACCACCCACACATAGAAACTGAATTGGAAAATATTTGAGGAAAATTATTAATTTCTACTGTATCATCAGCACCATCAAACACCATACTCCCGCCACTAAAAATAGTTCCATTAACTAAACTCCCATTATTACCATTACCGCTTAAATCATACCAGGTCACACCTGATGTCGGATATGAGGGAACATAACCAGCATCCAAATTCAACACCAAACCATCTGTTACAATATTTTCTATTTCTCTATTTACACACAACTTATCATCTTGCATTTGATAATAAACCAAACACTCCGCAACATTCACATAATTGTTACCTGATATTTTATTTGTAAAACTTATTAATTGCTCGTCATTACTTATTGAATGAATAGATGGCCCATTACTTTCCTTATTTAAATAAACCGTATAACCACCTGATGGAGGGTTAATTGCATTCCAATAACCAGACTCCGCAGTGGGTCCTTTATTGGTGTCTCCAGTCCCTATCCACCAATTTCCCTTGTTTAGTGCTAAACTCTCAGATCCTTCACTATATTTAATAGAATTTCCCATATAACATAAATATAACCTTTACCATAACCAATAAAGGTTTTTTGGCTAGTTTAATTAAATTAATTTTAATAATTTATTTGTATTTATAAATAAAGCAAACAAATGCCAAATACAATAAAATATGGAACTGAGATTGAAAATAACACACTCAAAAAGGGTGATTTTGTTATTGGTGTAAATGATGTTGATTATGGTCCGACAAATGAGACGGGTTATCATAATACGATCACACCACCATCTGGCGGATACGTTGTATATAAAAACAGAGGTGATAACCAAAGATCAATATATGTTGCCGAGAGTGATGAAGAACTGGTGTTACTGAAAGATGATTTTGGTGCAACTGGAACGACCGCAAACGATGTATTGGTGTGGGCGGCACAACAGGATGATGTGTTAATAATAAATAATCCTTTGGATAATATTGTTACTGATGGATTGGTTTTATATTTGGATGCAGGTTTTACCTGTTCCTACCCAAAAACTGATAATACTTGGTATGATTTATCAGGTAATGGTAATGATGGGACTTTAATAAATGGACCTACTTTTAGTGATGGAAGTTTGGTGTTTGATGGTAGTGATGATACTGTGACTACACCTCTTAATTTGTCTTCACTTCCAGCACTTTCAAATTTCACTATGTCATGCTGGGTTAAAATAACCTCAATACCATCAGCTAATAAAGAAGGTGTACTTTTTGGTGCAGCATATTATTCGGGTGTTGCTATATATTGGAAGGTAAATTCAAGTGGGACTCAATTTAATCTTTATGGTTTTATTCGTGGAAATGATGGATATAAGTTAACAACTGGATTTAATTTTTCATTAAATACTTTTTATTATGCTAGTATAGTAAACGACCACACTAATGGAAGATTTAAATTTTTTATTGATGGTAATCTAATTCAGGATAGGGATGGCCCTACTCAAGAATATAATAGTGGGTTAGCTTCAATTGCAGGTAATATAGGAATAAGTAAAAATCAAATAGATGGTGGGGGTAATAAAATATATTCATTTTTTAATGGTATTGTCTCAAATGCTAAAATCTACAATAGAGCCTTATCTGCAACCGAAGTCCTCCAAAACTATAACGCCCAAAAATCAAGATTCGGATTATGAGTAATACAATAAAATATAGCACACAAACAGAAAATAACACCCTCAAAAAGGGTGATTTCGTTATTGGTGTTAATGACGTTGATTACGGTCCAACAAGTGAAACCGGTTACCATAATACCATAACTCCACCATCCGGAGGGTATGTTATATATAAGAACAGAGGAGACAATCAAAGATCAGTGTATGTGGCACAAGATGATACTGAGTTGGTTACACTCAAAGATGATTTTGGTGCAACAGGTTCAACGGCAAATGATGTGTTGGTGTGGGCTGCACAACAGGATGATGTGTTAATAATAAATAATCCTTTGGATAATATTGTAACCGATGGTTTGGTTTTATATTTGGATGCAGGTTTTACCTGTTCGTATCCAAAAGGAAATACAACTTGGTATGATTTAAGTGGGAATGAGAAGAATGGTAAATTTATTAATGGACCTACATTTGATAGCGGTAATGGAGGGAGTATTGTTTTTGATGGGACTAATGATACTGTAAATTTAGGTATCGGAAATACTGTTTTCCCTTTACCTCAAATATCATATGAATTTTTCTTCAAATCTTTAGGAACTGTTCCAACAACTGGGACATCTCCTGGTTTGTTAGGACTTACATTTGGAGTTAGGTTATTTGTAAATTCCACTAATCTAAATGCTGGTTTTGATGATGGTTCTACTGTGCAGTATTTACAAACTAGTGGGACTAACAATTACAGAGATGGGAATTGGTATTATGTTGCAGTTACTCATGATGGAACTAATTTTAAGATTTATGTTAACGGAACTTTAAGTAATTCTCGAACATCAACATGGACAGGAACTAGTAGATGGCCAACTAATAGTTTTAATTTAGGTAGAGATAATAATAATGTTAATTACTATTTTTATGGACATATTGGAACTTTTAGACTGTATAACCGAGTACTCTCCGCATCCGAAGTCCTCCAAAACTACAACGCACAAAAATCAAGATTCGGATTATGAGTAATACAATAAAATATAGCACACAAACAGAAAATAATACCTTAAAAAAGGGTAATTTCGTTATTGGTGTTAATGATGTTGATTACGGCCCAACAAGTGAAACCGGATATTACAACACAATTACACCACCAGAAGGTGGGTATGTAGTTTACAAAAACAGAGGTGATAATGAAAGATCAATATATGTTGCCGAGAGTGATGAAGAACTGGTATTACTGAAAGATGATTTCGGAGCAACTGGAACAACCGCAAACGATGTATTGGTGTGGGCAGCACAACAGGATGATGTGTTAATATTAAATAATCCTTTGAATAATATTGTAACCGATGGTTTGATTTTATATTTGGATGCAGATTCAATATGTTCTTATCCAAAAGATAATACGACTTGGTATGATTTAAGTGGGAATGAGAAGAATGGAAGTTTAGTTAATGGTACGACATGGAATTTAAATGGTTATATGACAACTGATGGCATAAATGATAGAATAGATGTAGTAAGACCTTGGACTCCAAACTTAGCAACAGATTATTACACGATTGAGGTGTGGTTCAGTCCAAACGCATTACCCTCCGCCCAATTCAGCACAAACAGTCCAGTTTTTGGTGCTAGAACTGGGAGTGACTATATGATATTGCTTTATCCCGCCGTGAATGGAGAAAGTAAAATGGGGGTAAGCTATGATGACTCCAGATATGCATCAGCACATCAGAGTACAGCTACAATTTCCTCCAATGAATGGGTTCAATTCGTACATGTTGGCATACCGTACGTCGAAAATGGATACAACAGAGGAAAGCTTAAATATTATGTGAATGGGGCTTTAGATAGGGACACTTTTACTTCTTCGGATTCAAATGGATATGGAATACCAAATCCATTTTACGTAGGACACGATACTAGATGGCAAGCTTTTTCTAATTTGGATATGGCAATTATACGAATATATGATAGAGAATTAACACAAGAAGAAATAACACAAAACTATAACGCACAAAAATCAAGATTCGGATTATGAGTAACACAATAAAATATGGAACTGAGATTGAAAATAACACACTCAAAAAGGGTAATTTTGTTATTGGCATTAATGATGTAGATTATGGTCCAACAAGTGAAACCGGTTACCATAATACCATAACTCCACCAGAAGGAGGTTATGTTGTCTATAAAAACAGAGGTGATAACCAAAGATCAATATATGTTGCCGAAAGTGATGAAGAATTGGTATTACTGAAAGATGATTTCGGTGCAACTGGAACGACCGCAAACGATATATTGGTGTGGGCAGCACAACAAAATGACATAATAATATTAAATAATCCTTTGAATAATATTGTAACTGATGAATTGGTTTTATATTTGGATGCAGATTTTACTTGCTCATATCCAAAAGCTAATACAACTTGGTATGATCTAAGTGGGAATGAGCATAATGGTACTTTAGGAAGTTCTGTTTCTTTTGAACCTGATGGTGGTTGGATGGTATTTGATGGAGGTCAAAACACAAACTATAATGTTGCAGTACCTATTAATAGAGTTTATTTAGGAGATACTATGAGTGTCTCAGCTACATTTAAATATAATGGTGCTGCAGGAGATGGTTATCGTCCTATTATTGGGGGGAACGATCCTGGTGCTGGTACTGAAGTGTTTTTTGGTAAAAACTCAGGAAATACTAATTTTGGGGTACAAGACGGAAATTATAGAGGTTCTTTTGTATCCAACTACAATGTGTTTGACGGGAATTGGCATCATATGACTTATACATATGATAATGGGGCCGGTAAAATTTACCTAGATGGGGAATTAAGAAGTTCAAATACTTTTACAAAAGCTAATGATGCTGAACAATTTTATATTGGGGCCGAAGTACAAGAAGGATATTGGTGGGATGGGCTTATTTCTGAAGTAAAGTATTATAAAAAAACCCTCTCATCAACAGATGTTGCTCAAAATTATTACAAAGGCAATATTGTAACACGCGATCTTCAACAACACTATGACTTTGGTAACATAATATGTAAAGCAGATAGTGGATCTACTATTAGAAATTTAGCAAATACTACTCAAACTGCTCCTATGACTAATACTGGCGATGATATTAGTTATTCAAAATCAGGAGGTTACTTAGAATGGGCCGGCAATAATGCTGCATATGTAGATATTCCTGATACAGGACAAATGGGTAATTTTAGTTTATCTGCTTGGATTTATAATAAATCTGGAGGTGATAGTAGACATTCTTTATTAAGAAATTTCTGGGAAATTGTAGGTACTAGTTTACAATTTTGGTCTTATGATTTTGATAATGATTATTGGAGAAGTACTGCCTCAAATATTGTTCCTTATGATACTTGGACTCACATTACCACTACATGGAACGGTTCAGTAATTAGACACTACGCTAACGGTAGTTTAGTTTGGACTGACAGTAATGTCTCAAGTGGTACCTCTCAAAACTTATATTGGATGGGTGGTTATTCAGGTAGAAAATTTAAAGGTAGAGTAGCTACATTATCAATTTATACAGATGACCTTTCAGCTGAAGAAGTCCTTCAAAACTATAACGCCCAAAAATCAAGATTCGGATTATGAGCAACACAATAAAATATAGCACACAAACAGAAAATAATACCTTGAAAAAAGGTGACTTCGTTATTGGTGTAAATAATGTTGATTATGGTCCGACAAATGAGACGGGTTATCATAATACGATCACACCACCATCTGGTGGATATGTTGTCTATAAAAATAGAGGAGATAACCAAAGATCAATATATGTTGCCGAGAGTGATGAAGAATTGGTATTACTAAAAGATGATTTCGGAGCAACTGGAACAACCGCAAACGATGTATTAGTATGGGCGGCACAACAGGATGATGTAATAATATTAAACAACTCTTTGGATAATATTGTTACTGATGGATTGGTTTTATATTTAGATGCTGGTTTTACTTGCTCATATCCAAAATCAAATACAACTTGGTACGATATAAGCGGAAATAATTACAATGGAACTTTAACCAACGGACCTACATTTAGTGATGGTAGTTTGGTGTTAGATGGAACCAATGATTATATACAAATACCACATAATTCTTTTCTCTCTTCCAATGTATTTGGAGACACAAACTATTTTACATTAAGCTGTTGGACAAAGTTTACATCATTTCAAAATTGGACTTGTATGATAAATAAAGCAACTGGAGGTTATTATTCGCATACAACCTCAGGATTATGGTGTGATGTCAATGGACGAGTCAGTTCAGTAATAGGTACTAATCAATCTGGAAATCCTTCCGGTGGAGTTATTAGTGTTGGATATAATGTACAACTGAATACGTGGTATAATGTGGTTGGTATTGCTGACGGGACTCATCTTAGATTATACATTAATGGTGATTTAAAAGGTTCAACCTCTTTATCTAACCTAACATTAACTAGAACTGAAAACACCGCACCGATAACGATTGGAAGAAGATGCGTAGGTTGTAACCCAAGCCATAATGGTGATATATCATGTGTTAGTATATATGATACTGCATTATCTGTAACAGAAGTCCTTCAAAACTACAACGCCCAAAAATCAAGATTCGGATTATAATTAACACAACAAAATAATAACCATAACCGAATTATTTTTATATTTGTGGTATATTTATAATAAAAACAAATTATGAAGTTTAATCATATCATAAAACAAGTTATTATGGAACAAGGTCGTTATGAGATCTTGAAAAAAGCATATACTGAGCCGAAAAAAAAGGGAGACACTGTTAAACCTCCTAGAATACCATTAGAAAAATTCAAAGAATTAGTAAAGGCGGACCCTACCACCCGATCAGAAGGTGATAAAATAAAAAAAGCCGGAAAGTATGTTCAGTGGATTATCAAACAATTTTTGAATATTGAACCTTCAATTGAAGCAGAATATGGTACAGATGAGTTTTATAAAGAAAAAAGTGAAAGAATTAGATTGTTTTTTGAAGACCTTTATAAAGTTACTGAAGACTTAACAAAATTTGATCGTTTTAAAAATCGTTTGGATGATAAATTAAAGGACATTAATAAATTGAATATTGATACTTTATACCAAGCAGTAAAAGACTTCAGTCTTGAAAAAGCAAAAACCACCAAATCAGAGAGAAAGAAAATGGATGTTCATCCTGGTTCCAAACTTGTTTATGATGGTGATAAATGGCAAGTATTTGAAATATCAGATAAAGGTGAATTGGGAAAAGAAGCCGCATGTTATTACGGTGGTAACAATAAAGAAACTCGTTGGTGTACATCAGGACCTAATTTAAGTTTTTTTAATACTTACATCAAAGATGGACCTCTTTATGTCTTGATTGATAAAACAGATGAGAATTTAGGTGACATTAGCGGATTACCAAAACACAGATATCAGTTCCATTTTCCAAGTGCTCAGTTTATGGATATCAATGACCATAGCATTAATCTAGTTAAATTTTTAAATGAACAACCTGAAGGTTTAAAAGATTTCTTTGAACCTCTTTTTGCCAAAGGATTAGTAGTTAATGGTGACACAATTAGTATTAACCCAAACAATCCTTTATTTGAACGTTATTTACAAATTTATGGTATTTCCAGATTATTTGATAAATTACCTAAAGATGTAACTTTTATGGAAATCCTTTTACGTGAAAATAACCCAAATAATAAAGATTTAAATTTATCAAAAATTTCTCAGTTTAAAGATTTAATATCTTTGCACTTAGAAGGGTTTTTAACAGAATTACCTGAAAATATATCTGAAATTAAAGACTTATCATATTTATCTTTACCAAACAATCCAAAATTAAAAAGATTGCCGGCATCACTGGCCAAATTAAAAAATCTTGTTTTAATTAATATTAAAGGTACGAATGCTGAAATACCTGAAGAATTACAAAAAGCTATTGAGGAAAGAGATATTACGTTTCTTGATTAAACACAAACAAAGTCTTGAACTTCCGTTCTATATCCAGCATCATAATATATCTGATTCATTAAATCAGATAAATCGGCACAATTGAGAATAACGTTGTTTTCTTGGTCATAAACTTCTTGACCCAACATTATAATGCTTAAGTTTGGATAAGTTTCATAATTTAATTCTTTTTCAAACTCAATGAAATTATCTTCCAATTCAACGCGACGTATGTTATACTTATCTTCCAATTCTCTGGATAATCTTTGGTTTAAATCTTCAAGCATTTTATCCGTCTGATCCTCATTCACATAATTGAACTCCACATCATTCAAATATTCCCTTAAACCAATATAAGATAACCCATTTAATACGTGTTCTGAACTTTTGGAGATATAATCTTCATATTCGGGATCAAAACTTGGCAAATCTTCATTAATACGATCCAAATCTACATCAATTACTACACTAAATAAATCAACTTCGTTCAAATATGCAACCTTAAATGGTATATTTCTTGGACCAAATACCAATTTGTCCAAAATAATACTCATTCTATACTTAATTGTATCTGGATCTAGTTTCATAACTATAAATACCGTCATAAACAAAAAATCCCACATAAAGTGGGATTTTGTTGTGTTATATTTGGTTTTATTTAACTTGAAATCTTAGAAAGTGCACCACGAGTTTCAGGACCCACAATACCATCAACTTTTAAATTGTTTTTCGCTTGAAAATAAGCAACCGCAGCAACTGTTTTAGGATCATAGGTATTATCACTAACATTAATACCTAAATCTTGTATAACATTAGGTAATGCTTTATTTATTTTTTGCTTAACACTCAATACTTCATCATCTTTAACACCTTTTTTAAGTAATTTTTGACCACCTTTTTGCTGACCAGTTTGTTGTTGTTGAGTATTCTGATTTGTTTGTTGTTGATTATCTTGTTGTTGATTATCTTGTGGTTGGTCATCTTGTCCTGGTAATTTAGCAAATTCTTCATTTAATCCCGAATTTGATTGACCACCAGTTGAACTACCCTCACATTTTGCATATACTTCCGTTTTTGTATAAGTTTTACCATCCCACATAAACACCAATCCATCATCATATCTAACCGCATAAGATTTTCCATTATTTTTAAATTTCATAAACTTCTTACCATTGGATACAATAAAAGATGGGTTCTCGTATTCAGGAGTATTAGAGCATGGAAATTTTTTATAAAATTCATCTTTAATTTCTTGTTGTTCAGACGATTGTTTGGATTGTTCAGCAAGTCTTTTACAAAATCCATTTAATTCAGCATTAATTGCATCCATTAATTGTTTTTTAACATCTTGAAACTGAGGCTCACCACCTTCTTCTGATTGATTAATTTTTGCATACAATTCTGTTTTTTTATAATCAGACGGTACAAAGGCTCCCCATGTAAAAAATTTAGCCCTTGTTCCTTCAAAATATTTTGAAACCTTACTGTATGCACACTCACTTTCAGATGCTTTTTTACCAAAAACTTCGTTTTTTAATATTTCAAAAACTTGTTCCAAATGTTTTGTTCTAACATCACCAACAAGTAGATTGGTTAATCTTTTAGCAATTTCTGCCATTTGATTAGAACTAAGAATATCACTCTCTTGTTCATTCAAATATTGTCTTGATGTGGCAGATTGATGCATGTTCAATATTCTACCTTTTTCTGATTCATTTATCTTAAATAATCTATTCATAACCAATGTTTTATTATAAATATACAAAAAAAGAAAAAAAATAGTCCAAAAACCCAATAGTTTCATATATTAGCAATATGAGATTCAACACAAAGAAAGCAAAAAGATATTACGTATTAAATCAATACGGGGAGATCTATTCGGGAATGAAATATGGGAAGTTTCAATATCATTATGATTGGAATCACGGAAAGCCCATCACCAAGCAAGGATCAACTTACCTCAAACTTGAAAACCCCAAAATTGAATTGGTACCAGAGAATGAATTGTGATCAACGATGTATTACGCTGCCCAATCTGATATATTTTGAGACATTTGGATATTTGTCTCTCAATATTTTGGACATCACGATGGACAAGGTATTTTGATTAATTTTTCGGTTAACCTCATCTGGCAATTCTTTGATCACAAAATCAAGTTCAGGCATATTGGCGAACACTTGAAATCTATAAAAAGCAAGAGGTTTTAAAGTTTTGCGATCAATTTCATATTTGGATTCCATATAATTATAAAACTCATCATTAAGCTTTTCAATGGATTTTTTGGTTTTCTCATCATTAATCCAATTGAGTTCCAAATAACCATACTTATGGGAAAGATTCACATATTTTAATACACTATGGATTCTTCTATCCAGATTTTTAACAAAATCATTATATTCCATATCAAAATCAGGGGAAACGGGAGCATAACGATCCATATCCAGAAACACCTCAAAATCATATTCTCCAACACCAGCTTCAGGCTTTTCTCTCTCATAATATCTGGGATCAACATAAAATTTGGAATCATATTTTTTGAAAATAAGTGTTTTCAACAACTTATTAATCATTTTAACATCTTTTTGATCATCAATCATAATTCGTTTTTCAAATAAATATCATCAGAATTTGATTTCCAATGTAATACCGAATCCTGTTTTATAGATCTTATATTCAGAGCAGCAATTGGTCATCTTGCAGATATCATCAAAATTAAAAACTTCAAAATCCTGATCCCCGTCCCAACTCATAATCGCATTATACATATAGTCAATGCTCAATTTGTTCAATGTTCCGTCCAAGAACTTCTTTTGTCCCAAAGGACCAAACTTTTCATAAGGAATATGCATTATCATAATCAAAATATTTTATGAATCAAATATACAAAAACGTTTTCGTTTTTTCAAAAAATTTTCCAGAAATTTTATTTTGATATTTGGACCTTTTTTCAAATGGGGGGTCTTGTTTAGGGAACAACTTTCAGATGGGTATGTAGTTTGCGCCCCCTAATCTTCGGATTGCGTCCAAAAGATTTTGAGTGGTCATTCCAGACCACCTTCATCTTTGCACCAAGAAGGGTTCGTTTTTGCCGAGAGAGGGGATCACCAAATTCATAAACTGATATAGATTGAGATATGTTTTGATACATATAGAAATCGTAGTTGGTAAACCGAGAGGAACCATAGTCTTGACCCGTCTGTTGTTCAAGGAAAACCTTAAGGTGCTTCCTAAAATACGGCTCAGACATATCCTTGAAATATTGCTTATGAAGGGAAGGGGAAATGCGAAGAGAATATCTATTGATTTGCAAATAAACCTCACATTGAGATCCACCCCGTTTGATCAACACCAATTCATCATCACCGATGTTTGTAAGTGATGAGCGTTTCTTAATCTGTTCATACTTAACAAGACGAAAACTACTTTTCAACCGAGATAATAAAATGTCTGATTTCTTTTTCATAAGACAAATATATAAAACATATTTATCAATTCCAAAAAAAAGTGGTATATGTAAAAAACACACATACCACTCATAAAATTTTGTTTTGATATTAATCTAGATTATATAATATCTTGTAATATTTCCTAATATGATTTGGGAGTTTACCATACTTCTTTTCTAATTTACTAAATAATGATTTCCTCTCCTCTGAACTATTATATTTATTCAAATTTTTGAAGAATAATTTTGTTCTTATATCTATATTTTCATCTTCACCATTTTCCACATCCCAAGACCTTATCAAACTTTTATATGATAATGATAATTCCAGAGGTAGAGCATCAGATTCCTCCATAATTCTTTTAACGATGTTTGTTAAATCATCTTCCGTAAGTCTTATAACTTTTTTCATAATGCAATTTTACAATAAATAGCCCAATTTACCCAAAATTTTCCAGAAATTTTGTTTTGACATTTGGACCCTTTTTCAAATAGGGGGTTGTATTAAAAAAATATTTTTCATACATTTAACACAAATAATGATGTTGTGGGAAAAAAGAAAAAACGTAGAAATGGTAACAAACCCTCAAGTAAAACAAGATTAAGACAAAGAAACAAATACATAAAACATTTGGGGGAAGAATATGATAAGGAGGAATACTCTCTATTTTATCTAAGAACTGTATTTGAAGTTAAAAGAAACACAGTAAGAAGACAAATAAGAGCATGGTTAAAAAAACATGGAGTAATAACTCCAACACCATTTCCTAATATATCATGGTTTTATTCTAAATTTATTGAACTAAATAATTTAGAATGCCCACAAGATACTAATCAGGAAACATTTCTATACCATTTATATCAAAATGTAGATTTTGAGTTATTAGGAACCAAAAGAGTTAGACCTGAAATTACCCCATCAGAATGGAATAAACTCAAAAAGTTAATCTTTGAAAAATATGGTAAGGTATGTTTAAAGTGTGGTTCCACAGAACATATATCGTTGGATCATATCAAACCGTATTCCATTTATCCCGAACTGGCCGTTGACCTTGATAATTTACAACCATTATGTAGAAGTTGTAATAGTTCAAAAGGAAATCGAAAAATTGTAGATTACCGAAAATTCTAAATTTCTTCCAGAAATTTTGTTTTGACATTTGAACCCTTTTTAAAAATAGGGGGGTCCACTTTTAGAAAACACCTAAAGATATACAAGGGGGGTATTTAAACAACATAGTTACTTATTTCACCACCTTTTATTTTTATTGAATCAATAACTTGTTGGTATTTTTCTTCACTCCATTTATTTTGTCCTTCTTGGACATACGGAATACAATCAGGAAATGGTCTTCTGATTGATTCTTCTCTCCATGGATTCAATTCTAATTCTTCAGGTGTTAAATTCATTAATGTAATAACACTACAATCACCCTCCCAATTTGGTTTTGCAATTCCTCCTTGTCCATCACCTCTTTGATTCTTGATATTTGTTCTTGTAAGTTCATTAACTATAAAATTCTACGTTTAATTTTACTTCACTCCATAATGGATTATCCATATCTAAATTATTCTGTAACAAATATAATGCTGATATCCTGTGTGCTCCGTCTTGTAGTTTTCCATTAACAATAATAATCGGTGGTAAATTATATATGGAATCAGGATTTTGTTTTAAATACTTTGCATATTCCATAACCTTTTCTGTTACACCCCAACTATAATCATCGTTTTGCACATCTTGTAACACCTCTTTGTAATATGGAACATAATCTAACATATCAATCAATTCGTTTACCGTTAGTTCTTCTGTTCGTGATTCCATACCTTGTCTTTCTTCATCAGATAGTGGGGAACCACTTGATTCACCTGGCTGTGGGATGTTTTCATTAATAACCCCCATCATTGATTTCATTCTTGATATTTGTTCTTGTAAGTTCATTAACAATAAATATAACGACATTTGATAATAAGAATAGTTTTATCTATCCTTGTGATATGGAAAACATTGTACAACGAGATGGATATACTTTATTAATCGGAGACAACCCATTTACCCAAATTTTTTCCAGAAATTTTGTTTTTACTTTTGGACCCTTTCCCAATTAAGGGGGTCCACCTCAGACAAACACCCACAACCCCAATACATAGAAATTTTTCCCAAAATTTTTTTTACCACATTTAACCCTTACAATATATCTCCAGTTCATTCGGGGGATTAACCCCCCAAAAACAACCAAAACCCCCTAGGGAGAGGGGGGATACGGGAGGGTATACAGGGGGGAGGGACCCCCATAGGAGGTATAGGAGGGGGTTATAACTACAGGGAGGGGATCGTGTCTTGTGGATCCTTATATGAAGTGATGTAATAGGGGGGACATATAAAAGGGATTGGGGAAAAAGTTATTAACGTGACGAGATGTCAGGTTAATAAATAATGGGGGAAATGTTTGGTGGTTACAGATGTTATGTGTATCTTTGTGTTGATGCTCTGGTGTTTGGGGGTTATGGATATACGGTTCCCACCCTCAGACCGCCCAACAAAGGTACGGATAATTTTATTAAGAAACAATATAAATTGGGGATTTCACCGGTGAAATAAAAGATTTTTTTATTTGACCCCCACCATATAATTCATTATACTTATGTTATATATAACATTCATTATTATGGGGGAACTATTATTTTTCATTCTTGGGTTCATAATCATCAGATCCCTTGGCATTGGCATAAAAGGATTTGGTAATATCATTATGGGGGCATTTAATGTGGTCACCCATATCTTAGGTTGGATCATTGCTGTTGGGATCGTTATCTTCTTGATTAGTCTTCTCTGATATATATTTCATATGTTCCTCTGTGGCCCATTCCATTAAGAACCTTCTGATCACCGACACCTCATCCTCCTCCATTGAGAAAAACGTCCTTATAAATTTAAACATCTCCCCCATCTCTGCATCCACCATCACATAACGATCCGTGGTTATGGGTTTCTTACTCCACCCCACCTTCGCTTTACTAAACACCACCCGACAATCTAATCCCCTATTCCTAAACCATACCTCACCCTCATCGGGGATCTCCACAATCCAAGTCCTCCTTATTAAATCCTTTACCTTATCTATATTTTCCATATTACAATTGTAACTCACCCCTTCACATCCGTAAATAGTTAATGTCTTTTTGTCACCCCTGTCATAATTGGGGGTTCTCGTACCTATAAAAATTGTTAATAACTTTTTATAAAATGTGATCTATCAGTATGTCAGGGGGAAATTGTTGATAACTTTATGTCATTTTATTTGGATTTGTCAGAATGTCAGTGAGGGGTTTGCATGGGGGATAATCCTTTTCCCACTTTTTACCACCCCCACTGTTGGTAAGTTAAAAACTTAAAACAAAGGTTTTTCTGTGATTTCACCGATGAAATAAGGGATTTTTTTATTTTAACCTTTGTTTAGGAGTCATTAAAAAGGGGTATATTATTTCCAGCAAATTATTATCTGTTATTAAGAAATTCGGGGGAGACGTAGTCTTATGGATTTAAATAAATTAACCCCAACGTATTGTGAGGTGTATTTTTTTATATGACCCCTTAAATTTGACCTCATCAGTATAAGGTCTTTATGTGACTTCTTATGGTGGGAGAAAGTGGTAGAAGTAATGTGAATTATAACCGAAGGTTATTGTATATTTACTCTGAGTATATTCTCCTTCAGTGGATATTGTATGGATGATATTGTTTTTAACCCCGTAGGGGTTTGTTTAATATCATTGTGGGTATATCCCCTTATATACCATAAGATAAGTCCTTAGGTGACCTTCTTATGGGGGGATTTGGGGTAAAGTTATTTTCAGACCCCGTAAGTGAGTGACCCGTTAGGGGAACGAACGTCACCTTTAGGTGTTAAGGGGGATGGAAATAACTTTACACCTATATTCCCGCTTGGATATCTTTTAGTATTTGTACTTTTACTTTATTAAGGTATTTGGTTCTTTTTTCGTAACTTACAAATGGTACGGACCAGAACTGAGTTGTTTTTGTTTTGAACCATCCGAACACGAATGAATACACCCCCATAACTAATCTTAGTTTTACGGAGTTGAGGTATAATATTTTTACGGGTAATGCTGGTGCTCCGTGAGTTAGATAGGTTCTTACTTTTTTATCTGACAATAATGGTTTAGGGTAACCATATAGTTTTGTTAAGGGTTTGAATTTATATGCAAATCCTGGTGTGAATACTTCGTCAAAAAACGTTTCCATCTTTGGTGTGCAACGGAACCACCATACAGGTGATATAAAATATATATGATCCGACCACGTGATCATATCTTTATATGTTTGGATTAACTCCTTTTCATCTCTTACTAACTTGTCCCCATATAAATCTATGATCTTCAGGTCCATGTTGTAATAATCTAATTCTCTTCGGATCGTCTTGAATATTCCGTTATAACAAAACGACTCCTGATTCGGGTGGGATATTACTATTAATGCTTTCATAAATTCATTATAGTTGTTTAATGTATCTTAATCAATACTTAAACAAATCTTTCTGGTGGTGGCTGGTTTAAAATCCCCCGACCCCCTTTTTTCTTTTGTTATCTTTTTTTCTTATCTTTGTTTAAAATACCCAAATTGAATATGACGCCGACAGAACAAACAAAAGAAAAAATATTGACCATCCCATCGTTAAAGTTTTTTGATGATGACTGGAATCTATTACAGAAATTCCTTAAATCAAAAGGAAATCCGAAATGGAAAATGTCGGGTGACTTGGTTTTGCATGAGACACCAATTGAAACTCTTGGAAATCTGCAATCAGTTGATGGGTATTTGTTCTTATCAGAAGCACCAATTGAATCTCTTGGAAGTCTAACATCAGTTGGAAGTAATTTGATTTTATCTTATACACCAATTGAAACTCTTGGAAACCTAACTTATGTTGGAGGTTATTTGGATTTAGGTTGGACACCAATCAAATCTCTTGGAAATCTTGAATATGTTGGAGGTGATTTGTATATAGAAGGCTCTTTATTATCCAAAACCATCTCCGAAGGTGATATAAAATCAAAGATTACTGTTGAAAGTGGTATTTATATGTAATGAAAAACCTGATCAAACAAATATTAAAAGAATACGCCGAAGAACAAGAAAAAGTTCTTGTGATTCCATCGTTAAAAATCTTTAATAACGATTGGAATGCATTACAACAATTCCTTAAATTAAAAGGAAATCCGAAATGGAAAATACTTGATCATTTGAATTTGGGAAATACACAAATTCAATCTCTCGGAAACCTAACATCTGTTGGGGGTTATTTGAATTTATATAACACACCAATTGAATCTCTTGGAAACTTAACATCAGTTGGAAGTAATTTGATTTTATCTAATACACCAATTAAATCTCTTGGAAACTTGGAGTCAGTTAGTGGTAATATGAATTTATCTAACTCATCAATTCAATCTCTCGGAAACTTAACATCAGTTGAAGGTGATTTGATTTTGGAAGACTCATCAATTAAATCTCTTGGAAATCTACAATCAGTTGGGGGTAGTTTGGATTTGACATATACACTCATTGAATCTCTTGGAAATCTAACTTATGTTGGAGGTTATTTGTATTTATATGGTAGTAAAATTCAATCACTTGGGAATTTAACATCAGTTGGGGGTAGTTTGGATTTGTATAATACACCAATCGAATATCTTGGAAACTTGGAGTCAGTTGGTGGTGATTTGAATTTGAGATATACTCCAATTCAATCTCTCGGAAACCTAACATCTGTTGGTGGTGATTTGTATTTGGCAAATAGTAAAATCAAATCTCTTGGAAAATTAACATCGGTTGGAGGTTATTTGAATTTATATGGTAGTAAAATTCAATCACTTGGAAATTTAACATCGGTTGGTGATGACTTATATTTAACTAATACTACAATTAAAACTCTTGGAAACCTACATTCAGTTGGGAGTTATTTGTATTTGGAAAACACACCAATTGAATCTCTTGGAAATCTAAAATATGTCGGTAGCAATTTGATTTTATCTAATACACCAATATCGAAAAAATATACAGAAGAAGAAGTTAGAGAAATGGTTAATGTTGAAGGTAATATTTATATGTAATGAAAAACTTGATCAAACAAATATTAAAAGAATACGCCGAGGAACAAGAAAAAGTTCTTACCATTCCATCATTAAAAATCTTTAATAACGATTGGAACACATTACAAAAATTCCTTAAATCAAGAGGAAATCCAAAATGGAAAATATTAGGTGATTTGGATTTGACAAGTTTTTCAATTGAATCACTAGGGAATTTAACATCAGTTGGAGGTGATTTGTATTTGGCAAATATTGCAATCAAATCTCTTGGAAATCTAACATCAGTTGGGGATAGTTTGGATTTGTATAATACACCAATCGAATATCTTGGAAACTTGGAGTCAGTTGGTGGTGATTTGAGTTTATATTATTCAAAAATTAAATCTCTCGGAAACTTAACATCTGTTGGGGGTTATTTGAATTTGAGAAATACACCAATCGAATCTCTTGGAAAATTAACATCTGTTGGGGATAGTTTGAATTTGGGAAATACACAAATTCAATCTCTCGGAAACCTAACATCTGTTGGAGGTAGTTTGAATTTAAATAACACACCAATTGAATCTCTTGGAAACCTAACATCTGTTGGGGGTTATTTGTATTTGAGAAATACACCAATATCGAAAAAATATACAGAAGAAGAAGTTAGAGAAATGGTTAATGTTGAAGATAATATTTATATGTAATGAAAAACCTGATCAAACAAATATTAAAAGAATACGCCGAAGAACAAGAAAAAATTCTGACCTTTCCATCGTTAAAAATTTTTAATAACGATTGGAACGCATTACAACAATTCCTTAAATCAAGAGGAAATCCGAAATGGAAAATATTAGGTGATTTGGATTTGACAAGTTTTTCAATTGAATCACTAGGGAATTTAACATCAGTTGAAGGTAATTTGTATTTAGAAGAAACACCAATTAAATCTCTTGGAAACTTGGAGTCAGTTGGTGGTGATTTGAATTTGGCAAATAGCGCAATCAAATCTCTTGGAAATCTAAAATTAGTTGAAGGTGATTTGGATTTGAGATATACTCCCATTGAATATCTTGGAAATTTAACATCAGTTATGGGCGATTTGAGTTTGGAATTTACACCAATTAAATCTCTTGGAAATCTAACATCAGTTGGTGGTTATTTGGATTTATATAATACAAAAATTAAATTTCTCGGAAACTTAACATCAGTTGGGGGTAGTTTGGGTTTGTCCAAAACATCACTTGTTGAATCACTTGAAAACTTAACATCAGTCGGAGTTACTTTAGATTTGGGTCACACACCAATTAAATCTCTTGGAAATCTAAAATATGTCGGTAGCGATTTGTTTTTGATAAACACACCATTATCTCAAAAATATACAGAAGAAGAAATAAGACAAATGGTCTCAGTTGAAGGTAATATTCGTATGTAATGAAAAACCTGATCAAACAAATATTAAAAGAATACGCCGAGGAACAAGAAAAAGTTCTTGTGATTCCATCGTTTAAGTTATTTAATAACAACTGGAATACATTAATACGCTTCCTTAAATCAAAAGGAAATCCGAAATGGAAAATACTTGATCATTTGAATTTATATGATTCAAAAATTAAATCTCTCGGAAACTTAACATCAGTTGAAGGTGCTTTGAATTTGAGAGATACTCCAATCGAATCTATTGGAAATTTAACATCGGTTGGTGGTACTATGAATTTATATAACACACCAATTCAATCTCTCGGAAACCTACATTCAGTTGGTGGTGATTTGAATTTATATGATTCAAAAATTAAATCTCTCGGAAACTTAACATCAGTTGAAGGTGATTTGTTTTTACAAAATACACCAATTAAATCTCTTGGAAACTTGGAGTTAGTTGGTGGTGATTTGTATTTGGCAAATAGTGCAATCAAATCTCTTGGAAATCTAAAATTAGTTGAAGGTGATTTGTATTTATATAACACACCAATTGAATCTCTTGGAAAATTAACATCTGTTGGGGGTTATTTGGATTTAAGAAATACACCAATTCAATCTCTCGGAAACCTACATTCAGTTGGGGGTTATTTGTATTTGGAAAACACACCAATTCAATCTCTCGGAAATTTAACATCCGTTGGAGGTAGTTTGATTTTATCTTATACACCAATTGAAACTCTTGGAAATTTAATATCAGTTGGAGGTAGTTTGGTTTTACTACATACTCAAATTGAATCTCTTGGAAATCTTGAATATGTTGGAGGTGATTTGCATATAGAAGGCTCTTTATTATCCAAAACCATCTCCGAAGGTGATATAAGATCAAAGATTACTGTTGGAGGTGATATTTATATGTAATGAAAAATTTGATCAAACAAATATTAAAAGAATACGCCGAGGAACAAGAAAAAGTTCTTACCATTCCATCATTAAAAATCTTTAATTACGATTGGAACACATTACAAAAATTCCTTAAATCAAAAGGAAATCCGAAATGGAAAATACTTGGTAATTTGAATTTGACAGATTATTCAGTTGAATCACTAAAGAATCTAACATCTGTTGGTGGTAATTTGAATTTGGAAAACTCACCAATTAAGTCTCTTGGAAATCTAAAATCTATTGAAGGTTATTTGAATTTAAATAACACATCCATTATATCTCTTGGAAACTTGGAATCAGTTAGTGGTAATATGAATTTATCTAATACACCAATTAAATCTCTCGGAAATCTAACATCAGTTGGAGGTTATTTGAATTTAGAAAGATCTGCAGCCGAATCTTTTGGAAATCTACAATCAGTCGGTGATTATTTAAATTTGTATGGGACACCATTATCTCAAAAATATTCCAGAGAAGAAATAAGACAAATGGTTAATGTGTCTGAAAGAATTTATAAGTAGTGAAAGACTCAATCAAACAAATGATCCGTGTTAGAAGTCAACAATAAGATTTAAATTATAATATTTCCAAATATCATAATCTTTTCAATCCAAAAGAATACGCAAATTCATCCATAAACTCATCTAACTCATCGTCAGATAATTTTGGAAAAACTTTTTCTCTTAAATTATCTATATACTTACGAGCAATATCATATCCCCTACCCTCTTTAATTAATTTTTCTTCGGACTCAGTGATACTCATTAAGTTTTTGATTTTTGAAGTTTCTTCATTCAAATTCATATCTACGTTTTAAATATAAATATAATTAAAACACATAATACCTCATCGTTGACTTAAAATTGTTTCAATAATTGAAATTGATTCTCTGTCCTTCTTTGTTTTGATCTTTTTAGACTTCAAATATTTTAAAGTCTCATCTAAGTCATCAGGTCTGCGAGAAACATTTGTGTTTTTTGAAACTGATCCACTCACATTAGAATTACTTTGAGATTCACTACCATATAACCCCTTATAAACTCTTAACGTTTTTTCTGAGTTACGGATGAACATATACAGGAAAATAAAGGTAAAATACTTTTTCATAACTTAAACTTTTTACGAAGATACGAAAAAATACTAATTCAGACAAAAATTAAATGTTTAAATCATCCAACTCTTTCAGAATTTCACGAACATCAATTCTATGTCCTCCGTGAGGAATAATAAAAATCCTAGTACCCTTTTTATCCAAAAACTTTACACTTTCCTTTAATTTCTCCAGTTCAGTCATATCTTTACTTTTTTATTATTTATAAGTATCATATTTAAAGAAAAGCAATGTTATGAAAAATATTTTACTTATCCTAATTCTGTTGTTGCCATTTTTAACATTTGGTCAGTCTGAAGAATATTTTGAGAAATCACAAAAGAGATCCGAAAAATTCTTTAGAAACAACTCTCCGATCATATACAACCCCTACTTAGTTAATCCATACAACACACCCTTTTACAGACCTTATATTTATTCTCCGTGGAGTTACTATCCACGAACAACACGTGTTAATAGAAATGATGATATAAAATATCTCTTATTACACGTAGGATTTTCAAATACCTTTTCAAACAACACCCCTTATTCTTATGGTGTATATGTTAGTTTTAAGGGTGAAAGAATGGTAACTTTGTTTGATATTGAGTTTTCCAATCAAAATAATTATCAACACTATGACAATATATCTCTTGGAAATGTTCAATATTGGAATGATGACTTTATTGGTGAACTTAACACTATTTTTGACTTTGGGATCGGTGTTGGTCCAAAAGTAACCAGTAGTTTATATCCTTTTGTTATGGCGTCAGTTATTGGAAGTAATCAATATCTGATCTTTTTTGATGAAACATATGTATTATCTAATACTGGTGAGTATACTATTAATGGTGATCAAAACATTCAATTTAATTTTGGTCCCGGTATTTTATTCAATTATAATTTTTTTGAACTGAAAACTAATTTTGAAATTTTGTCACCACGCAGATTTAATTTTGGTGTGGGAATAAAACTCTTTTAAATTATATTTATCTGAAAATGGCACATCCCGTTTTGCATTCAAAATCATCAGCCAAAAAGTTTGGTGGTAAATATGAAGATTATCTTCACATTCACAACTGGTTTGATGAAACAAAGGGTTGGATCGGAACATCCTTTCATAGAGCATTCCGACATCACTCTGAAGGTATCTTTGAATGTGAAAAAATATTTGGTGAGTCATTTATAAATTCAGATGGTAAAGAAGTTTTTGTCAGATATGTTGGTGAACAACACGTTAAAGAAGATTGTAACAATTATATTCCGTCAGCAAAAGAATGGATTGATGCCATTCAAAGTGACACCAAACCTATTTGGATGATGAAAACATTGAAATTAAATTTTACTGATTAATAAAACAACTATGGACTCTAAACAAAAATCATTCTTAAATATTGTAAATAAATTCTTTTTGAATCAAGGGTGTAAAAAAGTAACATTAACTATTGATGGATTTTATGCGAGCATGTCACCTTCATTAAGCAATCAACCGTATCAATTTTTTTGTGATGGAAAACGAAACTTCGCACCTGTTCCTGTTGAACCTATGGCGATTGACCTTATAAATCAAGTTAACGAATTCTATGCTCCTGATAGTGATGACGAATATTATGATTTTGATCTCTTTATTTATCCTGAAAATAAAGAAATTGAATTAAAAGGAAACTACACTAAATACGTGACAGGAGACATACAAAATTATGAATATTTTACTGAAGATTATTCTGAACTTAATACCGTATTTGATAAACTAGATGATGAAGGAAGTGACATAATTGCAGTTCAGGTAGATGCAGGTGGAGATTCAGGATGGATTAATCCTGAACAAACAGATATGAACGGAAAAATAATTGATTTGTCTGAAGAACTTCAGGATTTTTGTTATAGTGTACTTACTAACTTTCCTGGTTGGGAAATTAACGAAGGATCACACGTTATTTTTGAATTTTATCCTAGTGTTCGTATGGTTAAGTTGGAATTCGCATATAATGATACCGAATCTGCATCCGAATTACTATACAGAGGTGAGTTCTAAATACTTCTGATTATTTCAACTATAAATATAACAAAGAGAATCGGCCAAAAAATCAAAGTCATTACTCTTTCAACCACACCCATAAAAGGGAGATTACTTGTGCTTGCTATCAAATCAAACAAAAACATAATTACAAATCCACCGAACAGATAATTTAACAATAACATAAAAAATATTTTAATTAATTAGAAAACAGGTCACTATAATACTTCAAAACAAATTCATCTTCGTTATAAACAATAAAACTATTATTCTCAATCCAATCACCACAATTAATATAACTCATTCCTTTATAATCAGTGTAATAATGTCTTATAACAGGTGTATGAATGTGTCCACATACCACACCCTCACAAGATCTCTTCTCAGCTTGATAAATGAGTTGTTTTTCATAAGCTGTAATGAACTTTATTGCTCCTTTAACCTTATCCTTCAACCACTTACTTAAAGATCTCTTATATCCAAACTTTTTAATTGTTCGGTCAATTATAATCGCAACTTCATAACCAAAACTACCCAATAGACCCAACCATTTTAACTGAACAACACCATCATACTTATCTCCATGTGTGATATAAATGTTTTTCCAAACGTAATCATCACAAATATAGATATTTTCTAGATTAATCGGACTATACTTTCTTAAATATTCATCGTGGTTACCCGTAATATATATAACTTCAGTACCGTTTTTAGAGTAAGATAATACTTTTCGGATCACATTGGTGAAATCCTGAGTCCAGTAATGTCTTTTCTTCAATAACCAACCATCTATGAAATCACCAACAATAAAAAGTTTTTCAGGTTGATAATACTTAAGAACTTCCAATAGTTCTTTTGCATTTGATCCTCTACTTCCCAAATGCACATCAGAGATAAATAACGCCTCTACCTTCATTCCCACATTTAGAGTATAAATATAACTGCGATATATAACAGCCCATTTATTTAGTTAGTTTTTTGATAAACTTGCAAATTCTTAACAATCATAGCCGATTCATCAATGTGTGAACACTCTGAATAAATTCCATTGTTAATTATTATATACATCTTCTGATTATAATCTGAAAGTATATTTTTGTTATATGTTTCAAATACCAAAACACCATCATAATAGATCTTAATAAAATCTTCCGTCCAATGCAAAACATATTGTACAAAACGATCTGTTGATTCAAAAACTGGGCAATCATAAGCAAGATACTGATCTTTGGTACCCTGATCAACATTACCATAATGTAAGTTCGGTTGAATCACCCAATCTTTTTTCTTACCAAATAACTTTTCTTTTGAATAGTATTTGTCAACTAATGAATACCCTTCAAAAATATCAATTTCAGGTGGCCAAGTCTCATCACCACTTAACCAAAAAGCCGGCCATAATCCCTGACCAACAGGTAATTTTACTTCCAAACTATACCAACCATACTGAAATGTTTTTTTCGTAGTAACACAACTTACTCTCCAATCTATAGTAAACTCTTCAGGTAAATCAGGATTCTGTTGCCAATCAGGTAACTCAGACTTTTTAACTGTGATTGGATCCTTACGTGTTTCCAATACTAAACCATCTGGAGAAACATAAGTATACTTACCATCCTTATCATAATACTGTACAGGATTACCACCGTTTGGATGAAACCATCCCCACGGTTCCTGAAGTCTCCATTCATCTTTATTCAGTGGAGTATCAAATCGGTCTTCAAAAACTTTTTCATAACCAACAGGTGATAATAACTTTGCACCTTTTGATCCACCACTTTTATAGTTTTTTACTGCAGACAATTGATTCTGAATGTTTTTAATAGTTTCAGATAGTCCGTGTTTTTTAATTCTTTCTAAAATTTTCATAATTTAATTTGATAAAGGTGCTTTAATTGATGGGTGTGATTGATAATCAAATAGTACAAAATCATCAGGAACAAAATCCGTTAAATCTTTATTATATTCTCCATCCCTATAATCCATACCTAATTTAGGTAACTCAAATGGTTCTCTACCGATCTGTTCTTTTGCCTGTTCAATGTGATTTTTATATAAATGAACATCACCTAAATTACCAACTAATTCATCAGGAACCATATTAACCTCTTTGGCAATGATTTCAAGTAATAAACCATAGGATGCAATATTGAATGGTAAACCTAAGAATGTATCTACTGAACGCTGATTCCACATTAAAGAGATTGCTCGTTTGGGTAGAGCATCCATATTTAATTCTACTCTAACATCATCAAGTCCTGTTTCTCTTTTTACCTTCTCATACCCGTAATCAAATCTTTCCTGTGAGGTTAACTCTCTGGTATAAACTTGGAAGCCGTAGTGGCAGGGTGGAAGAACCATTGAATCTATCTCACCTACATTCCAAGCAGATACCATCAATCGTCTTGAGTCTGGGTTTGTCTTAAGTTCGTTGATTAGGTTTTGGATTTGATCTATACCTGGTTTAACTTGTTTAGTAGTATTTAAAATGTAATTTGTTTCATTTCTACTACCCCACTTCCTCCATTGATTACCATATATTGGACCTAACTCACCCCACTTCTTAGCAAACTCATCATCGGTTTTAATTTTTTCAATGAATTCTACCATAGTATAAAGTTCAATACTAGGAACACCATTTGCATCTAGTGAATATGATTTTAAATAATCTCTAATATTCTTATCTCTAATCACTTTCTTACAATAATTCTTATAGGCATCACCATTCCAAATGTTACATCCATTATCAAGCAAAAACTTAATATTGGTATCACCACGAAGGAACCATAGAAGTTCAACTACCATAGTTTTAAATGCCATTTTCTTGGTGGTGAGTAAAGGGTAACCTTCAGACATTTTATGTCTAATTTGACGACCAAATACTGAAATGGTTCCGGTATTTGTTCTGTCTTTCTTTTCTACTCCGTTATCTAAAATATCCTGAAGTAAGATCTGATATTGTTTATCTATATTATTCATCTTTTTTGTTATTACTTAAAAATTTAAAAACTTTAAACCTTGGATTATCAAACTGAGTCATTGCAATATACTTACCAAAAACACTACCGCAAACATAAAACGGTATTACCAACCAATCACCTTGGAAGAGTCTATCAAGTGAGAAAAAAACACTAGCAAGAGAGACCAGAGTAATAAATACACTATTAATAAGAAGCTTCTGTAATTGGTTTTCATAGGTGAATTTGATTTCAAAAACCTTTAGAATGTTAAAAACAATTTGAAAAGTTAGGATTGCCAGATAATAAAACATTATTCACTTTCTTTTAATACGCTAATATAAGCATTTCCGTAATATCCGAAAACTTCGTTCTGAAATTCTTTATGTTTTACGAACTTTTTTTCGTCAAAGTGTTCAAATTCAATAAACTCTGAGTAGTTTGGGAATCTTATTTTCATTTTTTTATTTTAATAATAAAAAAAAATCCCAACTATTCAATCTTTATTTTGAATTTTTTATCTTTTTCATATCCTGGTTGTATTTGAAAATAGTAAAGAAAGACATAAGTAAGATAAGATGAATAAAACCACCTATAAATGCACTACCCGACAAGCCTATAACGTGAATAATTTCATCAATGTCAACCCAAAAAAATATGGTCAACGCGACTATAAAAGGTAATAAGACAAAGGTAACACCTTTTTCAAAGTAAAAACCGAAAATTTTCATATTTTTTATATTTTAGTTATTTAAGTAATCTGTAATTATAAAATAAATACCTTTAACAGGTATTTCTGGCGTATTTTTAATATTGGTAGTAATCCGTTAATGCAAAATAAAATCCCATTATCTCTTTTTCAGGAACATTCAACATTGCTGTTGAGTACCTTGCATTTGGGATAATACTTAATGAACTGTCTCTATATACTATCATTACAACTGTTGTATCGGTGTAGGGTGCCAATAGATTCTCACCTTCATTTGGTGTGAAACTTGTAATCTTAGCACCTTGATCACTGTAGAAAATAAGGTTATTACCATCAAGTTCAAAACTATCAGTTTCTAAAATATTTAGCGTCGTTGGTTGTACCATTCCATAATCAGGGTCAAATATCATTGGAACCATTAGCCTTAATTGGACATTTGTGTTGTCCTTAATCGGCTCATAGTATGATAGTGGTACCCATAACAACTTTGAGTGTCCGAAAATTTGCGGCTTAAACATTAAAGGTTTAAGCCACTGTCGCTCAAACCTTTGAACCTTTCCACTTGACGGATATAAAGTTGTTTTGGTTGTCCTTACTTCTGGTTCTATATCATCACTAAATTCAACTTTAATTACATTTTTATCTGATTTTGAAGGCACAGCCACTTCTTTTTCACATGAAGAAAAAAACATTAAAAACAAAATTAAGAATATGTTTACACCCACGATTATATGATTTTTAGCCTTTATTATAAATACCAAAAAAATAAACCAACTTCACTTATTTAAACAAAAAAAAACCTTCAGTTCATAAGAACCAAAGGTTTTAATAATATAAAATTAATTTATATTATGAACCGATGACCAAATCGTCATAACTTAATTTTGCCATTCCTTTTAAATCTTCCTCAACCTCATCGTACATAAAGGCTTTCACTGCCGCAACAATCCCCTGTTCACACTGAGCAATTTTACTTTCCATCCAATCTTCCAATTGTTCACCATCATCCATTAATTCCCACATTTTATAAGCCAAAGTCGCAATGGTAAATAATTGTTGTTTCGCCATATACGATCCATCTTTGTTTTCTTTTAAAGACTTAGCAAGTCTGTTAAACTGTTGTTCTGTGATTATAATATTTGACATATCTATTCTGTTTTACTTATAAATAGTATTAAATGAAATAAAATTGACTATAAAATACTTTTTATTTTCAAAAAAATTAAATCATCAATCTTTCATCCAACAAAGATAAATATTATCAAATAAAAAAAAGGTGAGGATCACTCCCCACCTTTCTTCAGGACCGAATAGTTACGTTCGGCGCTCCACCACCTTATTTAATCTAACAAGGAAATCAAACCAACTCCTCAAAGATACCAATTATTTCACTCAAAAACAAAAAAATGGCAGCAGTTATTAAGTCAAACGGTATAAAGGAGTAACCAACAAGACGAACACCCGACTTAATGAAACTCACAATCCTATGCCACTTTTGATTTGGCATGTGTGACACATCAGGAATTACACGGTTATTCTCAAGGAAATCTTGGTAACTTTTAACTTTGCTTTGGTATTCAAAGTCCTTATTCATTATCTTGGCATACAGTTCAGGATTGTGGATACTTTTCATTGGATTAGGTTTACCTGTTAGTTCTTCATAATACGGATTCAAATCCCCCGTTTGTGGGTCATAAGGTGGTATAGTCTTTTTCATTGGTTTCTCTGTTAAACGCTTCTTTTATAGTCTCACACTGACTTATATGATAGGAACAACCATCACTAGTGTAAATGATTATTTGATCGGCAATCTTCTCAATCTCTTTGATGATTTTAATAAGCTTCTGGCCCTTAATCACCACATAACTATCAACCCTTAACATCTGCACCCTCCATTTTAGATTTAACAATAGCATACTCACCCAAACTAAGGTCATGCGAACTACCAAAGATCACACTTCCCTTCAAAACCTCATACGGAATGTGAACCAAAAAGTCCTTCCCATTGAAGAAACTTAAGTCATTCTTCAAAGACAATGCCGAATGAACCATATTCAAAAAGATCTGAAATTGAGTTTTGTCATCATATTCATCTTCAAATGAAAATCCAAACTCACGATTGATAATACGAATTGTTTTCATAACTGTTTTAATTTGATACAAATATATGAAAATAAATTTAACCAGTCAAAGAATATGACAAAAAAAAAACCTCAGTTCGGCTAAAAACTGAGGTTAAGGAAGGATATATGTTGAATGTGTCGGACTGAGATTACATCCTCACGAGATCTGTCTTTAGTGAGATTATCCTTTATATAGGTGGTTCCTCACTTATCCACCACAGTTGCCTATGGTATCAGATCAGTGTCGGTTACTATCGGTAACCAATCGTTTCGTTAACAACTACTCAACCAATACTCTACTCTGTTAAGTCTTGCGAACTCACTAAGGGATGGCCGTCCCACCAGGTATTTCATAATTGACATTGAAAGACTTGCGGTCTGTTCAATAACTCCGTTGGTCTCACGACCCAAAGTGTTAGACACCTTTCGTTGTCAACGCCCGAAGACTTTTGCTTGTCTATTTAATTTTTCATAATTAAATTAGCAGTGTGGAAGAAGGAAAGATGTGCTTCGGGAGAAGGTCCGTTCCTTTTGAGAACAGAATGCTTCACACCTCTCTGTAAGTCTGCAAACTCACGGTCAGTCAGGATCACGTCAACTTAAACGCCTCGGAAACCCATCAGACTGGTACCCAGCCCTACGACACCTTGCAGGGTGTGTCGAACCGTCACCTGTAGCTTTTCCTCTTGATGTCACCATCTCAACTCTGATATTCCACGGACTCAGAGTAACCTCTTCCCCCCAGCAGTTGCCCTCGGGGAATCGGCCGTAGCCACTTTGTTTAGTTGTCAATCTCACGACTGCGAACA
>Ga0070751_1000358_pt1 | contig 30425 bp, 26 predicted proteins | sample VirMetDEL_Aug_28_FD_78514 | JGI IMG/M metagenome (GOLD analysis project Ga0070751, IMG submission 78514) | Aqueous microbial communities from the Delaware River and Bay under freshwater to marine salinity gradient to study organic matter... | ecosystem: Environmental > Aquatic > Marine > Coastal...
AGGTTATTCGGATCGCTCCATTCGGCTAGGCACAATTCGCCGAAGTATTTTCTATTCGTCAAACAATGCGTCCCCTACCCCGTCCGCTTTCGAAAAAGCCGGGCATTATATCACAAGATTTTGCTTTACGCTAGCTGGACAATGCGTGTAATATCTTTTTATGCCATTGATTACACGGTCCGAGGCGGCGCGAGCGCTGGGTGTGACGCCTGAAGCTGTTTATGCAGCAGTGAAGACTGGAAGGCTTCCTGTGGTGCGAACAGCGGACGGTCGTGAGCTGGTGAACAGCGAGACCATGCGTGAGCACTGGGCAAAAAACACACAGCGGCGTATTGGTCGAGGGCCAAAGCCGGCTGCGGGGCAGAAGGCGTTTCCGGCCGCAAGACCGAGGATGGCGAAGACGGAAGAGTCGATCCCGGACTACGACGAGTCGAGAGCTCGTACTGAGCACTTGAAGGCTGAGCTGCTGGAGCTTGACCGCAAGCAGAAAGAAGGCGTTTTGGTAAAAGCAGAAGAAGTCGAGCTGAAATGGGTAGAGATTGTGACATTAGCTAGGACAAAAATCTTGGGCATACCAACCAAGGCCAAGCAAAGGATCCCGGATCTTGACACCGAGGCCGTAACAACGCTTGAAGATATTGTTCGCGAAACGCTGGAAGACTTGTCTGAGAGTGTGTCTGATGACTGAAGACAACCTACTGAAGCTGGAGCGTGCGGCATATCGGGCGTTTAAGCCACCAGAAAAGCTGACATTGAGCGAGTGGGCGGATCGTTATGCGTTTTTAAGCGCAGAAAGCAGCGCAGAAGGCGGCAGATGGCACACTTTGCCGTATCAAAAAGGAATTATGGATGCAATAACGGATCCGAGGGTTGAGCAGGTGACTGTGATGAAGAGTGCGCGGGTGGGGTACTCGAAGATCCTTAACCACGCGATTGCGTTTCATGTTCACCAGGATCCATGCCCGATCATGTTGGTGCAGCCGACGATCGAGGACGCGCAGGGCTATTCCAAGGAGGAGATTGCGCCGATGCTGCGCGATACGCCTTGTTTGAAGGGCTTGGTGAGCGAGTCGAAGGCGAAGGATGGTGCAAACACGATTTTGCAAAAGCAATTCCCTGGCGGAACGCTGAGCATGGTTGGCGCCAATAGTCCGCGCGGGTTTAGGCGTGTGAGCAGAAGGGTGGTGTTATTTGATGAGGTCGATGGGTATCCGGCATCAGCGGGTGCGGAGGGCGACCAGATCAAGCTTGGTATCCGAAGGACTGAGTACTACTGGAATCGCACAATTGTGGCTGGTAGCACGCCGACAGTTAAGGATTTCAGCCGTGTGGAGCGCATGTTCCTGCAAACGGATCAGCGTCGCTATTTCGTTCCGTGTCCTGATTGCGGTCATATGCAGTACCTGAAATGGCCAAACATTCGATGGACTGATGGCGACCCGAGCACGGCGGGGTATTGCTGCGAGTCATGTGGCGTAATAATTCCACATTCTAAAAAGCGTTGGATGGTGGAGCGGGGCGAGTGGCGGGCTACTGCACCGGGGAACGGAAAGCATGTGGGCTTTCATATTTGGGCGGCTTATTCGTATAGCCCGAATGCGACGTGGCCGAATTTGGTGGAGGAATTTCTGGACGCGAAGAACGATGCGGAGCAGCTAAAGACGTTTGTGAATACGGTGCTGGGCGAGACGTGGGAAGACGAGTATGCGTCGAAGGTCGGGGCTGATTCGCTATTGGAGCGTGCAGCAGATGAGACTTATCAGCAATATGTGCCGCCGGTTGAGGCATTAGCGCTGACGATCGGATGTGACGTGCAGGATGACCGGCTGTCGCTGAGCGTGTGGGGCTGGGGTCGCGAGGAGGAGGGCTGGTTGATTGACCGAGTGAAGATTTACGGAAGCCCGTCCAGACCAGAGGTGTGGAAGCAGTTGGACGAGATCTTGCAGAAGCCTTATGTGAATGAGGCTGGGGAAGAAATAAAGGTGCTGTGCTGCGCGATTGACTCTGGTGGTCACCACACGCAGGAGGTTTACCAATACAGCCGTGAGCGTGCGGCGATGGGTGTGATTGCGATTAAGGGTATGTCGCAGAAGGGAAAGCCACCGCTGGGTAAGGCATCGAAGGTAGATGTGGATTACAAGGGCAAGGCGTTAAAGAAGGGGGCACAGCTGTTCCCGGTCGGCGTGGACACGGTGAAGTCGCTGTTGTTTGGGCGGCTGAAGCACAACGATCCCGGAGCTGGATACTTGCACTTCTTTCCCACGATCGGAGCCGACTATTTCGAGGAGTTGACAGCTGAGAAGCAGATTTTGCGGTTTAGAAACGGCTATCCCGAGCGCGTTTGGGTCAAAAAGAGCCAGGCACCAAATGAGGCACTGGACGAAATGAACTATGCGTATGCGGCGTTGCATCGGCTGTACCAGAAGATGGACAGGAGGACAATTTGGGATCAGCTGGAGCGACGAGGAGAGGAGAAGCCCAAGCGTGTTCGTCAGACAGCGATTCCAAAGCGGAGTTTTGTGAAGCAGTGGTGAGTTACGGCGCTAAAGTACCAAGAAGCCTGAAGTTAGAGGTCGAATGGCGATTCCCCCGTCCATAACAGCCGGCGTGGACGTGGTGTGGACCGACGTTGCGACGAGCGATCTGTTTGGCAATGCAGTAACCAGTGCCACGCATAATCTTACTTATTATTTTCGGTTGAATACGGCTGGTGAGGGTGTCACGGCGACTGGCACCGCATATGGCGATGGCTGGCAGGTGACGATTCCGGCTGCTACTAGCACTGGGATGGACGCCAGTCCGAACTGGTACTTCCAGGCTGTTCTGACTGCGATTAGTGGCGGTGCGGTTAGCGAGTACAGCAGGGGTCAGATTGAAGTTCAGGCTTCGCTGGCGTATTCGGGCACGCCGGGTGCGTTTGACGGTCGGACGCAGGCGCAGAAGGATTTAGACGCCGTTCAAGCCGCTATTCGGTCGTTGATGACGGGTGGAGCGGTTAGCGAGTATCGAATTGGCAATCGCACGTTGAAGCGGTACGACCTACCTGATCTGCTTGCGCTGGAGTCGCAATTAAAGGCGACGGTGGTACGCGAAAATAAGGCGAAAATCATTGCATCGGGTCTTGGCGACCCGAACAATTTGTTTATCCGTTTTGGTAACGGCTGATGGGCATCCGCACTGAAATTTTGCGTCGTTTCGGCCTTCAGCCTGTGCAGAAGGCGCTGACACCGGTAAGACGCCGTAATTATGCGGGGGCAATTATTAGTCGTCTGACAAGCGACTGGATGGCAACGCAGGCCAGTGCGGACGCTGAAATTCGCACCAGTTTGCGGAAGCTGCGTGACCGCAGCCGCGAGATGGTGCGGAATAATCCGTATGCCAAGCAGGCAAAGCGGACGACGCAGATCAACGTTGTCGGCAGCGGCATCAAGATGCAGTCGCAGGTGACGCTGCTGCGTGGCAACCGCCGCGATGAGCGCACTAATGCATTGATCGAGCAGAAATGGGCGTCATGGTGTCGCGCACAGCATTGTGATGTAGCTGGGCGTCAAAGCTTCCACATGATGGAGTGGCTGGCTATTGGCGCGTTGCCTGAGTCAGGGGAGGCTTTGTTCAGGATCGTGCGTCGACCGTTTGGCGGCAGTCGAGTGCCATTGGCGCTCCAGATGCTTGAGGCTGATTACTTGGATGAGGAGTATCAAGGCCCAACCCTCGCCAATGGGAACGAATGGCGGATGGGTGTGGAAGTCAATGAATGGGGCCGCCCGGTGCGGTACGCCTTCCTCACGCGCCATCCAGGTGACTACTGGTTCCAGAATGCTCCGCAACGAAACGAAAAGCATGTCTTCCTGCCGGCGGAAGATGTCATTCATTTGTTTATTCCTGAGCGACCACAGCAACATCGTGGCGTGCCGTGGTTCCATTCGGTGATGTCAGACGCGCATCAGCTTCAGGGGTACGAGGAGGCTGCTGTAATTCGGGCGCGTGCTGGCGCGTCGATTATGGGCTTTATTACTAATCAAGAAGGCGAGCTTACTGCTGATGACGTTGAGAATGAGCGTCGGATCAGCGAGTTTGAGCCAGGCATGTTCAAGTATTTAATGCCGGGCGAAAACGTAACGGTGCCAAACATTGACTCGCCTGACCAGCAGTTTGAAATGTTTGTGCGCAATAAGGTGCGCAGGTTTGCGAGTGGTTTTGGTTGCTCGTATGAGACGTTGAGTCGCGACTTCAGCGACACAAATTATTCGAGTAGTCGGTTGTCGCTACTTGAGGACCGCGAGCATTGGAAGGTGGTGCAGTCGTACTTGATGGAGCATTTCCATATGCGGGTGTTCCGCGAGTGGCTTGCTCTTGCAGTGCTTGCTGGCGAGCTTCCGTTCGATGATTTTGAGGCGCGGCCCGAGCGTTATGACACGCCACGTTGGATGGCGCGTGGCTGGGATTGGGTTGATCCACTGAAGGAAGTGAAGGCTTACCGGGAGATGGAGCAGGCGGGTTACATGACAAAGGCGCAAATTGTGGCGAAGCTCGGCGGTGATTTTGACGAAAACTTGGCCGAATTGGCGCGAGAACAAAAGGCAGCCGATCGCCTAGGCATTGAGCTTGACCGGGACATTATTGAACAGCCGATGCTTCCGGCTGATCAACCACTGCCGCAGGAGGAAGACTGATGGGCGCTAAGCCGAGCGATGGGATGAAAGAAGAGGCGCAGCGATATCGCGCCTGGAAAGAAGAAGGTCGCAAGGGTGGCACTGATGTTGCTGCTCGCAGGGCCAGTCAGATCCTCAGCGGCGATGAGCTGAGCGATGAGACCATCCGCACGATGAGTGCATGGTTTGCGCGGCATGAGGTGGACAAGCAGGCTGAAGGCTTCAGTCCTGGCGAGGAGGGGTATCCATCTCCTGGAAGGGTGGCATGGGCAGCCTGGGGAGGCGATCCAGGTAAAACATGGAGTGATGCACTTGTGGCTCGTATGGATTCTGATCGCGAAATGATGCCGGAGGGTGACGCCAGTCGTCCCTATCCGAATGAGCATGCAGCAAGACTGCGTGATCCTGGGCAGTACGACCGCTTTCGTCGCCGTAACGATGAAGGAGGCAAGGGCGTTGACTTCATCTTTGGCATCAAGGAAGGGGAAGACGGTGCTGAGCTGCAGGCAATTCGTTTTCGGCTGGACGAGTTCAGCGCTGCTGAAGCGCGTGCATGGCTAAGCGAGCGGGACTATGAGCCGCTTGAATTTGAAGAAGCAACAGGCGAGCGTTCTAAAGTAGATGAAATTGAGGTCGAAACTGTGACTGAAGAGCGCGCTGCGCCCAATGCCTTGGATGAAGGCGATTTCGTGTCATGGAACAGTTCTGGCGGCCGCGCACGCGGGCGTATTGAGCATGTGATGCGCGAGGGCACCCTTGGCGTACCTGGCACTGAATTCAGCATTGACGCAACGGAGGAGGATCCGGCTGCGTTAATTCGGATTTATCGCGATAGCGAAGCGACTGAGACGATGGTGGGCCATCGTTTTAGCACTTTGACCAAGATTGATCCGATTCGCGCTACTGAGGGCGGCAAGTTCCAGCGCTCTGAGGTGACCTCATTCCGCGCTTTGGAGGAAGAGCGGAGTTATGAGTTCCCCTTTAGCTCTGAGTATCCGGTGGTGCGGTACTTCGGCAACGAGGTACTGAGCCATGAAATGGATGCAGCAAACCTGAGTCGGCTTAACGATGGTGCGCCGTTGCTGTTTAACCATGATCCCGACCGGGTAGTCGGTGTTGTGGAGCGTGCTTGGGTTGATGGCGAGAAGAAGCGCGGTTACGTCAAGGTGCGCTTCTCGCGTAACAAGTTTGCTCAAGAAGTGCTTGATGATGTCCGCGATAACATTTTGCGCGGCATCAGCTTTGGCTATTCGATCGACAAGATGGAAGAGCGAGGCGATGACTTCGTGGCTACCCGATGGTCGCCTTACGAAGTCAGTGTGGTCTCTATACCTGCTGATCCTACGATTGGCATTGGCAGGTCTCTAACTGATGAGACCGTTGTTCAAGCGGCCCCAGCCGCATCACCAACACCTGAACCTGAAATGGAAAACACTCCAGATCTGGAGGTGATCCGGTCCGAGGCCGTCGAGGCCGAGCGTACCCGTATCGCCGCCATCAGCGCACTGGGCGACAAGCACCAGATGCAAGACCTGGCTCGCGAGCTGATCGACGGTGGTCGCACTGTTGATGAGGCTCGCGCTGCTGTCCTCGAAAAACTCGGTACTCAACCTGTGGAACAAGTCATTCGTTCTGCCGATGTCACCTCTAACGACGTTGGCCTCTCCGACAAGGAGACCCGTTCGTTCAGCTTTGCTCGCGCACTGAACTATCTCGCCAACCCCAGCGATTCTTCTGCTCGTCGGGCTGCTGAGTTCGAGATCGAAGTTGGTAAGGCCGCTGCTCAAAAGTATGAGCGCGCTTCCAACGGCATCGTGATCCCTAACGAGGTGCTGCGTCGTGATCTGGTGGTGGGCACTCCTACCGCTGGTGGCAACTTGGTGGCTGATGAGCTGCTGTCCGGCAGCTTCATTGATCTGCTGCGCAACCGTCTGGCTCTCGCCCAAGCTGGCGTGACCATGCTGACTGGCCTGCAAGGCAACATCAGCATTCCCCGTCAGACTTCTGCTGCTACTGCCTACTGGGTGGGTGAGAACGCTTCTCCGACCGAAAGCCAGCAGGCAATCGATCAGGTGAACATGACGCCCAAGACCGTTGGCGCTTACGTCGACTACAGCCGTCGCCTGCTTCTGCAGTCCTCGATTGACGTTGAAGGCATGATCCGCAACGATCTTGCCCGCGTGATTGCCCTTGAGCTTGACCGCGCTGCCATCTACGGCACCGGCTCTAGCAACCAGCCTCTGGGTCTGACCAACACACCGGCATTGGCAGCCAGACCATCACCACCTATGGCACCTTCGCCGAGTACATCGGCATGGAAACCGATGTGGCCACTGCAAACGCCGATGGCGGCAGCCTGCGTTACATCATTAACGCTGCTGCTCGCGGTGCTCTGAAGTCGACCGCCAAGGATGCCGCTGCTGTGGCCGCTGGCTTTGTGTTCGAGGATGGCGAGATCAACGGTTATCCCGCAATCGTGTCCAACCAGCTGCAGAACAACGATGCCCTGTTCGGCGACTTCTCCATGATGATCATGGGTATGTGGTCTGGCCTGGATCTGACTGTTGATCCTTACGCTGGTGCTACTGCTGGCACTGTCCGCGTGATTGCGCTGCAAGATGTGGACGTGGCCGTGAAGCAGCCTGGCGCCTTCTGCCTCGGCACCTGATTATGAGGGTCGAGATCTTGCGTCCCGTAATGATCTCGGGGGAGCCGGTTAGCGCCGGCTCCTTTGCCGAGGTCAGTGAAGCTGACGGGAATTTGTTGATTGGCAGCGGCAAAGCTGTTGTGGCGCTTACTGCCAAGAAGCCTGCACCTGTCGAGGTGACGGAACAGGCTCAGCCCGCTCCTGCGTCGGCTAAGCCGGCGAGGAAGGCTAAGGCTGTGACCTCTGAACTTCCTACCAAGGACTAATCATGGCGATCCTTTCTACTGGCCTGGAAAAACTTCAGCATTTTGCTTTCGCTCCTACCGCTGAACGCACCGCCAACCTGAATGGCACTGCTGTCGACATGAACGATTACGAGGGCGACCTCTTGCTCGTTCTTGATGTCGAGGCTGGCGGCACTTCGACTTTGGATGTAAAAATCCAGTCCAGCGACACTTCTGGTGGCAGCTACGCCGACGTAACTACTGCATTCAGTCTTGACGGCACAGAACAAGCGTCTGCCGCCGTTGCTTTCGCTCAGGTAAGTACGTCTGCTAGCAAGCAGTACTTGGTATTTCCAAAAAGTGCTGCAAAGCGCTGGATCAAGGCTGTTTCAACGACTTCGACTTCAACTCACACCTATTCCATTAACGGTCTGGGCGCGAAGAAGTACGCCTGATAGGCGGATGCATGGAGCCCTGGGTTGCTTTGGCGGCCTGGGGCTTTATGCTGTTTACATGGCATTCACCGAAGACCTAAGCGTATTCTTGGCTGATTTCGGTGTTCCGATTTCGGCTGGATCTGCGAGCGGCTTGGGCATTTTGGATATGCCAAGTGAGATGATCGCTGATGGCGTGGTGATGACCACTGACTACAAGGTCACGTGCCTCGCGAGTGTGTTTGGCGATTTGCAGTATGGCGCTGGCGTGAACGTAGATGGCTTGCCTTACACGGTGCGCAATGTTGAGCTGCTTGATGACGGCAAGTTTTGTGATTTGATGCTGCAGCGGAGTGCGACGCCTGTACTGGCTGCCGTGACGCCTGCTGTTCTTGATGGCAATGGTGTTGATATAGAGAGCGCGGTTATCCTTGATGGAGGCACGCCATCGACTAATTATGTCGATGGGAACGTATTGAACGGCGGCACGCCATGACTGACACCATCACTCAGTTTCAACTTCGTCACGGCACTGCTGCGAATTGGACTAGCAGTAATCCAATTTTGCTCGATGGCGAGCTTGGGGTCGAGTCCGATACCAGAAAATTAAAATTCGGCAACGGAGTGTCGGCTTGGAATGACCTGCTTTATGTGCAGGGATACGACAATCCAACGTTTACCACGCTTGCAGCCACAGGCTTAGCCACATTGCCTCATATCCACGGCGCACTCGCTGGCCCTCTTTATATTCATTGCCGAAATGGCAGTGGCGGGACATTGGCAAAAGGCACGCCGGTCTATATCACTGGCAACGTTGGTGACACAGCAACTGTGATTGTGGCTGCCGCGGACGCTTCGGATTTGGCAAAAATGCCAGCAATCGGAGTTCTTGATGCTGCCTTAGATAACAATGCAGATGGGCATGTTGTGGTTTCAGGTGAGATTACACAAATGGACACAAATGGATATGCGGTTAATTCGCCTTTGTATGTTGCCAATGGCGGTGGCTATACAAATGTTGCGCCTGCTAATAAGCAGCCAATAGGTCGCGTAACAAGGGGCAATAGCAATACGGGTGCATTGGTTGTAATGGGTCCAGGCGTGGTGCTGTAGCGATGAGCATGGACCGCGACACGTTTAAGAACTGGGTCAAGGTTATGCAAGCACTGGAGCAGGCCGGAAAAACAGATAGTTATATTTATTATCGAGCAAAATCAATTGTGACCAAGCAGGTCGACCCTGGCGCGTTTGGTCCGCTACCCAAGAGAGGATTCAATGACGACTAAGCGTGAGCGTATTTTACGCACAATTGAAGACAAGCTTGCGTTGACTTGCGGGGTTGATGGCAGAGTTTATCGCAGCAGAGTGACCGCGATGCAGCGTGCGGAGTCGCCTGCAATCGTGATTGAACCAATTAGCGATACGCCAACACAAAACACAAGCCTGCCAACGCTTGATTGGCGAATGCGCGTGCGAATGACGGTAATTGTGCGCGGCGATGTTCCAGATCAGCTCGCAGATCCAATTATTGAAGACATGCACGCTCGAATAGTCGCCGACCTGACACTTGGTGGTTATGCGATTGACGTGCAGCCGGATGAGGTGACTTACAACATGCTGGACGCCGATCAACCTGCAGGCGTAATTTTCAATGATTATATCGTTCAATATCGAACGACTGTGGCAAGTTTGGCGACGTAGAGTCTGATAAGCCACCGGATTTACAGTGATTGATGAGTTTCAAGGGCAAGGTGGCTCGTACATCCTTGACCCCGAGACAGGCATCCGCACTCTCGTTAAGCGGACGCTGCCACCTGTTCCACAAGAGGTAATTTCCAATGCCCCTTCTAACTCGGAAACGTCTGATTCTTCTGGAGACGGAATCGACCTACGGGACCGATCCGACTCCCGGCGGAGCGGACGCCGTTCTGGTTCGCGATCTGAATATCACTCCACTGCAGAGTGATGTTGTTAGCCGTGAGCTGATTCGCCCTTATCTGGGCGCATCGGAGCAATTGCTGGCCAACACTCGCGTTGAATGCACCTTCAGCGTTGAATTGGCCGGTTCTGGCGCTGCTGGCACTGCCCCTCGCTACGGCAAGGCATTTCTTGCCTGTGGCATGAGCGAAACTGTTTCTGCCGGCGTGAGCGTAACTTACGCGCCTGTTAGTGCCAGCTTTGGCAGCTGCACCATCTATTACAACATTGATGGCGTACTGCACAAGGTGACCGGTGCTCGCGGGACTTTTGCGCTGAACATGGCAGTCGGTGAGATTCCTACCTTGGATTTCACTTTCACTGGTGTGTACAACGCTCCGACTGATACTGCAGCGCCTTCGGTGACCTATGCCGATCAGGCGACTCCTGTGATTGCCAAAGCTGGCAATACCACTGGCTTCCAGTTGCTGTCTTACAGCGGTTGCCTGCAGTCTGTGTCCTTCGATGTTGGCAACACCCTGGTGTATCGCGACCTGATCAACTGCACTAAGCAGGTGCTGCTGACCGATCGCGCTAGCACCGGTAGCGTTGTGATCGAGGCTCCGACCATCGCTCAGAAGGACTACTTCACTGCAGCGCTGAGCGACGGCACCCTGGGTAACCTGCTGTTCCAGCACGGCCAGACCGCTGGCAACATCGTTGATTTCGCCTCCACCCGAGTCGATATTGGCGATGTGAGCTACAGCGACCAAGATGGCATCCACATGCTGACCATCCCCTACACCTGCGTACCTTCGACTGCAGGCAACGACGAGTTCAGTCTGGTTTACACTTGATCTGTTGGACACAACGGATGAGATGGGGGGCCGCTAATGCGGCCCTTTTTTATCGGGTGTATGCTGTTGGAGTATCGCGTTCATTACGCATGGCATTTGTCCGTAAAAAGATCAAGATTTTCACTTGGCCGGTTTCGATTGAGGAGCCTTCTGACGGCGGCACTTTTGACACCGCTACCTTTGACGCTAAGTTCAAGCGCGTTGGCCGGAAAGAGTTTCAAAAGCTTGGTGAGAAAGGCGAACTTGATCTCCTGAAGGTGATCATGGTGGGGTGGGACGGCATTGTGGACGAGGATGGCAAGGAAGTGCCGTTTTCACTGGAGGCAATGCGCGAATTCAGTGATGACCCGTATTGGATTCGTGGCGTGCTGAAGGCTTACACCGAGACCTTCGAGGGTGGCCGCCAGGGAAACTGAAGGATGCTGCCGTCTATTGGGCAGGCGGCGGCAAGCGAGTAGAAGATAAAACGAAGGAGGACGCTGCTGCATTTGGCATCGTCCTCCCAGAGCAGCCTGCCAGCGAGTCGGCTGATTTTGAGGTGTGGGACGAAAACTGGGATGTGGTGATGATGTTCCTGCGGATGCAGACGCAGTGGACGACCACGATGGCTGGTTACATGGGGCTGCGATATGACGTGCTGCTTGCGGCCGGCGGAATGTTTGACCTCTACAATGTGGAGAATCGCCGCGAGATGCTTGAAGACCTCCAGACAATGGAGGCTGCAGCGTTAAGCGAATTGGCCAAGGACAAAGATGGCTAGCAAGCAAGTCAGCGAAATTCTTATCAAGCTTGGCATCGATGGCCTGCAGGGCCTCGACAAGCTGAAAAGTTCGTTTCGCGAGCTTGAGAAATCTATTGGTCCTTCTGACGCGACTATTCAACGCGCGCGGAAAAGCATTCTTGACTTTGGCAATGCCGGAATCAGAAGCGAGCAAATTATTCGCGGCCAGCTAGAAGCGTTTCGCGGCTTAAAGTCGCAAGCTGATGTTAATAGTTCGACATTTATTAAACTTTCAGAAGATATTAAGAAGTTTGAACTTGAATTAAGTGGCTCTACGGCCGCTATCAACAAACAGCGCGCAGCGATTTTAAGATCCACTGCGGCCTCGGATGGAAATGTAGACGCATTGCGAAAGCAGGTCGATGCGCTGAGCAGACTTCAGCGGCAAACACGACCTGGCTCTGCCGCCTTTGTTCAACTTGGCAAAGACATTGAAAAAGTAGATCAAAAATTAGTCAAAGTTCGCAGCGAAGCACAGGCGTTTGCGCTTGCTTTGGGTCAATTTCCCGCTGCAAGCATGGAAAAACAAGTACGCCAAATTGAGACTTTAAGGCGTACCATGAATACGCTTAAGATCACAAGCGATGAATACTTAAACACACTGCAAAGAATCAACCTTGTCAGCACTGTGCAGGCTACGACAACTGGTCGGCAGCAGGTCCGGGCTGCCAACCAGATGTTTGAAAGCAGTCTTTTTGAGCGATTTGTCAGTAGTCGAGCAGAGGCGCTGCCGCTACCGGCGACAACCGCTGGGCTGCGGCAGAGGATTTCGGAAATCAATCAAGAACTTGACAATGTAACTGGATATGAGCGCAGGCGCGCTTTGACCGTTGAGCTTATTGAACTTAACCGTCAATTGAAAAATGCTGTAATTGAAATCACAACGACAGAAGAACTTGCTGCAATGGCAACAAGGCAGCGAGCCTCTGCGGCGCGTGAAATTTTAAGTCGGTCTGGATTTGGTGCTTTTTCTGCCGATGTTCGCGCTCGTGCCGCTGGCGGCGCTTACGATCCTGGCACTCAAAAGGCCATGGAGCGCGCAAGAAATCGCATTGTGGATCAAGAAGCAGTTCAAGCAATTGAACAGCTTTATGGCCGATGGGAGCAAGCGTATTCAGAGATTGAGGGATTGCTTGAGCGACATCAAGTCGCAAAAGCGGAAATTACAGCAAAAGGCGCTAGAGCGCAAAACGAAATCCTGGATCGCCAGCATGATCAATCTTTGAGGGAGCAGCAGCGGCGCTTTGAAGAGGAGCTAGCGCTTTTTGATCAAAACCTCAGGCAGCGTGATCAGCTTCTTCAAAGGCGCACAGCCGTCAAGGGAATGCTTGGCCTGGAAGGGCGAGAGTTGTCTCCTCTATATCAAGGAATTGTTGATATTGGTACTCGTCGCGCTGCTGCCGAGCAAGCTCGCATGGGCAAAACGCCTCAGCAAGCGCTCGCCGATATTGTCAATGTATTTAACTCAGATCTAGATCGAGCTGGCAATGGCTTTCTTGAGTCAGAGCGTCAGCTTCGCGAAGCAGCAATTGAATTTGCTGGTGGATCGCGCAAAGTGCGCGAAAAATTTGAACAAATTGCACTAGGCAAGACGCCCGCGGGCATGTTCCCAGCTCCAGGAGAGGATCCGTCTGCCTATAAGCAAAGAGTTGAAGCGCCATCCGCTGGTTTTCGTGAAATTATTGAAAATTTTGCAAGAAAAACAGACAGGGCTGGAGACGGCTTTTTGGAGGCAGAGAAAAAGCTAAGGCAGGCTGCTATTGACTTTGCGGGTAATTCCGAGGAGGTCAAACGTGCATTTGCACGCATTCCTCTTGGCAAAACGCCAACTTCAATGCTGCCCGGCGCTGGAGAGGTGCCGTCCGAATACATTTCGCGAATTCGAGGCGGGTTTGAAGATGTGCGGCTCCCCGACTTTGCATCGTTCCGCAAAGGCACGACTCGCGAGCTTCAGCTTGTTCGCCAGTCTTTGCAGGAATTACGCATGGATCTCAGCCCATTGGCTGCAGGATTTGAGGCAACAGAAAAGCGCATTGTTCGCAGCATTAGAAATATCGATAAAGAGCTTGAGCGTCGTCAGCTTGGCGGCCGCCGCATGAGCGGCATGCAAGTAGCCCAAGCTGCAGGTGCTGCTGTTAGTGGTGGTATTTTTGGCGGACCTGAGGGCTTCCTCGGCGGTGCAATTGGCGGCATTGCTGGTGGCGTCGGCGGTGCATTTGCTGGTGCTGCCGCTGGCGCGCAAGTTGGTGCATTGAGGCAACAGCTTGGTGGATTTGCGGATTATGCAGCGCAGATCCAGAAGATGGAGATTGCGCTGAAAAATGCCGCTGGCGGTCAAGCTGAGTTCAACCAAGCAATGGCTGCTGCATCGGCAGCCACCCGCGACCTGAATGTGCCGCAGGATGTGGCGATTCAAGGAATGACCAGGCTGACCGCTGCAGTGGTTGGCGCAAAAGGCAGCGTGAGCGATGCTGAGCTGGTCTTTAACAATGTCACTGCAGCCATCAAGGCAACAGGTGGATCAGCGCAGGATGTTGATGGCGCCATCACCGCGATGGTGCAGGTGTTCTCTAAGGGCAAGGTAAGCGCAGAAGAACTGAGCGGTCAGCTTGGCGAGCGCTTGCCTGGTGCAGTCACCAAGTTCGCTGAAGCGAACAAGATGAGTTTGCCTGAACTGCAGAAAGCGCTTGAGCAGGGTGAGGTTGGTCTGAACGAGTTGATGAACTTCATTATTCAACTTGGCGAGGAATACTCCGGTGTTGCAAACAAGATTGCCAGCTCCAGTCAAGACGCGGGAGCGCGTTTGACTGTGGCGTATGACAGCATGCGCATTGGCATTGGCAAGGCGCTGCAGCCTCTTGGCGCTCAGCTGCAGGAAACTTTTGCAAGATTTATCAGGGACATCGCGCCAGCCGTGACAGCAAGCGCTAAGGGCATTGCGGATGCGTTTGCTTTCTTCTTGGACAACAAAATCTTGTCTGGGCTCGCGGAGTTTGCTTTGAAGCTTGGACTTGTTACTGCTGCAACTGTTGCATTGCGTGCGGCAATGACAGCGCTAGCTGGCGTAAACATTATGAGCTGGTTTACTGGCGTGTCTTCTACCGCGCGAATCACTGGTGATGTAATGGCTGCTTCTGCCGTTAAGGCAAGCGGATTCACAACAGCAATGCGTGGCTTGCTTGGAGTGCTAAGAAGCATTGCTGCGCTTGGGGCAATTACGGTTGCAATTGACGTAGTTGTTCGTGGTTTCGCACGGCTTATGGCTGCGCGTCAAGCTCTCAAAGAGCTGAACGCAAGGCGAGACGTTGTTGGAGCAACGGGTCCGCAGCTAACAATGACTGCTGAAAGACGCTATACCGGCGCAGCAAGGGAAAAAGTCGCTGAAGACATTAACAAGCAGCGAGAGTATGCGGCCCGCCTCAGGAAAGAAATTGAAGAAATTAACACTCAATTGCTAGTAATTGAAAGCATGCCAGGCGCGGAGCGCGCACCTCTACTTACATCAAACCTCAGGGCACAAGCAGAACTAAAAAAAGCACAACTTCGCGATGCAGAAGAGGTAATTAAGCTTGATCTTAAAACGTTCAAGACCCGCGAGCAGATTCAGTCTGAATATCTGCGCGGAATGAATGAACGCTTCAAGTCTCTGGTTGAAGAGGATGGAGATTCAAAGGCCAAGTCTGCCTCCGACAAAGCCGCCCGCGAAGCAGAGCGTGCAAGGCAAGCAATGCTTAAGCAGCTCAAAGCAGCGCAAGACCTGAATTTTGAGCAGAAGAATCGTCTTGACATCCTTCGCCAAGAGGAGCCTTTTGCCAAAGCATTTACTGAATTTGCTGTCCGCCGCGCTGAAATTGAACGCCGTTACAACGATTTGCTCGCAGCTAGCAGGAGCGAGGACGAAAAATCTAATCTGCAGCAAGCGCGCGCAGCTGAATACAAACAAAGTAGCTTGATTTTGCAAAAAGAAATAAATCAGCTCACCGATAAGGCCGCAGCGCCAATTAAAGAGACGGTTGATCGCATCAAAGAGCGCATTGAATACGATCGCGAGTATGCAAAATTACTTAAAAAAGGTGTCACGCCTGAATTGGCGGAACAGCTGCTGCAAATTAAGAAAGCATACGATGAAAGCGTCAAAGCCTTGGAGCCGGCAGTCAAAGCTGCCGAGCTTGCGATATTGAAAGCAAAAGCGGAAGGAGCTTCTGCTACTGAAATTCAAAAGTATCGCGAAGAGCTGGAAAAAATTCAAAAACTTCCTGGACAGAAAAAAGAAGAAGGCGAAGCAGCTGCCAAGGAAGAAGCTGATCGAAAAGCGCGCGAAAAAGCCGCTCAAGATCAGGCTGAGCGGCTTAAGGCTATGTACGCCAACATCGTTAGCACGCTTGAAGATGGCATTGTTGGCTCGTTGATGGCCGGTATTGAGGCATTGATTGGAGGGACCAAGAGCCTTGGGGATGCGCTCAAGGAAATCGCAAGCGGAATTCTCAAGGATATTGGCCAAACATTGCTCCGTTTTGCGGTCAACCTTGGTATGAGAGCTGCCTTCCCAGGCGCATTTGCTGCGAAGGGTGCCTATTTCTCTGGTAATCAGGCTGATTTTGCTCAGAACAGCATCAGGCCGTTCGCCATGGGCGGCATCGTCACCAAGCCCACGTTCTTCAAGTACGCCAATGGTGGCACTTTTGGTAACGGCGTAATGGGCGAAGCCGGTCCTGAAGCGATTATGCCGCTCAAGCGTGGCGCCGATGGAAAGCTCGGTGTTGCTGCTCGGCTTGATGGTGCAATGAAGCGTTATCGCGCAACACCTGGAAGTGCTGCTGCCGCCGCTCAAGATGAAAGTGCATCTGCCGTAGGCGCCACCGCCACAATGCAACCAATCGACGTGCGCTACACCGTGGAGCGCATCAACTCAGTTGATTACGTCACCGCTGATCAGTTCCAAGCTGGGTTACGTCAAGCTGCTGACCAAGGCGCAAGACAAGGCGAACGCCGCGCATTGACTAGCCTGCGGCAAAATACAACCACACGCCGGAAGGTCGGGATCTGATGGCAGACGCACTTGCCTTTGCGCAATACATGACATTGCGCAGTGCTGATGGCGCAACACGGTATTACTTCCAGAACTACTGGATCAACGAAGACGCACCCAGTAAAGATGGCAGTATTATCTATGGCTTTATGCCATTTGCATTTAGCGGCATTCTGGTCACTAAATCTGGAGACAATCAACCAGCCACCTTGGCATTCCCCAACAATGAGCTAAGTCGTGGATGGGCTGAAACTGCCGTGCAAAGTGTCTGGATGGCTGACGTGCAAACCGTAATTGTCGATCCAGATAGCAAGCAAAATTACACCGTGCTATCTGAGTATGTCGGCCAAATCGTTGCTGGCGCATGGGATGAAACTACATTGCAGCTTGAAATGGCGTCCGTGCTGGATGCTGTTGGCGCTGACGTACCACGCAAGCGCCTGACGCGGCAGCTTGTCGGCAACTTGCCGCTAACCAGCAGAATCCGCTTGTCGTGATCGACCTGATAGGACGCCCCTATCGCCTAGGCGCTGATGGTACTGATCCTGATGGTGCGCTGGACTGCATACATTTAGTATTCGCAGTTCACGAAAGGCTTGGGTACTGGCATGTAAGACGCAATCCCGCGTGGTACGACAACAATCGAGTCCAGATGGCTCGGGACATACTCGCTATGTGGCGCCGGATAGACGTTCCTGAGTACGATGGAGACGTTCTAATGACTGCGCAACCCGAAGTTGCGTTTTCAGTTTTTTGGGATCAAGGATGCCTGTACATCAACCGATACCACAAGGCGGTGGCATGGCGCCCTATCAGCGGTTTGCAGTACAACCATTGCTTCCGTTCGAGAAGCGTTTAATTGAAGAGCTTGGATGCACTGAAGGCGAATATCGCAGTTTTGCTGATCATGTACGCAAGCATCCTTATGTCAGGCCCGCAGCATACTCCCATATTCCCGAAGTAAATAACTGGGATCCTGTTAGCTGGTCTATTGCTATCAGCCTTATTTTGGGCCTAGCATCAACTGCCGCTTCGGTGCTACTAGCACCAAAACCGCAGCAGCCAGGGGAATCAAAAATCAAATCTCGCCAGCTTGGCGGCAAAACAGGGCGTGATGTTTTCACACCAGCCTACGGCTTTGATTCGCTTCAAGAGTTAGCGGCATACGGCACCGCAGTGCCAATCGTTTTTACCAAGCAAGAATCACACGTCGATAGCACTGGCACGCCTTACGTCAGCGGCGGTGTTTTGATCTCGCCGTTGCTGGTTTGGTCGCGGGTTAGAAGCTGGGGTTCGTATCAAGTCGCGGATGTGATTGCGGTTGCTGGTCAAGGCCCGATGGCCAAGCCAGAGCTAAGTGGATTGTTCTTAGGCAATATCCCGATCGACGCGCTTTACGATCAGTTTTATGAGTTCTACTGGAACGCGGGCTATGAAGCGCTTGGCGCTGGCAGTCGCTTGCGCATGTATAACTTGCGCTATGGCGATTTTGCACTAGAAGGCGCCACTGATCGCGCTAGCGGTGAAGAAGCATTTGTATGCCCTACGGCTTTGGGCAATGCGCAGCCGGCATTCAGCGGTACGTTTACGCCTACATCGCAAACTCAGTTCGGCGTTTTCAGCGGCATCACTAACGGCACACCGTACAGGCCAGACTGGAAAGTTATTTCAGTTCCAGACGAGTGGGAAAGCGATCAACGCGGTGATGCCCGCGAAGAGATGAAAAAGTATGTACCACGGTATCTGCGTGTGTTCCATCGGTTTGGAGCGCTCGGTATGCCAGGCACGGGTGTTAATTATGCCTCGCGAATTGGCGTTATTGCACACAAGGCTGCTGGCGCAACTGACTTTACCTCAATCCAGCCTGTTACTTTGTATGACTCTAGTGACAGCAATGCGCCAGGTCGTTGGACAAACCTTAAGCAAGATATTGCTGTTGACGTAGGCGATGAAATTATTATCGGCATTGGTCGCAATCGACAAGATAAAACACCGTTTGAAGAGAAAGCCAACAATGCACAGCAAAAAGTAAAAGCTGATGACGTGCGTAATGCAGTTGAATCAGCAGTATCACGCGCAGACCAAATTCTCAAGCGTGGCACCACGATCATGCTGGGGCGAACAATGTGGCAAGTTCTTAGCCGCAGCCCTGACGAGTATTACAGACCAGCACTGGCCAAAACTGGCGGCATCAACATCCGACTGAAATGTATTGAAGCTTGGGGTGAGGCAACTAGGCGGATTGGCATAGTGGCAGAACAGGCAATTATTGCTGAAGATTACGTTAAATATGCTGCGCCGTTTGATGAAATTGACGAAGCCTGGTATCCGATCCTTAGGTATGAAGCAGCGACGATTCAAAACACGCGCCGCTGCGATGTGACCGAGATTGGCATCAAGTCACGGGTGTGGGCACGATTCAATAACATCACAAATTTCAATTCACTGCCAACACCATTTGAGCTTGCCGGCGATGGCAAAGATGACGAAAGAAGCTACAACAAACGCAATGTTGTACTGCGCGAAGGCAAGCTTACCAAGTACGTGCATCGCTTGTCGTTTTTCGCGCTGGATGTTCGTCCATCCAATGCAGATCAAGTTAAGAATCAAACAGATAACGACGGTTGGACGTTCCTTGGGCCTTACATTTTTGCGGTCATGGGTTCAGCGCCTATTGACATGTATTCCTTTATTAGAATTCGACACCCTAATCGCGGCCAATACGAATATCGCCTTCGTCCTTTCAATAGCGCTTGCTTTGCGCATCAGGGCGATGGGGGCTTTGAGGTATTCAAACTTGATGGCGGTCATCCCGGCTTGCGCAACTTAACCGCTGATGGCGGCTTCGCAAGCGGCTGGGAAACATACATGGGTAACTTTGTCGTTTTTGCGCGTGGTGAATACATCCGCCCACGCGACTGGTATTACCACCGAGAAATGGCCGGCGAGCCAAGTCAAATTGATCCCGATGGCGACGGCATCGTCAATCTGTCGTTGGCTACATTCCAAGTAGCAGGCGATAGCCTTGGTGATGTTGATCTGGATAGTGTCGTTGCAGCAGAAAATACACCTACTTTTGCGATAAACGAACCAATAAGCAAGTACACATTAAGCAACATTCTCAGTAATTCGTTTGGCGTAGACCCTTATTTCGACAACCTTCCTGATGGTACTACGCGGAATTTCCAGGGCTGGACCGCAGAGTCAGTCGAGTTGGGCGGTCGATCCATCACGATGGAAGTAACCGTGCAGTCCTACACGGAAGCAAACCCTAGTGGCGCAGCCCGCAATAAGTGGTGGCGAATTATCGAGCATCGCGTAACGGCAAAAACAGGTACATGGTCTAACGGCGATACCTTTGTTAAGTATTCTCGAAACACGGCGGGTTATAGATTCAAATTTGTCTACGTCTACAAAAAGCAATATATCTCGACCGAAGATGACAGCCCGGCAACGCGCATGTTCCAGCGGTACAGCGGAATTGCTGAGGTATCACATTACGGCGATTTAATCACAAGAAGCTGTGATGACTCCCCCGAGCATGAGATTGTTTACGTCAACGAGTGCCTAGACGAAGATTCAATCCCGCAGTACGACAACTGCGCAATGGCCGGCTTGAAGCTGCGGTCTACCGAAAACTTCAACCAGCTTGATCAACTGCGGTGCATGATGGCAAACGGCATTGAAGTCGAGCGCTTAACTGATGGTGGCACTGGGTCAAGCAATCTACTGACTGATCTGTTCTGGTATCTCTGCACCGACAAAGACACCGGAGCTGGTGCCGTGATCAGCCCGGACATCATTGATCGCGCTGCGCTTGCCGCCACTGGCAACTACCTGAAAGTCAATCAGCTCTATTACGACGATGCCATTAGCGAGCCGTTGAACTTGCGTTCGTGGACTGCAGAGATCGCACCAAGCGTCTTGTGCTACACAACCTTAAAGAACGGCAAGATGGCAATCGAGCCTGCACTGCCATATACAAGCTCATACGAAATTGATGGCACAACGCCAGTCGCTATCAGTGGCATGTTCACCGATGGCAACATCATCGAAGGTAGCTTTGCTGTTGACTGGCTAGAGCTGGAAGAGCGCAAAATGTTCCAGGCTTCAATCAGCTACCGCTGGACAGGTGTTAATAAGTTCCCGGAACAGCGCACAGTCGTAATTCGCTATACGGGCGACGGTGAAAAGCCTATTGAGACATTTGAGTTCCCGCATATCACCGGAGACGAGCACGCAAGAAAAGTTGCGCGTTATTTCTTGTCGCTACGCAAGCACATCACGCACACGGTTACTTTCAAAACTCTTCCTTGGGGATTGCAGCTGGCGCCGGGCAACTTTATCCGTGTTGCAACTGAAATCAGCCCCTATAACCCAACTAACAACGGCATCATCAAACCAGACGGCACTGTAATCGCAGTGTCGCCACTTGCTGATGGCAATTACAGCGTTTATTACTGGGAGCGCAGTCAACCCGGTGTAGCAAGCGGTACGTTGACCATTGCGGGCGGCATTGCAACCAATTTACGCAATACCGTGTTTTCAGTGATCAACGGCAATATCTTGAGTCAGGTCTATCAGGTGGAAGCGCTCGATATTGACTCTGAAGGTATTGTCACGATCAAGGCAAGCAACCACCCGGTAGACTCAAATGGAGCCAGCGTAATTGCGCGAGACGTTCTAGACCTGGATCAGCGCTTTACTGTCGTAGACGCGAGCTTTGACTGATGGCCTTTCCTAGCATCGCCCCAACCAGCCGAAGCTTTGATGCTGGCAATTATCCGTTCAAAACGTTTACGGCGCAAAACGGGTCTGAGGTTCGCATCCTGTACGGCGACAAGCGCACCGGCATGACGCTGGATCTGACGTACAACAACATTGCCGACACTACCGCCGACGATTTCGTTGCTCACTACGACGAAACCAAAGGCGGGTTCACATCGTTCACGCTGCCCACTGCTTTTCGCACTGGCTGGAGCGGTGATGCTGCTGCGATTGACGCAGCCACCGGTAACCAATGGCGTTACAGCAACCCGCCGACAATTACTTCGGTGCGGCCTGGAATCAGTAGCGTTAGAGTAAAACTGGTAGGTGTGCTCTGATGGCGAAGGTCTACACCGGACGTGATGGGCGCTTGTTGCTGGATGGCATCGAGCAGATCAAGGTCACGAATTGGCAGCTGACCGGCAGCCTTGAAATGCTGGAGACCACCAGCTTGGGCGAATCACAACGATCTTATGCACCCGGCGTACAGGAATTTAACGGTAGCGCCACGTTGCTGTATTACAACGACGGCACTGGCCGCAATGATGCCGCAACTGCATTGAAGAAAGTGCTGCGTGTCAGCGGCGTAAGCAGTAGTGACACCGTGGACATGCGCCTGCGTCTGGTTGAAGGCAGCACAAACCATGACGTAAGGCTTACCACCTACATCACCAGCGTCAGCTTTGGCGCCAGTGTTGGTGAAGTTGGCTCTGCACAGATAAGTTTCCAAGGCACTGGTGCGCTAGCTGAGGTGACGATTTAATGGGTATCTATTTAGGCAATATCGGCAATGTCGAGATCGCTAGACGCTCCACTGATGACGGCCTAGCAAGTATTGTCAACCCATCTGATGTAAACGCAAGCCACAACAGGTTTAGTTTTGATTTTGATGAAGGTTGCTTGATCAGCGGCGACCTCGTAGAAATCACTACTACCGATGGCACGAATCTTGATTTTATTTCTGCTAGCGGCTGGGACAATGCCACAGTTCAAAGCAGCGGTAACTGGTTCGTTTTCATTGATGAACTAGGCGGCATTCGGCTTTACGACAACTTTGATGACAGCCTTGAGGGCAGCGCCGCTGGTTTGGTGTCACTTGCTGCAATTGCACGCGACATACCAATTTCCGTCAAAGTGCAGGATCGCGGCGGGCGGTTACTTGCTTGCGTTACTGACTACGAATTAAATACAAATCGAGAAACCGTAGACATTACAGCACTTAGCGACCGTTACCGTGAGCAGTACAGCAGCCTGATCACTGGCTCTGGGCGCATCACAGCGCAGTGGGATTACGTCAATGAAGCAGGGCAAGAACCTGTGCATTACTTGATGCAGCTGGTACTGCGTACTGAAATTGGCTCTGGGCTGCATCTCAAGCTGTACGTCAAAAGCGCTGGTACTGACGCATCAGGCGGACCCTTTTCTGCTACGCAACTGAACGATGCCTTGTGGTGGGAGTTTGATGCGCTAATCACGAACAGTGCTACCAGCTTTGCGCCGGGCAACATCATTGTGTCCGCTATTGATTTTGTGGCGACTGGCTCAATCAAGTTGCGAGCCCGCACAACAGCAACATCAAGTCGTCTACTACAGGAGTCAGGTGATCCAATCTTGCTGGAGCAAGGGGGTTACCTTTTGAACGAGAGTGCTGCCTAAGATGGCTGTATTGAGGTAGCACGCACAATGGCCGACCTGCGGATCAGCGAACTACAAACGCTTGCTGGCGCCAATCTTGCAGCGGGCGACTACATGCCGCTGGCAGACGTTAGCGCCAGCGAGTCACGCAAGATCACCGTCACCGATTTCCTGGGTAATGCCGTAACGCTACTGGCAGACGACACGATACCAAGTGGCAAAATCCTGTTTGGTGCCGAGAGTGTTCCCGGCTCAGCGCTTGAAAACCTAGCGGTTGACACCAACCAAATCAACAATGGCAGCATTACGGCTGCCAAACTTGCTGACTATTCTTCGGTCACTTTTGTCTCGTCCTTGCCGGCATCCGGCGCTTTTCGTGGTCAGCTTGCCGTTGACACCGCAACACTCGCTGTTTCTGCATGGGACGGCAGCGCTTGGAGATCCATCAAGGCATCAGGCTCAATCAATGGTTTTGTCGGCGACAGCACGGGCATCATCAATATCTCTGTATCGCAGGTTGGAGATAATGTTTCAATTAGCGCAACGCTAGATGACACTGCGGCTGCGGCGCAATTTTTAGCTGGTCCTAGTGGCAGTGCTGGTGCTGTTAGTTATCGCTTGATTGCAGCAGCTGATCTACCCACGGCAACTACAGCAGCAAAAGGTGCTGTCCAGGTCAATGGCAATGGCCTGACCATGAGCGGTGATCAAATCCAGATTGATAACACCGTCACGCCAAATACTGCTACCTATTATCTTGTTCAGTATGACGCCAATGGTCTTGTAACGGGCGGGCGTGCAATTACTGCCGCAGATCTACCAACTGCAGGTGTCGGCACTATTGGCGCTGTTTATCCAGGAACGGGTCTTAGTGTTGCCGGCAGTGGGCAGCTAAATCACACAAACAGTGTTACAGCTGGTACATACGAAAAGGTCACTGTTGACGCGCAGGGCCACGTAACAACTGGCGCTGATTTGGATGCAGCTGATATTCCTGATCTTGATGCAGCCAAGATTACGACAGGAGAAATCCCAACTGCTCGTATTGCAAACAATGCAATTACAGGTAGCAAGCTGGCCAATTACGCCGTGACACAAATTGGTGGTGCATCAAGCACTACTGGCGTTGTCGATTTCCCTGCTGCCGAATTTGCGGGACAGTATTTCTTTGACGCCCTCAATGGAGATTTGTATCTGTGGGATGGCAATGCTTGGCAGGCTATAACCATTACGGCTGGCGAGATTGTTTATGCTGGCACGTTTGATGCTTCTGCAGGTTCGGGTAGCGGGCTAGTCGCGTCTGTAACAGCTGCTGGCCAAGCGATTGGATTGACCGCCGGTAGCGCATTACCAGCAGCTAGCGCCACCAACCTCCGCTACTACTTAGTTGTCAGTACTGGCGGCACTATTACAAGCGGAAATGCCCCAAACGTTGCGTTGGCGCCACCGGACATGATCTTGTCCAATGGCAGCAGCTGGGAAGAAATTGATGTATCAACGACTGTAACCTCTTCAGCGCAAGCTAGCGGCGTTACATTTACGCCATACGGCAACCTTGCAGCTACTAACGTACAGACTGCACTGCAAGAGCTGGACGACGAAAAGATTGGCGCTGCTGGCGCGACAATTACGGGTGAATTGCTGATTGGCACTACCGGCTCATTGGCATTTGAAGGTGCGACAGATAACACTTACGAGATTTATCTGGCGGCTGCCGATGCAACTGCAGATCGCACAATCACACTACCTGATCGCAGTGGCACCGTAATTACAACCGGTGATACTGGCACCGTTACAAGTGCGATGCTTGCGGGCAGCATTGCACTGACCAAACTGGCAACAGTTAGCAGCGGCAACATTATCGTCGGTAATGCTGCAAATCAGGCGGCATCAGTTGCCATGAGCGGCGATGCAACAATCAGCAATGCTGGCGTACTAGACATTGCCGCAGGTGCAATCGTTAATACTGACATTAGCGCTAGCGCTGCTATTGCATTTAGCAAACTAGCCGCGCTTAGTAGCGGAGCTATTTTGGTTGGCAACGGTAGTAACATAGCTGCTGCTGTTACACCAACTGGCGATGTCACAATCAGCAATACAGGTGTTACCAGCATTGCTGCTGGCGCGATCGTTGATGCAGATGTAAGCGCAACCGCCGAAATCGCCGTTAGCAAACTTGCCGATGGTGCTGCCCGTCAACTACTGCAAACTGACGCCGCCGGCACAGGAGTTGAATGGACTAGCAATGTTGATATTCCTGGGACGCTAGACGTAACCGGTGTTGGCACTTTTGATGCAGCAACGCGAGGATCAATTGGAGCGTTGACAGATGCAGCAACTATTACGCCAAATTTTGCAGCAGCAAATCACTTTAGTGTCACGCTCGCAGGTAATCGCACTTTGGCTAACCCAACTAACTTGGTAGCAGGGCAATCGGGTGCAATTTTTATCACGCAAGATGCCACTGGTTCGCGCACACTCAGCTACGGCAGCTACTGGAAATTTGCCGGCGGCACGGCACCAACACTTACGACAACTGCTAGCGCCATAGATATGCTGGTCTATGTAGTGAAATCAAGCACTGAAGTTTACGCTAGCCTTTCCAACAACATGAGCTGATCATGCTGCCAGGATCTTTGATACCGTTTTACGTCAGCGCGAGACCCGTGCCTGATGACATTACCGTTGATGTATTGCTCGTCGCAGGTGGTGGAGGTAGCCGCGATGTAAGTGTCAGTTCTACCCCTACCGTATTGTCTGGCGGCGGTGGTGCAGGCGGCAGGCTGTTGCAAACAGGTGTAACAGCTCAAGGCGGAGTGAATTACGTTGTCACTGTTGGCGCTGGGGGATATTACAACCCAGGGACGGGTTCAAATTCCAGTGCATTTTCTTTAGTGGCCTATGGAGGTGGTGGCGGCAATACTAATCAATCAAGTTCATTTGTCACAGTTGACGGTGGATCTGGCGGCGGAAGCGGTATTGGGCCTGGGTCACCAGCCACGGTATCTGCGGGAACTGGTGTTGCTGGACAGGGTAATGACGGTGGATCAGCGTATTACATTTCTTCTACCAACACTTCCAACGCTGGCGGTGGCGGGGGTGGATACTCTGCTGCCGGCGGCAGTGGATCTTCCGGCGGCGCTGGTGGTACTGGCTATGACTTAAGTAATTTTTCAACGACAACTACAAGGTATGTCGCTGGTGGCGGCGGCGGCGGTCGAGCTGCAACATCGGGTGTTTCGCTTGGGGGAGATGGTGGCGGTGGGGATGGAGGTAATCAGTCTGCTTTGGCAACAGACGGTGCGGTCAATACGGGAGGTGGTGCCGGTGGCCAAGGCTGGGCAAAGACGGGTTTTACTCGTTATGGAAAGACGGGTGGTTCAGGCATCGTTATCGTTCGCTACACCGGCACTGCTATAAAAGCGACCGGTGGTTCGATCAGCACCGTGACCATTGGCGGTCAGGCTTACGTTGTCCATGAGTTCACCAGCACCGGCACCTTCGCTTTAGTCTGATGGCCCATTTCGCGGAACTTGATACTCAAGGGATTGTTCAGCGCGTCATCGTCGTGGACAATCAGCAGCTTCTGGATGAAAACGGTATTGAACGCGAAGAGCGCGGAATTGCTTTTTGCAAGCGACTGCTGGGTGCAGATACCACATGGGTGCAAACAAGTTACAACAGCAATTTTCGTGGTACTTATGCCGGCATTGGATTTCGCTACGACGCGGCCACAGATGTGTTTGTGCCACCGGCTTTAGACTGACGCTAGACACGCCCGAGATCGCTAGGCTGGTTTCATGGCAATCGCTCCCGGCACTTACAACATCAGCCTGCAGCGCCGGGCGGACTACAGCGTCACGCTGCAATTCAAAGACAGCAACAACGCGGCAATCGACCTAACCGGTTGGACCGTTGCTGCACAAGCATGGAATAAGAATCGCACCACTAAATACGCTGACTTTGCTGTCACCTATACAGACCGCGCAACTGGAACAGTCGCCATTGCTTTAACTGACGAGCAGACTACCAGCTTCCCTAATGAAGCGTATTACGACGTATTGCTAACTAATACTGCTGGATTGAAAGAGTTTTATCTAGAAGGCGTTATTTATGTTAGCGAGGGGTACACCGGATGACTAATAGTGTTGTCGTTAATTCTGTAAACAATACTATTGTCGTTACCGAAAATAGCGGCAGCGCTGTTGTTACTGTTCCTCAGACCTCGGTTGTCACTGCAGTAACGCAGGGACCGCAAGGGGCTGCTGGATCTGCGGGCATTGTCGTAGATGAAACGGCTAAAGTAGACAAAAGCGTCGTCTACTACGACGCTACTGCCGGTCAGTACAAAGCTGACGCCATCTGGACAACCACGACTCTTACTGACGGGGGGAACTTCTAACCGTGGCCAACACTCTTCGCATTAAGCGTCGTGCGTCTGGTTTAAGCACTGGCGCACCATCGTCACTGGCAAACGCAGAATTAGCGTATAACGAGTCAGATGCCGGCAACGGCATTCTGTACTACGGCTACGGCACTGGAGGTGCTGGCGGTAGTGCAACCAGTGTTGTTGCGATTGGTGGCGATGGTGCGTTTGTCAATTTGACTGGCGCACAGACCATTTCAGGCAACAAGACATTCACTGGAACAGTTGACTTAAGCGGCGCAACGCTTAGCGGCAACACAACATTCAGCAACAACCTCACTGTTACCGGCAACCTGACGGTCAACGGCACAACGACAACGGTGAACAGCACCACCGTTACGGTGGACGATAAAAACATTGAGCTTGGTTCCACCGCCAGTCCAACTGACGCGGGTGCCGATGGCGGTGGTATCACACTGAAAGGCACCACCGACAAAACGTTTAACTGGGTTGATGCAACCGATAGCTGGACTAGCTCGGAGCACATCGACCTTGCATCCGGCAAAGAGTTCAAGATTGCTGGAACATCTGTCCTGAGTGGCAGCACCCTTGGTTCTGGTGTTACCGGATCCAGTCTTACCAGTGTTGGCACGATTGGCACTGGTACCTGGAATGGCACCGCAATCAGCGTGGGCTACGGCGGCACTGGTCTGACCGCAACGCCTGCAAACGGTCAGCTGGCGATCGGCAACGGTACTGGTTACACGCTGTCAACGCTGACTGCTGGTAGCAACATCACCATTACCGAAGGCAGCGGTTCAATCACGATCGCTGCAGCAGCTGGCGCACCTGTCGCTGGTGATGGTATTGATGTCGCTGGTTCAACTGTCAGCGTTGACCTGAAGGCCAATGGCGGTCTTGTCATTGAGACCACCGAGCTTGCAGTTGACCTAGGCGCGTCCAGTATCACTGGCACTCTCGGCGTAGCTGACGGTGGCACTTCACACACCAGCTACACCGATGGTCAACTTTTAATTGGCTCGACTACTTCAGGTGGCCTGAGCAAGGCGACGCTGACTGCCGGTAGCAACGTCTCAATTACGAATGGCAGTGGCAGCATTACCATTGCCTCGACTGATACCAACACCACCTACACCGCCGGCAACGGTCTTGACCTTGCGGGAACCGAGTTCGCGCTCGATTTGAAAGCCAATGGCGGCTTGGTGATTGAGACAACCGAGCTAGCTCTCGACTTGGGCGCGACCGCAATCACCGGAACGCTTGCAGTCAGTGACGGCGGCACTGGCGCCACCACAATCACGGGGCTAGTCAAAGGCAACGGCACCAGTGCTTTTACTGCTGCTGTTGATGAAACCGACTACCTCAGCCCCAATGCTGAGATTGATGGAGGTACTTTCTAAGCTGCAACTGTCCTGCTACATAGCAATCTAAGGACCGCCACATGGCAAACACAGTAAGGCTCAAGAGAAGCGCTGTCCAGGGGAAAGCTCCTACCACCAGTGATCTTCAGCTAGGGGAGCTTGCCCTCAATACTTACGACGGCAAGCTCTACACCAAAAAGGACGACGGCACTGCGTCTATTGTTGAAATCGGCGCCGGAGGAGGTGGTGTTAGTGGAGACATCGCTGTTGATTCTGCTGCGATTGGTCTAGCTAGCACTGAGACAAATACGACGCTAGATGTTTCTGGGGCATATTCAGGGAATGTTGTTTCAGTCGCCGCGCTAAACATTGATTGCAGCGCTGGCAACTATTTTACAAAAACCATCTCTGCTAACAGCACATTTACTTTTGGCAGTGTTCCCGTAAGCAGAGCATACTCTTTTGTGCTGGAGCTTACCCACACATCTGGAACGATTACCTGGCCTACAGCGGTAAAGTGGCCAGCGGATAATGCTCCTACGTTGACCACGGGCACAACTCATTTATTTGTGTTTGTCACAGATGATGGAGGCTCGCGTTGGCGTGCCGCAGCTCTGCCTGATTACGTCAACTGACCCAAGATGGATCCTTCAAGCCGAGCACTTCTGCTAGCCGCTGGCAGTCAGAATGTAGACACCGCATGGAATTTGCGGTATGCGCAATTCGCAGGGTCGCCGAATAATGTTTTCAACTTTAGAAATATTCATTTTGCGGGCGACGGTTTCGACCTTGCGTTTAAGCCGGATGGCACGAAGCTTTATGTTGTCGGAGCTGGCGGTTCAACCGTGGCGAATGACAGCGTGTATTCGTACAGCTTAAGCACAGCTTGGGATATTAGCACCGCTACCTATGACTATGAATACTTCACTGTTGGAAATGAGGCACCAAGCGCTAGGTCGCTTTACTTCAAAACAGACGGCACGGCAATGTATGTTGGAGATTCCTCTAACCGTACCATATATCAATACACGCTAACAACAGCGTGGGACGTTACCACGGCTTCTTATAGCTCAGCAAGTTTTACGATTGGGGGCACCGGCCTTGCCGGCTTATATTTCAAAAGTGATGGCACCTCTTTTTTTACAGTTGATACAGGAACTGATCGCATTCGTAGACATGACATGAGCACTGCCTGGGACGTAAGCACAGCGTCTTTAGACAGCTATCTATCCTTTGGCACCTATGAAGCCGCTCCAACTGGTTTATTTTTCAAAGACGATGGGACAAGGGTTTACGTTGTAGGCTCTTCCGGTGATGGAATTGATGAATGGAGCTTGTCTACTGCCTGGGATTTAAGCACTGCCACTTACGATTCTTTTATTTTGCTTAACAGTATTGATACAACGCCACAAGGCATATCTTTTAACAGCGCGGGCACAAAAATATATTTCTTAGCTTATGGTGCAAGCACTACTAGAAAGTCTAATATTTACGAATTAGATTTATCTACTGCTTGGGATAGCAGTACAGCAACTTACTCAGCACCGACAACTGGCTTTACTTCACTCCGTTACGCTAGTACGCCCGTTACGATCAGTTACAGCGCTGACGGGACAAAATACTACGAATTTTATGGCGCAAACAAAACGTTATACGAATATTCACTTTCTACCGCATGGGAATTGTCGTCTAGAACAGGCGCGCCGGCAAGTTTCACTATCACGCAAGATAGCA
>Ga0070751_1000363_pt1 | contig 30071 bp, 24 predicted proteins | sample VirMetDEL_Aug_28_FD_78514 | JGI IMG/M metagenome (GOLD analysis project Ga0070751, IMG submission 78514) | Aqueous microbial communities from the Delaware River and Bay under freshwater to marine salinity gradient to study organic matter... | ecosystem: Environmental > Aquatic > Marine > Coastal...
CCATACACTTGTTCTGCTGGTCGTATTCTATCTGGCGGGCACACTCAAAGCAGTATTCTTCATCGGGTTCGCAGGGGAAACACCCACTGCCCTCCTTAATCTGCTTGTCGCACTGGAAGCACTCAATCATCTTCTCTTCGTCGCTGGTGGCGTTATCACTGGAAATCTCGTAGTTGCTGTCGTCGGTTGCCAGTTCTTCTACCTGTTCTTCTGCCTGCTGTGCCTCCTCCCATTCCTTCTTCTCCGCTCGCAAATCACAGAGGATATCGTAATCCACCGCAATTGCCCCTTGGTTCATCTTCTCCAGGCGGTCCAGTTGTGCCTGCTTGGCAAACTCCACTGGGTTTTCCTCTACCTCCAGTGTCTCCAGGAGTTCCTGGGTGTTCTGCGGTTCCAGCACTGGGACTTCTTCTACCTTCTCCTCCTCCGCTGGCACTTCCTCTACATCCTCCAGGTTCGCCACATCACCTGCCCCCTCACTGAATGCCTGGGTGGAACCCGAGATGGCACTGATTTCGCTGTCGCAGTCATCATCTTCGTGGAACTGGGTTTCTGGGTAGATGAACTGCGGAAGGTCAGTGGGAATGCTGGACTGGAACTCGGCAGACTGGAATTGTGCCTGGTATTCTGGGTCCTTCATCTTCCAGCAGATGTTGCCTCCCACCTTGTAGGTGCCAGTCTGGACTGACAATCCGTGTTCTCCCCACTTCTTCGGGCGGTTGATGTGGTAAAGTCCGTGAGCACCCGAGTAGCAGTGGTCTTCTGGGTTGTAGTGCTTGTAGTGGGTCTTACACAACTTACTCTCCTTGCCGTTCTCGTGCTTGTCCCAGTGCCTGCTACACTGCTGACCCAGACCATCTGCCCAGACCATCGCACAGCACCTGTTCTCGTGGAAGCACTCCAACACCCCTTGGGACACCTTCTCCTTGCGGTGTGTGCCTGAATGTCCCTTCAGGTTCTTGGTGGGTTTCGCTGGTGTGTATCCCTCGGTCTTGATGCGGTCCAACTGCTCTTGGAGCAGGTTGTATTTGACCTGGAGTTCGCCGAACATACGGATTGCCTCCTCGCCGTGCTTGGCGGTCTCCATCCACTGGAACACCTCGTCGGGAGATGATTTGCCAGTGAGTTCGCAGACCGCCCTGATGAAGGTGTCCGCCTCCTTCTGCTGGTCCTTGACCTCTTGGGTCATCTTCTGCTGGTTCTCCAGTGCCTCCTGGGACTTCTTCAGGTTGTCCGCCAGGGTCTTCTTCTCCAGGTCGGTCTCCTTCTTCAGCGTGTCCATCTTGTCCTTCACGCTCTTCCTCCACGCCTTGCCGTCCTCGTCCGCCTTGTCCAACTTCGCCTGGAGGTCCTTGTTCTTGGTCTTGAGTGCCACGCACATCTTCTTGTAGTCCTTGGTGCTGGAGGTGGTTGCCATACTTACTGGGCGGTAGTTCCCCGACTTAACAGACGGAACGCCTAAATAGATTGATGCGATGGGAAAGTGGTGGGTTGCGGAAAGTTGCTGGGGTGATGCTCTACTCTGTTTCCAGAAGTCAAGCAGGTGGTTCTATATGGTAAAGGGGCACTTTTGGGGGGGGTTCATCAATTTCCAGAAAAACGAAAAGTTTTGGATTGTGCCTTAATAGATTGTATAATAAATAAATAAAAAAATTAATTACCTCTTGACCCAGATTTTAGTTCGGCAGATGGCACATTCAGGATTTGCCCCTTTCTTAAGTGTATTAATACATTGCTTACAATACTTATGACCACAGGCAGTCATTTCTATGTTCTTTGGATTAATAGTCTCTAAACAGATGGGACAATCTATATGTTTCTTTAGTTGTATTAATAACTCTTGGATTTGCTGTTGGGCATAATCTGTCATATCATTTACAGGCAATTGCTTTACCTGTTCATAATATACAATATCTTGCCCCTGGTTATATTCTAACTCACTGAAATACTTTGCCCATCCTGCCTTTGCCTTTCTCACTTGTGCCATATACTCTTTTTCAGTGTAAGTTCTCGGCATCAACAAAAAATATATTTATTATACTAATACTATACACTAATCTTTTAAATCTATTTTCTATCTATAAACTATCTATTTATTCGTCTGTGAGGTCTTCCTCTGGATATCCTGCCTTCCGCAGATTATCTACCATCTCTTCATCCAGTTCTTCTATGAATGTGCCCCAACCACTGGTATCTTCTATGACCTTCTCAAGTCCCCGCAACTTCTTCTCTCCCTTCAGGCACCGCTCCTCCCAGTTTTCGCAGGCAGTTTCTGCCGTCTCGTGGCACATTATGTAATGGTCCAACCGCCCTTGGATATCTTGGAGTTGCTCTGCCCAACTCTCGTCCCTCTCCCAGGGCACAACCTTGCTCATCAAGGGGGTAAAGTCTTCCAGCATCTGCTCAATGTCCTCCTCCACTTCGCACTTACCTGCCTGAACTCCGTTGTCATATGCCTCGCCCATATCTCCCTCGTCGGCGAGATGTTCCTTCTGGCAGACATCTTCTACCAGGTAATTGTAGAGGTCTTGTTCTTCTATCTTGTCCTTCTCGCTCGGGTGTTGCTCTTCGTGGAGTTTATGTGCCAGACTGGCAATTGCTGGCACATCTGGGCAATCCACCGAGCAGGCAAGGAAATCCCTTACCAGGTCTTCATACTTCTTCTCCACCGCCGAACACCGCTCCATCATATGGAGCAGTGGTGCTGGGGTCTCTTCTTCTGGGTCTTCTGCCTGATGAATTGCCAACTTGGCAATTCGTAGTTCTTCTACCAGGCGGTCGTTGTCTCGCTTCAGTAGGGAGATGTCCTGCTCGTAGCGGTCTTGGGTCTTGTAATCAACTGCCATCATCGCCTCGTATTGCTTGATGATGGCGTTGTAGGTGGTTCGTTGTTGCGGGGTCATCTTCGTCTGCGTCATCGCCTCTTGGAAGAGGCGGTAGTTCTTACCTGCTGGTCGGCAGTTGGTGTCCATCCTGGGTCTCGGGGAAAAGTCCTGCGAACTGAAAAAGCGGTGAATTGTGGGGGGTGTGGGTAAGTGTCAAGTGCTTTCCTCTGTTTCCAGTAGTCAAGCGGGTGTTCTAATGGGTAATGGACCAAAAATCAGGGGGGTTCCAAGATTTTCGTAAAATCGCAAAAAAACAATCTATTAAGAGGGGATGAGGGGATTGAGGGTTTAATAACAAAAATAAAAGTCTAATTAAATTAATTAAAATAAATTATTGAGATTATATTTTTATTGTTATAGGTCTATCCCCCACTCCCCTATCTTCTACCATAATATCTTATCTGGTCTCCTGTTGGACCAGTATTATATAGGAACTTATCTTCGTATGTCTCCTGCCTTTGCTTTACCAATAATCTTCCGCCTGGAGATACATATTCTACCTTCTTTTTACCCCTTGGTATTCTTGTAATCATAGATACCTCCTGATATCCTGGTCTGGTTGTTGGTATTGCCAATTCATTTGCCCTTGGATTTGACACAGGGGCAATTCGTTGAGATTTAGGTTGCCAAGATTTCTCCCATTGTGGCACAGGGTCTTGAGCAACCCATTCTTCATCTTCTTCACTTTCAGTATCGGGATAAGCAAATCCCTCTTCTAATGGTATTCGTTCTAATCTATCTCTTAATTCTGCTTCTGTCATAGTATCTGGTGCGTCTGGCACTTCATTAAAGGCAGATAAAGACCCTCTATCTACTCTACCACCCATATTACGCAATCCACTTAATGATTGAGATTTCCTACTGGCATATGCTTGGTATTCATCATTGACTTCTGCTGTTCCACTGGTATATCTTTCACCTTGACCAGCAGTTCCTTTACCCATATATTGTTGCTCTTCATAATTATCCAAATCACGCCTACCAGTTTCAGTAGATACAACAATCATATCATTCACTATATTTGCTGGACCTGGATATTTTTTTATCCCAGGAACTTGTGGCGTAAATGTAGTAGTAGCACGCTGTTCTGCCTCTGCTTCTCTCTGCTTTCTTGCTGACCTTGTTGCCTGTGTATCTCCCGCTTTTAGTTCAGCAATTGCCCTTTTATAATAATCTTTTTCCTCTTGAGATTTTGCCATTTTCTTCTTTGCCAGTAATTCATCTCTCTGTCTTAATATTTCTGCCTTTTCTTCATCTGTAAGTCTAACCGCATCAATTCTACCTTCTTCTACAAACTCGCTAACCATACCTGTTTGAGTGGTATTTCTTTGACCAGTAAGTATATCACTATACACACCAACTGCTCCATCAATATCATTCTGCCTTGCTAACTCTAATTCATACATATAGTCTCCCTCCTCTCCATAGGTTGGCACTGGTTCTTCTTCTACCACAGATATAGATGATACTGGTGCCTCACTAAAATAATTAGTATATGGTTCTTTATATCTTGTATTTTTCATTTTACTGATATCATACTTGGGTCCCCAAGAGGGATATGTTTTCTTACTGGATACTTCAGTATGTGCCAACTTTCTTTCCATCTCATCCATATAAGTTCCCATATCTACATTATGGATAAACTCTTGACTATATCCCTTGGCAGATTGCTGTTGCCTTTTGATTTCCCTGTTATGTGCCCTCTCTGCTTTATTAGGATTTTTCTTCTTTATTAATACACCAGGTGGAAATGATTGTGCCCTGGGAGATGCTGGAGGAGACCCAGGGGAATATGTTGGTCCCTCTGGTCCAGGGTCTGGAAGACTTTGAGCAATTGGCACCCCTTGGAGTGGTTGTTCTTCCCTCTGTTTATTAGTTGCTAATACCCTATTATATTGTGTTAATATCTCATTTTGTGCCATATTACCTAATCCCTCTGTTAAAAATAATCTTGGGTCAGCAATAAATCGCTGTTGTCTTTTTCGTTGTCTTGCCACATCATCTACACGGGCATCTTCTGCCTTATTACGCTTACGCTCTTCTTCCCTTTGTTTCTCAGTCTTCTTCTTCCGTGCTTTGGGTTGTTTTGGTTTAAACCTCCCTTTCTCATCACGCTCTGGCATCTTTTATATACTATCAATTATTTTTATTTTTCCTTTCATAACTTACCATTTTATTTTCACTCTTCATCGGTGCCCATTGTCCCTGTGGGTGTTTCTTATGCCAATTCATATACATTGTCAATGGGTCAATATATTCAGGATTTACATAATCTAATTTACTAATATCACTTGGGTCTGGTTTTTCAGGGGCAAGTTCATCATACTCTTGACCTTTCATATACTCTAATTCTATCTTCCCTTCTGCCTTATGTGGATTTGGTAAATGATTTACCACAACAGGTATATCAGTATAAATTGATGGCGAATTAATCCAGTTCTCGTTCATTTATAATACTAATATATATTATTTCCCGAAGGGATAAACCTGTGGTTATTTTCCAGCATCCCATCTTGTCTGTTTTCCTGTTCCACTGGTAATTCTTCTACCATATGTATCAGCATCATCTTGGAAGTCATCTTCACTATCTTCTAACCTCTCAATATTAATCTCATCATCACTACCACCTTCGGCAAACCAGTCTCCCTCATCACTATCTTCATCACTATCATCATCTGGTGCTTGGACTACTTGACCAGTTGGTCTGCCTCTGGCATCCAATACTACGCCATTTCCCTGGACAGCAACTCCTCCTACATTAATTGCCCCTGGTTCATCTAATCCTACATTAATACTTGCTTTATGTTCTGCCTCATAAATATCATATTGTTCCTTTTTCTTTCTCTCTGCTTCAGTCCATTCTGCTTGTGTCATTGGGTATTTTACACCAAAAAATCCCCAGGGTTTTGTTTTGCCTTCCATAAATGTGCCTTTATGTTCTTCTTGTTCCTTTACAAATGAACTATACATCCACTTCATAAACTCTTTCTTTCGCTCTGCTTCCACTGCCTGACCTTCACTGGATAATGCCCACTTTGCCAACGGGTCTCCCATTGTTCCAGTATCTGGGTCAATACTCTCAATATTTGCCATAGTCCAATCCCTTGTCAATTTAGTTCCATCTTCTCTCTCTAAATCTGCTTGACCTATTGGTGTTTGTGTGGGTAATGAACTATAATTTGCCCCTGCTGTATCTGGAGCATATTTCCTTGATAAATAATTCATATAACTAATGTTTTGAGGGTATATCTCTTCTAAATTACTCTGTATTTCTTCAGTGCTAAGTTCCTTACCCCTTCTTACATTTGCCACTTTTCCCTGTCTGGTTAATCCTTTGCCCTCATATAATGGTGCTGGCACTCTTCTACCATTTACCCATACATCATTACCCTCCGCATCTCTCTTCCAGTAATATCCAACAGGGGCAGTATCTAATAATGAACCAGGTAATCTTCCACCTTCTGCTGTTGTTGTGGCAATAAACCCTAATCCTCCCTCAAATCTTGCCTCTCTCTCAAAATCACGCCTCATCTGTGCTATGTAATCATCTTTAGATAGTAAATGCCTATTAGCAAACCAGTCTCCCAAGGTCTCATCTCTACTTATTGCCTCTCCATCTACCTGCGATACCTCTGGGTATTTACTCCTCTCATTTAACATCCAAGCATCAAACTTGGATTTTATCTGCTCTTTTTCTATCTTCTTTAAGTATTCACGGGAATGTTTAAGATGCTTCTTCATTCCCTTAAAATCCTTATCTGCTTTACCAGTGTAATCTTTACCCAAGTTATAATCGGTAAATGTTTCAGGCACTTCATAAAATACTACAGCATCTTGGGGTCCAAGGTCTTCATCCTTGGCACCACCCTTCCCACCTCCAAACATAGTATATTCTGCTCCATAAGAGCGTATTAAAGGTCCATCTGGATTAATAGCGGTATATTTCCAATATCCACCTGCTGGGAAATTAAGTGTCGGTGTAGGGGCAATTCCTGCCTTTCTGTCTTTGGCAGATTGTTTCTCCCACATTAAATTACCATTCTCATCCTGTCTCTGTGAAGTATTAACTACCCATTCACGACTATAATTCTCTGGGAGCGGTGATTTATCTTGTAATAATGACATCTCTATATCTATGCGTTATATTTAAAAATTAATAATATAATATTAAGTAAATGATTGACCAGTCAAACGAAGTTTTACCGATGAATAATCCCAAAGGGATTATTGACCCATCACACTCTAAAAAAGACTTATGCGATATTATACTGGTATTTAAATTACCAATACACAATTTAAAAAATAAAGTAAAGAAGGTAGTTGCTGAAGAGGTAATGATTACCCTTAAATCAATGGATGATATTACCCCTAACTATGATTATTATGAAATATCTAATGTAAGTGAATTAATAGATTATCTACAACAACCAAAGAAGGATAATAATATATCCCTTAAGGAAAGAGAAATTGCCATTTTAAAGGCAAAATCCCTTATTCATTTTAGTAGAGGATGTGGTGGAACATTTCCCAGTAGTGATTACAATGATAAAAGTGAGGTAGTTAGTGATGCGGAACATATAAAAAGATATGCCGATATTCCAACTTGCCGTATGGCAATTAAATTACTAAATGAGAATAACAATCTGGGATATAATATTAAACCAGAATTGTCATACAGGGTAAAGAAACAACTGGAAAAGAAGCAAAAAATAAAAGCAAACTCACAGGCACGATTTAGTATGAGGAGGGGAGATTTTTTAATTACCTTTGATTAGGAGTGAGGGATAGAGGGGTCTATTACAAAAAAAATAGTCCATCTTAAAAAATTAAAATTAAATATAGAGTTTATATTTTTGCTACTAACCCTCCATCCCCTACTCCCCTACTGCTCCGCTTGCTTTGCCTTCTTCCTCAAATACCATTCCCTCTGTGCCTTTTTATACTTTGCCTTTTTCTCCTCTGGTGTGCTCCAAGGCACATTTTGATTACATACATCTAACCCTTGTGCCAAGTAATCATCATAATATTCCCGTTCTCTCATTCTTAATGGTTCGCCGATTAATCCTTGTTCCATTTCCATTATCTTTATTTCCCAATTGTCAGTGGTAAATAAATTACCATATGACAGATTGCCCTTCTTCCATTCCCATTGATGCCTATACTTACGCTTTGCCAAATACTTCTGCTCTGTGCTTCCTACATACACCTGTGTTGGAAAGTCCTTGTTGGTAATTGTGTATATCTTGCCCCACGGATTATCGCAATTATTATTCATAAATTATCTATGTATTTCTTTTTTAAATACTTTAAAAGATAAATTATAGAAAATAAATAGATTTAAAAGAATAGAGCATAGTAATATATATACAACAATGGAACACATTAGAGCAAATATAGTCTCTTTCGGTGAGAAGCGTGGGAAACCATATGCTGAAAGTAGTATTAATACATACATCAGGAATATTGGAAAGGTATTTCATAGTATTCACGGAGACCAAGAGATGGAAGATATGTGGTGGGCAAAGGATATCCCAGTAGTAGATAAAGCAATTGCCAATTTTAAACCAACTACACAGAGGAACTATTACAATAGTATTATTATTGGATTAATGGCATTGGAACAAGATACATTTATGCCTGATAATGTAAGGAAAGTGTATGAAGGTAAGAGAGATATACTGAATGCTGAATATGAGAAGAATAAAGGCAAACCAACTGAAAATCAGGCAAAGGTAATGGAACAGGTAAATAAACAGACCATTCTTGATATGTTAGAAAATACCAAGGAACAAGTAAAGGGTAATAGGATGGAATATATTGCCTGGATGATGTTTAAGATACATACTGAAATCCCATTCAGGAATGAACTTTCAGCAATCCGTGTATTAAGAGAAGCACAATATGAGAAGTTAGCAGATAAGACTGAGAATTACCTTCTCATTAAATCGGTAAATGATAGACCAAGAGCAACAATGAAGTTTATTATGAATAATGGCAAAACAACTTCCAAGTATGGTCCAAGGACTATTAATGTAGGATTGCCCCTTGTATCTACCTTAATAGATTATCTTAAGAGTATTGACCTATGGAAGCGTAAGTATGTAGAACCAACATATCTTTTCACTTGGGCAACTGGCAAACCATTAACCAGAAATGATGTATCACACTTACTTTCTAACTTTAGCAACAAAAATATAGGTCATTCTGTATCAACTACACTTATGGCAAAAATGTTTAATAATATACCACCCAACGCTAATACAGCAACAGCAGAAGAAATTGAGGCAGTCCAAGAGCAGGCACACGCCAGAGGGCATAGTGTCAAGATTAAGGCATCAATCTATAACCCACAATAAATGAAAAAATCTATTTAAAAGATTAATACATAGATATAAGTATAATAATGAGTAATACAATGAACAAGAAACTTAAGGTGGGAGATAATGTCAAGATTACTGGTGGAAAGTATAAGAAGTTTGAGACTGGAACATTAACTACCATTAAACCAACCTATTGTGATGTTGATTTCGGTGGAAATGGACTACATAAGGTTAAGGTAGATTATATCTTCCCAGTTGTAGATATGGTAATTGATATGCCAGAGGCAGAACAACTCCAAGATGTTGGACAGAACCCAGATGATTTTATTGCTGAAAACCCTGAACTCATTAAGGTAGAAGAACTTGCCCCTGATGAAGAAGAGTTTGCTTCATTAGAGGAGAAGATTAATGATTTAGAAGAGAAGGCAAATTATTACATTAGTGAAGCATCTGTATTTGAGGCAGAACGAGACCAGGCAGATAAGAAGGTATTAGAACAGGATGAACTAATACAGAAACTACAAGACCGAAATGCCTATCTGGAAGAACTATGTAGGAAGATACTTCTACCCTAAGGGTTGATTGATAAATCAATACTTACCATAAGTAGTGGTATGCCCAGTAATTTGCCGTATTTTTATCTTTGACTGCTAAACTGCCGTCTTTCTTTTTAATTTTTGATGCTCTGGCACGATAACTCTTCCGTTTTTCGGCAGATGCTGTGCCAGAACGCCAATCTTGTGCTCCCTTTTGACCGAAATGAATTAACTTCTTTCCGCCAGAAGCACTCTTAACATATACACTATACTTTTTACCCTTTGCCTTGCTGGGAAATGGTTTGTATAAAGGTTTAGTATCTTCTTTCATTATTTATTAATATTTAGATATTAAAATAAATATATTATTTATTAATATAAAATGAGCGAAAGTCAGGACATTATTGAGATTGAGAGGATGAGCATTGACCAATTTGCTGGAAGTGTTGTATTAATACTTGGGGCAGTTGGGTCTTTATTGTTAGTCATATGGCAAAGTAAATGTGCCTGTAAATGCCGAATTGGTTTCAGTGATAACTGCTATATCTTTGATTGCTCACGGGAACCACCCACCCAAGAGCAACTGGATAATCTCAAGGAAGAACGGGAAGCACTTGGACCCGCTGGTCAGGCAAATGTTGCGCGTGATAAGGCAAAGAAAGTGCCTTCGGCAGATAAGAATGTGCCAGAAGATATCCGCAGAGGAACATTCCCAGAACAGGAAGAGGTAAATGCTGAACCTGAACCTGAGGTTCTTGTGCCAGGGTCAGGGGATGTAGCAAAAAGTTCATTATATTAATATCTATATTATAAATTATTTTTTTAAGATACTCTTTATATTTTGTTATATAACCCTCTATCCCCTGCTCCCTGTATTAATAGATTGTTTTGTGTCGGTTTTCCAGAAATCGTGTAACCCCCTACATTTCTCACTCATTACCTATTACACCTGTATTTAGTGTCTGTATAGCAGTGCTGAATAAATCCGTTATAGAAAATATAAAAGAAAAAAAAACATATTAAAGAAATAACACATAGATATAGATATAAGTATGAACATAGGGCAACTGGTAGATATTCTGGAGAATGACTATGGACCCTGCCACCGACGCATCAAGGTAGGTAAAGAGCAGAAGAAAGATGGCACAATGAAGAAAGCACCCCGCTGGGAGAGGAACCAATATACCCAGGAGGAGATAGATAGGGAAAGAGGATACCCGCTGAAGGACAATGACCCCAACAAGGTCTTCACCGACTACTCGCTCTACCTGAAGCACACTCCAGGCATATGGTGTGTTGATGTAGATACCAAGGACTTCGGTAATAGTGAATTAATCCACCGACTGGTAGATAGTGGGTGCTACTCCACTGAAACCGATAAGGGATTTCACTTCTACATCAAGTGCCCTGACGCACCAACTGACTTTACCAACGAAGTCAAGGTGTTTAAGGACTTTGAGGGAGATTTCCTGGGCAGAAATGGTGGGTGTAATGTCTGGGAGAAGAAGACCCGCACCATTGATGGCAACCACTTTGCCGAGTTTGAGTGGGCAGACTTGTCCCAGTATATGGACATTGGCAAGATGAATGAACCATCCCCCGAGGACAAGAAGAAGGCAAAGAGGGAGAAGAAGGCAAAGGCACTCAAGGAGAAGAAGCAGGCAGATGAAGACCCAGACCCATTCGGTCTGGAAGATTTCACCGATGAGATGATTGACAATTTCCTCAGTAGGATTAATAATGAAGGTAAGCAGGCAAAAGATTATGACGACTGGTTAAAGGTAGGTATATGTCTATCCAACTGCTACAAGAAGAAACTTGCTGGGTATAAGAAGTGGCAAGAATGGTCCAGCAAGTCCCCCAAGCACGATGAAGACACCACTGAGGAGAAGTGGGAGAGTTTTAAGACTGACCACCAAGAACCCTGCGGTTGGAAGACCCTGCGATTTATGGCGGATAAAGATAACCCCCAGAACATCTACCAGGCACTTTACGAACAGAGGGGAGAAGATGGATTGACCAAGGAGATGAACAAGCACCTGTGCTTCTGTGAGCAGACAGGAGAATATATCAGGGAGTTCGCTAACCGCACATCCAAGGATGAGCACATCTTTAACACCTACAAGAAGGCAACTATCCAGTGCCATTATGAGAAGTATAAGTTCTGGATTGAGTTGGAGAATGGTAAGAAGATTAAGGTAAATCCATTTAACCTCTGGAACGAGAACCTCAACAGGCGAGATGTCAAGCGTATTGTATTTGACCCAAGACCCAAGGACAAGCAAGACCCAAATGTGTTTAACATCTGGCGGGGGTATAATATCTCTATGGAAGATAGTGCCCAATATGAAGAAGAAGACTGCCAACCGCTACTTGACCACATCTACAACATCTGGTGTAGGGGTAGAGAAGACCACTACAATTATGTCATCAACTGGTTCGCCCACATTCTCCAGAAACCCTGGGAGAAGATATCCGTATTACTGGCACTCCAGAGTGAAGAGGGTGCTGGTAAGGGTGTTGTTATGGAAATTATAGGAGAGATTATGGGAAGTGCTACTTTTAAGGCAGTTGCTTCTGCCAATGGTATTGTGGGAGAGTTTAACGGAGAACTGGAAGGCAAGTGCCTGATTGACCTTGATGAGGCAATCTGGGGTGGCAGTAAGGAAATTGCCAGCAAGATGAAGAACCTGATTACCGAACGCCGACAACAAGTGAATAAGAAGCACAAGGAGACCTACGAGATTGACAACTCAACGGCATTTATGATTACTACCAACAATGAACTATTCGCTGGAATTGACAGAGGAGGCAGACGATATGCCTGTCTGCGACTTGACAACCGATTTGCTGGAATTGCCAATGCTGAGACAGAGGCATATTTCTCTGCTATTCGGGGAGTTCCTCCTGGCACACCAGAACCCAACCCGAAGGTTATTGGGGCATTTGCCAAATACCTCTACAAGAGAGACCTTACCAACTGGTCTGCCCGTAGGGTTCCCAAGACTGACCTGCTCCAAGACCAGATTGAGCGTGGTATGAACTGCGTTGTCCGCTGGTGGAAGGATATGATTACCGATGGTCGCTTCGGTCTTCCCAACTGGGAAAAGGACCTCAAGAAGCACGATTATGAAGGCAACTTAACTACCAAGTATGATGCCAGGGTAGAATACTACGGATTTATCTTGCCTGGATACAATGGCAAGATAGCAGAAGAGAAATACAGCAAGGTAATAGGTCGCAAGAACTTCTACCAGAAGAAGGAGTTTAATGGGTCAGTAATGCCCCACGATGGTGAGACCAAGTCCCAATGGACCAACAGGGTCTATTATGAACATCCCAAGGATAGAGAACTACCTAATCATCTCAAAGAAAAAGTAGTCCTTACAGCAGAGGGCAAACCAAGGTCATATACACTACAATGGGAGGGTGAAGACATCTTAGATACAAGGATTGAGACCAAGGTAATTTACAGGGGATATGACCCCAAGTGGTTGTTCCAGATGTATCTACAGGCACACAAGGACAAGAAACTGGGATATGGTAATCCTCTTACCTACAACTCCTGGTCCCAGTGGATACACAAGATTGCTCCAATTACCAAGAAGAAGCACGGCAAATCAGGCAAGGACCAGATGACTACCTGGGAGGTAGTATCTCTGTCTAAACTCAGGCAATTCTTTAACAACTACTACAATTACGAATATGACTGGGATGAAGATGTAGAACAGATTGAGGCGAAGCACGGAGGCAAATTAGTTCCAGTGAATGAGGGTGGTGGTCTGCCAGATTATTGTGCCATTAGTGATAGCGAGGATGAAGACCCAGTGCCAGAGTAGAGCAATATGCCAACCCCGAAGGGGTATAGGGGATAGAGCGAGTGTATAGCAATAGTAAAGTGTATCTTAATAAACATTAATTTTTTGATAAACATTATTTTTTTGTAGTTTTCCCTTTATCCCTTACTCCCCTCTTGCCAGGGACTTTATATCCCTCAAATACTTGCTGGGGTCTTACTTTTTTATCATCCTCAACTGCCTTTTCCACTTTAAACTGGCATTTGGGGTCTGGGTCAATCTTATTGGGATTATGTGATAATGAGGTCTGGGGTTTTGATTTGCCTTTTTTTGTCATCTTTATAAAGTTAAATATTTTATTATTGTAAATAAAATAATACATATAATATAAAATGAGTTTGATTGTGTGTAGCAACAGGGATGATAACTATGAACAGGTTGATTTAGAGGGGAATGTAAATGAAACAAGAAATGCCCCTGCGAATAGTTTTTCCAATCACTTCAGTAATGTATTTAAAATACCTAAGAATGCCGAAGTGGCAGTCCAGAGTGTTAAAATTGAGCGTAAGAATATACTGAACCTAAAGCAACAGAAGATATTTAATTTCTTTGCTGGGAAAGCATTAACCACAACTACTAATTATAGGGACAGCACTAATCTCCCAATGATGTGCCGTTTAAGACCTGGATTATATGGAGTAAGTGAATTGGCAGATGAAATCAATAGGGGTCTTATTACAAAGGGTATTAATTGCCATCCAGATTATTATGGCAATTGCCAGGTAGAACCTACATTTGACAATTCAGCAACAGGAGATGGATGGGAAGGATTTAAATATACATTTAATACATCTGGAAATCAAGAGACACTGGATAATAGTGAAACCCTCTTGGATTGGATACCTTGTAGTGAGGGATATGAAGATGATGACTATTCGGCAATAACTCAAGCAGGAGTGGGTGTTAAAATACTCAAACAAGCAGACAGCGATTTCAGTTATGTTGTAGGAGTGGGTAATACTTCAGGGCAAGCAATGCCCCTTTCATTATGTGAAGGTATATTTGAGTTTAACCCTTGGGAGAATGGTGTTCAGTCATACTGGGAGACTGGTTTAGTCCGTGCTGTAAATCAAGAAAATCCTGCTCCAGAGTATATGAATTACGAAGGTATGAAAGATAATACACTTGTCCAGAGTAGTGATAGACCCGATGGATTTTTTGACTATAAATTGACTTGGGCACAGCGTGTTGATGGAAACTACGGATTATTCATTGAGCAGGCAATTGTTGATGAGGAAACAAATACCAAGAGAAGTAAAGATAATGGAATTAACTACGGGTCATATCAAATGGTAGAAGTAAGGTATTTCGGGGTGACTGGGCATACTGGTCTTAATACTAAATTAGATGAAGATAATTGCCAAGGAACTCCCAATATTACTACAGGCACTTATAAATACCATAAATTACGAATGGTCATTAAAGGTCAAGATATTAAATTACAGGTGCTTGGAACAAATAAGAATGACCAATCTGGCACTTGGTTTAATGTTGTAAGGACAGCATCATCACAGGGACTTGCTGACCCAGAAGCAGGTGCTGGCACATATCCAGATGGAACGGCAATTAAAGTGCCAACTTCTTTTAAACCGCTAAATATGAACCAATGGAACTTATATCCAAAGATAGGATTAATAAATGAAGATGATTATATTACAATTACCAAGTGGGGAGGCAGAGCGGGTAGTGGTATTTACCCTACAAATGATGACCCAGGAACCGCATTCTGGGCAAGAGAATGGGACCCAACTACTGACAATAGGTTCTATGGCACAATAGATGATATTAAAGTTATTAGGGAAATGGACTTTGGACTGATGGTAAATGGTATTAGGGATTTACCTGGATATACTCCCTATGAACTTGATACTCATTTAGAAAGTCCAGCACATCTACTTGCTATTCTACCACAAAGTCATACTGATACGGGATATGATGATATTGATGACTATGTATATTCTTCAGTAAAAGGTAATTCATCTGTAATTTTAGGATTTCCAGGTCAAACCGCAGTATTAAATACCAAACAAGGATTAAACAAGCGACAGGACTTGACTACATCTACTGACCCTCCGTCAGCAGGTTGGATACTATATACTACCAAAGCACCAGTATTATCTTCTGGGACAGCATTTGTAAGGTGTAATACATTGACCCATCAATCCTTAAATATGGCAAAGCAATTGCCATCTAAGATATTATACCATATTCCACGATTTAGTAATTCAGGACAGCAATTTGGTAATTTATTTTATGAACCTGCTGAAAAGACATACCTGTCATTACGGAATACCGAGGAAATGAATATCAATGAGATTAAGTTAGATATATGTAATACTGATGAAACCTTGTGTAATGATTTAACAGGAACAACTACCATTGTGCTACATTTTAGAAAAGCAAGGTTCTAAGCGAAGCAACGGGCAGTGCCCTAAATAGAAAAAATAGACAATTTTAAGTTCTATATTTTTCTATTTCTTCTATATATAAATATGAGCGACGCAGAAATTGATATTAATATGCCAAATGTTCCATCAAGGGATGATATCCCTGTGCCAAACGAACAACCAGAAGACCCATTGTCAGGCAATGCCGTGCCAAGTAAAGGGGTAAATGAAATGCCAGAAAAGGCAGATGATGATGATGCCAAGGTAGAAATGAAGATTAAGGAAATTGTGCCTGATAATGAGGTTTTTAAAGATGCTACCGACCAAGCACCACCAAAGCGTAAGAAGCGGGAAATCAGTGAGAAACAAAGAGAACACCTTGCTAAAATTAGAGTAAAAGCATTAGAGGCAAAAAAAGCGAAACAACAGGGAAATAAAGTGCCAGTAAAATCTGCCAAGAAGGTATATGAACAGCAAATAGAAGATGAATATAGTGATGAGGAATATGATATGCCGAAGGCGACCTATGGTATGCCAGCACCTAAACCAGAGCAGGATAGTATGCTCTATTCTCTCACTCCACAGCAATTACGCCAACTACAAATGGATGCTATATATGGATATGATACAATCAGGAAAGATAGAAAGCAGAAGAAGAAAGCACAACAGGCAAAAGAAGCACAGGAACAGAAGGCATTTCAGGCAGTAAGTAGAGCAGTTAATAGACCTATAGATGATGATGGATGGGGCGTATGTTTTCAGTAAATATCCATAGATATAGGGTCTATAACAAAATGAGGATTAAGGGATAGACCTATAACCCTTAAAATAATTACTGGAGTTTCTAAAATTATTTTTTGATTTACTCATTCTTTTTTGCTATAGACCCCTCTATCCCCCACTCCCCTTTTGAGGCACTATTATAGACCTCTATATTTTCTATTTTTTTCTATTTCAGTTTATTATATTCCCATAAGGTATATAATGAGCATACAAGAAGATGACGCTTTCCAAGAAGCATTCCCTAAAATCCTTAAAGTCCAAGACCCGCCACAGGAAAAGATTAAACCATTACATCCGCATTTGCCACAACCACCAGCATTACTGCTAATGATTTCCCCTATCCGCACTGGTAAATCTACCATCATTTCTAACCTGCTATTAAACTCCCATTTTTATGGTCAGGATTATTTTGATGAAGTAATGTGTATTTCACCTACCATTTACAATGATAAGACATCCAGATTTCTAAAAAAGGCATTTGATTGCTATGACGGATATAATGACCAGATTATTACTGATTTAATTGCCAAGCAAGAAGCATATGCCAATGATGGGAATATAGAAGAGAGACCAGAAGTTGCTGTGATTTTAGATGATATCCTTGGCACAATAAGAAGAGAAGCAAATGTAAATCATTTGGCATCAAGGTTCAGGCATTATGGTATTAAATTACTGCTAATGAGTTCCCAGAATTATAGGTCAGTTTCTCCAGTTATTCGCTCAAATGCCACAAATATGATAATTGGTAGTCCATTTCCCAATACCAAGGAATTGGGCAAAATTGCGGAAGAGATAGGAGACCAGTTTGGAGGGTATGATAACTTTTTAAAGATATACTATATGGCAACACCTGAGAAATATGATTTCTTATATTTAGATTTACAATCAAATCCACCTCTGGCATATCACAATTTTGAGAAGGTAATAGCACAAGGCGGTCAGCACAGAGAAGTAGAAGCACCAGAAGGGGCAATTGATATGCCGAAGGCAACCTTAGGTATGCCAAAGAGTGAGATGAAGAAAGAAGCAGAAAAAAAATCAATCAAAAAATAAATCATATGTATAGTATAAAATGAGTGATTGGGGGCAAAGTTCAGCAATTGAGCAGACAAACAATTTAATCAGCGAGGGACTATCAAATGCCCGTGAAACACGGGAACATAATAGGAGTGTCATAAATAATTATAATCAAACTATTAATGCTATTAATAATAAGACTGATGCGGTTGGAGTAAAGCAGAAGACGGCAGATGAAGGGAGTGAAGCACTCTCAGGTATCCAGACTGCTGTTGCTGTTGGTCAAGAAGCAAAGAAGGCATTTAATATGGGAGTGGGTAATTATTTAAAATCCCAACCAGGTCAAATTGCCGAAAATCTTAAAGGAGCAGTTCAGGCGGGTAAAGACGCATTTGGAATTGGCACAACTGCCACAACTTCTTTAAGACAGGGTGCCTTCCCCCTGTCTTTGGGTCAATTGGGTCAAGATGCTGAAAGGTCATTGGCACCTGCTGGAGAAGACCTTGGATTTAAGAGTAGTATTATCCAGAAGGGATTACAGACTATAACTGATTTACCTGATAAACAAATTGCTGGATTGGCAAAAGGTATAGGAGCATTCACTGGAATTGCTGGTGCTGGGTTTGACGCTTTAGAAGATATTTCTGCTGGTTCATTCGGGGGAGATAAAGATGCTTCAGGTATTTCCAAGACTGCTGATAAAGCATCCTTGGTCGCTGGGGGTCTTGATGCTATGGCACTTGCTGTCCCAATTTTAGCACCAGTTGCTGGGGCGGCAGATTTAATCAGTGGTGGGTTAGCAATTGGTGCTGATTTAGCAGATACTAAATCAGCGAAAGATAAGGCAAAGACTACAGAGCAGAGTAATATGGAACAAGGAACATCCAATGTAGTCAGTCAAGGGTCGGCAGGTCAAGTTGCCACATCATCTACCCAGTCAAGAAGTTATTAAGCGAAGCAAACTAAAGTTAAGGCAAAATAATTAAAATAAATACATTCATATTAAAATAATACATATATTATAAAATGAGTTTTTGGAGCGTAGATGATAAAATCCCAGTGAGACAGACAAATGTATCAATATTTGCCGAACACGGATTAGAATACAAATCTTCCCAGAAGATTAACTTTCATATCCCTCCTACAATTGCCTATTTCCAACCAAGGGAATGTTATTTAGAGTTTGATGTCCAGATTAAGTGCCAGAATGGAGTTGCTACTCAAGACCCAGTAAGACTTACTCTGGATGCTGAAACTGGTGGGCAATCATTAATCAGGGATATCCGTATTCATTCTGGTGGTGCTGGGGCAGTCCTATTAGAAGAAATACAGAATTACAATACTTTAGTGGCATTAAAGTATGATTTTGAGAGCAATGATGTCCTCCGTAATAAGCGGGCAATGACTGAAGGGGCACTTACTTATGACCCAGATAATCGTGGAACTTGTGGAACTACCAAGACGGAAATGAATAACCACAAATCCCAACCTTATACCAATCTATTAAGAAATGCTGACGGAGACGCAATTGCTGTGCCAACCAGGGCAAATACTACTTGGACAACTGATACCGATGGTAATTTTAATAAGGTAAAGTGTCTCTTACCTCTTCACACTGGTATTTTCAGTAATTCTAAGGTATTCCCTGCTCTTCTTACTGAAGGGTTAAGGATTGAGATTATTTTAGAGAGTGCTGGCAGAGTTCTTCGTATCCCAGACACAATGAACCCCGCCCGCCGTGGGGCACTTGGTTGCCGTTTCCATACTACTACTGGAAAGGATAGTGAAATATCTGCTGTTGGTGGGTATTGGTCTGCTGGTGGAACTACCGATGTCCTCTATGTAGCAAGGGATAATAATATGACTTCTCTTGATAATGTGCCATTTGTTCCAGGGCAGAAGATTGCCCTTGCCAGATGTGCTGGTGAGCGAGATAGCACAAGTGGTTTAGAGTGGTATGAGAAACCAGGGTCAGTATTATTCCTCCATACAGATGAAGATATGATTATTGACCAGATGGAATTAATTGCTGGTGATGGCACAGCAACTACCGAAGGTGGGAGATATGGACTTATTAAGATTACACTTACAGAGACTATTACCAATGAAAGTGCTAATATTGTAAATAACGCAGGAGGGTGGATGATTGTAGATGCTTCTGTTCGGGACCAGAGTGCCACTACGGGTCAAGCAAATACTGGGGCAGATTTTAAGGGAGACTACACACTTTCCAATGTCCAGATGGTAGTAAGGCAGATTGATATGCCCGCTGGATATACCCAGAAACTAATGGGAATGATGAAGGGAGGAGGCACAATGAATTATGATTTTACCAGTTTTACCAATTATAAATACTCACAACTGGCGGGAGATAGGGTTGCCAATATCCGCTTACCGCTTTCTCAAAGCAGGGCGAAATCCATTCTTTCCATCCCTACCGATGCCAGTGTTTATACCAACAGGGAAATGATTACAGGTATGAAAAATACACAAGGTCTTAATTTCCCAGGTGCTACTAATGACCCAACCTATCCATTTGCTGATATGCCAGACCTTGGCACATATGTAGAAGATATTGATAGTAATGACTGCTATAATCTATCAGTAAGAACTGGTCTCACTGGTATTTGGGATGAACTAACTGATTACCAGTGGTTTTATGATGGTAAATTAAATCCCAGTAGAAAGGTAGAAACTGCCAGAATTAGTGGTCGTCTGGGTATTTCACAGCAACCTCTCATTGAGTTAGAAAAGGCACTTGCTATGGGTAATATAGAACCTCTTTCTTTCCGTAAGTTCAGGCAGAATTGCTGTATTGGACGGGCACTTGCTTTACAGGATGGAGTATATGATTGTCGTGGGCGTGATTTTAACCTTCAGGTAAATTATCAATCCTTAAGAGAACCCAAGAAGAATAAGTTGTGGATGAACTTTGTTTCCCATATCAGGCGTATAGAGGTCAGGGGAGACCAAATTGCCTTACAAGTATAAGGGCAAGTGGGAGCAGGGGGATAGACCTATAACAACAAAAATACAAACTCAATATTTAGAATATTAGTTTTAAAATCAACTTCTTATTTTGTTATAGATACCTCAATCCCCCACCCCTTGGTTGGCGTTGCCATACTCTTCACTAATTTTATTTTTTGGTAAATTATTACCCTATAATAATTAAATATTATAGAGTATAAATATGAGCAACGGAGGAAATGTTAATCTTCACATTACACCCAGTAATGTATTAAGTTCTGGTAAGATATCTTTTAAATCTGGTAATCCAGTTATCCAATTTATTGTAGGAGAACAAGATAGACTACTACTTGGCAATAGTATCCGCCTTGTAGGTAAAATCAACTTCTGGACGGATGACAATGGAACTATTACCCCAGTAAAGACTGATGCTCTTGCTTGGGATAGTCGTATTGGTATGTATTCTTGTATTGACCAGTTAGTTATTAAATCACAGGCAACACATCAGGTCATAGAACATATTAAGAATTACAATCGTATGATGGCAAGTTATATACCAACCACAACTTCCCTTGAGGATGGATTATCCCATTTGACCCAGTCGGCACTTATTTGCCCTTCGTATGAAACCTCAAAGAAGACTATTATTGATAAGCAAGGACAGATAAAATCTGGCAATTCATTTGCCCTTCATTTACCCTGCGGTTTATTTAACGGAACCCAGGGTATTCCACTTTCTGGTAATGGTGGAGTAGGTGGTTTATTAATAGAAATCCACCTTGCTCCTGATAACAATGTATTATTTGACCGACAAGGAAGTGCCCAGACATCCAATCTTGACCGCTCTTACTATGAACTCACTGATATTCATATGACTGCCGAGGCAGTAGAAGATGTAAGACCTCCTGGTCAAACATCTACCTTTGAGTATAATAGTATTTCCAGTTATTTCACAAGTATTAATTCTACTAATGCTATTATTAACTTTAATCTTGGTCTATCTCGTGTTCTTGGTATATTTATGAACTTTATTCCAAGTAAGATGATTAATGATTGGAACTACAATGGAATGGCAACTATGCCAATCCAGAATACAGGTGGTAGTAAGGCAGATATTTTCCAGGTAGTCTATACCCGTGGGGGACAGAAATACCCATATATGTATAATCTTGATTTAGAACAGAAGGAAACTAAGGCACAAGAACTTTTTGACCCTCAATTTGTCCGTGGAGGAATTGATGCGATTAAAGGGTTTATGAGTAGCAAGCGGATGATTAATTCTACAACTAATTCCCGCCTTAAAAATCGTCCTGCTGAAGCATTTGTATCTGGTGGTGGGTCATCTTGGGCAGGTGCTTCACCTGGGTCGGCACCAGAGGGCACTAATAATGCCAATAAAGACGGAGGCGATTGCTTTACTATGGGAGTAGGATTTGACCATATTTCTAATCAAGGCATATCATTTGCCACTGAAAGTTTCGGTGTAAATATCAATCTCGGTCTCACTACCAATTATCCTCACGGAGTATATATGTTCGTTCACGCCAAAAACACGCTGGTCTTCGGTCCTGGGGGTATCCAAGTATTAAACTAATTTAAAGTTATATTACAAAGAATATACTAAGAATACTCTAAGAATGCCTGGAAGATATACAGACCCAGAATACCAAAAGAAATACAGGGAAGCAAATAAAGAGAAGCAGAAAGGATATATGAAAGAATATAATGCCAGAATGGCAATTGAGTGCCCTTGGAAGAATAAGATTAAGTGGTGGAAACAACAAGGTATGATTACTGATGAGAACTGGATGATTATTTACCAGAGATATACAGATACTACCCATTGTGAAGAATGTAAGGTAGATTTTAGTGAATTACCTGTAAAGCATAAACACCTTGACCATTGCCATAAGACAGGTGCTATCCGTAAAGTATTATGTATAAAGTGTAATAGAATACAGAGAGAGTTAGACAAGGGATGAAGGGATAGACCTATAACAATAAAAATATAACTTTGATATTTTAATATAATTTTTTAAGATGGATTTATTATTTTGTAATAAACCCCTCTATCCCTTACTCCCCTCAGTCTTTTATATTTTGGTAAATAATTACCCTAAAATAAATAAATATTCTAAAGTATAAATATGAGTGTTCAGGCAAGTCAAATCCCCGACCTTTTAAAGATTGGAGCAGTTCCAAGTAATACAGCACAGGATGTAGAAACGGCAGTATTAGAACCAGTGGTTCATAGTGATAAGTTCTGTCGGTTTGTTTTCCAGAATAAGGGTATTTTACATTCCCATTCCAAGATTGAGATTGGATTAAAAAATCTTGCCAGTGGTGCTATTTTCCCAGTGGGTGTTGGTGTATATTCTCTCATAGAGCGTGTAGCACTCAAGATGGGAACAAAGACCATTTGTGAGATAGAAGATTTTGCCCATTGGTATGCCTACAAGTCTATGTTTGTGGCAAATGAGAATAATAAGGAGCGAGAACTATACCAGAATGGTAGATTAATATGCCACGCACCACATTATGAAGATGGTAGAGGTAATGTTGGTCCAGCACAAGGTGGGGGGGAAAGCAATACCCTTTCGGCAAATGTCCAACTTGATTGGGGTAGAGACTACAATGATTACAGGCATTCTACTGGAGATGCTAAACTTGATGCGAATATGATGTTAAATGAACTTGATTGGATGAACCTTTCCCAGAGGAAGTTTGAGAAGGGTAATTCAGTAGCATTGAGCGATAGAGATGACGATACCCCACTTTTCCAGATGTCATTAAGCGAACTCTGCCCTTTCCTAAAGATGAACCAATTGCCATTATATATGATTAAAGAGCAGGTATCATTAGAACTTACCTTTTCCAAGGCAGGGTCAAATAAAGATAGTGATGCGTCCCGTAGAATTACCCAGATTACACTAAGTGATATTTCCACCAGTGCTTTACCAGTAGCAGAGATTGATACTGCCAAGACCCGTCTTATTGCTGATTATCTTTATTTCCCACAGGAGATGATGGAGGCATATGCTCAATCAAATGCCAATATGTCATTTACCTATGTAGATTATCAACTATCAAAATATAGTGTAGATGCGACATCAATTAAATCCCAGGCAATAAGAAATATTGGTGGAGCAGGTAGAATTGTAAGTAAATTATTCTGGGGTATTCAGGATGAGTTCCAAGAGAGTGAATATCTACTCAATAATTATTATGCCCAGGGTCCAAAGAGAACCTATACTGAAACACCAGCAACTGATAAGAATGGAACTGCTACATTTAATATTAAATACAATGATAACTTCCTTTACCCTATTGATGTAGATAATAGTGCCAGACATTTCTATAATGTCCAGAATACGGAGGGTCTTGTTCCGTTTGTTAATCGTGAGGAGTATTGTGGCGAGGGAGATATGACAACAACCCGAACGGCAGTTGGTTGGGTTCAGGGTGGAAATGGTGCTGATAGCGGAGATTTTGCGACCCGTAAGGGACATTCTAATCTTGTCAGCAAGTTCTTTTGGTCAGGAGCACGCCTCAACAAGAACCAGCGTATTAATAGTCGTGGCATAGAACTTTATTTTAAGGTAGATGAATTGCCAACTAAGATTACCCGTAATGATGGAACGGATGATTTCGCATCTCCTGGATATGTCCAGCGTGTCTATATGGAGGTAGTTAGAACTGCCACACTTTCCAATGGGTATTTCCAGTGTTATTATGCGTCAGCGAAGCAATATCTAATTTTATTTAACTTTATTTTTTTATTGTATTAATATATAAATGACATCATATGTTGATACAATACTGGTAGATTGTAATAGAAAGGGGTGTGAAGAGTATAAGACAGGAAATGGTATTAATGAACCCGCTATATTTACCTGTAAGCAAGGAGGGGGTATTAAATTAAACCCAGGGGATAGTGTATCAGTTCATTCTGCCTATGTCAATGAAAGGGGAAATGAAGACAACATAGAATTAACAGGTAAAATACCGAAAGATGCCAAGAAATACAAGGTGAAATATACTGATATTATCCAGTGTAGATTAACTGACTTGGACGAAGATGTAGATAGAACAACCATACAGAGTATTAATAACTCTTGGGATGGTCCAGATGTCAGGGCAGGATATGGAAGGCACGATTGCCTGTATTATCAAGAGAATGGATTGGGAGTTCAGCAGACTACATCATTTAATAGGGAAAAGGAATATGAAGTGAAAGACAATGAAGCACATTTCAGTATTAGTTATTATAAGACCCTGAATGGCGAAGGGTATATTCATTTGCCAAGGAGATTTGACGCACCAAATCCTACCAGACCTACACCTGGTCCTCACGGATATGGAGGAGATGAGACCCACGATAAAAGGAGTGAGACTTACGGGATATGGAATTATGACCCATATACCAATAAGTTTTCAGGACCTGATTACCCAGCAACTGGCAAACCAGAACCCAAGACACTTCCCCTTGATAAAGATTATTGGTATAATTTATATACGGCATATGATGGAAATGCCAGAATATTTAGACAGGCAGATTGGCAGATAAGAACTGCCTGGGGACCAGAAGAGAGGCAAACCACATACTTGGATAATGCTGAAGAAGATAATACAGACGCAGTAAGATACAAGAATAGACATATATATGTTGTTAATGTAGGAACACCTGATTTGGCACTTACTACTGGGAAAGGAGTTGGACCAGATTGTTATTTTACTGGTAGATGCCGTCCCTTATTGTCTCCTCATAATATGTGTAAGGCAGATATACAATTTTATAGTCATTTTGATATTCCCACTGATGCGGGTGTAGGAGCATATCCAGTAGATGCTACACTGAGAAATGAGATGAAGAAGGGAGAAAATGGCGTTGGATATAAGTATCGGCAAGATAATAGTAGAATGACTATTTATATTAAACAAACTACCTATTGGACGAAAGGGGCAAATAATACCGCATTATCCAAGGGAGAAGTATTGACGGGTGATGAACGCACTGCGGAGGAAGTGGAGGATAAACTGCCTTGTGATAATTTCTTCTACGGAGATTATGATGTAGCATTAAATAGTGAATGGATAAGGTATTATGAAATTAAAGATGTGAAGATTGATGAGGGATATAATACACCAGAAGGAATAGCAGAGCAATTTACAGACCAATTAAACAAGACTAAAAATCAAATACCAATTAAGGCAGAATTATTAGATGACGGAGATGACCCAGTAGAGATAAGCACAAAGCAAGAAAGTGAATGTTATAAACCTTTTCATAGTGCTACACATTATAGTTTCGGGGAGAACGCCCATACCCTCTTCTCTACATACGAGGGAGAGAATGATGAGATTGACAATCAAAATATGATTGATTATCAGTCGGCATATCATTTCATAGGAGTTAAACGCCCAGAATTGTGGGATGCTGGTAGAGCAATCTATCATTCCCAGATTTCATATCCTGGCACAGGAACTGCCAGTTGTAATGAGAGAACTTACCCCCGCCTCCACCCTAATCACGGGATTACCAAGTTAAATGCCCAGGGAGTGAATGGTGCTGTGATAGTGCTTACTGAACTATGGACAAGGGATAATGTAATGAAATACAAGAGACTATTTGATGCCCAGGGTCTTCACCCAGAATTATTTGATTTTGACTATGATATTGTAAATGGAGTAAAGAACATACGGAATGTAAATAATAGTAGGTTTTTACACATTAATTTAGAGAACCGAGATGGACATAAACTGGGAGACGACTTATATACAAATGAAACAGGGCAATCAACTCCCATATTCTTTGATTATAAACCCCAGTTTAAGGATGTAGAGTATAGTGATAATCTATCAGCGAATGGCACACCAGCATATGGTATTTTCCGTAAAGTGCCAGATGGAGGGCAGAATTACATAGGATTTACAGCACAAGAGATAAAGATGGGAGATTATTTATTCCCTGGTAATGCGAATATAGTTAATCCAATAAGAATTGGATGGGATTTACATTTTAATGCTTATGGGACATCTTGCTGTATGTTATATACTGGTATGTTAAATGCTACTTATGATGGTAAGACTATGCTTATGACTAAGGATAATAATGAAACAGAGAAAGACCAGAGATGGTGTAATATTTACCCTTATATTAAAGATACATACATTGGGGCAAATCAAGTAGAATTGGGTGTAGAACAGAAAGGCAAGTTTTATCTTCATCAATTACATACTCCAGAATATATTGGTAATTCATTTAAGAGTGGAAGTAGTCCATCAAACCCTATTAACCCCGATGCGAGCGACCAAGTGTATAGGGTCAATAAGAGATTGTCGGGAGATACCTTCTGCCCAGATATGGTCCCATACCGCCCTATTGTATCTACTGAAACGGATAATGTGGGAGATGGTAAGGTTGAGATAAGTAATTTTAATGATAATTTAACGCCCTATGCTATTTATGATGCTATGTCAGGGATATTCATAGAGGATTTCGGTATTTCCCAAGATGATTGGAATGGGTCTTTATGGGGTTTATTGGGATTTAGTTATGAGCAATTCCATAACCAGACAACCTTATCAAGGCAGACCCGTATTAATAACTTGGTAAATGTAGAGAATATAGGGGCAATAACTACCAATGCTGATATTACGGCAGGTGATGTGCCAACTTATCCAAGAAATGCCTATGGTGCTGAATATTATAATAATCAATTACCAGCAATTAATTTCCCATTCTTTGAGAGCACAACTACCGAATATGGTAATTTAGTTATACCAAGTATTCCAGCAATTACAGAAAGTCAAAGGAGTGTAAGAATAAGTGCTGACAGATTACCAGTGAAAATGACGAATGCTTATTATTTAATTAAGAGTGATATAGTCCAAGATACCAAGTATTATGGTTTAGGGGCAGATAATTCCCAGGGATATACAACTGGTCAATGCTTACCCATTGTGGGAGTTGTTAATAAGGAAAATGGGTTCGGGGATTATTATTTCCAGACAGATACAAAGATGGCATTTACAATAACCAAACCTACTACTATTAGTAGTATTACTACCAGTATTCATAATCCTGATATGTCCTTGGCACGAATAGAAGACGATACAGCAGTTATTTATATGATTAAAAAGAATAATACTGGAAATTATAATATTGGGGCGGAATTAATCCAAAAAGGCAAATTAAAAATATAATCTCAAAGAAAGTATAAATGTTGAGTGTAGAAGAAATCCTGACTATTATTTCCCTCCTTGATGATATTTCACCGAAAGACCAGCGTTCCCGTAATCAATTATTAGATGTAAAGAAATATATTACCGAGCACGCAGAAGACCCAGATTATGTGGCGGTAGAAGATAGTGCCAGTGAAACAGATGAAGAGGAAGAGGCAGAACCTGAAGAGCATATCATTGACCGCACTGACCCTAATTATATTGCCATAAAGTGAGGGGATTGAGGGATGGAGGGTTGGTAGCAAAAATATAAACTCTATAATTTATTTTTATTTTAGAATATCAAAGATTTATTTTTATTGTTATAGGTCTATCCCTCGCTCCCTGTATTAATAGATAGTTTTTTTACGATTTTGTGAAAATCTTGGAACCCCCTTGATTTTTGCTCCTTTACCCATTAGAACACCGCTTGTGCTACTGGAAACAGAGACAGGCAACCTTACTCACTTACGCAACCCACTCACCCACTACTAACCCAGGTCTCAGGTCTTTCATTTGCCAGCAGGAACTACCAGTAAGTATGGTCCATCTCACCTACCTGACCAACGGCAAGTGCGACTTCTCCATCCAGGTCTGGACCAAGACCCTGGACCTCTGGATGGTCAAGAAGCACGGATACAAACCCATCAACACCCACTGGTGGAAGGACAAGACGACGGCACAACTCGGCGATATGGAGGCGATGGGCAACATCAGCGAAGTCTGGGAGAACGACCTTGGCGGATACCAGCGGAAACCCGAACTCTTTGAGAAGGACGACAAGGGCAGGGGGAAGATGTATATTGAGTATGGTTGGACTACCCTGACCAACCGAGAGGCGGAGATGATTGGCACAAGCGGAAATCCCATCTCTGGAAGTCCCATCAACCCCTGGGACCAGCAATTCACCATCTGCCTCAGGCACATCACGGACTGGACGGACGCAGAGCAGGATGAACTGAACACTTGGTTCTCTGCCTACCTGAAGTGCCAGGACTATCTCTGGAGGGCAGAAGACACCTACTCTCCAGAGGAGTTGAGGGCGTGGCAGGATAACCTGGACTATGCCAACGCCACCTCAGTAGTCTCAGTCCAGTTCCGCACAGAGGAAGACCCAAAGGTCTGCCGTATCTGTAAGAATGCTCTTCCCGAGGGCGATTATGGGCACAATCCCGCTCCGCTGTATTCCTCCAGGTATCGGTGCTGTGATATGTGTAATCAGGGATATGTTCTGCCATCACGGATGAATATGGCAGAGGGGATATGTGATTTGGAAATCACAGAGGAGACTGCTGACCCGTTTAAGTATCCCAGAACCAAACCCTTTGACGCGGATACATCGGTGATACGGGTGGCATTTAACAAGCATCCAGTTGGACCAATCTGCGGTGATAAAAGGCAGATGATGTGGTGTGAGCAGGACAGGCACACTCTGGTGGCACAGCAGGAGATGCTGACTAAGTATATCAAGATGATAGCGAAACAGCAGGGAGTGCCAACACTGGTCAGCGACAAGAAGGCAGAGGAGCAAATGCGGAGGGCAGATGACTTGGCGAAGCAGGCAGAGAATATTGTGAGGAATACAGAAGCGAAGATGAAGAAGAGCGAAGAATATGTGAAGTTGATACAGAAGGCAAATGAACAGGAGAAAGCAGAGATTAGGCAGACGGCATCCAACGCACGCAAGACCCTGGAACGCATCAAGCGGGAGCAGGCACCCAAGGACAAGAAGATTGCGACACTGAAGGCAGAGATTTCCCAGCGGGATGAACGCATAGCAGAGTTGAGGGTATTGGAAGGGGTAATCAAGTCCCTGGATGGCAAAGAGCGGGCACGCATCTGTAGCGAGCAGATTGCCAAGAAGATTGGTCGGGTTGATGTTGTGGATGATTTCACTGATGAACCGAGGGGTATTCCCGCTTGGGCATTGGATGATTACCGCCAAGCATCCCAGGCAAAGATGAAGGCAGAGGTCAAGAAGAAGGCAGAGGCACAGCGTCAGGGACAGATTGCCAGGCGTGGGTTTATCACTACCCAGTGCCAATACTGCCAGAAGAATTGTAGCACCAAGACCCTGATAGATGTGTGGGGA
>Ga0070751_1000365_pt1 | contig 29962 bp, 40 predicted proteins | sample VirMetDEL_Aug_28_FD_78514 | JGI IMG/M metagenome (GOLD analysis project Ga0070751, IMG submission 78514) | Aqueous microbial communities from the Delaware River and Bay under freshwater to marine salinity gradient to study organic matter... | ecosystem: Environmental > Aquatic > Marine > Coastal...
AACCTTCCGTGGGTTCGAATCCCACTCTCTCCGCCAATCACGTATAACTCATTGATTCTAAATATGAATTTTTGATGTGTCCTGATTGGTAAGCGGAAAGCATGCAGAGGCGACAATCGCATGCGCATCCCTCACCATTTGAGTCGGTCCGAGACCGGTCGCTGGTCGTTCGTCCAGCGCGTTCCTGTTGACCTCCAAGCTGTCCTCGACTGCCGGCTGATCAAACGCACCCTCCGAACGAAAGATCTCGCTCAGGCCCACGTGCGTGCGGTCGTGCTGGGCGCAGGCTATGCTCGGCTCTTCGCACAGTTGAAGGATCAACGCGTGGCCAAGCTCAGCAAAACGGATGCTGACCTCCTGATTGACCGTTTGACGAGCGCTGAGAACCTGCGCGAGCTCACGTTGAACCGCACCCGGGCAACGGACGGGACCGTTACGGAGCAATGGCAGATCGACAGTCCCAAGGATCTGAAACTCTATCGGCAGTTGATGGAGCTTGAGGTGATGGCGGCAACGCTCCAGCAGCCTGAAGCAGCCCACCGGGGGCCGACCCGCGAGATCTGGCCACAGGTGACGCGCCCACCCGCAGCGCCACCGGCTCAGGCCATCGAGACGATCACGTTGGGAAAGGCGCGAGATGCGTTCCTGGCGACGCTTAAGGGCTCGACGCTGCCCAAGACCTACACGATCAAGAAGACGGCGATCGAAGCATTGGTGGCGTTCTTGGGGCCGAAGGCCAAGGTCCACACCATCACGCGATCGGACTTGGCCCGCTGGTATCAAGACATGCGGGAAAAGGGGGCTTCCACGCCGACCCTGACAAACAAGCAGTCCTACATCGGCGGCAAGGGGGGCTTCTTCGAGTGGGCCATGGCGTCAGGCCATTACCCGCGAGGCGATAACCCAGCCTCCGGCCATGTGAGCTACTCCCAACGTGAGAAGCGCGCCCGGAAGAAGCTGGGTTTCAAAGCCTACGATAGGGCGCAGATCCAGGCTCTGTTCGCTCCCGAGGCACTAGCCAAACTGTCCGAATCTGCCCGCTGGGCCTTCCTCATAGGGCTTTACACGGGTGCCCGTGCCTCCGAAGTGGGGCAGCTCCTAATCAAGGACGTGTTCGAGGAGGACGGCATCCCGTGCATCCGCATCTCAGACGAGGGCGAGCATCAGAAGGTCAAAACGGAGGTCAGTCTTCGCACAGTGCCTCTACATCCGGAGCTACTGAAGATGGGACTCTTGAAATGGGTCAATGAGAAGCGCGAGGCCGGACAAACAAGGCTGTTCCCGGGCGCCAAAGCGACGGCGGTGAACGGGCAGGGCAACTGGATCACCAAAGCGTTTAGTCGGCACTTGGCTGAGGTGGGCAACGGCTGGGAGCCAGCGAAAAGAGGCTTCCACTCGCTCCGTAAAACGTTCATCCAAGAGCTTCAAGGCGCAGGAGCGCTATCAGAGCTCAGGGCTCAGATCGTGGGGCATGAGCTCGACGATGAGCACCATGCGACCTACAGCCGAGATTTCACCGTGCGTGAGCTGCTCCAAGGGCTAGGGGCGCATTCGCCAGGGATAGAGGCTTTGCGATACAACCTGAATACGCGATACGCCTAACGTACTCTGAATCGGGTGGCCGCAATGTATCTACATAGTAGACACGGCGGTAGGTAGCGGCTAGGATAGGTTTAACGTGACGTAGGAGAAGGCAAATGGCCGTTTTGAAGATGTGGGGGAATAGTGCTGCGGTGCGGATTCCAACGACTTATCTTGAGGAGTCAAAGTTTTCCATTGATGAGCCTCTTGTAATAACAGCCGAGGAAGGACGTATTGTGATCGAATCAAGCAAGCCCTCTTATAATCTTGCTGAATTAGTTGCCCAAATCACTCCCGAGAACACGCACGGTTTTGCTTCTCATGCTCAAAAAGTTGGAGCGGAGGATATTGAATGGTAGATCCCCAGTGGGTCCCCCGTCGGTCTGAAATAATTCACTTGGACGATATTGGTGGGGCCGGTCATGAGCAGCATGGTGACCGGCCTCACTTGGTTCTTACTGCGAAGGGATACAACGACAAGACAAGTCTTGTTGTCTGTGTTCCCGTCACAACTAAAACCAAAGGTAATCCTTTCGAAGTGAGGTTGAAGGACTTGAATAAGCTAAGTTTCGCACTGACAAATCAGGTGATAACAGCGGACTGGCGTGCACGGGGGGCTTTCCCACGAGGACTCGCCAGCAAGGCCGAAATGCTTGAAGTCGATGCCAAGGTTCGTGCGTTACTTCAACTTTGATTTCAACGTTGGATTTTCTTATAAAAAGCTCGGAATGCCCAGGCTTTATTTGATGCCAATGCTCTATTGAAATCAGCTGGTCCACCTACACCCATAGCCCCAGCAACACCATCGGCAGCCCGCTCAGGAGAGAAAAGATCCAGAAGGCCCCGAATTGGAGCCAGCGGCGTGATGACGCACCACTTCCAAACGGCGAATCCCTGATGGCACTGCCGAGCCGCGTAGGCTTTTGGGGAGACGTCGAGGTAGAGCCGCTCCGCTTTCCGCAAACCCCGCCGGGCCATCAGCGGCCCAACGATGAAGCCAGACTGCCCAAGGGGGGGGGCAGGATTCATGAGAGATATCAGAAGAACCGGTTGTGGGCCTTCATGACCTTCTTGGGAGCGGCGCTGGGCGCGCCGTCCCCACGGAACCCGCCGATACCACCTGCCGGCGTGCCCACCATCGGGTCAGGATTGGTATTCATTTGCGTAAGCCCTTCAGGTTCCGGATTCCCGCACGTAGCGAAGATTCTTGCTGACAGGGAAAGCATTCGACCAAGCCAAGGCGGCCCTGATGCTTTAAGGCATCCATGAGGAATGCACTCCGGAGCTGTTCACCTCACTTGGCACAGACGCCACTCACCTCTTCCTAGTCAATCCTCCCAGCTAAGGGAAGATTAAGATCACATTTCGCTCGGCGTAGATGCTACTCAAACCCTTCAGGTTCCCTCCTGCTAGATTTGCCCATATCGGTCACCCATTCGATGCGGTTGGAGAGATCTTCCCGGATTCGGCTTCTTACCTCGGCTTCCTTCAGCGTAGCGGGAGCGGGCAATTCATCTAGCATCCTAATGCCAGAGCTCATGTAGGGAATCTCCCGGCTCGAGAACGAGCTGCTAACCAGGCGGCTGCCAAGTATGGCAATCGCTTTGGCTTTGCTCGTGGAAAGTTCATAGATCCTGCGCGCTGTTGCAAAAATGCCTTCGACTTCTGCCTCTTGGGTCGAGGACGGCGCCAAGCGGCATATGCTCATCGCAAAATCAGCCCTTTGGTTTGGATCTTCGATGACCCAGCTCAGAAGAGCTTCGTCCGGAACATGACTGCTCAAACCCTGATCGCCACTGGGACTCTCATGCAAGAGAAATTCCGCAGCATCCCCGGGCTGGCTCAGCAGTGGGTGATTCGCTAAATAGGTGAGGCACTGCCCAGGAAATCTGATCAAAACAGGGGCGATCAATCGTCCCTTGGAGTGGCGGTCGAAGCGACCGCTTCCCCGACGGTACGTAATGATTTTTTCTATCAAATCTCTGAGCAAAGCGAAGCCGCTTGCGTGCTTTGCGGTGTAATTGAAGACCCCTTCCAAATCATGTTCGACCATGGTTTGGTCAATGTTCAAAGCGGTCCAGTCGTGGCGCAATAAGAAGTTCAGGCAATAGGCACCAAGTTCGCCCTGTTCAGACTCCGACAGGTCTTTCGCGCTGAAGACCTGCACGTGCAGGGTGTCGAGGGCGGTGTGGATGCCGCTTGCACCCCTTGTCGCAAGGGTGTCGATTAGCCTTCCGAACTCAGCCACCCTGTCCGGTGCCAGTGTGCGGCCCATGCGAAGCCAAGTGAACTCCTCTACAGGAACAATGCCGTGCTCAACAGCTTCTATGGTGCGCGCTAAGGCGCGATCATCAAAAACGAGCGCCATCTGGAGCTCTGAATACCAGCGAGCCCATATAGGACTGTGTATAGAACTGTCTAAGAAGCTATCTACCTGATTTGGATTGTGGTCCGACCACCCCGACATCACACCGCGCAAAAAGATCGTGCTTAGAAATTGTTCGTTCGATTCACCAAGAATCCTTCCAATGATGTCAAGGAGCGAAGGGACATCTTTGTGAGAAGCCGCCACGCCACGGCCTAGAGAGAAAAGTAGTCCCCGAGAGCCTCGTTCCATGAGCCGCGGAAGCATCTCCATCAGCAGGGTGCAATCCTTTCCGAGTTCGTCACCCACATACTCTGCCTCGCGCTCGGACTCCCTCTCCCGTTCGGCGTATTTATCTACCTCAAACTCTTCATCATCAAAGAGCTCTCGAGAATGCAGTTTCGCGACGACGCGCTGGCGGAGTCCGCGCGGGGCGACCGCGTTTGCAAACGTGGTCACCCGTCGGCGTAAGTCTTCACTAATGTCGGTGCGACGCAACAACAGCTTTGCCGCAGTCCATGCTTCCGGCCACCCATCCTCGGTCTGAAAGAGCGGAGTGAGCTGAACGAGCGAACTAATGGTCTGGTCGTCGAGGTGGAGAAGATCCCTGGCGCGCCTTCCAATCGTAGATCGCACGAGAGCGCCACGCTCGCTTTGGGCTGAAGCAAAATCGCCCGCCACCGCCAGGAACTCAGCGAACCAAAGCCGCTGATCGTTCATCGATTGTGGTTTCCAGCCGTAGTCTCGACTGCGAGCACCGAATCGAGGGCTGCCCGAACTAGACAGCCCACGTGTCTGAAGAGAGGCGTCCAAGCAATCTAATCCGAGCTTGAATACTTGCTCCTCATGGGAGTTGAGCATCCCCCTGAGCGCGGCAGTGCGCATCGAGACGGGGGCGTGTGTTCCGGAATAAATGATCTGGAACAACGCGGAGAGATTTTTTCTGGATCCGTTGCTGTCGCTCTTTGAAGACTGCTCCTGCATCACGAGTTTTTGCAGGGCAGACACCGACCGGTTGAACAGGTTTGGGTCGTAGGCTATAGCATTCAGCAGGTTCGAGAGGTCTCGAATCTCGTACGGCAGGCGCTCGCCCAGCTGACCATCGTTCAAAAAATCTTCGACCGCGGCGAGCGCCAGTGAAGGACTGATGGGTGCCACCCTTTTGAACGTCAGCATTTCCTCGTTCCGAAGAGAGCTGATCTTTGAAAGCGCCCCGCCTTTTGACAGCCAAGATGTGACTACTTGGCTCGCCACCTTTGCGTTGCCAAGATTGCTTAAGCGATTTCCAAAAGATGCTTTGATACGCGGCGTAGCATTGGCGAACAGGGTCTCTACTACCTTAGATGGGCTGATCTCTTGAAGGCCTTCATTGGCAAGATAATTCCCGACCGCATGGGGAAGAATTGCGCGCATTCTTCCTCTTGCTTGTAAGAGCCCTCGACGCTCGATTTCGGCCATCTGGCGGTAGAACGCGCTTGGCGAAACTTCTGCAAGGCCTGCAAGCACGCAGAGTTCTGAACTTGGCTCCATATTCTCTCCGTCGAAGGAATAGAGCAGGCTGGCGGCCCGGGCGCAGCGCAGCAACTCGTCGCCAGTTTCCGCCCGTTGATAGAATAGTCGGCGGAAGAGCTCGCCATCTTCTAGGGATGAGAGTTGTCCCGACTGGGGAGCTGTCTCTGCAATCGCCATGGCGAGGCGTGCGTTACCACTGCTCGCTCGAACGATCACGTCACGGTCAGGACCGCTAAGATGCTTGTATCGAGCCTGAAGGATCTCATCTAAGGTCTTGTCAGACGCCCCGGCTAGTTCATAGGCGCGAGTCGATGGGGCTAGCTTGTCTCTAACGTCATATTCGATTGTGAGCAGGCCGAGGCTGATGGACGACTTGATGCTCGCTTCCACGAGGGCGTTGTGGGTTTTCTGTCCACAGTTATCGATGATCAACACTGTCTCGCCTGTCGACTGCGAAATTGCTGTCAGCATTTCCTCAGGGGTGGGGGAGGGCAGGTCTCCGATATCAGCGTAGACCGCGCTCTTGGGTGAGAGCGCGGGCTCGTGTGCCTCAATCCGATGATCGAATAGAGCTTGGGCAAGTCTGGTCTTGCCCAAGCCCGAAAGACCCAAAAGCCGGACTGCCTTCCCTGATTTGAGGTCGCGCCGTATGGCAACAATTGCTTCCGCCACGGTCCCAGGCTCCGTCTTGTCTGGAAGCGACACTCGTCCTTGCTCGTCCAAGATGAAGTCTCGATCGATATCTGCTTCGCGATAGGCCCAAGGGCCATACCCTTTCCACCCAGACAGCGGCTGGCCGAGCACCTCTCTTAGCCAAATCGCTACCGTCGGATGGGTTTCCACCCAGCTTGCGACCTCTTGCGCCCCGTAGAACTCTGCTTCCACTTCTTCGCTTAGGCCACTGCTATTCAGGACATCCCGCATCGCCCCAAGCCGAGCCGCTCTGACCCTGAACGACGGGTTCTCTCTCGTTGAAACGATGAGGTAGAGACCATGGTCTTTCGCGAGAGCGGCAATCGAGGGCCGAAGGCTGCCCTTTGGCTGCATTTCATCCTTGATCCTCTTAGGCCCGAAAGGGCTTTTTTCTGCCTTAACCTGGACGATCGCCACACTACGACTGAGCTTTTCGCTCAGCCTCTTAAGTGGCCTACAAGCGACCTCAACATCCACGCCGTCGTCTGCTGCCCTTTGATCACCACCATAGAAGACGCAGGGGGGAAGCCCAGAACGAGCTATGTCTGCCTCACAGAGCCTCGCGATCAATTGCCGTGCAGCTGTGTCGTCCAGGCGTTGGACCATCTCCGGCTGGATCTTGAAAAAGGGGTGCATGGGGTCAGCCGAGAAGGGTTTCCCTGATGATCGCACAGCCCCTTGGGCACCCGCCGGAGGCAGGGACAGCAGTGGGAACTGGACAGCCGGGACGAGCTGGCGATAGCCTCCGTCTTTTGGCCGATAACCGTCCATGAGCATCCTCAATGTGTTGCTAAGCTCTGACCGGCTACTCGTTGCGGTCGACACGTGGGCCGAGGACGCGCTGACCCAGAAGCCGTCGGCAGGCGCCAAGCTGCTGCTCATCCCGCAACACAATTTAGTGCTGGCCAGTCGTGGCTCCGCCCAGTTTTTCTTGAAGATCTACGAGCTGTGCCTTCAGGCCAGCTTCCGCGCGGATTTCACGATGGAGCAGCTCATGGCCGAGCTGGGGCTGGTCATGGACCATCTTTGGCCGAACTACTTTCAAGCGGCTGAGGAGGCGGGCATGGCGCGGGACATCCTGCACAGCGAGCTTGTTCTGGGCGGCTGGTCACCCAAGAACGGCCGGATGATGGCCACGGCCTATGCCAAGGATGCGGGCGGTGGTCCGACACGAGTGCAGCCATTGGAAGGCGGCGTAGCGTCACCTGGGGAACCATTGCGTGGGCGTCCGGACAGCTTCGAACTTGAGGCCGTCCTAGAGGCCGGCCGCCTGCAGGCGGACTACCTCAACGAGAGCGTGGGTCGGACCGTGGCTGGGGGACGGCTGCTGGTGGCAGATCTGCGCAACGGACAGGCGATCATCACCGATGTGGCGGCAATCTGATGCTAGGACGCCATCAGCCGATCTGGTTCAAGCCAATCCGGCGTCCCTTGCGAACGCACGCGCCGAAGCCCTCGCTCATACTCGCGGCGGGGCGACCAAGCCACAAATTAGGCCCGTTGCAAGGCAGCTACATCCATCTGAGGTTCAGTCCCTCCGCGTGCGAGCCAAGAATTCATCGAAGTGCGCATTGCTGATGACCTGGCGAGTCCCGCAGCCCCGGCAATAGAGAATCGCACCCCCAGTAACGATTTCCAGATCCGGGGAGTCGGTGGCGTCCACCAGTCGCTCGCAACTCAGGCAGGTCGCCTTCACCGCGGTGACCCTGCTTACCAAGCCACTTTCGCGGTCACAGTCGGCGGACGCATGGCGCAGGAGGAAAAGGCCTGTATATGGCATTTCGCGGTGGCCTCTCGTCGGGCTTAGACGAACTGGCGTGGAGTAGACACCTTGGCAAGTTTGCCAACGGTGAGTGTTCGGTCAACTCTGTGTCATCGTCTGTGAAGACACCGAGCCGCGCAGCAGCTGTTGGCTTCTTGCCATTGGTGTGCTCTGCTCGGCGCGTTTGTGTCTAAGCCCTCCCGTCACGCCGAGCTCTCGGGGTTCACGGCGTGACGTTGCGCAGGCTAAGGGCGGGGAAGGGTGGGTGACCGGACCGGCAACCGAGTGCACCGAGACCGGGCGAACTTTGTCTGGCCCCGTTTGCTCACCCGTTGGCCAACTGCGCCCACAGCACCAATGCGAGCATGGGCAGCGCTTGGAGCAGAACGAGCGTTCCGATGCCGCCAAGGACGGTGAGAAGACCCATGATCCACCACTGCCCCACGTTGAATCCCAAATCGCGTTCTCGAGCCGCGTAGGCCTCTTTGGGAAATGCACGTTCGGCGCGCCTGGTCATGTAGCTCGCCCCGAGCGGTCCCACCACGAAGCCAAGCGGACCAAGCAGGATGAGGGAACAGGCATACCACACGAAGAAGCATGTTCGTGGGGTCATCAGCTTCTTCTGCCGGGGCGCATTCAACGCCGGCGCGTCAAAGTGGGAGGCAAGAGGGCGGCTCTTCATTGAGCGTAGGCCCTCCAAGTGCCGTTTGCCTTCGCATAGCGCAGGTTTTTGTCGATCGGCAGCGGCACCCGGTTGCCCATCATGTCCATCACGACGGTGCCTCGCGTGTCGCACCGGTAGCCTTCCATGTCGTCGGCCTTCTTGCAGCCGGTCAGGGTGAACCCGTCGATCATGACGACGGGGGCCGAGGCGCTTTGCGCCATGAGATCAGCCAGGGCCTGCCGGGCTTCCGCCGCGGAGGGCTCGCCGCTGCAGGCGGTCAAGCAGAGGGCCGCCGCAGCGGCCAGGATCCATGCCTTCATGTCGATTCTCTTCCTATTGGTGGGCGCTCAGGGCCCGGTGTTCAACGGTCGCGGTTGCCATCGGGCCGGAACCCCGCGATCCACATCCTGGTGTCCTTGAATGGCGTCAGGATTCCCGAGGGACCCGGGTGAAGGTCAGCGGTCTGGACGAACCCAGTGACCCAAGCCACGCGAAGGGAGAGCTCCACCGCACGATTGGCGACGGCGTCGCGGCTCACGTTGACCTGGAACGGCTGCGCCGGCGGGTTCGGTCCGGTCGACCGTTGAGCACCGGTGTTAGGTTTGCTGGGCAGGACACGGATGCCGCGCAGGGTGTCTTTCCCCTTCCAAAGCGCCGCGTCGTTGAGCTCGGCGACTTCACCGAGGTCGTCGGTCTCCTTCAGTGGGGCATCCGAGCATGCCTTAAATGTCTCGGTGGTCGACGCAGTCGGGCTTGTCCAAATCCTGGCCTCAATGGTCCAACACGGCAGGGAAGCACCCCATTCCTGGAAGGTCAGCGCCACCCTCGGCCAATCAAGCTTCCCAAGCTGAGCCTGTTGGTGGTTGTCCGCCCTGAAGAGGTTGGGCAGCTTGCCAGCTCCACTGAGAGGCGTGTAGGCGGCTCCCAAGCCGTTCGAGCGTCCAGGGGGCGCCCGGTTCGTGGGGGAGGACTTGACGCCGATGGCCTGCTGCCCGGCGTCCTTGAGGCTGGTCCCAAGCTGACGGAAGAAGCCGGGCTTGTTCGGAGCCGCCGGCACCTCTTCCTGGGCGAGGACGGGGAGGGAGAAAGACAGTGCAAGGAGCGAGGCGACCGCTCCGTGTCGTGAGTGCTTCATATGCAGCCCCTGTAGACCGCCAACTCGGCGGCATTTACGATAATCGCAGATGTGCAACCGAGTTCCAACCGTCAAACTGAGAGGGAATTCAGCTGTGGTGCAAGTTTTCGGATGCCGCAACCCAAGACGCCCTCGACGATCTACGGCAAACGACTGCGCAGTGCGCGGATTGCCCGAGGCTGGACGCAGGCACAACTGGCCGAGCGCATTGGGATGGTGGACTCAGTCTCTGGGGCGACCCGGGTGAGCCGCTACGAGACCGGGCAGCACGACCCGGACCCTGCTACGTCTGAGGCGTTGGCAAAAGCGCTGGGTTTGCCGGTCGCGTATTTCCACGCGACATCAGACGTGTTGGCCGAGGTGATCTTGCTCGTGAGCAAGCTGCCCTTGGCCAAGCAAAGGGAGGCCCTCGAGAAGCTCAAGGAGTTTGCTGGCAAGACCAAGGGCTGAGTTTCGCCCGCTTGCGGCTTTTTGCAGCGGGATCGATTAAAAGGCTTGCGTCGTGACCCACCTCCCTCGGCCTTGCATACGGCTTGGGCGGGTGTTGCCTCAAGAAACCCCTATCTGCCGCCGTTAGTCGATGAGGCGCCCGGGAACGTTACGGCAAGAAGGGCTTCGTCGGGCCCATGAGCGGTAGTCTTCAGTTCGTGGGCTGAGCCAAGTTGTATCTGTGACAATCAATAGGGAGCGTCGGATGGACATGGAAGCAAGAGCTGAAATATCGGGCTGGGGCAAGGCATACGCGACAAATCCCGATTTCAAAGCGATCTTCGACGAGATGCACGAGGCCTTGGACGGGTTGCCTCCGCCCCTTCACGCCAGGGGGCAAGAGCTTCCGTTCCCCCAGCTTCATCACGCATGCCTCGGCGCAGATCTGCACCTGGTGGCTGCCCTCTTGGATGCCGGTATTGCGGCCGACGCATACCCCTGCACCGAAGACGAAGACGACGAGCCGGCTTTGGTGTGGCTCGCTCGAGACGACCTCTTGAACACTGACGAAAAGATCAGGCTCGCGACCCTGTTGCTCGACCGCGGCGCGGATGTCAATGAAGGTGATCCGCTGGAACACGCCAAGGAGGCCGACCAGACGCAGTTCGTTGCTTTTCTGTTAAGCCGTGGAGCAGGGTGACCATGTGGTTGTTCAACCTCGCGCAGGCGCTGTTGTTGCTGTCTAGGGCGGGCTCCCTCCCAGATGAGCGGGCATTGCTGGCAGCGACGGCGAGGCGCTTGGACCGGCGCCACGCACGTCATGCACAGGGGCGTTCAGCGGTAGCGTCGCCGGAGGTGCTGGAGCTACCGCATGGGCTTGCGGGCAGCAGCCAGCGGCCCCTGACTTAATGATCCGCCCTCCTACGGCGATAGCTGACCACCCGATCGCGCCCCTCGCCCTTAGCCTTGTATAGGGCCTTGTCGGCCTGCCGAATGGCGTGGTCGGCGTCCTCGTGTGTTTCTGGGAAATGACTGACGCCCATGGAGACAGTGATGCTGCCGACGATGGGGAATGCGTGGTCGTGGATGCTTCTGCGGAGCCGCTCGGCGACGAACTCAGCGGTCTCAGCGCTCACGTCGGGCAACAGCAGCAAGAATTCCTCGCCCCCGATGCGACAGAGGACATCTTCTGCCCGGGAGTTCCGCCGCATCAGATCGGCCACACCCGCAATTACCCCGTCGCCTACCTCATGACCGTGGCGGTCATTGACCTTCTTGAAATGGTCAATGTCCAAGGCAATGATCGCAAACCGCGTTCCCGAGTTGGACAGAAAACCTAGCGCTCTTTCCAGACCCCGGCGGTTGAGCAAGCCGGTCAGTGGATCGGTCAGTACGGCCTGGTCCAGCCGACCAATTCGGTCGTTGAACGCATTGAAACTGATCAGCACGGCCTTCTGTAGTTCATCTGCTTCGTAATACCACGTATCAACCGCAGTCACGGTCAGAATCGCCTGAGACACATCGCTGTTCTGGGCCGTCGATGCCAGCTGCCACAATGGCCGTGAAATGCGCCGGGAAACCACCCAGATCAGCAGAAGCGAGAGGATGCCCAGAGGGGCGGCGTTGAGCAGCACAGTGTTCATCAGGCGTGTCAGCGGCCGCAGGGTAGCCTCGACGGGACGTTGAGAAACGATGCCCCAATGCACGGCTGGGATAGGCGCATACCCGGCCAACATATGCACCCCATGGCTGTTGATCGTGGGCATGGCACCGGCTTCTCCGCGAGAAACGGCCTTGACCACTTCATTTTTTAACGCCGATTCGCCCACCCGGTCAGGTTCGGGGTGATAGAGCAGCTTTCCGTCCTGGCCTACGACGTAAAGATACGACCCGTCCCGGTAGTAGTGCGTTCCAAGTAAGGTATGGAGCACGTTGGGCTCCTTCAAGTGGATTGAAGCGCTGATGTAGCCTTGGTAGCCCCCAGACGGGTCAAAGATTGGTTGCGAGATGGTCAGGACCAACTTGCCGGTCGCAGAAACGTAGGGGTTGCTCACGAGCGGGGCGCGACTGGCGATCGCTAAGGAGTTGGCTAAGCTGGAAAGCACCTGGCCGTCGATCTGCGGTAGGGTCGGGGAAGATGCCGTCACTCGTCCTTGGTTGTCCACCACCACAACCGAGTTGAACGCATTTGTCTGGGATTGCAGTCGATGTGCCTCTGCGGAATCGACGCCACTGCCAATGCCTCCGGCTCCAATGGCCCGTGCGCTGTATTCCAGCTGCTGCTGGGTCGATACCAGAAAATTATGGGTGGTCTGCGCGAGCTTGTGGGCATAGACGCGGTTGGACTCAAGTGCGTTATTGATCAGCTGCTCGCGTTGGACCTGATACGCCGCAAACACCGCATTTGCCAACATGACCCCAGCTGAGAGAATGGCGAGCCCGACGATCAACCGTTGGAGATTAAGGTGTTTGGCGATCTTCCTCATATGTCCTGCGTCCCTTCGTACGATTCCATAATTGCCTCAGGCCAGCAGCACAAGATTCGGTGTTGAGGGCAGGGGCGCCAGGCAATGGGGTGTCGGCTGCGTCTCTTATCTAACTCAAGCCTACGATGACTGACAGACGATGAACAAACGGCATTAACGGCAACGCCACTGACGCGATCTAGCCCTTAATGGTTAAGCACACAGCGGTTGAGACCCCGGGTGCAGGATCAGCCTTGCAAAAAAGTGCCGCGCCCGCTGGTCACGACGGCCACCAATGGGGCGTCATTGCCTGAAACTCACCACGATCATCTGGGGGAGAACATCGTGGGCGGGCAATCCAGCGGCGCGCGGCCGGCCTCGGGTCTAAGTTGGATGACCCAAGGCAGTGTCGATCATTCCATCCAAGATGTAGACAGAGCGTGGAAAGGCGGTGAGGCGTTCATTCAAGAGTCAAGCACTGAGTCCAGTGGCGCGCGTCGGCTGGCGAGTTCTCGCGCATTTACGGGCCGGCCGAAGAACCACCCTTGGCCAATCGCCTCCGGGGCGAGGCTGCGGAGCATGGCCGCCTCGGCCGACGTTTCAATGCCCTCGATGGTCACGTCCAGGTTCAACTTGAGTGCTAGCTCATAAACGGCGGGAAGAACAGAACGAAGCGGAGAGTCGGTCGTAATGGCCCCCGTAAACAAACGATCAATCTTGATGCCATTGAAGCTCGTGCGAGCTAAGTGGGAGAAGTTCGAATGGCCCGTTCCGAAATCATCGATGAGGAATCGAAAGCCTGCCCCTTGAAGGAGCGCCATGTTTTTGAAAAATTCTGGCGTCACGATATCGTTGCGTTCGGTCACTTCAAAACAGACTTGGAAAGGCCTCAAATGCCGACTCTCAACTTGGCTCAGCGCGTAGTCGGGGAAGGAGCCATCTGCAATATCCTCCGGCTCCACGTTGATGCAGACGTAGAGCTCGGCATCCGGTAGAAGAACTCCTTCGATGTCATCAAGCGCGGTGGCGAGGACGTATCTTGAAAGCACAGGGCCAAAGCCATTGACTTGGGCGAGGGGCACAAAGATGTCCGGACCGATCTCCTCCTCGGGGGAGATATGCCACCTGGCGAGCGCCTCGAAGCCAACGGTGGATCCGTCGGATATCTTTCGAAGGGGCTGAAACACGATGGTCAACTCACCGCTTTCTATCGCACTCTGTAGGCGTTGCTCTAGGCTCCTTTCCAAGTTGCGATAGCGGATTGCCATCCACCCCAAGCACAGGCCGGTGACCAGTCCCAAGCCAGCAAAAGTCGCGAGCAGGTGGGAGGGCAACGACCACAGCGCGGTGCGCGGTGAAGTAACTGCTGCGCAGACTCCGACCGTGTCGCTGCAATAGCTGCGCTCAAGCGTGTCGTTTCGATGCCAGTCCCGTGCGTTAGCGACAGGTTCAACTGACCTAAACGTGTATTCGCCATTGGCTGTGGCGATCACAATGCGGCTGGTCCTGGACGGATCTACATTGTCAAATGCAGACGGGGAAGTCACCGTAGCGACGTTGCCCCGGACCACGATGTTCGTGGCGATGTAGGGGGAATGGAGCACGTCAGACGACCTCCAAATGCCGGCTCCGTTTCGCTGAAACCTGGGGGCAGGCAAGACCATGGGGGGCTCCAAGGCTCCCCATAGGGCCGTGCAGACGATTTGGCCGTCGCGAACCTTTCCCACGTCGCTCATGTAGCTGGAACTGAAGGCGATGGCTTTGAGGTTTCGCAGGTCTGTGTCGGAGCAATCTTCTCCGCGTGTTGCCAAGGCTTGCTTGGCGGCTGCGGCGCTGCTGCGCGCGATCACTTCTGCCTGACCAACTGCCAGTCGGGCGGCCGCAGACGCGCGTTCGACGTCTTGCACGTAGAGAACCGCCTGCGCGATTACGAGAGTGGTCAACATCGTCAACCCGACGGCCGCTGCCAAAGCTAAGCCGTCTTGGGTCCTGTTGCGTTTGCGCATCTGTTTGAGCCTTGGGAAGCAATGGCTGTGCTTGGAGGTGCTCGCCAACGCTGGTATTTGATAGCACTTTGTGCCGCCAGGTGGAAGGAGGGGGCGCTCTCTTGAGTGTCAGGGAGTAGGGTGTCGCGGGTTGTGTCCGCCCGGTGCTTGAAGGCAGTGGGGATTGGCCGTAAGTTGGTGGTCGGCAGGCGGTGGCCTATTCAGGTTTTCTGCGGCGGCGATAGACCGGCCACTGCTTTCGGGCCGCTTCACTGTGCCCCCAGCAGTAAAGTCAGGATTGCAGCATGAAGAATCCCTACGCAGGCAGCGACAAAGCAACGCTGTGTCAGAAGGCTCGTGAACGAGCGTCCGTTTTGCTGGAGGAGACGCATCCGGGTCCATTCGTGCCTGGACAGCGAACCCCATACCTGACCCGGGAAGAAAAGCGGCTGAGGCTCTTGGATACTGCTCAGCTACTGGAGTGCCTTGCGGCAAGGCTACTTGGGGACGAGGCCGTGGCGGGCAGCCCACGGCAATGGTTTCTCTCAGGCAGGTTGACCCTGGTTGAAGCCCATCAGGCAGAGTTGGATCGCAAGTCACGTGCCGCCCGCCTTGAATCGCTAATGGACGCAACTGACTTCATCTTGGGGGTGGGTGGGCGGGCATGGATAAGCGAGCGCGACCACTCCCGGCGCAGTCGCTATGACCTGGCCTTGGAGAGCGATCAAGGTTTGATGGTAGTTTTGGCGGAACTGCAGGGACTGAAGAAGGGTCCTTCCGAGGCCAGCACAGGAGGGGCTGCCTCGGCAGAAGGTCACGAGGCAGGGGGATGAGTCGCCCCACCGAAGCGGTGTTATCCAGTATGGAGACGCTCACGGCCTCTGTACTCCCGCGATCGGACTATTGCCGTTCATCCCCGGTCTCCCTTTGGATCAGCTATGACCCCCAGTGCCCGCTCCGCGATGGCTCATTGGGCTTCTACGCCCATGTTCCTGGACCTCACCGTCGGGATAGCCGCCGAGCAGATGCAGGAGATCCTCCCGCATTATCCGCATCCGTCGGATCAGCCCATCGCCATCTGCGTCAACGGTTACCGCTGGTTTGGAAGTGAAATGGAAGCGCTAGCCGATGCCATCCATCGGGCTGCCCGTCGGCCTCACCTCCATCATTTGTCCTTGGCTGGGGCAGACTGGGAGGTTGAAAGAAACAAAGAAGGGTTGTGGGCAGTCCCCGGACGATGTTCGCCAAAGAGCCGCAACGAGCGTGTTCTCGACAGCTTGGGAACCGACACAGCCCTCTTTCGGACCACGGACTCGGCGACCGCCTAGCTGACGATGCAGGTTGGAGCGGGCTAGCGTCTGCCCTGATGGGTAATGGAACGTGGAATCCGAACGCCGACTGAGGCGACCAAGATGTCAAACCGGGCCCATCGGAAGGGTCTTCCGAAAGTGACGTTGGTGCTCGGCGCCGCTAAAAACCCAGGCGATGCGCGTCACATTTTTGAAGGGAATCGCCCGCTGGCCGGGGTGAGAAGCGCCATGCCGTCTGGCATACTCCCGCCGCCGGAAAGGGGGGGCATGCGAGTGAACATCAAGAAGAAGGTTAGAGCGGTGGGTGAAGCTTCCTATCACCCGTGGCCAGAGCTGAACCACGCTGCCCGGGTTCTGAGACGGGCAGCCCGCGAACAGGGCGCATCCAAGCTGCACGTGGTTACCGGCGCCGTCGTTCTGACGGCTTTCGCGGTCGAGGCGTTCTGCCAGACCCTGGGACCGGATTTGTTCCCCGACCGCTGGGCTTCGGGCGCTAAGCCCCTTGTAGAGAAGGCCGTGCTCCGCAAGCTGGAACTGATTGGCCATGAGGTTGGGGTGGACGTGGACTACAACCAAGAGCCGTGGATACACGTCAGCGCATTGTTCGAGGCCAAGCGCCAGCTCCTGACTCCAAGCTCAAGCCCAGTCCCGCTGGATGAGGACGTGTCAGTGGATGAGGACGCAGATCCTAGGTTTGATGTCCACGCGGCAGTGCAGCGGCACTTTCGACCACTCCACAACTTAGTTCAGCTGGAGAAGGTGGCGGCGGAGGTCAACAAAGGCCTGCTTAACATCTGGGACGCCGCCGGTGGGGCGGAGGCCGTGCTCGATGTGTTGGGACACACTTCTTGGGCGATACAATCGGCTGAGTGACGTGCTGGCCCCAGGGGTGGGGCCGGCCAAATTAGGTGTGGAGGGTGGCTTGGGGACAGATCAATCGGATGAACGGTTCTACTCCGTTCGTTTGGCGACGGAGGACACAGGGTATCTGGCCGAAGTTTGGCAAGACGCCCCTGATCGATGGGTGCTGCTTGCCGTTACTCCGGACGCAGGCCGCGCTCTTCTGGACCTGAGGCGCCCGTTTCCGTCTTTGAAAGACGCGCTTTTGGCAGCCGAGGCTCTCGCGGGGCACGCCATACGGGCTGCGCGGGAAAGCACCAAAGGAAATGACCGGTAGCTTGGCGACTGATCTTTTGCGCAGTGCGGTGCTCTTTGTCTGCCCTGACCATCCTCTGGCAGTCCTTTTCCATACTTATGACGTTGGACAGGTGTCTCACTCTCCGCCATGCAGAGTCGCCGCCGCTCTAGGGGCTTGATCCCACTGACTCGGTTGCTGAATATGGAAGAACGCCGCCCTTGGGCAATTGTGCTTCTCCTATCGAGGGCCAGCCTCTGGTTGATCAGGCGTTCGCACAGCAGGGCGCAGGCGCCGTATCCACTTCTCGAAAGCAAGCAGAAAATTGCTGAGACGTAGCTCCATTGAACCGTCCAAAGTGCCCTGGCGGACATCGAACGAGCGCGGGGCGTCTGCGATGAAGAGCTGGGGCGTCGGCATCGTTAAGGCACCCACGGCCGTTAGGGCGTGCCGCAGCTGTGCTTGTGCCAAGCGGGTGCCCCAAGGCCCCACGGTCGCTCCTGTTATGGCCACTGGCTTTCCCGCGAAGGCTGGACCGGCTGCGCCGCTCCGGGAAAGCCAGTCGATGGTGTTCTTCAGGACGCCTGGCAGAGACTGGTTGTACTCGGGCGTGGCTATGAGTATCGCGTCAGCTGCCGCGATGGCCTCGCGCAAACGAGCAACCCCGCCTAGTCCGCGTTCCCCCGTGGCCTCTAGATCCTCGTCAAACATAGGAATGTCGGCAATGGTGTCGTGCACCTTCAAGATCATCTGAGGCGGTGCCATCTGGGCGGCCGCATTCAAGAGTTGTCGGTTGTAGCTGTCCCGTCTCAGACTGCCAGCAACAGCGAGGACGTGGATTGAAGTAGCGGGGTATGCCATGGGGTGGCTCCTTGGGTATCAAAGCAAAAGAAGGGCCGCAGCCGTGATCAACGCAGCGCCCATCGCTTGGTCAAATCGACGCTGCGACTCAGGTGTGCGCAGAATCCCGGCAAGACGACGACCTGCTACCGCCCACAAGAGCAGGCATGCGGTGGGAATCACCACAAAGATGGGCGCCAGCCAGGCAAACGTCATTGCCCCACCCATTGGTGGAAATGCGGCAACGAGGGACAGAACCATCACCCAGCTTTTGGGGTTCAAGAACTGGAACACAAACACGCCATAGAACCCAGCTGGCAGGGGAGAGTCTTTGCCTGGGCTCGCCGAGCCACGCATCATTGTGAGTCCTAGCCAAGCTAGGTAGGTGGCGCCCGCAATGGCGACGCCCAAACGAAAATGAGGCGTCGTTAGCACGGCAGAACCCGCCGCAATGGTGCCTGCCAGCATCGCGATTCCCCCGCAGACAACGCCACCAATGGCCGACCAGGCGCGGGAGCCGTCCCCAGCCGCTGCCGCCCGAAGCACCACGACATTATTTGGCCCCGGGCTTAATGCAGCCACCAAGACCACGCCCGCAGCACCGGCGAATGAGTTGAAGATCATAGGGTTGCGCCTTCATCTGATACGCCCATTCTTGAGCTAGATACTGGTGCGCGCCTGCACCGACCTGGTCTATTCTTTAGGCCATGGACCGCTTGCCTCTCAATGCCCTTCGCGCGTTCGCTCTGGCATGTGCCCACGGTGGTGTGCGGGCGGCGGCTCGCGAATTGGGCGTTTCCCATTCCTCCGTCAGTCGTTACCTCGCCGAGCTCGAGGCTTGGATGGGCATACCACTTGTTGAGCGCGATTCCGGGCCCTGGGCCCCTACGCCCCAAGGCGCGCAACTGGCTAGCCGTCTGCAAACCCAGCTGCTGGAGATGGCCAACGCCGTCGAGGCGGCCCGTGAGGCGAACTCCGTCTATTCAGTGACAGTGGGCGTCGCGCCGTCCTTTGCCACCCGGTGGCTGCTTCCCCGGCTGCCTTCCCTTGCGCGAGCGCATCCAAGAGTGGAGTTGTCCGTGCTGGTCAATCAGCGCGTGGACAACTCGTTCCAGGACGTGGACTTGGCGATCCGCATGGGTAGAGGCCCTTGGCTTGGATTGCAATGCGAGCCCCTTATGGATGAATTGCTTTATCCGGTTGTGAGCCCGACGATCTGGAGCAATCAGCCGCACCATCTGGAGAACGATTTCCTGATTAAGATGAACCTGCTTCATGACCGGGATCCTTCCGCAAGCTGGGAGCAGTGGCGTCGCACATATGGTCCCTCAACCTTGTCACTGGCCAGCGGGCCTCGACTTGCCTCTTCCGATCTTGTGCTTCGCTCAGCCGAGCTGGGTCATGGGGTGGCGCTTGCCCGCGGTCGATTGGCTGAGGCTTCAGTGAAGGAAGGAACCCTCTTCAGGCCCTTTGGCTCGAAGGAAGTGCGTGTCCCCAATGCCTACTGGATTGTCCGTCCCAACCTGTCGGTTGACGCACGGGCACGCCGCCATGCCATTACCACTGTGGTTGCTTGGCTCAAGGAACAGGCCGCGTGAGATGGGGCGCTGCGAGGGGAGCAGCACTGGTTTTGCCTTGACGCCGCTGTCATGAGGCGTTGACGACGCCTTGGCGATCACTGTGGATACTCCGGCCAAAGACCCCCCAGAGACAGCCCCGATGGCCAGCAGCAATCCGGCTCCCGAAGTTGTGCGCATTGAAGTGATGGACTTGGACGCTGGCGAAGTGGCCGTTGTTGCCCAGCTCGACCAACAACCGCCAACCGAGTGGGTGGAGGGCATTTGCCGTATCGTCGATTCGACGCCGGGCATGGAGGAGGTCGCCGTGCGTTTGGACGGGTATTGGCTTTTCTTCGTGGGCTTTGGGGCAGGCAGCGGCTCCGCCATTCACCACCGTGTGGCGCAACTGATCGCCTCCGCAAGAGACCTTGGTCGCGGCCCGCGGCCAGCTAAGAAGCCGAGAGCGGCCAGCAAAAAGGAAACGTCGACACCCATTGCGGATCAGCGTTACACGGAAGGTGCTGCGATACATGCGTTGCAGGTGTAGGTTTGGTCGCTGCCGCAAAAGGTTCACGACGGAAACGAATCCAACTTCTCGTCGGGTAGGGTTCCTAAGAATTCACGGAGGCCTTGTCCTCGCTCTCTCCGGTTCCGCGGTCACTGAAAACCTGAAGTAGCGCTTCGGCATTGAGGGGGCGGGAGAGGAGATATCCTTGGATCTGATCGCATCCATGCTCCTGCAGAAAGCGGAGTTGAGCCGGTGTCTCTACACCTTCTGCCACAGTGTGGTAGCCGAGCTCGCGAGCTAGGTTAATGATCGCCATGACCTTGGGCTTGGCCTTGGGATCGGTCTCCAGATTGTCGATCAGGGACTTATCCATCTTAATGGTGTCGATCGGCAGGTCAGACAAGTAGCCGAAATTGCTGTAGCCGCTCCCGAAGTCGTCAATCGCAATTTTGATGCCGGCTTCGGCCATTGCTCTGATCTGACGCCCGGCGACCGAGTCGGCGCGTAGCCACTCGCCCTCCGTAATTTCAATTTCAATGCAGTCAAAGGGCAGGCGGCGCGCCTCGAGCATTGAACGAAGTCTTGTCCAAGCGTCTTCAGAGGAAAGGTCAGCGCCGGACAAATTGATGGAGAGGGCTAAATAGTGACGTGCGGCGCGCCACGCGACCAGTTGATCCAGCGCAGCATCGAGCACCCACGGGGTGACAGCCTCCATCAAGGCGGTCCGCTCAAATATCGGGATGAACTCTCCTGGGCTCACAGGCCCCAAGCGGGGGTGCGTCCAGCGAAGCAAGGCCTCCGCCGACACCGGCTGAAGGTCACAGGCGCGGTAGCGCGGCTGATATTGCAAATAAAACTCGTCCTTCCGGAGCCCGCGCTCTGCGTCAGCGGCCAAACGGTATCCCCGACGCATGCGATTGTCGCGCTCCTCGGAATACCAGGCGAAAGGCTGCCGCGCTTCGAAGGATTCATGCAGCCCGATCAATACCTTACGAATCACATCGTCACCGGTGTCCGCGCCCAGAGTCACAGCGCAGATTCCCGCGTGGAAGCGCGGAGACATCGGAACTGCCGCTGCCATCAACGGCCGGGACATGCGCTGGCGAAGCTCGTTCACCAGCGCTTCCAATTCCTTTGGACTGGGTAGGTCGACCAAGAACGCAAAGCGTGTCACACCGACGTGGTAGACGTCCGCCAAACCCTCCAGCGCTAACTTCAGCCGGACGCCTGCTCGACGAATCAAGACCTCCAGCGGCCGCATGCCGAGGGCTTGGCCGGCCTCGTTGGCGCGAGGGATATCAAACACGTCCAAAAGAACCGCGAACATTCGCCGGCCGCCGTGCCTCTCCGCCAAGCCGGCATAGTCAATCTGGAACTGGTGTCGATTCGGAATTCCACTGACCGGTTCCAAGCGGCCGGACATGTTTCTCAACTCAAGTTGCGCAATCACCAACTGGGCCAAAGTGGACAGCTGGGCGCGCTCTGGCTCTGAGAACTCGCGCACCTTTGTGTCCATGATGCACATGGCGCCTATAGCGACACCGTTCTTCGCCACAAGGGGCGCTCCGGCATAAAACAGCAGGTGGGGCGGAGCGACGACCAATGGGTTGTTCTCAAAGCGCGGGTCCTCCCGAAGATCCGGGACGACCATCACCTCGTTGCAGGCGATCGCATGGGCGCAGATGGAGAACCTTATATCCGTCTCACCGACCGGCAAGCCGATTCGGGAAATAAATCGCTGCTTGTCGTCTCCGACAATTGAGACGAACGCCACTGGAGCATTGAAGGCGAACGCGGCCAGCGAGGTGATGCGATCCAAGGATGGCCCGGACTCCGAGTCCAAAACATGCATCGCTCCCAAAACCGCCATCCGTTCCTGAGCTTCGGTGATAGGCACATTCATGGCAACTGCGCGGCAACCATTCGACGGTAAGTTAGCTCTATATCATTAATTCGAACCACAGCCCATGAAATCCTGATGAGTTGGGCCCAACCCCGCTGGTTCTGATGACTACCGTGTCGCTTCGTCCTGGAGCGCCACGTCCGGCACCGGTTCGGCTGCTCCACACTTTGGGCAACAAACGATGGTTGCGCCCTCTCGACGGTCGAAGCCGTCCGCCCCGGTCAGCACTGCCACCCAGCGACCGTGGCAGGACAGACACTCAATGTCCATGCTTTCAGCCCCAGGCCATACGGGCTGCTCAGCAACTGCACTGGTCGTCAAACGCTTGGCCTCGGTGACATTGGTGATGATGAATCTTTCAGTGACAAGCACGTCGGCATCTCCTCTATCTGTGCATCGTGGCGCTCAGCCCTCAAGCAATGGGCACCCTAGCCATGATCAACCTTTCACGGGCCCGATCAATCCGATGAGGCCTTCTATGTGAACAATTCAGCGTTCCATTCGCCGGCAGAGGACTCCGCTCCGTTGTCCGAAGTCGCTGAGATATCATAGCGGGGATGACCGACAGCCCGCCTATTTACGCCTTGGCCTACGCCAGCCGCTCCTCTTCAAATCTCGACAATTCGGATTTGGAAGAGATCCTCGTCGACGCGTCGGCCCAAAATCGAATGGCGGATGTGACGGGGGTGCTGCTCTACGACGGCACAACTTTTCTCCAATACCTGGAAGGCCCCGAGGAGGGGGTTGCCTCGGTTTTTGACCGCATCAAGCAGTCTAAGCGGCATGCGGATATCCGGGTGCTCACCAGTGGTGAAGTGCCAGAACGCTACTTCTGGAACTGGTCGATGGCTTGCCAGCATGCCGACGCGTCCTTGATCCAGAAGATAGAAGCCGCACGCTGGAGCGAGCGCAGTCACCCCTTCTTGGAAGAAGATGCTGAGCACAACCCAGGCCTGCGTCTGCTGGCCGAGTTCTGGTCGGTCCAGGCCCCTCCGACAACGTAAAGGCCCATCCCGCTCGGATGGTGAACGAGTTAGGAAGGTGCGCGGCCTGTCTAGGCGTGCACGTGTCAGGCTACGGAAACCTAACTGATAGCAACGTAGGGTTTGCCCATCGGCTTCATGGTGATGCCGAACACGGAGAATGATCATGGGCAATCAGAATCAGCAGAGTCCGAATCCCGGCCAGAACCAACCGGGTCAGCAGAACCAGCCGGGGCAGCAGGGGCAGCAGGATCGCGATACCCAGCGCCAGGGTCAACAGCAGCAGGACCAGAACGGCAAGCGCGAGCGGTCCGGTCAGCAGGGTGGCAAGGACGAGGAAGAGTAAGCTTCCCAAGCGTTGACGAGCCAAGGGCTCGGCCGTCCAGGCCGAGCCTTTTCTGTATCAGGGAACGCTCAAGTCAGAATTCCGTCTTCCCGGGCCACTCGAACCATCTCCAGCGAGTTGCCAACATTCAGTTGACGCATGATGGCGCGTTTGTGGGATTCCACCGTGCGCGTGGAAAGATGAAGCTTCTGCGCGACATCTTGGGCCCTCATGCCCAAAGCCACGTGCTCCAGGACCTGCAATTGCTTGGCGGTCAGCATCGCCTTCCGTCTCTTGGGGGCTGCAGCTTCCGCTTCCGCCTGCGAGGCAAGAAAGCAGGCTGCTACATACGTGCATCCGACCATGATGCAATCGATCGCGCGAAACAGCTCTTGGCTGCTACAGCGTCTGTGTAGGAATCCCTTCGCGCCGGCGGCTATCGCGTGGGTCACAGTGTCTGGGCCGGCCTCTGCTGGGAGAAAGATGAAGGCCGGCGCCCCCTCCTGCTGCAGCATCCCGTCCATCAGAGCTATGCAACTCGCGCCAGGCAAGTAGAGATCGGCTATCACCAGGGTCGGGCGGACTTGGCTGACAAGCTCTTGGAAGCGCGCCGCCGTTGAAGCAATCCAGATGCGTGAGAACCGGCTTTCCAGTAGCTTTGCGATCCCCTCCGCCACGAGTGTGTGCCCGTCGACCAGCAGAAGACTACCGAACTGCTTACGCTCCGGCGGGTTACAAACCATATCCACTGCAGCGTTCCTCGGTCGGGGGTATCCAAGCTAGCAGACCCGGTGACTAGGGGGAAAGGGCATGGGGACGGGTATTGGTGCTTGGCAGCTAGACGGGGGCCGGCGGGGTGGGCGCTGTGCTGGGCATCTCGGCTAGCAACCACAACAAGAAGGCGCCCTGTTCGAGAGTAGGGCGAATCTTTTGACCTGATCGGGCCCGCGACTCAAGCTCATCCAAGAACGCGGTGCCAGACGCGAAGTCAGTCACGGAGGGCGTCAAACGTTCAGCCGCCGTCGCCAGCTCTGCGAGGTCAAGTGAGGCGTCGTCGCAGACGAGGGAGATCAGCGTGGTCTTGCCCAAGGCGGTAAGGCCGTGCTGTGGCGGTTTGGCAATCATTACCCATACAAATCCTGCATCCACGAGCTCAGCCGCCCGCGAAGGGGAGGGGCGAAAACCCTGTGCCACCATGCTCAGGTCCGCCATTAGGTCAAGGCTTTTTTCTTCAAATGCCAACTGCAAGCTCCCGTGTCGTACCGAAAATGTGCCACCTACTACGACCGCCATCAAGCGCATCGTTAATGAACGTCTCCAAATCTCTTCGTGGGTAGGAGAGGTTCTTTCCCAATGAGTTGGCGACACCTCTCAGTGCAAGCCAGCATTGGTTGCGCGGGCAGGGCATCTTGGGCTGCGGCTGAAGGACCCTAACCGAGGTAGCGATCTATCGGCACCACCTTTGCTGCCTGAGAGTCCTCCAGCAGTTGCAGCGCTCTTGCCTTCCTTGCTCCGATGCCCGCGATTGCCTCTGGCACGACAACCGTCTCGTATTCCCGGGAGTTGCTGTCAAAGCAAGTTGAGGCAATGCAGGAGTCCGCGGCCATCCCGCACACCACCAATTGATTGCATCCCAGCTTTGCGAGAAGGACAGCTAAGGGGGTTGCCAGAAACGCGGAGTGCTTGGGCTTCAGAACGAAGTAATCATCAAGAGCAGGGCGAAGCAGAGTTGCAATCTTCGCCGAGACGCCGTCCGCAGCCAAGCACTCTTGAACCAACTCCTTGAAGTCCATCTGCCAGTTTGCAAAGTTATCATTGGCGTAAATCACCGGATCGCCCTCGGCTTTGAAGTGCTGCCGGAGGCGGGCGATGGCTTTTGAAGCATTCAGCGCGCTGCTCGCAATCAAGTCGGCCTCCGGGAAGTCAAACCGACTGAACATGTCAACGATGAGCAGGGCGGGCGTCGTTTTCTTCATGCGTGGCTCCCGGAATTGCTCAATCGCCCGTTTGGCTGTGGGGGGCAGCCATAGGCTTAGACTGAGGTGAATCCTTTTGGCGAAGGAAAATTGTCAGTATCACCAATGACAGCACTGCCAAGAACTCACTCTGCCAATTCTGGAACGACTCAAACCAGAAGCTGCTGCTCCACAAGTGTTCCCAGCACGTGGGAGGCGGAAGTCCTTTGAAGGCCATCTCGTCGACTTCAGCGCGCCAGCTGCCGGCCAAGTGGAGAGAGAAGCTCATAAAGAAAAGGAGCCCGAAAGCAATAGCTAAGGAATGCCCATAGAGAGCCTTCCACACTCCCCCGCGTCGCACGGGCCATGGCGTGGGCCCGTCTTCAACACGCTCTTCTTCCTCATCGGGAGAGAGGGGCCTGGACTCTGCCGACCCCTTCTGGCGAAGGGTTACGGTCAAAAGGACATACATCCCCATCTGCAAGAACTCACTTTCCCAATTCTCGAAGGTGGCGCTAACGAAGTGGCCGCTGTGGAGGTAATCCCATAGTCCCAGCAGGGGCCTATGTGCTTCCTTGAGCTCTTCATTGTGTGCCAAGAACCCGGTCCAGATCTGTCCCAACAAGAAGCAGATCAGTAATAGGAACAGGACTATCGATAAGCCGTTTCTTTTCCACATGGCCAGTAGTGCCTAATGTTGTGCGTCTGCCAGACCGTGGGGAGGTTTGGAGCCGATGGAACAGGGGGCTGAACGAAAAGGCGACACCTCAGCGTCGCCTTTTTTCTAATCAACCTGCAAAGCCTGGCGTTCCTCCAGAGCTGCCAACGTCACCGAAGTTCGGCTGGGTGCTTCCGGACGGATCGGGAGCACTCCCCGACCCGGTTCCGCTGCCCTTGACGCCCTGGCCAGGGCTAGGGCGGTCCCCAATTGAGCGCTGAGCGTCGGAGGAGTCCGAGGTGCTGTCGTCCACCGGGGGTTTGGCGGGCACAAATGGTGAAATGGGGTCACTCGCCGGGAACGTTTCTTCCAGTGCTTCTTCATGGTTGCGTTGCGTGCGCGCCTCTCGGGCTCGTTGCTCCGCGGGCGACTCGTTGGCGTTGTTTTCCCCCGGAAGGGGTGGGTCTTTCTGATCTCTTTCCATGACTGACTCCAAAAGGGGGCAGACAAAAAATCGCCATCGCAGCATTGCGACGGCGTCCAGAACTATGCGACTGCTGCAGCATTGCCACCGGATTGGGCCAACAGGGTGAGCTTCTCGTCGGTGGCCTTCTCTTCTTCAAGTGTCTCTAGAAGAAGCGGAACAGCGGCCTTGTAACCCAACTGCTTGGCCAAGGCTGCGATGGTTCCGTAGGAGGCAATTTCGTAATGTTCGACCTTCTGCGCCCCACCGATCAACGCAGCGTCACGGACTGGTCCCTCTTCGATGCTGTCGATCGCCTCTTTGCCCTCCTCTACCAATCCCTCCATCGCGGCGCATTTGATGCGCTTGAGCCGGATTCCAAGAAGTTCGACAACCCGGTCGATGCGCTCGATCTGGCCTTGGGTCTCCTCCAAATGGGTCTCGAAAGCGGTGGCGAGTTCTGGGTTGGACGCAGCCCGGGCCAAGCGAGGCAGAGCTTTGGTGAGCTGCTTTTCAGCGCTGTAGATGTCAGACAGTTCGTGGATGAAGAGGTCTTCGGCAGTCTTGATCGCCATGTCTGCGTTCCTACGGATGGGTGGGTGTTAGACGCTATGCTTCGTGGTGTTAGTTTTCATCTGGTTATCGTGAAGCTGGGCTACACACCAGCCGGCTCCTCCGTTTCTTCATCGCAGGCCCCGGGCATGCATCGGTCCTTCTTGGCCTTCAAGTGCGCGGCGGTCTTAGCGAGCTGTTCGTAACGCAGGCGGATCTCTTCCAGCCGGTCCTGATCCATTTGTTCAAGGTTGAGCAGTTCGTCATTGGCGTTATGAGTGACGCGAATCAACTCGTCGAGTTTGATGTGAATTGCTGCGGTGTCGGCGTTTTGGGTGTGTTGTATCAGGAACACCATCAGGAAGGTGACGATCGTCGTGCCCGTATTGATGACCAACTGCCAAGTGTTGTTGAAACGAAACAGCGGGCCGCTTCCTGCCCAGACGATGACAACGCCCAAAGCAGCGACAAAGGCGCTCAGCGAACCAGAAGCCTTGGAAACGCTGCAGGCGATCCGGTTAAAAAAGACGTTTCCCATAGTGCTCATTCATCGGCTGTGGTGGCAGGACCATAGGAGTTCGGTCGTCTTCGCGCAGTGAGCACGGCGGCAAGGAAAAGGGAACAATCTAAATGGTTCAGCTTGGGTGAAGTAGGTCACGGATTTGAGCCGTCCACCCCCAACTTAAGGAAATTTTTACAACGTTATCGCTCGTTTGTGACGCCCTTGGAACGAACCTTTTATTCCTAAACGAAATGAGGGCCGGGCCATGAATCCTGCCATCGTGCGTCGGTTAGAGATTTGGGCATCAATGAAGGGATTTCGCCGTCTTACCGTTGGCCAGGCCGCAGAGCATCTGCAGGAATTAGTGCCTGGATACCCAAGCCTGGGGGACGGGCCCTCGGTGGTTTCAGCCGACGGCTGCCGCTGGTTCGAGCATGAGATGGAGGCGGTGGCAGATGCCGTTTTCCAGGTTGCGAGCTGCTCAAGCGACTTGGAGGAGACGCTCGAAGGCGATGATTGGGACGTGGATCGGGACAGTGAGGGAAGGTGGTCCGTCCCAGCCGTCTGCAGGCGGGAGTGGACAGGCAGACGCCCCCGTTTACCGCCCTCGTTACAAGGTTGGTTTCTGCGCTGAGACGCCCTCAATAGACGGTTCACGGGGCGGCGACGACACAGACGATACAAGGGAAAGCGGCCGAATCACGGCCAAAAAGGATCGTTATGGCTAGGCCTATCTGGAGTGGATCTTTGTCGTTTGGTCTCTTGAACATCCCGGTCTCGCTGATGTCGGGGGAGCGCCGCACTGATCTGAGCTTCCGGATGCTGGACTCCCGAGACAAGAAGCCGATTCGGTTTGAGCGGGTGAATGCGGACACGGGGGAGGAGGTGCCGTGGAAGGACATTGTTAAGGCCTTCGAGTATGACAAGGGCAGCTACGTCGTCGTCGAGAAGGAAGACATCGCCGCGGCCGCTCCAGAGACCCACGAGTCCGTCGATGTAGAGGCGTTCGTCGATGCATCCAGCATTGGTCTGCGTTTCTTTGAGAAGCCATACATCCTGGTTCCTGGAAAGAAGGCGGAAAAGGGCTATGTGTTGCTCCGGGAGACGCTGAGAGAAACCGGAAAGGTTGGCATCGCCCGAGTGGTGATCCGCACCCGCGAATACCTGTGTGCGGTGATGCCTGAAGGGGACGCTTTGGTCCTGATTCTGCTTCGGTATCCGCAGGAATTAGTAGCGCCCGATGACTACAAGCTTCCGGCTGGGCAGACTGGTGACTATAGGATCGCGCCGAAGGAAATGGAGATGGCCAAGCAGTTGATCAACTCTATGACCAGCGAGTGGGCACCGGACAGCTATCACGACGAGTTCCGCGAGAGGCTATCTGCGATCATTCAAAAGCGAGTAAAAGATGTCGGTGCCACCACAAAGTTTGAAGAGCCCGTGCATCCAGAGGATGCTGCCACGAACGTGGTCGACTTCATGTCTCTCTTGCAGAAGAGCTTGGAGACAAATAAGCGCACCCCTGCCAAAAGCCTTCCGGTGAGAACGGCCTCCAAGTCCCAGGCTAGGTCGGGCAAGGAGAAGGAGACGGTTGCACCGGCAAAAAGGGCGTCGAAGAAGGTCTCACCCAAGACAGAAGCCACCAAAAAGGCGCCCGCCAAGAGGACGCGAAAGTCTGCCTGAGCGGCGAGAGCGAAGTAGGGCAAGCCGCTAGCGTGACGCAGCTTCTGGGCAGACGCGCGGAGAACCTAGCGGCGCGAAGAGGCGTGAAGAGATAGACAAGGCCGGTTCACGGTGACCCCACGGAGGCGGGGCTAGAAACGGTCTACCTGCCAAGGAGTTACAGCGCCATGAGCGACGACAAAAAGAAGACTGGAACGCCCGATCGTGACCGGATCAATGTCAACGAAGACTACGAGGTCCAGTATTGGACCAAGGCGTTGGGCATCACGGCTTCTCAGCTCAAAGAGGCGGTCAAGGCCGTCGGTCCCACATCGGCTGCGGTTCGTAAGCACCTGGGCAAGTGACGGGCGCGGGGCATGTCCCTCACCGAATACCGGCGCAAACGGAGCTTTAGCAGGACAAAGGAGCCCGAGCCTGGAAAGGTGCTGCCAGCGGGGCAGCGGGCCATCTTTGTCGTGCAATTGCACCACGCCAGCCGGCGCCACTACGACTTTCGTCTACAGGTCGGTGACGCTCTGAAGAGTTGGGCTGTGCCCAAAGGGCCAAGCTACGACCCGAAGGTCAAGAGGATGGCTGTCGAGGTGGAAGACCATCCCGTCGACTACGCTGGTTTCGAGGGCGAGATCCCCAAAGGCGAGTATGGCGGCGGTCATGTTGCTCAGTTCGATCACGGGGTGTGGGCTACGGAAGGAGATCCGGAGGCCCAGCTTGCCAAAGGGCACCTGCGCTTTGAATTGTTCGGAGCCAAACTTAAGGGGGGATGGCACTTGGTCCGCTCCGGCACGCCGGCGCGCCAGCCGCAGTGGCTGCTCTTCAAGGAAGACGATGCCTATGCAAGCCAAGTCGACGCAGACGATCTGTTGGGAGATGTCGCCCCGCCCCCCGCTGAAGACCTTAAGCGGGCCGGCAGCGGGAAGGCCGACAAAAAACGCCTAAAGGCGATTCCCGTTGCAAAGGTTGCTCGACGCGTAGACTGGGCGAAGAAGGCGCTGGCG